>Ga0209166_10001117_pt1 | contig 23501 bp, 22 predicted proteins | sample Coa_R1_3_FD_187151 | JGI IMG/M metagenome (GOLD analysis project Ga0209166, IMG submission 187151) | Surface soil microbial communities from Centralia Pennsylvania, which are recovering from an underground coalmine fire - Coalmine... | ecosystem: Environmental > Terrestrial > Soil >... | reverse complement strand
GATTCCCACTTTTCCCGATGACTTGATGCCGTCGAGCCGATCCGGAGTATCCACGCGCTCAAACCAGTCATCGTGACGCGCAATAAGGCTGTTGTAGCCGGAAAGGAATTGCAGCGTCTCCAGATAGGCGTCGGGACCGCCGGTTCCGATGGCGATATGAAACACATTGATGCCCGAGCTTTTATAAGGAGCGAAATCTTCCGCCTTGAAGTTTTCCGGGTTGCCGAGCATCTTTTGCGTCTTGCTGGGACTGATCCACAGCGGCGCGAGCATGTCGATCACCGTCGAGCGCTGCACAAGCTCAACCGCGCGTGAAGAGTATTCTGGCCCTCCGGCAAACAACCGGTACCGCCCGCGATTGGCCATCGCCACGCCGACCGCTGCGCTGCCAGCAGCCGACTTCAGAAAGTGTCTGCGATTCATCTCTCTCCTGACCCTACTTTTTCGCCGCGCGATCTTTCAGCAGGTTCTTCAGCTCGCTCATGAACTCCTGCACATCTTTGAAGTCCATGTAAACGGAAGCGAACCGCACATACGCAACTTTGTCGAGCTTTTTGAGCCGGTGCATGATCATTTCGCCGATTTCCGTAGTGGTCAGCTCGCGCTCGGTGGACTCATGCACCACGGCCTCAATCTCGTCCACAATGCCTTCCAGCTTGGGCGTCGCCACCGGCCGCTTCTCGCATGCCTTCAAAAGCCCCTGCAAGATTTTCTGCCGTTCGAATCGCTCGCGCCTTCCGTCCTTCTTAATCACCATGTACGGGATTTCATCGATACGCTCGTAAGTGGTGAATCGCCGGCTGCACTTCAGGCATTCGCGCCGGCGGCGAATGGTGTCGCCCCCACGGCCTTCCCGCGAATCAATCACTTTGTCATCAACGTGCGCACAAAAAGGACACTTCACGAGGCTGGTCTCCTTGCTTGTTATTGAGCGGCTTCGCCCGTTGCTCCCTTTTCATGGGCAAGTTCGCGCAGTTTTCCGAGCGACAGTCCTTCCTGAATCAGGAACGGCACACCCGCAAAAGTAACGACTGCAAAGCCGATCAGCCAAAGAACGACGGCCGCTCCCGTTGCCGGCTCCGTTTCTACCCCAAATATCTTTGTATACACAAGCACCGAAGCTAATTGCGCCCCGCCCCCCACGGCCGGCAGCTGCACAACCGATCCCACCAGAGAGAACGCCATCACCAGCATCACTTGGCCCAAACTCAGCTCTGCCATTCTTGGCGAAGCGTTGCCAAAACTATGCGTTCCCCAGTAGTACACCAACAAAATCAAAAACCAGTGGGCCGCAGAATAAAAAATGGCCAGAAGAAGTTCCTTTAGGTCGCGGATGGCTTGGACGCCCCGCACAAAGCCTAGCAAGATCCCCCCCATGGACTTGCGCCAACCTTTCAAATCTCGCCAACCTCCGACCCGTCGGTCGAGTTCGGCCGAACCGTGAAGTCGCAGGTAGACCAAGCCAATGATTCCGACCACCACTCCCGCCATTAAAACTAGTCCTGCCTTTCGCGGCCAATTTCCCAACTGGTTTGTCAAGCCAGCTTGGTATCCGTGGGACTGGTACAGAATTAAGGCAATGGCGCCAATCACTGCTGTGCTCGCGAAATCAAACAATCGCTCCAGCGCATAAATGCCGAACATATCCGCAATTGGCAGCTTCTCTTTTCGCGCCAGCAGCAGCGGTCGTACCGGCTCTCCCGGCCGCCCCAGAATAAACATCGCGGCAAATCCCGCCAGCGTCATTTTGTAGATAACCCAAAAGCGCGAAGATCCAAGATTCCCCTGAAACAACTGCCATCGCAGCGCCCGAATGGCGTAGCAGCCATAAATTACGAACACGGGAAGCAGCAAAAGATACAGATTCGCTCCCGCCACTGCGTGCAGCAGCTTTTCTCCGCTGAAATTGGCTTTATGAACGAATCCGGTAGACTGATAAACAACAAACCCGGCCAAGACAAGACCGGCCAGGATGATAAGGAGCTTCCTCGACGATGTTTGCATGCGCTGGCCAGACTAGCGGTAGCCATTCATTGCGTCAAGTTAGTGTATAAAAATAGAAATTCCAACCGTAGTTTTGACGGTTCCGAGGTTGAACAACACTACTCGACGAAGTCTTCTTTTCTTTTTGAAGGGTCAATAAAATTTCACGCTGGACTTGACACGGCGCCTAGGCAACCCAGAATAGACGCCATGGACACGACTCTTAATAGCCGTCTTTCCATGATTACCCTGCCGGATGTGGACGGGACTGAAATCCGCTTCGGTTCACTCTGGATTCGCCAGCCCGCAGTGGTGGTTTTCTTGCGCCACTACGGTTGAATTTTTTGCCGCGAGCATGTCGCGCAGTTGCGCGCCCACGAACAAGCCTTCCGCGATCGCGGCGCCACGCTGGCCTCCGTTGGACTTGGCGATCGCACGTACGCCCGCGCTTTTCGCGAGGAAACGGGCATCACCTTCCCGCTGCTCATTGACGAAAAACGTGAAGCCTATTCCGTCATGGAGCTCAAAGGGGCGAACCTGCTCCACCTGCTCCGAAGAGACAACGCCGAATCCCGGGCCCGCGCCAAGGCCGCCGGCCACGCGCAGCACAAACTCGGACGGAATCCCTTTCAGTTGGGCGGCAGTTTTGTCTTCGGCCCCGGAGACTTGGACCGCTTCGCTCACCGCAGCGAGACGTTTGGCGACAATGCGCCCATAGCGGCCTTGCTGGCGGCGCTGCCCTGAGCGGCGGGTTGCTCTTGTGCAAGTCCCTTATCCTGAGTAAGATGCCATCACTAATGACGGTCGAAAGCCTGGCCCAGATTCAAAGGGAACATTTTGCTAGCAGTTTTCGTTCCATAGTTGGCAGGCCCAAATGGACTGCCAGCGGTTTTTTGAGAGAGAAGCCGACTCGCAGACACGCCTTGCACCGTTGTAGGTTTAGAGGCTGATGATACGTTGGAGCAGGATGCCCAACTTGTCCAGCAATGCCTCCAGGGCGACGGGTCGGCCTGGGAGGAACTTGTGCGTCGCCACACGCGCCGCATCTTTAACATCTGCTACCGGTTCACCGGCAACCGCACGGAAGCCGAGGACCTTACGCAGGATGTGTTCCTCCGGGTCTACAGGACTTTGGCCAGTTATCGGTCGGCTCATGGCGGTTTCGCTACATGGATGACCAGTGTGACGCGCAACTTGCTGATTGACCATTACCGTAGAACCAAGAGGGATCGCGTCACCGATTCCCTCGACGACGCAATGCCTGTAGTCGAGAACAAAGAGTCGGTCGCCCGCCGCCCGGATGAGCAAGCTCTACTGGGTGAATTGAGCGGCCAGGTGCAATCGGCGCTCACGAGGCTTTCTCCGGAGTTGCGCGAAGCGGTGATCTTGCGCGACTTGCAGCAATTGGAGTACATCGAGATACAAAGAGTGTTGGAAGTGCCGGAAGGAACCGTGAAGTCACGCATCAACCGCGGGCGCATCGAATTGGCGAGGATACTCCAGCAGATGGGAGTGCGCCCGGCATGATACCTGTGGTGAGCATTTTTGGAGCGAGCGGCGGAGCAGGACAATGACCTGGACTTGCGAACAAACCGAAGCGCGCTTGAGCGACTACCTCGACGGGCTGTTGGACGCCGCGGAATGGACTGCTTTCAATCAGCACGTGAACACTTGCGCGGTCTGCACGCCGCTGGTTGCAAGCGTGGCGCATACCCTGGGCGGCCTCTATGCGTTGGAACAGGTCGAGCCGCCTCCGCATCTGGAAACGGCGATTCTGCTAGCCACAGTCGGCGTCGCACGAAAGAAGTACGACTTTTGGGCCTGGCTGCGCAGCTTGCAATCTCCGCGCTTTGTTTACGGCGCCGTCTCCGTGGCTGCTACGATTGCGCTCTTGCTGACTGCCACCGGCTTTAACTGGCGCAAGCCCAAACTGGCGGACCTCGCTCCCGCCACGATTTATCGCAGGGCGGACAGCAATATCCACGTGTTCTACGGCCGCAGCGTGAAGTTCGTCAGCGACCTGCGCGTTGTCTACGAAATTCAATCTCGCATAAATGAAGGCGATCAGAATCCCGCCATACGCGAAGAAACGATTCCCCAGTCCTCTCCCAAAAAGGAGCCGGGCCGGACGGACAACACGAATCCGTCTGCTCCGAAGCAGCAGAACCGGGCCAACGACATCAGCAGGCGGCTCGAGGTCCTGGCTTGCGAATTCCCGATTTTGAGTGGCTCACTGGTGGACAGGAGAGTGCCATGAAGTGTGCTGTCCATTCAGAGGTGGACGCTGTCGGTTACTGTCGCAATTGCGGCAAGGCTATGTGTTCGACCTGTGTGCGCCCCGTGCGCGACGTTCTCTATTGCGAAGATTGCCTGGCCAGCCTCATGGGAATTCCCGGCGCTGGAGCGCCCGGAGTGGCAGCTTCTGCTCCTGGAATGCTACCGCCTCCAGCTCCGAGCGCGCGTTCCGGTGGCAGTCCTGGCGTTGCCTTTGTGCTGGGACTCTTCCCCGGGCTTGGCGCCGTTTACAACGGCGAATACAACAAAGCGCTGATTCACATTGTGGTGTTTGTGGCAATGATTGTCGGCGCCAGCAGCGACCCCGGCGACGCTGCGCAGGCCGTGATAATTATCTTGAACATCGGTTTCGTTCTGTACATGGCCTTTGATGCCATGCGCGTGGCCAAAGCGCGAAGTCTGGGCGAGACTCCGCCCGACCCCCTTGAAAACTGGAGCAAGAACCGCCCGGTCGGCCCAATTATTTTGATCGGGTTGGGCGTACTTTTTCTCTTGAACAATTTCAATTGGCTTCCATTTTGGCGCATAGGGCGGCTCTGGCCCTTGGTCTTGATTGGTGTTGGCGTGCTGATGTTTCGCAATCGACTCGAGCGTCGTTCTTAGGGGAGAAGGATGAATTTCGATGAATGACCGTGTTCGTTGCAACTGCCGCCGCTGTGTGATTCGCAGCCTCATGGGGCCTGCTGTCGTCATAACGGTTGGCGTTTTATTCCTATTGGGTGAAATTCGAGGTGGATACTTCGACTTTTGGACTACCTGGCCGGTGATTTTGATTGTCGTGGGGGCGATCAGCCTCGCAAGCGCATTAGCTCCCACCGATGGCCACACCTCAGGTCCAGTTTCCCCTACCCCGCCGCGAACCATGCCACCACCGCAGAATCCATATGCAGGGCAAGGTCAGGCGCGCTGACGATACATGCCAGATTCCCGCCCACTCCAACGATCAATCTTCCCCGGCCTCGCCTTGTTGTTAGTTGGGGTCCTTCTTTTAGTGCACAACTATCGAGGGCTGGATATTTCTCGGATAGTTCGTTACGGGTGGCCTTTCCTCATAATCCTTTGGGGTGCAATTAAGCTTTATGAACGCGTGATGGCCAGCCGTTCAGGGCAGCGCCCTTCAACAATCTCGGGCGGAGAGATTCTTCTGGTTGTCGGCTTGCTTTCGCTGCTTGGAATGGTTGCCGCCTACGACGCCGCAAGGGGCAGGTTTCCCGGGCTCAGGGTCGATTTGCCCAGAGGAGGCGACCGATTCAACTTTGATTTGAACGTCGATCCGAAACCTGTTCTCTCCGATTCCCGCATTGTCATTCACAACGGGCGTGGGGACATTAACGTCCGCTCTTCTGATGAAGCGCAACTGCGCGTTGATGGCAAAAAGAACGTCAACGCTTGGAGCGAGAGCGACGCCGAACACCTCGCTTCTGCGATCTCCGTCGAAATTGCCAAAAATGGCGACGCCTATGAAGTTCGGCCGGTCAATTCGAGCAACGGCGACTCGCGCGTTAGCCTGGACATGGACATTGCCGTCCCGAAAAAAGCCTCGCTCACGGTTCGCAACGAGCGCGGGGACGTCTCCGTGTCCGATATGGCCAGGCCCGTCGCCGTCAACACTACAAACGGCAATGTCGAAGTGCGCGACACGGCCGGTGACGTCACGATTGATACCGCGAGGGGCAACGTCAAAGTTTCCGACACCAAGGGCAACGTGAAGATTGGCGGGCGCGGCGGCGAAGTGAATGTTTCTGGAGCAACCGGCTCGCTGACGCTCGATGGAGAATTCCGCGGCCCGGTTCGCGCAGACAAAATCGCCAAGGGCGTGCGTTTTGTTTCCCATCGCACCGACCTCACCATCACGCAGCTCAGCGGCCACTTGGAGACCGGGTCTGGAAACCTCGAAATTGCCGATACGTCCGGCAATCTCACCCTGCGCACCAATTCCTACGATATTTCCATCGAGAACGCCGGGGGCAAGGTAAAAGTCGAAAATCGCAACGGCAACATCGAAATTCGCTTTTCGCAGCCGCCCAAGGACGACATCGAGATTACAAATTCTTCCGCGCCCATCACTCTTATCTTGCCGGAATCTTCCAGTTTTGAAATCGGCGCCGACTGCCACTCTTGCGACATCGATTCCGAATTTTCCGGGGATGCCCTGAAACAAACGTCAACCGGCGGCGATTCTCATTTGGAAGGAAAATACGGCAACGGCCGCGGCCCCAAAATCATCCTGAAAACGAGTTACGGCTCCATCTCCATTCGCAAAACCAGCTAAGGCTGGCTGCATTTCCAATCGCTCCCGCAAATTCCCGGCTCGCCAAACGTTTCAAGGGTCGCTTTGCGCTGCAAATCAATTTGGTCTACAAACTACATAGCCAAACTATCTAGATAGCGGCAGCTTTTGCTTCCTTGCCAATCGGCAAGCTCCTCATTTCAAACGGGATAGCTCCACGGCCAGACAAGCCAATTCGAATGCTCGCGCTTCCACCAGGCACTCTGAATTGACTCTTAGGAGCCAGCAGGAAACCCCAGGCTGGTTGCCGCCTGGCTTAATTGCTGCCATTCGGACGTGGAAGGAGAGCCGCCGCTGCTAAGAATCCCTCCGCCCAAATTTTGCAGGCAGGGTGCGGCGATGAGCGGACTCTGCGGCACGGGCAGTGCGGGCACTGTGGCGTCAGGGCTGGCGAAATTCAGCGCGTTCGCAAGATTCGAAATGTCGCTGCTGGCATCGCGCGGAGTCAACGGCGCGAGCCCCCAGCGCCATTCAATCATCTTCAGTACCGAGGTGTGATCGAAGATCATCGAATTCACGGCCGGACTGCTTGGATTTCCCCTTGTGAATGGCGACGCAACAACCGTGGGCACGCGGAAGCCCAGCAGCGTCTTCCCGTCCACGATGTCGGTGTCCACCTGATTTGCTGCGGTCGCGCGAGGCGGAGCAATGTGTTCAAAAAACCCGCCCCATTCGTCGAAGTTTACGATGAACACGGTGTTCGCCCACTTCGGTCCGTTCGCCACGGCCTCGAAAGTTCTGTAAAGAAATCTGTCACCCTCGCGAATGTCCGCGTGTGGGTGATCATCGTTCCCCGTGCCATCATCCAGAATGGTGTACTTGGGATCCACGAAGGAAACGGCAGGAAGCGTCCCTGTGGCCGCGGCTGCGAGAAACTCAGCGTAGAGCTTTGATATCCCGAGATACTTCGTTCCCCACAGGGCAGTGAATGGCACGTTCGAGAAGTAGTAATTGGCGCTCACGCCTGCCGCAGCTAATTCATCCCAAATCGCGGGCAAGGAAGTGAAGTTAACGCTGTCGTCCAAACGATCCGTTTGCGCGGCGTGGATAAAAAGGCGATTGGGAAAGGTCGGCCCCAGAATCGCAGCGAAGTAGCGATCGCACGTTAAATAGTTTCGTGCCAGCGCGGCGTAAAACGGAACGTCCGCTTCGCCGTAATAACCAATCGAATAGACATCGTTATTCCCCGCGCGCAAGAATCCGTCCATCGAGCCGCTGTCGTATTCCACGCGTCCCCCATAGTAAGAGTGGTCCGGACTGGGATGCGGACATCCGGTGTTATCGCCCGAAAGTGAATGAGTCGAGTGCGAGACGCCGCTATTATCCACGTAGGTCAAGCCGGCTTGCTTACCGTTCGCGTTCGGGAGCCAGCCCATAAAATGATCGAAGCTGCGATTCTCCATTGTTACGACTACGATGTGGTCAATCCCGGAATCCGCGGGATTCGGCAACGCTGCCGAGCTCGGCGAAAGATTCTGCATAGGCAACAATTTTTCTGAGCCACAAGCCGCTCCAAACAACGCGGCTCCGGAAGCCAGTCCCGCATTCTTCAGCAATTCGCGACGATTGATCCTCATGACCACTCCGGGAAAGAATAGTTATGACTTTCGGACGTTCTCAGCAGCGCCCGCAGGCCGGGAGGGATGAAGAACGAAGAATAAATCATCCAGCTACGCTGACAATCGGGTGTAAACCTGAAGTGAATTCCCCGAAAAAATAAAACCGGAATTAATACTGTAGCAACTCGAGTTTAACGTTCCGCGAGCCGGTTTAATTCTGCAAAGAAGGAGGGGAAGGACACGCCAGCACAATCGGCGTCGCGAATTACTGTGCTGCCTTCTGCGGCTAGCCCGGCTACCGCAAATGCCATGGCGATGCGGTGGTCGCCCCGCGGCTCAATTTCCGCTCCGTGCAACTTTCCGGCTTGCCGCCCTTCCACTCTCAAACCGTCTTGCCGCTCTTCTACCTTCGCGCCCATGCGTCGAAGGTTTTCTGCCAAAGCAGAAATCCGGTCGCTTTCTTTGACCCGCAGCTCCGCCGCATCACGAATCTCAATCCCTTCTTCCGTAAACGGGCCGAGCGCAGCTAACATTGGCAATTCATCAATCACGAGCGGAATGCGCGGGCCGGCAATGACTCCCCCTTTGAGCGAAGCACCCTTCACAGCGAGGTCGCCGATGATCTCGCCCTGTGAGCTCTTCAGCCCCAGCATTTGTACCGACGCGCCCATTTCGGCAAACACATCGAGAATGGCCGTCCGTGTGGGATTCAGACCAACGTTGTGGATGAGAACGTTGGAATCGGCAAAGAGCGAAGCAGCGGCCAGGAAAAACACCGCGGACGATAAATCCCCCGGCACATCGAGCGATTTCGCGGTGAGCTTGCCGCTCCCATTTCCCGCACGCAGACCGCGCAGGCTAATAGTCGCCCCATTCTTCTCAACGCTTACGCCAAATTCCTCCAGCGCGAGTTCCGTGTGATCGCGCGTTCGCGCCGGCTCTGTCACGCTCGTGACGCCATCGGCGAATAATCCGGCCAGCAGCACTGCTGATTTCACTTGCGCGCTGGCCATCGGCATTTTGTAATCAATCGGCCGCAATTTCGTTCCGCGAATCTCCAGCGGCGCAAAATTATCGTCGCGTCCGCGAATATCCGCCCCCATGTCGCGCAGAGGCGCGATCACGCGTTTCATGGGACGCTTCTGTAAAGAATCGTCGCCAGTGAGTTTCGAGGAAAAATTCTGACCTGCCAGGATTCCGGCAAGAAGGCGCATCGTCGTCCCGGAATTGCCCGCGTCGAGCGCGCGCCAGCTTGCCTTCAACCCGTGCGCCCCCCGTCCTGCGACGCGTACCGTGTCCTTGTCGGCCTTTACCTCGGCACCAAGCGCGCTCATGCAGCTCAAAGTGCTGTGGCAATCCGCAGCCGCGGAAAAATGCCTCAATTCGCTTGTTCCCTCCGCAAGCGCCGCGAGCATCGCGTAGCGGTGAGAAATGGACTTGTCGCCGGGCAACTCCACACCGCCATTCAGATATTTCGCGGGCTTGATCGTTTCTTTCTTCACGCCAAAAATTCTAGCACGCCTGTCCCTGCGGCCAGTTTTTTCTGCCGCACTGCCTGCCCTTCGCCCCGAAACTTCGTCGGCTCCCACAACGTAATATTTAGTGAGGAGAATATTTCGAAATGTCAGCCCGTAACCAGTTCATTCAACTCGCCACAAAATTCGGCATGCTTGTCGGCGCGATTTTTGTCGTCACCGTTTTGCTCGCCGCCATGCCCGGGCATCATGCACCAGGAACGCAGACTCAGGAATCGCAGCAATCTTCCGCCGCACAGTCACAGCAACGACAGCAGCAAGGCATGGATCCCAATATGCCCGGGATGGATATGGACGACGCGAAAGCCAACGAGGCCCACGCCGTTCACGACATGACAGGGATGCAGCATCAGCACAACGCGCACATGCACATGACCTCGCCGCGCCCGGAAACTCCCGAGGACGCCGCACGAGCCAAGGAAATCGCGGATCAACTTCGCGCCGGCATCGCCAAATACAGTGACTATCACGTTGCCCTCGCCGACGGCTACAAGATCTTTTTGCCCAATCTTCCGCAGCCCGAGTATCACTTCACGAATTACATGAATGGCTTTCTTGAAGCGTTCAAGTTCGACCCGGCGCGGCCTACTTCGCTGCTTTACAAGAAGACTTCCACGGGTTACGAACTTGTCGGCGCGATGTACACGATGCCCAAGCGCGCAACGGAAGATCAGCTGAATCAACGGGTACCATTGAGCGTGGCGACTTGGCACCTCCACACGAATCTCTGCATGCCTCCTGCGAACCACCGCCGCAACGCGGACTGGACGAAGTTCGGCTTGCGCGGCTCGATTTCGACGCAGGAAGCTTGCGACGACGTTGGCGGCAAGTTCCATCCGGTGATCTTTGGCTGGATGGTTCATGTGTACCCCTACGAAGATTCCACGGAGAAAGTCTTCGCCATGCATCACCACGACTGAGTCGAATCGTCGAAATTCTGACATCGACTTGCGAAGCGGGTTCTAGGACGCCTAGCTGAATCCTCCTACTGAGGCAACCTCCCGCCGTCCAATTGCCTCTAGTACGTGTGCCGCGTATTATCTAAGGTTCATGCTTACGGCCCGGCCGCATCCGTCGAATCGTCGCGCTGCTCTTTTCCTCGCTCTCCTCGCGTTCTTCGCTGCGCTTTGCCTGATTCCTGGTGCCGTCGAAGCTCAGCAGCCACCGGAAACGCTTCCTTTGAACCAGGTTCGGGCCGGCATGCAAGGGTATGCCTACACCATTTTCGCCGGGGACCAGATTGAGAAGTTCGACCTGGAAGTCATCGGCGTGCTGGACAATTTTCTTGGTCCGAAGCAATCCATCATCCTCGTTCAACTGAAAGGGCCGAAAGTGGAGCACACGGGCGTTGTCGCCGGCATGAGCGGCAGTCCCGTGTATCTGGATGGCAAGCTCGCGGGAGCGCTCTCCCTGAAGCTGGGCATCTTCACCAAAGAGCCGATTGCCGGAGTCACGCCGATTCATGATGTTTTGAATCCCCCACCGTCAGCCGCCGCGGAGATTCCCAGCCAACAGCTCGGGGTTCCTGTCGACGCATCTGCCCGCGCGGTGCTCCCCTCGGGGTCGGCGCTTGAGCCCATAGAAACGCCACTGGTCTTCTCCGGCTTTCAGGCCGCCACGCTCGAGCAGTTCGCGAACCAGCTTCAGGGCTACGGCCTGGTCGCGACGCAAGGCGGCACAACGACTCCCAGCCCGCAGGACAGTCATCTGGTGGCCGGCGACATGGCCGGAATGGTTTTGGTGCAAGGGGATGCCTCGATCAACTCCGCGTGCACGGTCACGGCAGTCGAAGCCAACCGCGTGTTCCTTTGCGGTCATCCCTTCTTGAATCTTGGCGACGTGCAACTTCCGATGGCACGCAGCAAAGTTGTTATGACGCTTTCCTCGGATCTTGCTTCCACGAAAATCGTAAACGTTGCGGGCTCCATCGGCACGATCACCAGCGACCACCTGACAGCGGTCACGGGAAAGCTCGGCGCGCCTCCCGCGATGATTCCTCTGGATCTGTCCCTCAAGGCATCGAACTCCGAAAAGAAGTTGCATTTTGAGATCGTCAACCACCCCAAACTCACGCCCCTGCTTGTGGCGCTGACAACTTTCAATGGCTTGACGCAAAACCCTGTCTACGGCGAAAGCACGACGTTGCACCTGACAGGCGAGATTCGCTTGCAAGGTCACCCGGCCGTGGAAATCGAAAACACTTTTGCGCCGGGCGATACCCTTTCGCCCGACGGTTTTCCCGTTGCAATCACGATGCAAAATGTTTTTGGGCGGCTGTACTCCAATACGTTTGAGCCGGCAAAGATTGAAGGGATTTCGTTGCATGTGGAAAGTGTTCCGGGGAGAAAATCGTTCACGATTGAAAGTGCGTGGCTCGAAAAAGGGGAAGCGGCGCCGGGCGAGACTCTGCGCGTTCGCGTCCTGGTAAGGCCATACCGTGGCGCGCCAAAAATCGAAGAGACGACCGTTCGTGTCCCCGAGCAGGCAACGCGAGGAACCACGTTGCGCGTGCTTGTTAGCGACGGTGACCTGCTGAACCGCGCTTCACGCGGCTTCGCTTTTGCCGGCGCCGGAGGCGGTCCGACAGGACTGGACCAGCTCATTTCCCTGCTCAATCGCGAGCGGCGCAATGACCGACTTTATGTGGGGCTTTTCGTTCCGGCACCCACGCTGCTCTGGGATGACAAAGAACTGCCCAACATTCCGCTTTCGCAAATCAATATCGTGGACGGCCGTCCGGCTCCAGGCAGCGTGCAGGTGCTTCGCGAGTCGCTTGCGAGTGAATCCTCCATTCCGCTTGGAGGCCCCGTCTCGGGTGTCATCTCGCTCAATCTACAAATCCGGTGAACAGAATGCTCATGACCAGCGCTCCCCAGCGAAAGAGTATCCGGACCGGCCACTCGTCCGTGCCTACTCGCCGCTTCGTTCGTGTTTTTTCTTTCTCCTTACTCTTATGCTTCCTCACATCACTGCCTCTCCTCTCTGAACACACACGCCGGTGGAAGCAATCCACGTACGAGGACTTTCTGAAGGGCACCGCCCATGGGGTCGCGGTGAGGAGCGACGGACGGCTCGAACTCGCTCCTAAATTCACCCTGTTGGCTGATGCGGATGCTTCCTATCTCTGGTCCGTGCGACTCGACCCAAAGGGCACGTTGTATGCGGCGGGCGGTTCCCCCGGAAAGGTGTTTCGTTTTGATTCGAACGCCAAGCCTACCGTTGTCTTCGATTCCACAGACCTTTCGGCACAAGCAATCGTTTTTGATTCGAAAGGCACGCTCTACGTGGGCACTTCTCCAGACGGCAAGGTCTACAAAGTTTCCGCTTCCGGCGAGAAGTCCGTATTTTTCGATCCCAAGACAAAATACATTTGGGACTTGGCTTTCGCGGCCGATGGCACGTTGTACGTCGCTACGGGTGACAAAGGACAGCTTTTCGCTGTAGCGCCCGACGGCAAGGGCGAACTGTTCTATTCCAGCGACGAAGCCCACATTCGGGTCCTCGCTTTCGACGCCAACAAAAACCTTATCGCCGGGACCGAACCGAGCGGGCGCATCCTACGCATCTCTCGGGCTCCGGGACAAGGCGGTAGTAAGAATTCCAAGGCTGGCGCAACCGCAAGCGCCGAGGGGTTCGTCCTGTACGAAACTTCCAAGCGTGAAGTCACTTCGATCGCCGTGTCCTCCGATGGGAGAATCTACGCTTCCGCGATTGGCGACAAACCGCGAGCGGGTGGCGGCGTTCCCACAACCGTCATTTCCGCGCCGCAAGGAACGACCACCATTGGCACGGTGGCGACAGGCGCCATACAAGCACAAGGCCAGATCCAGCCTCCTTTCCTACAGTTCCCTTCCCTGGTTTCCAGTAGCATTTATCGCATCAGCCCGGACGGCGCTCCCGAAGAGCTTTGGACTTCGCGCGAAGACTCTGTGTACGCCCTCGGGCTTGCTTCCGATGGACGCCTGTTGGCAGGCACGGGCAACAACGGCGCGCTTCTCGCGATTGACGGCCACGGCGTTTTCGCTCAACTCGCCAAGGCCGGCTCTTCGCAGATCACGGGCATCGTCGGAAATGGCTCGGGAAGAGTCTTTCTGTGTACTTCGAATCCGGGAAAAGTCTTTTCCCTAGGCCCTGAATATGAGGCTGAAGGTACCTACGAGTCGCGCTCTTTCGATGCACAATTATTTTCGCAATGGGGACGCATCGAGTGGTGGAGCCCTCCGGCAGCTTCTTCGCCGAAAGCCGGCTCTGGCGCCTCACATGGAAATGATCCGCGTGTTGAGTTTTTCGTCAGGAGCGGCAACACGGATGACCCAGGCAAGGAGTGGTCCCGCTGGTTTGGCCCGTACAGCAAATCTGGCGCGGCAGCGGAAGCTCCCTCTGCGCGATTTGCCCAATGGAAGGCAGTGATTCACGATGGGCGGCCCGGCGATGGAATCGATTGGGTGAGCCTGGCGTATCTTCCACGCAACGTCGCTCCAGTCATCGACGGGATCGCGATTCAGGAACCCGGCGTGCGCGCGCAAAGCCAACCCGTCGTCACGTCCAACCAACCAGCCCCGGTTACGTTGAAGATGCCGGCCTCGCCCACCGCAGCTGGAGTGACTATCACGCAAAGCTCATCCACGAGCCGATTCGAGCAGCCGCCGCAAGGGGTTGTGCAAAAGGGATATCAAACGGTGCTTTGGACCGCTCACGACGACAACGAAGATGAATTGCAATATTCCGTCTACTTTCGCGGAGAAAACGAAAAAGAGTGGAAGCTTTTGAAGGACAAATTAGACCAAAAGTTCTATTCCTTCGACACGACAGCGCTTGCGGACGGCGCGTATTACCTGAAAATCGTGGCCGCCGACGCGCCCTCGAATCCGCCGGCCGCCGCGCTGACGGCGGAAAGAGAGAGCGAGCGATTTGAAGTGGACAACACGCCGCCCGTTGTCGAGGATCTTCGCGCCAGGCCGGTACCTGGGCAAATGAACAACCATCTTTCCGCTTCCTTCACGGCGCGCGACGCCAGTTCCTCCGTTGACCGCGCGCAATACAGCCTGGATGGCGGAGAATGGATTCTCGTTGCGCCCAGCAACGGCATCAGTGATGCTCCGGTTGAACACTATGACTTTGGAATTCCGGCCCCATCTACGGGCGAGCACACGCTTGCCGTCCGCGTTTACGACCGCTTCGAAAATGTCGGTACGGCAAAAATTGTTTTTACCGCGCCCAATCTCAAACTTTGATTTCCAGTGATTCGCATGAAGAGTGCTAGCTTTCCGCGTGGCTTGCTTTTCGTCGGGCTGCTTGCACACCTTTTTGGCCCCGTCACTCTGCGCGCCGACAACGGATACGACGCATGGCTTCGCTATGCGCCTCTGACGGAATCGGAACGCGCAAAATACACCTCGTTTCCCGCCACCGTGACCGTTCTGAACGATTCGGCCCTCGTGCAGACTGCCGAGGCAGAGCTTCTTCGTGGCGCGCGGGGAATGTTGGGCCGCACGCTTCGCTTCGAGAAAGGGTCGCCGCGAGAGAGTTCCATTATCTTGGGAACCCTGAGGGAACTGCACTCGATCGCTCCCGACCTGCACCCGTTGGAGAATTTAGCTACGGACGGCTATTGGCTCACTCCCGCACGCATCCACGGACACCAATGCATCATCGTCGCGGGGACAACGGATCGCGGAACGCTCTACGGAGTCTTCGCCCTGCTTCGCAAGATTGCGTTTGCGGAAGAGTTAAGTCATTTGCAGGAAGCGCAGGAACCTGCCAACCCCGTGCGGTGGGTGAATGAGTGGGACAATCTCGACGGGCGCATTGAACGCGGCTACGGCGGACGTTCCATTTTCTTCGAGAACGGGAGCGTTCGCGCAGACCTCTCGCGCGCCGGCGATTACGCGCGTCTGCTCGCGTCGGTGGGCGTCAACGGATGCATCGTCAACAACGTGAACGCAGACCCACGCGTTTTGGCTCCGAATTTTCTTCCGCAACTGGCCCGCATAGCGGACGCTTTTCGTCCGTGGGGCGTTCGGCTTGGAATTTCGGTCGATCTAAGCAGCCCCAAGTCGCTCGGCGGTCTAGACACTTTTGATCCGCTCGATCCGCGTGTGCAGTCGTGGTGGAAAGAAAAAGCCAATGAGCTTTATCGTTTGATTCCAGACTTCACCGGATTTCTGGTGAAAGCGGACTCCGAAGGCCGCCCCGGCCCCTCAAGTTACGGGCGCACGCCCGCGGATGCGGCCAACACGGTTGCTCGCGCCCTGCAGCCGCACGGCGGCATCACCATGTACCGTGCGTTTGTCTACGACCATCATCTTGACTGGCAAAATCCCAAAAATGACCGGGCCCGGGCCGCTTACGACATTTTTCATCCGCTCGACGGCAAGTTCGATGACAACGTCATCGTCCAGATCAAGCACGGCCCCATCGATTTTCAGGTGCGCGAGCCCGCGTCTCCGCTTTTGGGCGGCCTCGAAAAAACCAGCGAGGCCATTGAGCTGCAAATCACGCAGGAATATATGGGGCAGCAGCGCCATCTTTGCTTTCTCGTTCCCATGTGGAAAGAGACGCTAGACTTCGACATGCGCGTCGACGGTCGCGCCACTCCAGTCAAAAACTTGGTCTCAGGCCAATTGTTTCATCGCGCCTTCGGAGGATTCGCCGGCGTTGCGAACGTCGGGCTCGATTCCAACTGGATGGGGAACCCCATGGCCATGGCGAATCTCTACGGCTTTGCACGGCTCGCCTGGAATCCCGATCTTTCATCCGCAACTATTGCTGACGAGTGGACGCGTCTCACTTTTGGAAATAATCCGGTCGTGCTCCGCACCATCGACGAAATGCTTCTTTCGTCGTGGCCGACTTATGAAGACTACACAGGTCCACTCGGGGCCGGGACGCTCACTGATATCCTGGGAAGCCATTACGGTCCAGGAGTCGCTTCCTCGGAAAACAACGGTTGGGGCCAATGGCACCGCGCCGATCACGACGGCATTGGCATGGACCGCACCGTTGCTACGGGAACGGGTTATATCGGGCAGTACTCGACTGAAGTCCAAAAAGAATTCGAAACTCTCGCTGCTACGCCGGATTCCCTGCTCCTGTTCTTCCATCATGTGCCGTACACGTATCGTCTGAAATCCGGCCAAACAGTGATTCAGCATATCTACGACTCACATTATGGAGGCGCCGAGCGGGTGAGCGAGTTTGTCAGGATGTGGGAGTCTATTCGCAACTTGGTCGGCGACGATGAACGCTATGAGTTTGTCTTGAAGCGGCTCCAATACCAAGTGGGCCACGCCGTCGTCTGGCGCGACGCCGTGAGTAACTGGTTTCTGCGCGTCTCAGGAATTCAAGATGCGAGGGGCCGCGTGGGGCGTTATCCAAATCGCACCGAAGCAGAATCGATGCAACTTCAAGGGTATGTGCCCGTGGATGTGGAGCCCGTGGAGAATGCTTCTGGCGGGAAGGCCGTGGCTTGCCAGCCGCCAGCGAGCGAGTGCGTGGCCAGCTTCCATTTCAATGGAGCCTCCGGGACGTACCAGTTGAATGTGCAATATTTTGATCAGAACAATGGCAAAGCGAGGTTTCGCGTGTTCGTGGCTGGGCATCCTCTGGACGAATGGGTTGCCGACGATACTCTTCCAAATGCAAAACTTGGAGGAGACACTTCGATGCACCGTCAAATTAACGGAGTGACGCTGCATCGGGGTGATGAAATTCGCATTGAAGGAATTCCCGACGGCGGCGAACTCGCGGCACTCGATTACGTTGAGATCGAGCCAGTATCCGAATAACCAAGGACGCGCCGTCAGTCTGCCAAGTAGTCTTTTTGCATTATTGACCGCACGGCCGTCTTAATTCGTACAATGCGCCACCAAGATTTCGGGGTGACGCAGCGGCCGGCGCAAACGTTGGGCTTTGTTATCGAACAATGCGCAATGCGGCGTGCCACTATGCAAATTAAAATGAGCGGGAGGCGTAGAAAATGAAATCCAAGGGCTCCGTTGTAAAGGCAACGCTTTTTGTTTTGGTGACCGCCGCGGTTTTGCTCAGCGCTGCAGATACGCCCACGGCAACAGTGAAAGGCTACGTGCTGGATTCGGCGTGTGCATTCACAAAGGGCCTCAGCAAACCCATCAGCAAGCAATGCGCGACCTCGTGCGCCAAGGCCGGGTCACAACTAGTGATTCTCACAGAGGACGGAACCATCTACTGGCCAATTGCAGACACAACTCCATCCAGCGGGCAAAACTCTAAGCTCCTGCCTTTCGCCGGAGACAAGGTCACCGCAACGGGCAGGATCTATGAACGCGGCGGCTCGAAGGCGATAGTCATTGAGAAGATTGAACCGCAAGGCGCACAAAAGTAGGTCTCGATATAGCTTTCAAACATCCTGCTCAACCGCTTTGCGAACGAAAAGCGGCCTGATCGCGCGATACCAACAGCGTGTGAGACACTTAGGCGTAGAATTGCGCTTCGCAGTGAATTGAGAGAGGCCCGAGAGGCTGCCGACTTATCTCTAACTCATCCAGCGTTCTTGGACAGCTACGGTTTGATACTTCTCGATTTCCACGCCAAAGCCGATGCGGCCATCCCCATAAGGCTCGTTGCGCACGTGCACGACGCGGGCGGTGCAGCGCATTTCCTGGGTCGAATTGCCCGTTACTTCCGCGGGCATTCGAATGGTGGCTTCGATGGGCATGCCTACCTGGAGAGGGGCCGAGGATGCGAAGAAAAACCCGCCGCGCGAGACATTGAGCGCCTCAGTGAAATGCTCGGTTTTATCCGCAGCTACCCCCACCGCGCGGAAACGCAACGGCGTCCGGTGGTTGACTCGTGCGAGCTGTCGGCGCTCACTAACTCTCATGATGTCCTCCTGCGCGCGAGTAAAGGTGTGACGAGGACTCGCGAAAAGGGAGGTTACTCTAAGCGTATCAAAGAGATACTGGTGGTCAAGTACCAAAGATGGGCTGGCCAAGTAATACCAGTACTACTTCACCCGGCTGTCTGCGATTCGCTTCGAGCCAAAGCCCAGAATGCTTGCGGCAGGTCATAAATGACTCGTTCTCCATCCACTTTCCGGTCCCCGAACCAAGACCCGACCTCCGCTATTCCTCCGGCACCTCATTATCCTCCTCATCATCTGTGTGGATAGGCCCCGTAAATTGCAGTAGAATGCCGCTCATTCTGACGGTGTGAAGCATCGGCGCGGCCCTCGGGCCGATCACGGGAATCCTCATTGACTAAAGGTCGCACGAGAGTTTTTTATGGTTGGTGGATTGTATTCACCGCCGCGTTGGGACTATGCTTCGGCGGCCCTCCGATCGTTGTTTTTTCGTTTGGCGTTTTCTTCAAATCACTCGTTCGGGACTTCCATGCCAGCCGCGCCGCGATTTCCTTCGCCTTTACCTTGCACAATCTGGCCAGCGCTCTGTTGGCTCCCCTCGCCGGCAGGCTGATTGATCGCTTCGGAGCGCGCAGGGTGATTCTGATTGCGACAACCTTGCTGGCAATCATCCTGCTTTCCGCAGGAACGCTGGGAGTCAGTATCTGGCAGTTTTATTTCTTTTATGCAGCTCTGGGTGTGATAGGTAGCACCACCAGTCCGGTGCCCTACGGCGTAACAATATCGCACTGGTTCAACCGCCACCGCGGGTTGGCCTTAGGCTTCATGATGATGGGAATCGGCCTGGGCGCCATCTTCGCCCCACTCTTGGCGCAACGGCTGATCGCCCTGTTCGGCTGGCGAATAGCCTACGTGATTTTTGGATTCATCGTTCTGCTTATCCCCCTGCCTGTCGTAGCGGCCTTAATCGAGAACGATCCGGCGGGGCGTGGCCTGCTTCCGGACGGAGACGAATCGAGACAACAAGCATCCGAACAGCACGCCGAGAATCAGGGCCTGACCTGGCACGAAATCTGGCACAGCCCAACATTCTGGCTACTGGTCTTCGCATTTTTCCTGACCGGCGCTAGCGTGCACGCTGGCGTGCTACACATGCCTGCACTTCTTTCGGACCGGGGCCTTAGCTCGGGGCGCGCTGCCCTCGCAAGCTCCGTCATCGGAATTGCTTTACTGATAGGCCGACTCACTTCTGGATATCTTCTCGACCGCTTTTTTGCCCCTCGAGTCGCGATCTCCTTCTTCGGTTTATCGGCAACAGGTATGGCCATCCTTTGGGCGGGGAGCACGGGAAACTTTGCGCTCGCCGCTTCCTTCCTTGTGGGGCTGGGTATGGGAGCAGAGACCGACATCATCGCTTACCTGATCAGCCGCTACTTCGGTTTGCGAGCTTTCGGCACCGCTTTTGGGCACGCCTTCGGCGCCTTTGTTTTGGCTGGCGCCATTGGCACGCTCCTGATGGGCGCAGGCTTTGACTGGACTCATTCCTACACCTTGCCTCTGGCGTGGTTCACAACGGCGATGGTCTTGGGGATGGGGCTGCTTGCGCGCTTGGGACCTTACCGATATGCTCCCGAGGCACACAAGAGCCAGTCTATGGGTAGCGTGCAACTGGAGCACGAGGCGTGACGCCTGGCCTAGCGATTCCTTTGCTCACATGCTCCATCCTGGTCAGATGGATCGCAAAGACTTAGGAGGAGTCGTGTCATCTCAAGCTGCTTCAGGCATCTCCGCGGCATCTTTGCTGCGCGCGCGCGAGGGCTTGATTCTCCATCAAGCCCTGTGCGCCGTGGCCAAATTGGGCATTGCGGATTTGGTGGAAGGCCATCCGCGGGCGACTGCTGAACTCGCCAGCGAACTGAACGTGAATGAAAGCGCTCTGTATCGCACCTTGCGTCTTTTGGCCAGCCAGGGAATCTTCGAAGAGACTACCCCCCATACTTTCCGCAATACAGAACTCTCCTGCTTTTTGCGAACAGGGGTACCTGGATCGCTTCGAGCTTCCTTCATCTTTTTTGGCAGCGAATTCTACTACCCCTGTTTTGGAGAAATCCTCTACAGCATCCAGACGGGCGAGCCGTCCAGGACCAAGCTGGCTGGCATGAATGGATTTGAATACCTTCGTCGTAAACCCGAACTGGCTCGAATCTTCGATGATGCGATGACCAGCTTGTCCGACCTTGTCGGGCCCGCCATTGCGGCGGCCTATGACTTCGGAGCTTGGGGAAGTCTTATGGATGTCGGAGGCGGCAACGGAGTTTTGCTGTCTCATATTTTGCGCGCACATCCGGCCTTGCGCGGCGTGCTTGCGGACCAGCCGTATGCGCTAGAACGAGCTCGGAAACGAGGTTTTCTCGGCGGCGCACTCGAGGCACGCGCCACGATGGAAGTCTGCGACTTCTTCCAAGACATTCCTGGCGGCTGCCGGGCGTACCTCATGAAAAGTGTGATTCACGATTGGGACGATGAACAATCGCGGACGATTCTGTCTCATTGCCGCAAGGCGATTCGCCAGGATGGCGCCCTCTTGCTGGTGGAACTCGTCTTGCCGGAAGAAAATCTCCCCGCTATGGGCAAATTCACGGACGTGGTGATGCTGGTATTGACCGGAGGCCGCGAGCGCACATCGAAAGAATACAGCGAGCTGCTGGCCAGCACCGGCTTTCGGCTTGATCGCGTCGTCCCCACCACCGCCGAGTTTGCCGTCATCGAGGCACGTCCCGTCTAGTTCTGACGCTTGCGACCAACCGTAGAGATCTAAAGCCGAGCGTGATAGGCCATAATGCCCCTTTTACTTGGTGGGGAATTGCGCTAAACAAAGCATCTGGCAGGTACGCTGTAAAGCGAAACACCAATTACTAAAAGTGAGGCTCATGACCACTGCGCCGGCTTTCGAAGCAACCACCTACCAAGCCCCGAGTTGGGAAGCCATTTGCGAGGCGCATGCGCGCATTGCGCCCCGCATTCACCGCACCCCCATCCTGACCTCCACTTCGCTCAATTCGCTGGCTGGAGCCCGCTTCTTCTTCAAATGCGAGAACTTGCAGAAGACCGGCTCGTTCAAGATTCGCGGAGCGGCCAACGCCATCCTGTCCCTTTTGAGCGAGCAAGCCGCGCGCGGGATCGTTACCCAATCGAGCGGCAACCACGGCGCTGCGGTGGCTTGCGCGGCGGCTTGGCGCAGTGTGCCAGCCTACATTGTCATGCCCAAAAACGCGCCGAAAGTGAAGATTCAGGCCATCGAAGCCTACGGCGGCAAGATCACCTTTTGCGAGGCCAAAGTCTCTTCGCGCAAGGAAATCTGCGATCGCGTGCAGGCGGAGACTGGTGCACACCTCGTTCATCCTTACGACGACGATCGCATCATCGCCGGCCAAGCCACGGCGGCTAAGGAATTCCTCGAGGAAATGCCGGATTTGGATGCCATTTTCGCTCCTGTCAGCGGCGGAGGCCTGCTCAGTGGAACCTGTCTAGGCGCCAAGGGCATTCGAAAGGACATTCGAATCATCGGCTGCGAGCCCGCCCGCGCCGATGACGCTTACCGGTCGCTCACCTCCGGAACGCTGCAATCCCAGGACTCCAGCGACACCATTGCCGACGGCCTGCGAGCTTCTCTCTCCCCGCGCACCTTCGCCATTTTGCGCCGCCACGTCGAACGCATTCTGCTGGTCACCGAAGAAGAGATTATCTCCACCGCCCGCCTGGTCTGGGAACGCATGAAGATCATCGTAGAACCCTCCAGCGCCGTGGCTCTGGCACCTCTTCTAAAGCCCGGCGTCGTGGCCTCACTGAACTTGCCACCTCGCCCAGACGGCGGCCAGCCGAAGCTCGGCGTCATCTTCTCAGGAGGCAATGTCGACCTGAATGCTCTTCCTTGGCTCCCTTAAGCCAAGCACCCACCAATCAGCCGGCCAAGCACAGGAAACTAATCACCTACAGATGGTTATCCCTGTGGACGGATTGTGCAAAAAAATGAACACTCTCCTCTCTAAAGCCTTCCAGCTGCATCTTCTGCGTTGAGACAAAAGGACTTAGCCCAACTGCCGTTTTGGTTTCTCACTTGCACTATAGGCCTGTGGACTGAGAGTCGGCTGTGGCGGCGACTCAGTCTTTGGGAGAAGGTTTGGGGCTTTCGTATGAATGCAAATGTTCCCGATCACGTTGATGAATATCGGGCAGCCGTCCTGTTAGGAATGCCTCAATCGGAACTGCGCCGCTATTCGCGCGCTTCGGGATTGGGTCACGTCGAAAAGGACGAAAAAGGCCAGAAGGTCGTTTTCACTTACGAAGAATTGCGCCGCATTTGCCTGCTGGTGGCGCAGTCGTCGACGTAGGGCGGAATGCTGGGATAAGAGATTTTTGGTTTTGTCCTGCCTGTTACTCGCCTAGGTTCCGGGCGCCTACCCCACAGACGCCCGGAGCCCCTCCTCCGTTCTGTGATTTAAGACTGAGCTGAAGGGTGTCATCCCGCGCGGAGCTAGGGATCCCGGCTAAGCTTCGACACGGCTGCGGCTTTGGCGAGCGGTTTGCGAAACAGTATCGAAATACTTCGCCCTACTTGTCCTTGAGTTTCAGCTTGCCTTCGGCTTTGTTCTCTTCGAGGAACTTGCGCAGGTCGGCAGAAGCATCCAGAAGCCGGATCCATTGCTCGTAGTAAAGCGTGACAGGAAAACGCCCGAGGCCATAGACGCTGACGCCGCCTTTTTCGCCCACTCGAAATTCCAGCGAACCGGTGCGGCGGCCCGTGCCTTTCTTCTCCAGCTCCGCGACGCGCGCTTTCAATTCCTCATAACTCGGTTCGGACATGTTCCCTCCTGGTAAGAGTCGGTCAGCCGCGATTATACAATGACCCGCGAGTTTGTCTTATCTTGCGAATCGGCGAACGGAAAGCGCGATCGGCAATCCCACCAGGAACGTGTGCCCGATCGGGCCGGTAATGTACG
>Ga0209166_10001116_pt1 | contig 23521 bp, 19 predicted proteins | sample Coa_R1_3_FD_187151 | JGI IMG/M metagenome (GOLD analysis project Ga0209166, IMG submission 187151) | Surface soil microbial communities from Centralia Pennsylvania, which are recovering from an underground coalmine fire - Coalmine... | ecosystem: Environmental > Terrestrial > Soil >... | reverse complement strand
CGCGGTGAACGCCTCCGCCGTGGCCGACGGGCTGCCCGCGTAACCGTGGAACACGTGCGGCCCGCGGATCTGGATCTCGCCATCCTCACCGGGCGGGGCCGGGGCGGTGCCCGCCCAGAGCCGGACAAGGGCACCGGGGAGCGGGATGCCCACGGATCCAGCCCGGGCGCCGGAAAGAGTGTGCGAGACGTTCAGGCCGGTTTCTGTCAGCCCGTAACGCACCAGCGGGGCGCGCCCCAGTCCGATGGCCAGTCGTTCGGCCAGAAGGGACGTGAGCGTGGCCGAGCCGCAGACCGCGAGCCGGACGCCAGCCAGCAGCCGGCCGTGGCGCGCACTGTCGTCCGCGAGCGCCTGGTACATGGTGGGCACGGCCATCAGCACGGTGGCGTGGTGCCGGACGAGGGCACCGGCCAGGCCGGCCGGGGTGAAGCGGGAGCCGATGTGCGCCGTGCCGCCCGCGATGAGCACGGCGTGCACGCCGCCCAGGCCGTGCTGGTGGAACAGCGGCAGGGTGTGGGCCAGCACGTCGTCCTCACGCCACCCCCAGGCCGCCATGGCCACCCGGATCGAGGTGAGCAGCGCGCGGTGGGTCAGCGGCACCGCTTTGGGGCGGCCGGTGGTGCCGGAGGTGTAGGCGAGCAGCGCGGTGTCGTCCGGGCCGGGCACGATCTCGCGGCCGGGACCGGGCGGCGCATCCGGTATGCCGCCGGGGTCCACGGTCAGCGGCGGGGCCGGCAGCCCGGCGAGCAGCCGCGCGGGGCCGGGGTCCGCGAACGCGACCCCCGCCCCGGAGTCGGTGACCAGATGGCGCAGTTCGGCGGCGGTGTAGGCCGGGTTGGCGAGCACGACCACCGCGCCCGCGCGCAGCGCGCCCAGGTAGCACCGTACGAAGCCGGGGCTGGACCCGGCGGCCAGCAGCACCCGGTCGCCCGGGTCCAGCCGGGCCGCGAGCCACGCGGCGACCCGGGCGGCGCCTTTGTCCAGTTCCGCGTGGGTAATCTGCCCGCCGTCGATGTCCAGCGCGACCCGGTCCGGCACCCGGTCCGCGGACTCGGCGGCCAGCCCTGGGATGGTGGCCTCGCCGAGGCCGGCCACGTGCGCGGGGATGTCCGCGACGCCCGGGAGATGCGCGGCCCAGCCGGCCCGGCTCCACTCCTCGTACCCGCTCACAGGTGTCCCATCCCCCGACAGTCACCGCGCTGCCGGGCCGCCGCCCAGCGCCTGTGCCCAGGCCGCCCGGTTCGCCTGCTGTTCCGCGTGCAGCCGGTCCAGCAGGCCACCCGCAGCTGTGATCATCTTGACCCGGGCCACCGAGCCCGCGCTGCCAGCGGCCAGCACGGCCAGCTCCTCGGCGGCCCGGAGCGGGTCGGCCTCGACCCGGTTGACCAGGCCCAGGGCCAGCGCCTCGGCGGCGCCCACCCAGCGGCCGGTCATGGCCAGTTCGGCCGCCCGGCCCCGGCCCACCAGGTCGGGCAGCACCCAGGCGCCCACCGCGAGGTCCAGGCCCGGCGGCCCGATCCAGCGGAACCGCGCCGCCGACCCGGCGATGCGCAGGTCGGCGGCGGTGGCGAGCTGGGCGCCGCCGGCCACCGCCGGGCCGCCCACCGCCGCGACCACCGGGCCGGGCCGGGTGATCATTATCTCCAGGCACTCGTAGAGCAGGGCCGACACCTGCGCCCGCTCGGCCTGGCTGATGCTGAGGTCGGCGCCCGCGCAGAACACCCTGGAGCCGGTGCTGCCCAGGACGGCAGGCTCCCCGGGGTCCTCGGCGAAGGCGTCCCGCAGCGCGCGGGCCAGGTTCACGTCGAGCGGGTTATGCCGCTGCGGGCAGGCCAGCAACAGGCGCCGGAATCCGTGCGGGCTGTGCTCCACCCGCAGGCACGGGTGGGTCATCGGGTTGATCCCACGGGGCGCGGGCAGCGGCCAGACATGTTGAAATATGGTATACCAAATGGGCAGGGGGCTCCGGGCCCGGCTTCGGCTGGGCCGAGGCTTCCGGCAGGAGGCTCCTGGCACGGCCAGGGCTGGGGGCTTCGGCATACGGCTCCCTGGCCGGGCACCGCCGGAGGGATGGGAGTCCGGGTGAAACCAGCCTCGTTCGCCTATCACCGGGCGGCCAGCGTGCCCGAGGCGGTCGCCCTGCTGGCCGAACTCGGCGACGAGGCCAAGATCCTCGCGGGCGGGCTCAGCCTGGTGCCGATGATGAACTTCCGGCTGGCCCGGCCGAGCGCGCTGGTGGATGTGACCCGGATCCCGGGCCTGTCCTACCTGCGCGCGGACGGTGACGGGCTGCGCATCGGGGCGCTGACCACGCACCGGGCGATCGAGACCACGACCGACCCCGCGGTACGCGCCGGCTTCGGGGTGCTCCCGCGAGCGGCGCGGTGGATCGGGCATTACCCGATCCGGTCCCGCGGCACGTTCGGCGGCAGTATCGCGCACGCCGACCCGGCGTCGGAGTGGTGCCTGCTTGCCGTGCTGCTCGGGGCCCAGGTCGTGCTGCACGGGCCGGACGGGCAGCGCACCGTTCCGGCAGCGGAGTTCCTGCACGGGTACTACACGACCGACGCGGCCCCGGACGAGATGATCACCGAGGTGTGGTTCCCGCGGCCGGCCGGGCGCGCCGCGCTGCATGAGTTCGCGCAGCGCGCCGGGGACTTCGCGATCGTCGCCGCCGCCGTGCTGGCGGACATCGCCGACGGGACCCTCCGGTCCGCCGGGGTGGTCGTCGGCGGCGTCGGGCCGCTGCCGGTCCTGATCGACACCGCCGCCCTGGCCGGGCAGCCCGCCGAGCCGGGCACCTGGCACGCCGCGGGGGAACTCGCGGCGGCGCAGGTCGAGCCGTCCTCGGACAACCACGGCAGCGCCGCGTACCGCAGGCGGCTGACCGCGACGCTGGTCTCGCGGGCCCTGGCGCAGGCGGCCGCGGCATGACCCCGCCAGCCGGGCCGGCGGCGCCCGCCAGGACGACCCCACCGCCAGCCGGGATGACCCCGCCAGCCGCCACCACACAACGCCAGGACGGCCGCTGGGTCGGCGCGGCCCTGACTCGCAAGGAGGACCGGCGCCTGTTGCAGGGCCGGGGCCGGTTCGTGGGCGATATGACCCGGGCCGGGATGCTGCACGCCGCGTTCGTGCGCAGCCCGTTCCCGGCGGCGGAGGTGACCGCCGTGGACGCCTCGGCGGCCTCCCGCGCCCGGGGGGTGGCGGCCGTGTTCACCTCGGCCGACCTGGGGGACCCGTTCCTGCTGGCCACCCTGGACCGGGACGAGTTCGTGCCCACCCGGATGCCGGTGCTGGCCGGGAACCGGGCCCGGTTCGCCGGGGAACCGGTCGCGATGGTCGTCGCCGCCGATGCCTACCTGGCCGAGGACGCCGCGGAACTGGTGCAGGTGGACTGGGCGCCGGGCCCGGCCGTGCCGGGCCTGGCCGCCGCCGAGGCGGACGGCGCACCCCGGGTGCACCCGGAGACGGGCGGCAACTGCCTGGTGGACCTGCTGATGTTCGACGACGGGCGGCTCGGCGAGATCTTCGCGGCCGCGCCCGTGGTGGTGAGCGGCGAGTTCACCAGCGCCCGGGTGGCGGCCATGCCGCTGGAGGGCCGGGCCTGCCTGGCCGAGTGGGACGACCGGGACGGGCAGCTGGTGCTGCACGCCTCCACCCAGGTGCCGCACCAGGTGCGGTCCGGGGTCGCGCAGGCGCTGGGTATCCCCGAGCGGGCGGTCCGGGTGGTCGCCCCGGATGTGGGCGGCGGTTTCGGGCTGAAGTGCGTGGTCGGCCGGGAGGAGGTGGCCGTCGCGGCGGCCGCGCTACGGCTGCGCCGCCCGGTGCGCTGGACCGAGGACCGGCAGGAGAACCTGTCCGCCTCGTTCCACGGGCACGAGCAGCGCTACCGGGCGCGGGCCGCGTTCGACGGCGAGGGCCGGCTTCTCGGCCTGGACGCCGAGATCGACTGCGACATCGGCGCATACTCGGCATACCCGTTCACCTGTGCCGTCGAGCCGCTGATGGCGGCCAGCGAACTGCCGGGGATCTACAAGGTGCCCGCCTACCGGGCCCGCGGCCGCGGCTTCGCGACGCACAAGGCGCCCACCGCGCCGTACCGGGGCGTGTCCCGGCCGCAGATCGTGCTGGTGATGGAGCGGCTGATGGAGAAGGCCGCCGCCGAGCTGCGCCTCGACCCGCTCGAAGTCCGCAGGCGGAACATGATCGGCCCCGGCGAGTTCCCGTACCCGGGCGTGAACGGGATCAGCTATGACGAGGGCAGCTACCGGGAGTCGCTGGACCTGGCCGAGCGGCGGGTGGCCGAAGCCGGCTGGGCGGCCGAGCGGGACCGGCTGCGCGCGGCGGGACTGCGGGCCGGCATCGGGTACGCCTGCTTCTCCGAGCGCACCGCCTACGGCACCCCGACGATGTCGCTGCGGCGGATGCGGATGACCCCGGGCTACGACACCGCCTCGGTGCGGATGGACCCCACCGGCGAGGTCATCGTCACCACCGGGACCTGCGCGCACGGCCAGGGGCACGAGACCACGTTCGCGCAGATCGTGGCCGACCGGCTGGGCGTGCACCCGGATCAGGTGCGGCTCCGCCAGGGCGACACCGACCTGGCCTCCTACGGCTGGGGCACGTTCGCCAGCCGGTCCGTGGTGATCGGCGGCGGAGCGGCGGCGCGGGCGGCGGAGCAGGTCGCGGACCAGCTCCGCACGGCCGCGGCGCACCTGCTCGAGGCCAGCGCCGCGGACGTGGAACTGCACGACGGCGCGGCGCGGATCCGCGGTGATGCCCGCGCCGCGGTGCCGCTGGCGGAGATCGCCCGGCTGGTCCACTTCCAGACGCACACCCTGCCGGAGGAGGCCCGTTACGGCCTGGAAGCCCGCGCGTCCTACGACCCGCCGGGCACCTTCTCCAACGCCTGCCACGCCGCCCTGGTCGCCGCCGACGCGGGGACCGGCCAGGTCAGGGTGCTCAGGTACCTGGTCGTGGAGGACTGCGGGGTGGTGATCAACCCGCTCATCGTGGACGGCCAGGTGCTCGGCGGGGTCACCCAGGGCGTGGCGGCCGCGCTGTACGAGCGGATCTGCTATGACGCCGAGGGCCAGCCGGTCAGCACGACACTGATGGACTACCTGGTGCCCACGGCGGCGGAGATGTGCCCGGTCGAGGTGATCCACCTGCAGACCCCGTCCGCCTTCAGCGAGAGCGGGGCCAAGGGCATGGGCGAGGGCGGCATGATCGGGGCCCCCGCCGCCGTGCTTAACGCCGTCAACGACGCGCTCGCCGGCACCGGGGTGAGCTTCGACCACATCCCCGTGCTGCCCGGGGAGGTCTGCGCCGCGCTGGCCGCCTCGGGGGCGGCCGGGGCAGACGGCGCGCTGGCGGCATCGGGTGCCGGGGAATGAGGGGGAAGGGGAGGCGGGTGGGGTGACGGACAGGCACCAGGTGCGGCTGCGGGTCAACGGCACCGAGCACGAACTGCTGGTCGAGGCCCGGCGGACACTCGCCGACATGCTCCGCCATGACCTCGGCTACACCGGCACCAACGTGGGCTGCGAGCACGGCATCTGCGGGGCGTGCACGGTCCGCCTGGACGGCGCACCGGTGCGTTCCTGCCTGGTCTTCGGGGTGCAGGCCGACGGCGCCGACGTCCGCACCGTCGAGGGCCTGGCCGACGGCGACGAGCTTTCCGACCTGCAGCAGGCGTTCCGCGACCACCACGCGCTGCAGTGCGGGTTCTGCACGCCAGGCTTCCTGATGCTGGCCGAGGCATATTTTGCCGAACGAGGGCTCGTGCCACCGGCCGGCCCCGGCCGGCCGCCGCCCGGGGCGGGCGAGGAGCCGTCCGAGGCGGAGATCCGTGAGCTCGTCGCGTCCAACCTGTGCCGCTGCACCGGGTACCAGGGCATCGTCGCGGCGATGCTGGCCACAGCCCGGGCCCGCCGCGCCGCCGGCCCCGGATGAGGGTGCGCCGCGGATGACCGGAGATGCGCCGATGACCTGGGCCCGCCGATGGGCGTGACGGGCATGCGGGTGCCGCGCAAGGAGGATCCGCGGCTGCTGCGCGGCCGGGGCGCGTTCGCCGACGGCTTCCACGCCCGCGGCGAGCTGTGGGCCAGAATCGTGCGTTCCCCGGTGGCGCATGGCACGGTGCGCGCGGTGGACGTGCAAGCGGCCCGGCGGGCCGGCGGGGTGGCGGCCGTGGTCACCGCCGCGGACCTGCCGCCGGGGCTGGCCATCCCGGTCCGGCTCGCGCTGCGCGGCCTGCCCCTCACCGACTTCCTTCAGCCGGTGCTGGCCGCAGGCGTGGTCCGCTACGTCGGCGAACCGCTGGCCGTGGTGGTGGCGCGGGACGCCTACGCGGCCGAGGATGCCGCCGAACTGGTGGACCTGGATATCGAGCCGCTGCCCGCGGTGCTGGACGCGGCCGCCGCGGCCGGGGACGGCGCTGCCGGGGACGGCGCTGCTGGGGACGGCGCTGCCGGGGAGGGTGCGCCACGGCTGTTCCCGGCCGGCAACGTCGCGGCCGATGTGACGCTGGACTACGGGGACACCGAGGCCGCGTTCGCCCGGGCGGCGCATGTGGCCGAGGCCGAGATCGAGATCGGGCGGCACACCGGAGTGCCGCTGGAACCGCGTGCCCTGCTCGCGGAGCCCGACCCGCGCACCGGCGGCCTGTCGATCACCGGGATGACCAAGGTGCCGGTGTTCAACCGGGACGTGCTGGCCGCCATGCTCGGCATCGACGAGACCCTGATCCACGTGCGGGCCATCGACGCGGGCGGCGGTTTCGGGGTCCGTGGCGAGTTCTACCCGGAGGACTACCTGGTCCCGTGGCTGGCCAGGACGCTCGGCCGCCCGGTCAAATGGGCCGAGGACCGGGCCGAGCACCTGGTCGCGGTGAACCACTCCCGCCAGCAGGTGCACCGGATCCGCGCGGCGTTCGATGCCCACGGCCGGATCCTCGCCCTGGCGGACGACATCCTGCACGATAACGGCGCCTACTGCCGCACGCACGGGATCACCGTGCCGGAACTGACCGTGGCGATGCTGCCCGGCCCCTACCGGGTGCCCGCGTTCCGGGGCCGGATCCGGGTGCTGCTGACCAACAAGACACCGTGCGGCACCTACCGGGCGCCGGGCCGGTTCGAGGGCAGCACGGCACGCGAGCAACTGCTCGACATGGCCGCCGGCCAGCTCGGCATCGGCCGCGCGGAGCTGCGGCGGCGGAACCTGCTGCGGCCGGACGAGCTGCCCTGCCGCCGGCCGCTGCGCACGCTGGGCACCGACGTGGTGCTGGACGCCGGGGACTACCCGGCGCTGCTGGCCGCCGCGCAGGCGGAGGCCGTGCGGCTGGGCTACCCCGCGCTGGTGGCACGGGAGCGCGCGGCCGGGCGCCGCTGCGGGCTGGGGCTCGCGGTGTTCCTCGAGAAAAGCGGCCTCGGCCCGCAGGAGACCGCGGACGTGGTGGTCAGCAAGACCGGCACGGTGCACGTGTACTCCGGCGGGACCTCACTGGGGCAGGGCATCGAGACCGTGCTGGCCCAGATCGCCGCGGACGCGCTGGGCGTGGACCTCGGCACCGTGCGGGTGGTGGCCGGGGATACCGCCCTGCAGCCGTTCGGGTCCGGCTCCTGGGCGTCGCGGTCCACGGTGGTGGGCGGCAACGCGGTGCACGCCGCCGCGACCGCGGTCGCGGCCCGGGCCAGGCAGCTTGCCGCGCGGATGCTGGAGGCCGCCGAGGACGACCTGGTCGCGGCGGGCGGGACGATCGCGGTCCGCGGCGACCCGCGGTCGGCGGTCACCCTGGCACAGATCGCTGCGGCCGCCGGGGCGGCCAGCGGGTACCTGCACCCCGGGGAGCCCGCCGGGCTGGCCGCGCGGCGCCGTTTCGACGTCACGCACATGACCTATCCCTACGGCGTGCACATCGCCGTGGCCGGCGTGGATCCGGGCACCGGCGAGGTGCGGATGCTGCGCTACCTGGTCGCCTACGAGGTGGGCCGGGCGGTCAACCCGGCGCTGGTCGAGGGGCAGTTGCGCGGCGGCGTGGCGCAGGGCATCGGCGGCGCGCTGCTGGAGGAGTTCAGCTACGACGAGGCCGGCCAGCCGCTGGCCGTCACATTCATGGACTACCTGATGCCGACCGCGGCCGAGATCCCGCCCGTGGACGTGCTGGTGGCCCAGCAGGCCCCGGCGCCGGGCAACCCGCTCGGCGTGATGGGCGCGGGCGAAGGGGGCATCAGCGCGGCGGGCGCGGCCGTTGCCAGCGCGGTGCGGGACGCGCTCGGCCTGGCGGGCACCGTCGGCCGATTGCCGCTGACCCCCGCCCGGGTCGCCGCCCTGGCCGAGGCCACCATGACACCGCAGGCCGGGCAGCCCCACGGCCCGAGCACCGGAGGTGACCTGTGCGACCTGCACCGATGATGCCGGCGGGCCCCGGCGAGGCGGCACCTGGCTATGTCAGCAAGACCGACCTCGTGGCCGCCCTGATCCGCGAGCTGATCATCACCGGGGAACTCGCCGCGGGCGAGCAGTTGCGCCAGCGCGACCTGGCCCAGCGGTTCCACGTCAGCCAGACCCCAGTGCGCGAGGCGATGCGCAGGCTGGAGTCCGAGGGCCTGGTCGTCGGGGACACGCACCGGGGCTTCACCGTCGTGGAGCCGGACGACGGGCCGGTCGAGGAGAACTTCCAGATCCGTGCCGCCCTGGAGTCGCTGGGCGCCTCGCTGGCCGCCCGGAAGATCGACGCGGAGGGGCTGGCCCGGCTGCAGGTGCTGAACGGCCAGATGCGCGCGCTCGCCGACGACGACCCGCGCTACGCCGCCCTGAACCGGGAGTTCCATTTCACCGTGTATGAGTACGCGCACAGCCCTCTGCTGCTGACCCTGATGCGGCTGCTCTGGGCGTCGCTGCACGGCGGGCCCCGGGTGCAGCGCAGCCACGCCGAGTCGGCCCGGCAGCACGATGCCATCCTGGATGCGCTCCGTGCCGGGGACGCCGCCGCCGCGTCCGCCGGGACCTACCAGCACATCATGGGCGCGGCGCACTGACGCCTGCCACCCGGCCGCCCCGGGACCAGCGAGACGAGAGGCCGAGATGCCCACGATCATGACCGGCGACGGTGTGGCGCTCCACGTCGAGTGCACCGGGACCGGTGCGCCGCTGCTGTTCATCCACGAGTTCGCCGGGGACCACCGCAGCTGGGAGCCGCAGGTGCGGTTCTTCGGCCGCGGCTACCAGTGCGTGACCTACGCCGCCCGGGGATACCCGCCGTCCGGGGTGCCCGCGGACCCGGCCGCCTACTCCCAGCAGCGGGCGGTCGAGGACGCCGTGGCCGTTCTGGACGGGCTGGGCATCGGCCGTGCCCACGTGGCCGGGCTGTCGATGGGCGGGTTCACGGCCCTGCACCTCACCCTGCGCTACCCGGACCGGGTGCTCTCTGCGGTGGTCGCGGGTGCCGGGTACGGCGCGCCGCCGGACCGGGCGGAGGCGTTCCGGGCCGAGTGCGCGGCGACCGCGGCGGCGTTCGAGGCCGAGGGCGCCGAGCGGGTGGCGGAACGATACGCCGTGGGGCCGGCCCGGGTGCAGTTCCAGAACAAGAACCCGCGTGGCTGGGCGGAGTTCGCCGCGGCGCTGGCGCAGCACTCGGCGCTGGGCTCGGCGCTGACCATGCGCGGCGTGCAGTCCGGCCGCCCGTCGCTGTACGCGCTGCGGGACGAGCTTGCCGGGGTGCGCACGCCGCTGCTGCTGCTGGTGGGCGACGAGGACGAGGGCTGCCTGGAGACCGCGCTGATGCTAAAGCGGACAGTCCCGTCGTCGGGGCTGGTCATCCTGCCGCAGACCGGGCACACCGCCAACCTGGAGGAGCCGGAGGCGTTCAACGCTGCCGTGGACCGGTTCCTCGCCGCCGTGGACCGCGGTGCCTGGCGCCAGCGCGATCCGCGTTCGCTGTCCGCATCCACCACGGGGATGAAGTGAGCGCCGGGGACGAGGGCGTGAGCCTGGCGGACCGGGAGGACCTGGTCGCATACGCGCGCAAGATGGCCCCCGACGACCTCGCGCCCGGCACGTCGGGCAACCTCAGCGTGCGGCGCGGCGGGCTGATGGCGATCACCCCGTCCGGCATGCCGTACGAGCGGATGGCCCCCGCGGACATCTGCCTGGTCCGCACGTCGGACGCCGCGCTGCTGTCCGGCCCGCGGCCGTCCACGGAGACGCCGATGCACCTGGCGCTGTACCAGGCCAGCCACGCCGCGGCTGTCGTGCACACCCACTCTGCGTTCGTGGTGGCGCTGTCCACCGTGCTGGAGGAGTTGCCGGCCGTGCACTACGCCATGGCCGATCTCGGCGGCCCGGTCCGGGTCGCGCCGTACGCCAGGTTCGGCACCACCCAGCTCGCGGCGGGGGCGGCCGCGGCGCTGGCCGGGCGCAGCGCGGTGATCCTGCGCAACCACGGTGCGCTCACCTGCGGGCCGACGCTGGCCCGCGCCTACGAGCGGGCCCGGACCCTGGAATGGCTGGCCCGGGTGTACTGGTACGCCCGCCTGGCGGGCACCCCGCAGACGCTCAGCGAGGCAGCGCTCACCGAGGTGAGCGAGGCGGTGCGGGCGCTGCGTTACGGCGAGACGGCCGCCCCGCCCGGACCGTGAGGAGGCACGCACAGTGACCGGCACCGAACCGCTGCCCGCCGCGCACGCGGCCACGCCGGCCGGGAAGCCGCGGGCCCGGTCGCTCGGCATCCCGTTCGGCGGGGCGCCCGGGCCCTGGAACGCGATCACCGACGTGCCCAGTGTCGAGGTCGGCTATGCCACGCTCATCGAGGGCGGCTCGGTCCGGACCGGGGTGACCGGGATCCACCCGCGCGGCCCGGCCCGCGCCGCCGACCCGGTGGCGGCCGGCTTCTTCTCGCTGAACGGCAACGGCGAGATGACCGGCGTCTCCTGGATCGGCGAGTCGGGCACGTTCGCCCTGCCGATCGCGATCACCAACACCCACGCGGTCGGCGTCGCCCACGCCGGGATCGTCGCCTGGACGGCCGGGCACCACCCGGAACTCGGCGACGAGTGGCCGCTCCCGGTGGCCGCAGAGACCTGGGACGGCTACCTCAACGATGCCTACGGGCACCACATCACCGAGGCCACCGTCGTGGACGCGCTGGAGGCGGCCCGCGGCGGGCCGGTCGAGGAGGGCTCGGTGGGTGGCGGCACCGGGATGATCTGCTACGAGTTCAAGGGCGGCAACGGCACCGCGTCGCGGTGGGTGGGCTACCGCGGCACCGGCTACACCGTCGGGGTGTTCCTGCAGGCCAACTTCGGCTCGCGGGAGGAACTGACGCTGGCGGGCGTGCCAGTGGGACGGCTGCTCGCCGGCGGCGTTCTGGCACCGTCGGCGCCGGGCGCGGCATCCCCGGCGCGGGGCGCGGCACCCCCGGCGCGGGGCGACGTGCCGCCCGGGGCCGGCTCGGTGATCGCCATCGTGGCCACCGACGCGCCACTGCTCCCGCACCAGTGCTCGGCGCTGGCCCGGCGGGTCACCCACGGCATCGCGCGCACCGGCACCGTCAGCTCGCATTTCTCCGGGGACCTGTTCCTCGCGTTCTCCACGGCCAACCCGGGCGGGTTCAGCGGTTATCACCCGCCGCCCGGGGCCGGGCGCGACTACGACCAGCTCAGGTTCGTCCCCTGGGCACGGATGAACCCGTTCTTCACAGCGGTCGTGCAGGCCACCGAGGAGGCAGTGGCCAATGCCCTCGTGGCGAACGAAGACATGACCGGGCGGGACGGCCACCACGTCCCGGCGCTGCCCCGCGACCAGGTCGCCGCCCTGTTCCGCACCGCCCGCGGCGAGCCGCCAGGCGGGGCCCCCGGCGTGCCGCGCGGAGCGGCTTGACCGGCCAGTCTGTGTGTGAAAATGTCACGCTCAACCTGTGGGTCTGATCCGGGGGAGGCCGGTCGTCACCATGACGTCGTCACCATGACTGAGCCCGCTCCGCCGCGCCGTAACCCCGGGCCGAACTATGTGCCCCAGGCATTAGAGTTCTTCGCCCGGATGGGCTCCGCCGAGGCCATCGTGCACGGCGCGCGCCGGTACACCTACGCCGAGACGCGGGCCGCCGTTCTGGCCATGGCCACCGCGCTGACCGCCCGCCGGGTGCGCGGCAGCATGACCGCGGCCGCGGTGACCCGCAACCACCCCGAATCGATCATCTTGCTGCTGGCCCTGCACCTGCTCGGCTGCCGCGCCGCTTTCGTCCCCATCCACGCACCGCGCGACCAGCAGCGTGGCTTCATCGAGCGCGCGAGCGCGGACGTGCTCATCCACGACAGCGGCCTGGCCGACGACCTGATCGGTGAGGCACTGGCCCAGGCCGCCCGCCCGGTGCTGGGCCTCGGGCCAAGCGCGGACCGCCCGGACCTGCTCGCCGAGATGATCGTGGCCGCCGCGGGCAGTCAGGCGAACGGCGAGCGGCACGGGAACACGACCGCGGGGCACGAGCCGCAGTCGCTGTTCCAGACCGGCGGCACGACCGGCCGGCCCAAGCTCGTCCGCCACGGGCAGCGCTTCTACGAGGCGCTCTACCTGCGCGGCCAGCTGTACCGGGGCAGCGGCGAGCCCGGCATGCGGCACCTGGCGGTCGCGCCGTTCGGCACGGCGAACGGGCAGCTGCCGGTGCTGCTGGCGCTGTTCCAGGGTGGCGCGGCGGTGCTCATGACCGAGTTCCGCGCCGCGGAACTGCTCGCCACCATCGAGCGGGAACGGGTCACCAGCACACTGCTGTCCCCGCGGCGGCTGCGCGAGGTACTGACCGATCCGGCGCTCGCGCATACCGATTGCGCCAGGCTGCGCTCCCTGGACTGTGGCGGCAGCGCCGCGCCCGCCGCGGACCTGGCCCAGGCCATCGAGCGCTTCGGCCCGGTGCTGCGGGTCGTCTACGGCATGACCGAGGCGCCGGTCATCACCGCCTACCCCGGCATGGACCTGGACGCGGAGCACCCGGAGCGGCTGCGCTCCTGCGGCACGCCGGACGCCACCAGCAAGGTCGAAGTGCGCGCAGCGGATGGGACGGTCCTGCCCGCGGGCGAGACCGGCACCGTGTGGGTTGCCGGGCCGCTGGTCATGGACGGCTACCTGGGGCAGCCGGAGCAGGCCGGCCGGGCGCTGGTGGACGGGTGGCTGTGCACCGAGGACATCGGCTACACCGATCGGGACGGCTACCTGTACCTGGTGGACAGGGCCGCGGACGTGATCACCACCGGCGAGCCACCGGCCAGGATCTATACCCGGGTGCTCGAGGACGCGCTGGCCGGGCACCCGGGGGTCCGGGCGGCCGCGGTCGCCGGGGTGCCGGATGCCGAACTCGGCCAGGCCGCCGTCGCGTTCGTGGTCCGGGCCCCGGGAACCGGGGTCACCGCCGCGGATCTGCGCGACCTGGTGGCCGGTGCGGCCGGGGGGGTTGCGCTGCGGGAGGTGCGGTTCCTGGGCGAGCTGCCGATGACTCACGAGGACAAGGTCGACAAGAAGGCGCTGTGTGCTCAATATCACGATAAGTGACCGCGCCCCCATCCCCGCGCTGTGACATGCTCCGAGACAGGAGCGGTCCGGCGAGGAGGAGAACCCGATGGCGGACAAGCAGCGCATCAGCTACGTGCCCGTGGAGCAGATGGACGATGAGATGCGGGCCGAGCTGGAGCGGTGCGCCCGCGAGGGCACACCGCGGCCGGAAAGCAGCGCGGTCCGGGCCCACGTTCCCGCCTGCTTCTGGTTCTTCGCCCGGTCGTGGGATGAGATCTTCCGGCACGGCGTGTGTGACCACCAGGTCAAGGAACTGTGCCGGGTCTACATCTCCCGCACCGTCCAGTGCGAATACTGCGGCAACCAGCGCTCGGTCGCGGCCGCGGCCTCGGGCCTCACCGAGGGCAAGTACGACGAGCTGCTGAACTTCGAGTCCTCCCCGCGCTACAGCGACCGGGAGAAGGCCGCGCTCGCCTACGCCGAGGCGATCGCCTGGCACCTGGCGACGCCGGACGAGTTCTGGGACCGGATGCGGGCGCACTTCAGCGAGCCGGAACTGGTGGAACTGGGGTGCTTCATCGGGCTCACGTTCGGGCAGCAGAGCTGGCTGCGGATGCTGAACATCGGGCACCACGAGGTGATGCCGGGCACTGCGGCGTCGATGGCACCGGGGTTCGAGACGCCGGACGCAATGGCGAAGTCGCTGGCCGCAGACGACTACTGGGCCAGGCACTGACGGCAACCGGCCCTGCGCCCGGCCACGGCTTCGCCCGGATCGGCGGGTAACGCCGGCCGACGGGCCGTCCGGGGATTCGGCTATACCTGGGTCATGGACGTGGACCTGCCGATCTGTGCGACCTGCGGGGTGCAGTACCCCGCCCCGCGCGAGGACTGCCCCATCTGCCTGGACGAGCGCCAGTACGTCGGCTGGGACGGGCAGCGGTGGACCAGCCTCGCCGAACTCGCCGCCGCCGGGCACCGGGGCAGCATCAGGGAGGAAGGGCCCGGCGTGCTCGGCATCGGCGCCGACCCCCCGACCGCCATCGGGCAGCGCGCGCTGCTGGTCACCACCCCATCGGGCAACGTGCTCTTCGACATGATCAGCTACCTGGACGAGGACCTGGCCGCCCAGATCCGCGCCCTGGGCGGGATCCGGGCCATCGCGATCAGCCACCCGCACTTCTACGGTTCCATGACCTCCTGGGCCCGCGAGTTCGGCGCTCCGGTGTACATCCACGCCGCCGACCGGCAGTGGGTGGCCCGGCCGGACCCGCTGGTCCGGTTCTGGGAGGGCGAGATCGAGGAGATCGGGGACGGCCTCACGCTGATCAACGTCGGCGTGCACTTCGACGGCGGCCAGGTGCTGCACTGGGCGGCCGCGGGCGGCGGGGCGGGCGCGCTGTTCTCCGGGGACATTCTGACCGTGGTCCCGGACCGCCGGTACGTATCGTTCATGTACTCCTACCCGAACCTCATTCCGGAGCGGCCGGAGGTCATCCGGCGCGGGCTGGCCCGGCTGCAGCCCTACCCGTTCGACCGGGTCTACGGCGCCTGGTGGCGGCGGGTGGTGCACACCGACGGGACAGCGGCGGTCGCCCGCTCCGCGGAGCGCTACCTGCGCTTCGCGCTCGGCGGCGAAAGCCCGCCACAGCCCGGCGGACCTGGGTAACCACGGACTCGGGTAAACACGGAACCGAGCTCGCCGACGGCGTGGCCGGGGCCTACCCGGCGACGCGCCACCTGGCCGGTGGCAATAAAGTGCCGGCCTGGATCACCGACGCCGAGTGCCGGGCCTCCCAGCGGCCCTGCTGGAACCTCAGGTCGAAGCGCTCAAGCTCGGGGCCCTTGGCACCAAACCCGGCCACGGAGTCCAGCAGTTCCTCGCGGGGCAGCAGCAGCGCGGCAAAACGGACCTCGGGGATCTCGGCGCAGTCGTACAGCGGCACTGGCCGCGTGCCGCCGCCGTGTACCCGCAGCACCAGTCGCCGGACGCTCGGATCCACCCGGCCGAGCAGCGCCCTCGGCCCCTCGTCGCTGCCGCTGGTGGTGATGTTCAGCAGGCGGCCCGGGTACAGCGCCGGCCCGGAGGCGGCCCCGACATGGATGATGCGCCCACCGGAATCGGCGAGCCTGATCATGCTCAACAAGTCGCCGTCGCGCGGGGCATCCCGCCGCGCCCAGATGACCCACGACACACCGGCGTCGTCGGTCCCTTCCGCGACCACGTGCCGTCCGTCCATGTGGCCCTCCCATGCCCCCCCGCAGCCATCCCCTAACCGGCAGTTTACCGTGAGTGACAAGGATTTCAGTGCGAAATTTCAGCGACCCTGGAAAATGGTCCCCTGACCTGCCAGTTCATCAAATGTGAGTATGGCGAGGCTTTTGTGTTCTGTTATGCTTTCGGAACCTGCTAATGACAGGTTGTAATCAGCGCACCCGCCGACGGCTCCGCAGCCCGACGGTGATGAGCACCAGCCCGGCCAGCGCGACGAGCGGGCCGATGACCGCCCACACGGTCGCCCCGGTCATGAAGCTGCCGCCCACGTAGCCGAGTCCTTGCAGCGTCCATACCAGGCCCGCCGCCGCGGTGGCCAAGCCCACCACCACAAGCACGATCTGTCTCATGCCGCCCTCTTTCCCACCGCGGCTCCCGGGCACGGCGGCCTGCCGCACCGTCCCGGCACGAGTATGAACGGCCCGGTCCCGGTACCGGTTCAATGGGCGGCTCGGCTCCGCCCCCGCCGCCCCGAGCGGGAAGCTGACCTGGGCCTTCGGGTGCAGGACTGGTCTGGGCGGGGTGGAAGCAGCCCGGTTATGCTGGGCGGCGACGGACCGTAGCCATTCGGGTCAGCACATCCGGGGCCCACGCGTGTTTCTTTACTTTTGCCTGATCGGGCACGATATCGTCGTCATCCACGTTCGGGCGTGACCGGCCCGGCTCGCAGCCCCCGCTCCGCTCGCGGGGACCGTCAGGGAGGTACGAGGAATGCTCACCGGATTCAAGAACTTCCTCATGCGCGGTGACGTCATCGTGGTGGCCGTCGGCCTCGTCATCGCGCTCGCTTTCAGCACCTTGATCAAGGCCTTCACCGATTCCATCATCAACCCGATCGTGGCCAGAGCCGAGGGCGGTAATGCCATCGGCCTCGGCGTCCAGTTGGGCGCCGCCAGCAACAAGGCGACGTTCGTGGATTTCGGCGCCTTTATTTCCGCGATCATCTACTTCGTCATCTTCGTGGCGGCCGTCTACTACGTGATCGTCGTCCCGTACCGGATTATCCAGGCCCGGCGCGGAAACGTCGTGTTCGGGCCGGCCGCCCCGGTGAAGACCTGCCCGGCGTGCCTGTCCAGCGACCTGCCGGCCGCCGCGCTCAAGTGCAAGTACTGCGGCACGGACCAGCCTGCGCCCTCCGCCGCCGCCTGATCGCCGCCGCCCGATCGCGGCGCCCTCAGACCAGCCCGACGGCGCCCGCGTGGCGGGCGCCGCACCCTGCCGCGCCTCACTTGGCGTCGGCGTAGCTGCGCACCACGGCCGTGGTTACCGGGAACCGGACCGGGGTCGGCCCGAACACCAGCCGCCCGGCCTCATCCGCGGCCTCGCCGACCGCGGCGACCACGTCCCCGGCGAATTCCTCCGGGCAGTGCACGATCACCTCGTCGTGCTGGAAGAAGACCAGCCGCGGGCCGGTGCGGCCGCCTCCGGCGGCGGGACCCGCCCCGGGCGGAGCGTCCCGGGGTACGGCGGGCACCAGGCCGTTTCCGTATGGCAGCGAAAGGGCCGTAAGCCGACGGCGCAGGCCGGCCAGGAAGACTACGGCCCAGTCGGCCGCACTGGCCTGCACCACGAAGTTGCGGGTGAACCGGCCGCGGGCGCGCACCGACCGGCCCGCGCGCGGGTCATCCGCGCCCGGGTCGTCCGGTTCGGCGGTGAGGCCGCGCCAGGCGCTCGACGGCGGCGGGCAGGTCCGGCCGAGCCGCGACCGGACCACCTTGCCCTCCTCCCCCGCCCTGGCGGCCAGTTCCACGTACTGGGCGGCGAGCGGGAACCGGTGCCGGAGCACGGCCAGCAACTGCCGCGCCTGCCCGGCCGCCCCGCCGTACATCGCAGACAGCAGGGCGACCTTGGCGTTGCCCCGCTCGCCGCCGAACGCGTCGGCCAGCGCCTGGTAGAGGTCACCGGTGCCGGCCGCGGCGGCCAGCGCCTCGTCCCCCGCGAGCGCGGCCAGCACCCGCGGCTCCAGTTGCGCGGCGTCGGCCACTACCAGCACCCAGCCGGGGTCGGCCACCACGGCCCGGCGCAGCACCCGGGGAATCTGCAGCGCGCCGCCGCCCCTGGTCGCCCACCGCCCGGAGACCACCCCGCCGACCACGTACTCGGGATGGAACCGGCCGCCGGTCACCCACTCCTCCAGCCAGGCCCAGCCGTACGCGGCGTGCAACCGGGCGAGTTCCTTGTATTCCAGCAGCAGCGCGGCGGCCGGGTGGTCTACCTCGCGCAGGACGTGCGCGCGGGTGGACGGTATCCGCACGCCATCGGCCGCGAGCGCGCGCAGCATCTGCGTGGGCGAGTCGGGGTTCACCGGGCGGCCGCCAAGCGCGGCGGAGATCCGCGCTGCCAGCTCGGCCAGCCGGGGCGGGCGCAGCCCGGGCAGCGGCCGGTCGCCGAGCAGGCTGGTCAGCAGCTCCGAGTGCAGGTCGGCGCGCCAGGGCAGGCCGTAGAAGCCCATCTCCGCGGCCACCAGCCCGGCCGCCGACTCGGCGGCTGTGAGCAGCGCGAACCTGCCCGGATGCTCGTCGGCCGCGATCCGGCGCACCTGGTCGGCATGCACGGCGACCAGGGCGTCCAGCGCCGCGCGGGGGCCGGGGAAGGCCGGGTCGGCGGGCTCGAACAGCGCCGCCTGGCCGGCCGCCAGGGGCCGCCCCGCTACGGCCTGCGCGCTGGCGGCAGGCGCCGCGGCCCCGCGCAGCCGGGCCCACGCTCCCGCCAGCGAGGCCGGCTCGCCCTGCTGCCCGTCCCGGGCGAGCAGCAGTGCCTCGGTCAGGGCTACGTCGTGACAGCGCTGCACCCGCACCCCGGCGCGCAGCAGCGCCGGGTACAGGTCGCCGCACGCCGCCCACACCCAGCGGACATCACCGGCCCGCTCGCGTTCCGCGACAGCCGCGGAAAGATCGTCATGCCTAACGATGGGGCCGTGGCCAGCGCCGTCCTCGGCGGACTCGGACATCAGGCAACTGTGTCCAGGACCGCCGGCCACCGCGATGCGCACGTATCAGATTGTCCGCCCCGCCTGCGACAACCCACGGGTGTGGCCAGACAGAAGGGGGGCCACGCAGGCTGTGAGGTGGCCTCCCGCTAGCGGGCCCGCTCGGTGCCGACGCCCGCCGCGCCCACATCGGAGCCATCGGTGTGCCGGTACCCCGGCGCCGGAACCCCGCCGATGGCCGCCCACGCGGCGAGCCGTGCCGACGCCTGGCCGGGCAGTTCGCCGGCGGCCCAGCCGGCCAGTTCGGCGGCGATGGTCTCGGTGCCGCTGGGTGCCGACGGCCGGGCGGTCCTGGCCTGCCGGGGCGGCGCCGTGGTGAGGATGGTGCCGGACGGTGGCGGTGCGGCCAGGAAGCCCGCCGCGGCTCCGCGATCCCCGGTTACTTCCAGGGGATCCGGGCCGGTGTCCCGTGCCGGGCCGGTGTCCCCGGCCGGGCTCAGGCTGGCGCCCCGCGGGGCGCCGGGATCCGGGACCCGGCTGAACCCGGAACTGGCCGCACCGTCCTGCCTGTGGCCGTCGTGCCTGTGGCCGTCGTGCCCGCCGCCGTGTGGGTCCATGCCAACGGCGTCGCCCCGGCCCGCGTCCCGCGTTTTGTCCTGGCCGCCGCTGCGCCCGATATCCCAGAGCTGGTCCAGCCCGGCCACGTCGCTGCGCCCGGCGTCCCGGCCGCGTTCCTCGGCATGGCCCGCCGCGCCGCCGTTCCCGGGGTCCCAGAGCTCGTCCTGGCCGGCCACATCGTCCCAGCCGTCGGCGTCGGCGTCGTCCTGGTCGGCATCCGCGCCGTCGTCCAGGTCCGGGTCGTCGGCATAGTCGAGCCCGGGGTCGGTGTCCTGGGCCCAGCGGTCCTCCGGGATGCGCTGCGCGTCCGTATCATCCGCGAGCACGAAGCCGGTCCGCGCCGAATATCCATAGCCCGCCGCCGGAACGTCCTCCGAGCCGGGCTGTCGCGTCCAGTCCGCCGCGTCACCCGCGAAGTCCGGGTCGCCCAGATCCGGGCCGACCATGCTCAGGCCGGCCAGGCCCGGGCCGGCCAGGTCCGCGTCGCCCAGGCCCGGGCCGGCCAGGTCCGCGTCGCCCAGGCCCGGGCCGGCCAGGTCATGACCGGCGAACTCCGGCTCGCCAAGATGCGTACCGACCAGGTCATGACCGGCGAACTCCGGCTCGCCAAGTTCCGTGCCGGGCATGTCGTGACCGGCGGGGCCGGGGCCGCCCAGATCCGGGCCGGCCAGGCCCAGGCCGGCCAGCCCGGCATCGGAATGTCTGTTACCGGAACGGCCGGCCTCTGAACGGCCGCCATCGGAATATCCGATAGCGGATTGTCCCGCATCGGCGGTCCTGGCCTCCGCGTGCTCAGCGTCCGTGGCCCCGTTCAAGCTGGCCGGCTCGCCGCTGGGCTGCCCGGCGCGGCCCGCCTCCTGGCCCGTGCCGCGGGCGAGGTTCCTCGCCTCACCCCGGGCCCGGTCCGCTGCCGGGACGGCACCCCGGCCATGGGCGGCCTCGCGGGCCCGCTCCCGGCTGGCCTTAGTGACCTCGTACAGGCTCTTGCCATGCGGAGGCCGCCCGGCGGCCTCGTCCTGAGCGTCCCCGTCAGCAGTGCCCCGGTCAACGGGGATGCCGTCGATGGTGGTGATGTCCGCGGCGGCATTGCTGAGCGCGGAACCTTCGAGAGTGGAGCGGCCCATAGGAGCCGCCTCGCGGTCCGGCCGCGACGGGTCTGCCGCCTCCGCCGACCACGCTGCCCCGGCGGCCCGGACGCTTGCAAGATTCCCCGCCGGGCTATCCGCGTCGCGCCCGGCTGGGCTAGCCGTAGCACGCCCGGCCTGCGGGTCCGCGCCGGGCACGACCGCAGTGCGCCCGGTGGTGTCCCCGCGGTCCGCCTCGGCCACGGGCTGTCGTGCCCCGGCCGACCGCTGGCGGCTGGCCGCACGCCGCTCCCGGCGGCTGGGCCTGCCCGGATCGGCGCGCCGGCCGCGGCGCTGATCGCCGGCTCGCCCGGCGCTGCCCCGTGCCTCGTCTTCGCGGGGGAGGTCCGCCGCACCGTTCTCCGGGCCCGGTCCCCCCGCCAGGAATTGGCCGTCCCGGTAGTCCTGCTCCGCACCGTGCGCGTCGCCGGCCGCGCCGCCCGGGCCGTCCGCCGGGGCATCCTGGCCCCACCGCTGCCACGGCCGCTCGCCGGGGCGTGGCCGCTCCTCGGCGGCGTGCGCCTGGGCCGGAATGCGCGACCGGGCCTCGCCGAGAGGGATGCCGGCGCTACCTGCCGGGCCGGTCCCGAAGCCAGCCTCGGCAGGATCGGCCTGGTCGGCCTGGTAGAACGGCCCAACGCACTCGTGGTGGTCAAGGAGGGCCGCGAGCAGTTCGGCTTCCCTCGCATCGACACCGAACACCACCCGGGGGCGCCCCCACGGCTCCTCTATGGAGTAACCGACGTAGCTCGACACCGGTGGCATCGGTTCCGCCGACAGGCCATGCATCGCGCGCCAGCGTTCCCAGGCGCGCTCCAGCGCGACCGCAGCCCGCTGCGCGCGGGTGACCAAATCCGGATCACGCATCTGGGATCCTCCCCTGAATGGCGACGCCGCGTTCCGCGCCTGCGGAACCCCTGCGGCGCTGCCAAACCCAGGCACGCGCCGCAGCGCCTGCCGTCGTCTATGGGCCCCCGAATGAGCCGTGCCGCCGAGTGTGTGGCACCTGCCTGCGGGTGCTCGCGGCCTAGTATTGCGGACCCCAATGCGATGCACCTGCGATTACAAGAAGTTGTCTTACGATTACTTAAAGCAATCAGACGTTTCGGGCATCTACGTGTGCAGCGCCTCTAACTGTTGGTTCAGGACTCTTCCAACCGAGTCCGTATTCTTCCCCCGTGGGCCGACAGGTCCGTGGCGGCCCGGTCCGGGTGCCAGGCCGCTCGGTCGTGCCGCGCTGGCGGCCCGGTCCGGGCTGGCTCTGCGTGATGTCCCGGGGGCGACCGGAGCGACCCCGGCGACGTCTGACCGGCCCATCGCCGATGCGATGTGACCCGCGAAATGGCGCCCCCAACGCGGCTAGTGACCGCCGGGGCCGACCCCCCTCAGTACTGCTGGACTACTGCTGGCGGACTGGCTGGCAGTCCCGATGCGGAACGCCTCTTGCATGGCCGGGGACAATCGCGGGTCCGGCCACTGAGCGCGCCGCATACGAACTACTCCGAGCGTGGCTGCGGAATGCCCGCGAGCAGTGCGCGGACCTCGGTCTCCCGGTATCGGCGGTGGCCGCCCAGGGTGCGAATAGACGTGAGCTTGCCGGCCTTCGCCCACCGCGTCACGGTCTTCGGATCCACGCGAAACATCGTGGCAACCTCGGCCGGCGTCAGAAGCGGTTCAGCTTCGGGTGTGCGTGCAGACATGTGTACGGCCTCTCCTCCTGGACCAGTACTGCGATCCTGCGTTTTAGTAGCTTTCCTGGCTCCGGGGTGGAGCCTGCCGTGGATGTCCTATATGGCCCACTGAGACCATATTGCCATCACCAGCCGTGACAAGTCGACCACCAGGAGCAAAGATTCTGCGACAGGTGTCCCCGTTGGTCCACTGATCTGAGTCACGCTGCGTGATTCTAGCGATACGTATAGTTGCGGTGGCGGAGATTCGGAAAAGTCATCCCGTGCCGCTCAGGACGCCTGCTCGAGCGCTTCCAGCGCCCGCCAGCGGCTCACGAACCGCTGGTACATGGCGGTCGCGAACTCGACCTCTCCGGCGGCCACGGCGCTGATCGAGGCGGACACCTCAGCCACGGACTGGTCGGCGCACAGCGCGCCGTCGTCGAGCAGGTGCACCAGTCCGCCGTAGTCGAGTTCCACCAGGGAGTGCGGGTGGAACTCCTCCAGCCAGGAACCGACCTCCCTGAGTTCGGCCAGCAGCGCCGCAGGGTCCCGGCCCCAGGGCGTGCCAGCCCTCGGGCTCCGGGGCGGGCGGATCACGCTCAGTGCTTTAGCCACCCTCGTGCGCGCCTGGCCTATGGCGGTCGCGTAGATGAGCGTGCGGGTCCCCGAGGCGGTTGCCCTGCCCCCCTCGCCCGGTTCGCTGGGCGCGCCGAGCACCAGCCAGCGCTCGTCCGCGGAGAACGGGACGAACCAGGCGAATGGCGCCGACCAGGTGCTCGCCTGGATGTACACCCGCGGTGAGTACTCCAGGCTGCGCCAGCGAGCGAAATCACGTACGGCCGTATCGGCGTGGTCAGCGGAGAACGCGGCGCGGGTCAGCGACGGCGCGGCCGACCGGAGCCGGGACAGCACCAGCCAGGACCGCAGCCTGGTCTGCCAGGGACAGATGTAAGTGACACCCTCCGACCACCGGACATAGGCATGGTCGCTCTCCCGCTCGGGGGCCGGCCGCGGCGGGAACGCGATCGCCCGGGCCAGCGACTCCGCCCGCTCCGCGGCGAGCGCTCCGGCGCGGCGCGGGCGGCCCGCCGATGCCGCGTACTCAGCCCAGCGCCTGCCTTCAGCCTCGGGAAACGCCGAGAGGGGTTCGTAGATACGCAAGTATGCGGCGTAGGGAAGCACCCAGGAATCCTGGCACGCAGCGATCGCAGGTTATAGCGACGACACGTAACGAGATCATCACCGCTGCCGGTGCATACCACAGTGCCCGCCAGCCTGGCCCGGGACCTGTTTATGGGCATGCCTGCCCGCCCCACATTTCGCTGGAAAACGACAGGGCTCGTCCGTAGTAATAGAACCAAGCGCGGGAGGCGCATGGTTCTACTGGGAT
>Ga0209166_10001115_pt1 | contig 23525 bp, 17 predicted proteins | sample Coa_R1_3_FD_187151 | JGI IMG/M metagenome (GOLD analysis project Ga0209166, IMG submission 187151) | Surface soil microbial communities from Centralia Pennsylvania, which are recovering from an underground coalmine fire - Coalmine... | ecosystem: Environmental > Terrestrial > Soil >... | reverse complement strand
TAGGCGATCTGACCTTCGCGGACCCGGCGCAAAATAAGGGCACCAGGTATCCGGTGCGCCCGGGTACGACAGTTTCCGGAGTTTTTACGGCCACGACGTTCTTTACCAAACCGAGTGACACCGGCGCAGCTTCGGCAGGCGCGGCGAAACCGGCAGGGAAACGTTGAACGGGAATGAGCGAAATATGCGTTTTGTGAAGACTCTCGTATTAGGGATTACGCTGGCGGCGGTCGTTCCCGGCCTGCACGCGCAAGGTACGCCTGCAAACGGCACGGGTAAAGCACCCGCGGCGGCGGCGGCGAAACCTGCGTCGCAGTCCGCGAAACCAGCTGCCCGGTCAGCCAAGCCTGCTGCGGCGCCCGCATCCAGCGGACTAAACAAACCAGCGGCGCCAGTTGTCAGCAAACCCAAAGCCCCGGTGGCCAAGACTGGTGCGCCGTCAGGCGCGGCGAAGACCGCGGCTAAAACGTCAAAGGCTTCCCCGACCACGCCGAAACCGGCAACAAAGCAACCCGTCCGGAAATCCATTGCGAAATCGCCAAAGCCGGGAGCGTCGGCAAGTAACTCCGCCGCGGCCGACAAGGAACCTAAAGTAGCCAAGCGCGACCCCTTTGAATCGCTGGTGGGTCACGAACAGGCGGCAAATGCAGCGATTCGCAACCTTCCGCCAGGCAAAGCGGGTTTGCAGGTCAGCAGTCTTCGGTTGGACGGAATCGTGCGCGCACCCAACGGGATGATCGCCGTGGTTTCCAATCCGCAGTTGAGGACCTATTTCCTGCGCGAAGGAGATCAACTTTATGACGGCAAAGTGGAAAAAATCGCGATGGACGGAGTGTCCTTTCACGAAGTCGGCAAGGACGCTTTCGGAAAACCGGTGGAGCGCCAGGTGAACAAACGAATTTACGCCAGTGCAGGAGAACAGCAATGAAGACGAATTGGCCGGCCATGCGAATGGGCTGCCTGATACTTGTGAGCGCGGCGTTGGTTAGCAGCCCGTCCGTCGCTCAAACGCAGGAGCCTGCCGGCGCTAGCGCGACGGCATCGGTGATCTCGAGCGTAGCGGTCACGCAAGCCGCGGAGTGCGCCAGCGTGCGGGTGGCCGGGGAAGGACCCTTGGAGGTGCATGCAGCCCGAGTGCAGAATCCCGATCGCCTGGTGCTGGATTTCAGCGGTACCAAACTGGCAGTGCGCAAGACGGCGATTCCAGGGGTTTCCGCGCCGGTGCGCGGCGTACGGCTGGGGCAGTTCCGGCCGGATGTGGCGCGGGTGGTAATCGACCTTACGGCGGCTTCGCCTTACCAGATTTCGCGAGACGGCCTGGCGGTTGTGGTTTCTTTTGCCGCCGCCAAGGAGTCTACGGAAGCGTCCGCGCCAGTTTTGAAGGCGGCATCGGAGAAAATCCGCGTGGAGCGCCCGGCATTTCGCTATGACGTGCCCGGACCGCGGAGCGCGGCGACGGCGCCCCAGAAGTCCCGCAAAATTTCGGCTCCTCGTTTCGCGTTGCCCGGCGAACTGACCCAGCCCTCAGTTGTCCTGGCATCGTTTGGCGGGAGCACCGAACCGGCCCGGCCGAATCCGCAGCAGGCCGCGCAACAACAATCCGGCAATGCCGCGGCGACCCTGGCTAACTCGCAGGCGTCGGTTTCGCCGGGCAGCAGCCGGTATAGCGGCGAGCCGATTTCCGTCAACCTGAAGGATGTTGACCTCAAGGATTTCTTCCGGTTGATTCATGAAATCAGCGGATTGAACGTGGTGCTCGATCCCGCGGTGAAGGGAAGTTTGACGATCGTGCTTGATGAAGTGCCATGGGATCAGGCGCTGGACATCGTGTTGCAGAACAACGGGCTCGACAAGCAACTCAGCGGCAATGTGCTGCGCATCGCCACCCGCGATACGCTAAAGAAGGAAGCGGAAACTCAGCGGGATTTGGAGAAAGCTCAGGCCGAAGCGGTAGCCCCGGTGACCGTCACAAGGGTGCTGAGCTATGGTAAAGCCGATAAAATGAAGGACACGCTGAAGAAGTTCTTGTCACAGCGCGGCGACATTCTTTCCGACGACCGGTCGAACCAGCTGATCATTCGAGACATACCTTCGGTCATTCCGGTGATCGATAACCTGATCCACCAGCTGGATCGTAAGTCCCAGCAGGTGGAAATTGAAGCGCGGGTGGTTTCCGCGAGCCGTTCGTTCGCCCAGGATATAGGCGTGCAGCTTGGGTTCGCCGGTACTGCAACCAGTGGGCGCAGCATCATCGGCGGCGACTCCGACGTGGGCTCGAGCAATGTGGTAAATTCCCCGATACCGCCGCCATTGGTTTCGCCGACGGGATCACTGCCGTTTCAGGTGAATCTCGAAGCCTCCGGGCCGACCAGCGGACTTTTCCTGGGGCATCGTTCGCCTAACTTTGCGGTGGATTTCTTTATCACCGCAGCGGAATCCAAGGGTGTCGGTAAGCTGCTGTCCAAGCCCCGCGTGGTGACCCAGAACAACGAAAAGGCAGTCATAAAACAGGGGCAAAAGATCCCCATCCAGACCACCATCAACAACACCATTTCGGTGCAATTCATCGACGCCGTGTTGAAGCTGGAAGTGACGCCTCAAATTACGGCGGAAGGCACAGTATTCATGGACGTGGTGGTCGAAAATACCCAGATCGATCAAGGCATTCCGCGGATTCAGGGCGTTCCCGCGCTGGATACCCAGTCGGAAGAAACGAAAATCCTGGTAGCGGACGGCGGCACGGTGGTCGTTGGAGGGATCATCGTTTCCAGCCAGAACATTACCGTTACGGAGGTGCCGCTGTTGGGCAGCCTGCCGCTGATCGGACATCTGTTCAAACGCAACAACGTCTCCATATCATCGCAGGAGTTGTTGTTCTTCCTTACCCCGAGGATTATTCCCGGATAACAGGTAAGCTAAAAACGCACGCTTTCGTCGGGAGTAAAATTCGAGGAGACTACGGTCTCCTCGAATTGTTTATGAGCACATCCTTTTTGCGAAGACGGCGGGCGCTGCGGGCACAAATGGCTGAACGACGCCTTTCGGGCCTGCTGTCCTTGAATCCCGCAAGTTGGTATTACCTGACCGGGTTTACCGGCGAAGCGGGCGCGCTGCTGTTGTCTGCCAGAGAAGCCTTTTTCGTCACGGACGGGCGCTTTACCGCGCAGGCAAAGGAAGAGACTTCCGGCTTGCGGGTGGTCAAGCAAGAAGGATCGTGGATGGCGACCCTGGGAAGTTTGCTGCGGTCCGTTTCGCGATCTGCCGTGGGCTTTGACGGGAATCAACTGACCGTGACGCAATTTCGGGCATTGCGTAAGGCTTCCGGATCACGGGTGCGGTGGGTCCGGGCGGATGGCGAAATCGAAGCAGTGCGTCAGCGCAAAGACCCGGTGGAAATGGCGCAAATGCGCAAGGCGGCGTTGCTGGGTGGAGAGGTATTAACAGGTGCTCTCAAGTTACTCAGGCCCGGTGTCCGGGAAATTGAGGTCGCGGCAGAGATTGAGTATCAGATGCGACGGCTCGGCGCGTCTGGCCCGGCGTTTGAAACGATTGTCGCTTTCGGGGTCCGTTCGGCGCATCCGCACGCGCGGCCCACGGAAAAACGCTTGAGGAAAAATGAATTGGTGGTACTGGACCTGGGTGTTATACTCGCGCACTATTGCAGTGATATTACGCGGACCGTCTTCGTTGGACGTGCTCCCACACGTATTCGTCGATGGTACCGCGCGGTCCAGGAAGCGCAGGCGGCCGCTATAGCCGCAGCGCGGGCGGGCATCCGTAGCGGAGATGTTGACGCGGCCGCCAGAGGGGTTCTGGCGAATTACCGGCTTGACCAATATTTTGTGCACAGCACCGGACACGGACTCGGACTGGAAGTGCACGAGGATCCGCGGATAGCGCGTGGACAGAAGCATGTCCTGGTTCCAGGTAACGTGATTACTATTGAGCCGGGGGTCTACGTGCCGGGTGTGGGAGGTATTCGGATTGAAGACGATGTGGCGGTGCACGCTGACCGGACCGAAGTGCTCACCCGTGTTCCGCGGGACTTCATTGAAATTTGAACAGGCATGAAACCTAAAAAACCCGCAAAGCCCAGCGCCAATTCAGAGTTTGCCAGCACGGAAATTCAGCACATTGAACGCCTGCTAAACTTCATGACCGAACACAACCTGGAGGAGTTTGAATATTCGCGAGGCGACCTGCGGATCCGCCTGAAAAAACCATCCGCAAGCGCGCCCTCGCGTCCATTGGCGGCGCCGGAAATTATAATTGCCAGCGCGGCGCAGGCTCAGCCGGCGACCACTCCTGCGGCGCCGGAGGCGCGTTCGACCGAAGAGTTGCATCTGGTAAAGTCGCCGATTGTGGGCACCTACTATGGGTCGCCTAGTCCGGGTGCGGAGGCGTTTGTAAAAATCGGCGGCTACGTAGAAACCGGGCAGACGTTGTGCATCGTGGAAGCTATGAAGCTGATGAACGAAATCGAGTCCGACATCAGCGGCGAGGTGCTGCGCATTTTTGTGGAGAATGGGCAGCCGGTCGAATACGGGCAACCCCTCTTCGGCATCCATCCGAGCCGCAAAAAGTAGCGGCGCCCATCCCATGTTCCAGAAAATTCTAGTCGCCAATCGCGGGGAAATCGCGCTGCGGGTTATTTGTGCCTGCAAAGAACTGGGCATTTCCACGGTGGCGGTCTATTCGGAGGCGGATCGCAACTCTTTGCACGTACGATTTGCCGATGAGGCCGTATGCATCGGGCCGCCGCGCAGCAGCGAGAGTTATTTGAATATTCCACAAGTCATCAGCGCCGCGGAAATCACCAATGTCGACGCCATTCACCCTGGCTACGGCTTCCTTTCCGAAAACGCCAATTTCGCCAAGGTTTGCGAGGCTTCGGAGATTACTTTTATCGGCCCTACAGCCGAAGTGATCGAAATGATGGGGGAGAAGGACCGCGCGCGGCGGGAAGTGAAAGCGGCGGGTCTGCCCACCATTCCCGGGAGCGACGGAATCGTGGAGGGGGAAGAGCAGCTGGGGAGAGAGGCGGCACGTATTGGCTACCCCCTGATCCTGAAGGCGGTGGCGGGCGGAGGCGGGCGCGGCATGCGCGTGGTGCGCAACCAGAGCGAGTTGCTTTCGGCGTACCAGACGGCGCGCAGCGAGGCGCAGCATGCCTTTGGGAATCCGGATGTGTATGCCGAGCGATTTCTGGAGCATCCGCGGCACATAGAGTTTCAGGTCCTTGGCGACCAGCACGGCAAGATTATCCACTTGGGCGAACGGGAATGCAGCATTCAGCGGCGGCACCAGAAATTGATCGAGGAATCGCCCTCGCCGGGGATGGACTCCAAGCGCCGCAAGGACCTCGGCTCGAAAGTCGTGCGGGCGCTGGAGAAGATCGGCTACACCAATGCCGGCACGGTTGAATTCCTAATGGATCAGGACGGCTCGCTGTACTTCATCGAAATGAATACGCGGATTCAGGTGGAGCACCCGGTCACTGAGCTGGTTACCGGCGTGGACCTGATCAAGGCGCAAATTCGCATCGCCGCAGGGGAGCGGCTCGAGGAAGCCGTGGGCGAGATGCACTTCTCCGGGCACGCCATCGAATGCCGCATCAACGCCGAAGACCCCGATACCTTCGTTCCGTCCGCGGGACGCATCTCAACCTTTCAGGCGCCCGGAGGTACCGGGGTGCGCGTGGATTCGGCGGCATACGCGGACGCAGTAATTCCGCCATACTACGACTCGATGATCGCCAAACTGATCGTGAAGGGTCGGGATCGCGCGGAAGCCGTGGGACGCATGAAGCGCGCATTGGAAATGTTCGTCATCGAGGGCATCAAGACCTCCATTCCGCTGCATCGCCGCATTCTGGCCGACGCTGATTTCGCCGCAGGGAAAATCGATACGCATTTCATCGAGCGGTTGCTGGGGACGAACGGGAAATAGGGTATGCGTCTTGTCCTGCCCAGGCTGTATGTGATACTAGACGCAACTTTGCTCAATAATTCTCCACAGGAGTGCGCGCGGGAACTGGCCGCCGCAGGTGTCCAACTGCTGCAGTACCGCGCGAAAGAAGCCGCGGCGCGCGATTTTCTGCGAACCTCACGCGAACTGGTGACCTCACTGAATTCTTATGGAACTTCCGTGATTGTGAATGATAGGCCAGACGTGGCCGCGCTCGCCGGCGCTGCGGGCGTGCATGTTGGGCAGGACGATTTGGAGCCGCAGCAAGCGCGCGCGGTTGTGGGCGAAGACCTGTGGGTGGGCATCTCGACCCATAACCGGGAACAATTTCGGCGGGCGGCCGAAACTTCGGCGGATTACATCGCGGTAGGGCCGATTTTCGCTACCACTTCCAAAGCCAATCCCGATCCAGTCGTGGGGTTGGAACTGCTCCGGTGGATTCGCCCCCTCACCGATAAGCCGATTGTGGCCATAGGCGGCATTACCCTGGAACGTGCGGCCGCGGTCATCGAGGCAGGCGTCGATTGCGTTGCGGTTATCCGGGATATCCTGTGCGCGGCAAAGCCCGGCGAGCAAGCACGCCGTTATCTCGAGATCTTGGACGCGGCGAATCGCGCCGCGGCGGTCTGAGGTTCTACGCATGGCGGACATCACGCAAACCATCCACGAACCGGTCGCTGCCAAACAGGAAGGCGGCTTTGTGCGAGCCATCGGCCTGTTCGATGGCACCATGATCGTGGTCGGTTCCATGATCGGATCGGGGATCTTCATCGTGGCTGCCGACATTTCGCGCCAGACCGGCTCGCCGGCCGGCCTGTTGCTTACCTGGATTCTCACCGGGTTGCTCACGGTATCCGCCGCGCTTTCTTACGGGGAACTAGCGGCGCTCTTTCCTCATGCGGGTGGCCAGTACATTTATTTGCGTGAGGCGTACTCCCCACTTTGGGGATTTCTGTACGGGTGGACGCTGTTTCTGGTCATTCAAACCGGGACCATCGCCGCGGTTGCCGTTGGTTTCGCGCGCTATCTTGGTGTGCTGTTTCCGTCGATTTCGCCCACCGTCTGGATCGTTCCGCCGCTTGCGCTTTCCTCGAAGTACGCCATCAGCCTCTCCGTGCAACAGCTGGTCAGTATAATAATGATTGTGGTTCTCACCTTCCTGAATATGCAGGGGGTGCGGCTGGGCAAGCTGATCCAGAATATTTTCACCAGCGCCAAAACGTTGTCCTTGCTGGGCCTGATCTTCATCTGCGTTTTTATCGGACGCAACGCATCCGCAATTTCCGACAACTTCGGCCATTTCTGGGCCGTTCGCGATGCTCAGCCTCTGGAGCCCGAGGCAAACTTTCTGTGCGGGATGGTTCCCACGATTACCGCTGCCTCGGGAGCGTTTGGAGTTCTTGTTGCTTACGGTGTGGCGCAAGTGGGTTCATTGTTTTCCGCTGACGCGTGGAACAACATTGGCTTTACGGCCGCCGAGGTGAAAAATCCCAAACGCGACGTCGCGCTTTCGATGGCCTTCGGCACGCTCCTCGTGATTACGCTGTATTGCCTGGCCAATTTTGCATACCTCTGCACACTGCCGCTAGCGCAAATTCAAAATGCTCCCGATGATCGCGTAGCCAGCGCCGCGCTGGCCGCGGTATTCGGTCAAGCAGGCGCCGCTATCATGGCCGTTGCTATCATCATTTCCACTTTCGGTTGCAACAATGGCTTGATTCTGGCGGGGGCGCGAGTCTCGTACGCCATGGCCCGCGACGGCCTATTTTTTCGCTCCACCGGCTCGCTTAACAAAAAAGGGGTCCCAGGCAGCGCGCTGACTTACCAGGGCATCTGGATTAGTGTGCTGATCCTGTTGCGTACCCGCCACGTGGGGGCCTCCGGCGCGGTTACCTACGGCAATCTCTACAGCGACCTGCTCGACTATGTGGTCTTCTGCGTGCTCATTTTTTATGTGCTGACCATCGCCGCCATTTTCGTGCTGCGCGTTAAGCGTCCTGACGCCGAGCGCCCGTACCGGGCTTTCGGCTATCCTTTCATTCCGCTGCTTTATATAGTGGCGGCGGTGGCCATCATGTTCGTGTTGCTGCTGTACAAAACGCAGACCACGTGGCCGGGTCTGCTCATCGTGCTTTTGGGCGTTCCGGTATATCTGCTTTGGTCACGCCGCGCGGCGGCTGTAAAACGCCCGGCGTAGAATGATTTTGGGAGGGCGCGAGACGCGCCCCGCGAGGTGCTTTCCTCATGGCAACAAGGTCAAACGAACTCGATGCAACGGGGGCCAGCGACCCGAGAAGCTGGCTTTTTGTCAAGAAACCGATGAGCATGCTGCTATCGGAAGCCGGGGATGCCGGCGAGCACAGCCTCAAGCGCACGCTCGGCCCGGTGCAGCTCACCGCACTCGGTGTGGGTGCGGTCATCGGCGCGGGAATTTTCGTGCTCTCCGGGCTCGGGGCCCATTATGCAGGCCCGGCGCTCATGATTTCCTTCATAATTTCTGGATTGGGATGCGCCTTTGCGGGGCTTTGCTATGCCGAGTTTGCTGCCATGATCCCGTTGGCGGGCAGTGCATACACCTACGCCTATGCGACGCTCGGTGAATTTTTTGCCTGGATTATCGGCTGGGACCTCACGCTGGAGTACGCCATGGGCGCCAGCACCGTTTCTTCCGGTTGGTCGAACCATTTCATCGAGCTGCTCAATATTTTCCGGCTAAAGATGCCGTTGTGGCTTGCATATGACCACTGGACCGGCCTGACCACTGCTACGAAGATCGTGGCACGCCGGATGGCCCAAGCCTCTGACGCCACGCTGCAGCCTGGCACCCAGGCTCTCCTCGACAAGGTCGATGGCATCGTCGCTGGGAAGTCCCCAGAACTGGTGCAGCAGGCGCATGCGCTGCTCAACGCTCCTGTGCTATTCGGACACGAAATCGGCTTCAACCTTCCGGCTTTCCTCATCGCCTTGGTGATTACCGCGATTTTAGTTATCGGCATCAAGGAAAGCGCGCGCTTCAACGCCACCATCGTAACGATCAAAGTGGCCGTAGTGCTTTTTGTGATTGGCCTAGGAATTCACTACGTTAATTTCTCGAACTGGGGCCACGATTGGTCGAGCTTCGCGCCCATGGGGGTTGGAGGCATTGGGGCAGGAGCCGCTTACATCTTTTTCGCGTACATCGGCTTTGACGCCGTCTCCACCACGGCGCAGGAATGCAAGAATCCGCAACGCGACTTGCCCATTGGCATCATGGCCTCGCTGCTGATTTGCACGCTGCTGTATATCCTGGTCGCCGGCGTGCTGACGGGTATGGTGCGCTGGCAAGACGTCAACATTGAGGCGCCCATCGCTGTGGCCTTTCTCGATCGCGGGCTCAACGTCGCATCGCACATCATCACGGTCGGCGCACTTGCGGGTCTCACCAGCGTCATGCTGGTCATGCTGCTGGGCCAAACGCGCGTTTTGTACGCTATGGCCAACGACGGTTTGCTGCCCAAGAAGTTCTTTGCCGCCGTTCACAAGAAATACCGCACGCCGTACAAGAACACCATCCTGGTTGGAATTCTCGCGGCTATCGTCGGAAGCATTACTCCGATTGACGACATCGGAAAAATGGTCAATATCGGCACTTTGCTGGCGTTCATCATGGTGTGCATCGCGGTAATGATCTTGCGGCGTACGAACCCGCAGCAGCCGCGCCCCTTCCGAACACCCTGGGTTCCGCTGGTTCCCATTCTGGGAATTTTCTTCAACGGCTACATGATGTACAAGCTCGGCTGGATCAACTGGGCGCGTTTGATCATCTGGCTGGTCATCGGCCTGGTTATCTACTTCACGTACAGCCGCTATCACAGCCGGGTGCGCGGCGCGGTAGCGAAATAAGCCCCCGCAATAGCAGTCCGGGCGCATTTCAACCCACTATCGGCTCGGAGTGCATCCTTAAGGTAAGGTAAAGTAGTCTTTCGGTTCAAGGTGGACGTGTGGCTGCTGCTTCCAATCTACGCGCGGCGTGGGCACGCATATCGCGGCTTGATCTCGCCGCGCTGCTGCTCGCCATTGCCGGGGGCCTCGCTTACTTACTGGACGCCGGGGGCGGCGTTTTCAATTATCTGAAGTTTGTCGCGCTGCTCGCGTCGCTCTATCTTCTCTACCGTCTGCTGGCCTGGGGCCGGAGCCGCCTGCTTTGGAGTCTGCGCAATCGCCTGATCGTTGCCGGTCTCTTCATTGCATTGGTTCCCATCGTGCTGCTGGTGCTGCTGGCCGTGCGCTCGGCCAGCATTCTCTATTCGCAGCTGGCCTCCTACCTGCTTTACGAAGACGTGCAGCGCCGCAAGGACATGCTTGCGGATATTGCCGAGCACATAGCCGCCGCGCATGGGACGCTTCCGGCCAGCGTCGGCGAGGCGGAATCGGAACGTATCCTGGCCGCACAATCACATTCTGTGCATGATCGTGAGCTCCCCGGTCTGACCATTCAGTTTTCTGGCGACTCCACATTGCTCCGGAACATCGCCCGTAACCGGCAATCCTTCGCGGGGTTGGTACAGCAGGACGACAAGCCCTTCCTATCCATCGTCAGCATCCGCTCGATGCAGGAGTCGCGCGGCGAGCGGATTGTTACGATGCGGGTGCCTGTTACCGAGGAATTTTTGGCCACCGTCGCTCCGGATCTGGGGGCCATCCAGCTCAATTTGATGCAGCGGTATACCGGCGGCGCACAACAGGGTGTTCTCTATACCACCGACGGGGGCACTCAGTACAAGACCACCCGCCGCATCGTCGCGCGCAACCGCGCGCTACAGCCTGCGCTGCTGTGGATCGACCCCCAGGTGAATGTAGTGTCCCGCTTGGACTCCACGTATGTCGGCCCGGACGGGACAGTTGATCCCGTGCGGCCGGTCCTGGCCGTCTTCAACGCGCGCGATTCGCAGTTGAGCGGCCGCATGTTCAGCTCTCTGGGCGAGTTGCGCGACACTTACCTGATCGCTTTCGTACTGATCCTAATTGCCTTCTGCGTGATCGAGGCTGCCGCGCTGACCACCGGGCTGGTGCTCACTCGCCAGATCACCAAAGCGGTCGACGAACTGTACCGTGCCACGCAATACGTTCAGGCCGGGGACCTCTCCCATCGTGTGCGCATCGAGCGTCGCGATCAGCTTGGCGTGCTCGGTGAATCCTTCAATCTGATGACTGGTTCCATCAGCGGCCTTATCGAGGAGCAAAAGCAGCGCCAGCGCCTGGAAAACGAAATTTCCATCGCACGCGAGGTGCAGGACCAGCTTTTTCCCAGGGCCTTGCCCAAGGTTCCCGGCGTCGAAATCGAAGCTATCTGCAAAGCCGCGCGCGCCGTCAGCGGCGATTATTACGATTTCATTCAGCTTAGCCCCACGCACGTGGCGCTTGCCATCGCCGATATTTCCGGTAAAGGAATTTCCGCCGCACTGCTGATGGCCAGCCTGCAAGCCGCGCTGCGCAGCCAGATGCTGGTGGATGGCAGCGAAACCATGAGCACTGCCGAGCTGGTCTCAAGATTAAACAAACACTTGGTGCGCAACACCGGCGACGACCGCTTCGCTACATTTTTCATCGCCGTTTACGATAGCGCCACACGCAATCTGCGCTACACCAACGCCGGCCACTTGCCATCCTTCTTGATTTCCAAGGATTCTGCTTTGCACCTCGACAAAGGCGGCATGGTTCTTGGCGTGGTTGAGGATTACTGCTATGAAGAGGGCGCCGTAATGGTGCCGCCCGATTCGCTGTTGGTGGGCTATAGCGATGGTTTGGTCGAGCCTGAAAATGTTTACGGCGAGGAATTCGGCATTCGCCGCTTGCAGCAGGCCGCCGTCCACGTACAGGGCGCCGCGCCCCAAGTCGTGGCCCGGTCCCTTATGACCGCCGCTGAAGAATGGGCCGGCACTCCGGAGCAAGCCGACGACATGACCGTAATCGTCTCCCGCCTGCGCTGAAAACCGCGTGGCGCCGCAGCATCCGCCTTGATCAGCTCAACGGAGCGCCAATCTGCGGTCCGGCATTCCGCCCACCTGCGCTATACTGGCATGCTTCGCAACGCGTTTTTTTGAGGAGTGGAATGTCCCTTCGCAATCGTGTAGCGCTCGTAACCGGTGGGAGCCGCGGCATCGGCCGGGGCATTGCCGTGCGCCTGGCGAAGGACGGCGCCCGAGTGGCTATCGCTTACCGGTCCAATAAAGCCGCCGCGCAGCAGACCCTGTTGCAACTGCAGTCCAGCGGGGCCGATTGCGTCGCCGTGGAGACCGACATTCGCGACGCCACCCGCGCTGAGCAGCTTGTCCGCACCGTTGCCGAACGCTTTGGCCGCCTGGATGTGATGGTGAACAACGTCGGCGATTTTCGATGGGGAACCCTTGCGGAATCGTCCCTGGAAGATTGGGAAAGCATTTTTTCGTCAAACCTGTTGACGGCTCTCTACACCAGTCGCGCCGCACTCCCGTATATGCGGCGGGGCCGTTGGGGACGCATCATCAATCTCGGCGCGGTCGGAGCGGAGCGCGCTTTCGGACAGGCGAAAATTTCCGCCTACGCCGCCGCGAAAGCCGCGGTCGTTGCGCTGTCCCGCTCACTAGCGCTGGAAGAAGCGAAAAACGGAATAACCGTCAACGTGGTTAACCCTTCCAGCATCGACGAAAAGGAGTTGACTCGCGAAGAGGCCCGCCGCATCCGCGACGCACGCTTTCCCATTGGCCGCCCGCCAACGGTGGAAGATGTCGCCGCCGCCGTAGCGTTTTTCGCCTCCGAGGAAGCAGAATACGTCACCGGCCAAGTGGTTAACGTTAGCGGCGGGTGGATGCTCTAGGTCGGTCTCGGATGTTTTTGCCCCTCCTGAGGCGCAACTCGTCCGGCCGGACCGAAGGAACTCAATCCTTGGGTTCGCGCGGGCCACGGTGAAAGTAAGCGTAGCGGCCGCACACTTTCGCGGGCACCTTTGATTTTGCTATGCCGAGCTTACGCACAACATGAAAGTTCTCACCGCCGCCGAAATGCGTGCTGTCGACCGCCTGACCAGCGAGCGCTATGCCGTTCCAAGCCTGCAGCTCATGGAAGCCGCCGGAAGCAGCGTAGCCAAAGTATGCAACCAGGCGATCGACGCCGCCAGGCCAACAACGATCGCAGTCCTGTGCGGTAAAGGCAATAACGGGGGCGATGGCTTCGTGGCTGCGCGTCATCTGCTGTCGGCAAACGCCCGGGTGAAGGTCTATCTATTCTCCGAGGCGCGCGAGCTGCACGGCGATGCGCAGTCAAATTTCCAACGCTGGACGGCGACCGGCAATCACGTGATTTCCATCACCGACGAAGCGGCATGGCAAACTGCTTGGCCCGAAATCTCCGCCTCCGGCGTGATCATCGATGCCATCTTCGGCACTGGTTTTCGGGGTGCCGCCAGCGGCGTCATTGCCCAAGCCATTTCCGCCATAAATCGTCAGTCCAAGAACGCAACCGCCGCATGGCCCGCGCTGATCCTTGCGGTGGACAGCCCTTCCGGCCTGCCCTCCGATGGTGAGCCTGCGGAAGGTCCAGTTTTGTACGCCCACAAAACCATCACATTCACGGCGCCGAAGCCGGGCCAATTGATCTCGCGGGACTCGGCCGCCGTCGGTGTATTGGAGGTCGCCGCAATCGGATCCCCCCGTTCGCTCGTCGAGGAAACCGGCCGGGGCCCGTTGCGCTGGCTCGAAGCGGAGGAGTTCGCCCAACTTCCGCTTGTCCGCGCGGCGGATTCCAACAAAGGGCTGTACGGCCATGCGCTGATCGTCGCGGGCTCCCTTGGGAAGACGGGCGCGGCGATCATGGCTGCTTGCGCGGCCTTGCGCGCCGGAGCGGGCCTGACCACCGTCGCCACTCCTGACCTTGTTCTCCCTATCGTGGCCGCAGCGTATCCCGAGATGATGACTGAGCCCCTGGCCGCAACCGCCGATGGCACTGCTGCGATAGAGAATCTTTCGCAGCGGCGCTTTGAACGTATCGCGGAGAAGAAAGACGTGCTCGCCTTGGGGCCCGGCCTTGGGCTTCATCCGGAGACGCAGGACTTCATCCGCAAAATCACCCTCCTAACCGAGATGCCGCTCATACTGGATGCCGACGGCTTGAACGCGTTTGCTGGAAACGCTGACCATTTGCGGAATCGCAAGACCAGGTATCTCGCCATCACGCCACATCCAGGGGAGATGGCACGCTTGCTCGAGCGTTCCACCAAGGACGTTCAGCAAGATCGCGTCAAGGCCGCGCAAGAGGCCGCGCATCGATGGAATGCTCACGTCGTCCTCAAGGGGTCGCATACTATCATCGCCGCTCCTGACGGCAAAATCTTCGTCAATACGTCCGGCAATCCCGGCTTGGCCAAGGGCGGTTCCGGTGATGTCCTGACCGGAGTGCTCGCCGCACTGACCGCCCAGTTCAAAACGTCCGACTGGACGCGGATCCTGGCGCTTGGGGTGTACTTACACGGTAAAGCCGCGGAGCTGGCCGGCAGAACCACGGATGAGTCCGGCCTGCTGGCCACCGAAGTCGTCGCTGCTGTCCCGCATGCGCGCCGCCAACTACTTCGGGAGTTACTAACGCGTGGGTAAGGAGTTCATTACGCGTTCCGCGGAAGAAACCACGCGGTGTGGCAGGGAATTGGCCAAGCGTCTAAGGGCTCCCGTGCTGGTGCTGCTCACCGGTGATCTTGGCAGCGGCAAAACCACGCTCACCAAGGGCATCGTCGCCGCTCTGGGCGCCGCCAGCGAGGATGAAGTCACCAGCCCGACTTTCACGCTGGTCCATGTCTACGGCGCTGCCGAAGCCGCCAAGGTCTATCACGCGGATCTGTACCGCATCGAAAATTTCCATGATTTCGAGACCCTCGGGCTGGAAGACGTATTCGCCAAACCGGCGGTAGTTATCCTCGAATGGTCCGAGCGTTTCCCGCTGCCATCTCCCTGGCCGCAAATCCACATACGCATCGAGCATCTTGGCTCCGATTCACGGCGCGTGATCATCGCATAGCCTGGGAGGAATGTTAGAGACGAAGCTAGTTGCCCTAAGTGCGCAAGAGATTCGGTCCGCAGCCTTGCGGTCTCGCTTGAAGCGTTTATTTTCAATAATTTACACGGGACCGAGATGGTCCCTAAATTGCAAATCTGAAGTCAGTTCTGGTGTGGATTCACGTCTTTTGTGAAAAGAGGGTCCGAATGCGTCGCGTAAATCTGATTCTGGGTTTCGTTTGTGCCTTTCTGGTTCTTCCACTGGCTGCCAAGGCCGACTCCATCGATTTCAATGCGGTAGGTCCTGGCGGGTTCACGTGGGCTGGTGGTCTCGGCAGTACCCTAACTGCAACCGGAAGCACGGTCACGGCGCAAATGGTACCCGGAGGTTCACTAATTGCTCTTACCGGAGCGTTGTCGTTCACGACGGGTGGGTACGTTAGCGGCTTTAGCTTATTCGGCCAGACTGGTTACGGTTTTTCGAGTGGCGGCGACGTCACTGTCAGCGGTTGCGGTGGGACATGCTTTTCGGGTGCGTTTACAGGCGGCCAGTTACTGTTCAACGCCGCAGGTTCTACAGCCACCTTTACGGGGAACTTCATTGCCGGGCAGTTGGATGCCAGCTTGCTTGCACTGTTAGGATTTCCTTCAGGTACATCCACGGATGCGACCGGCTCCCTTTCGGCTAGCTTCCTGCTCAACGGTGGCCTTTCCGACAGTTCGGGTGGTACAGGGAGTTGGACGAGCGGTGATCTCACCCTTACCCCAAGCCCGGTTCCCGAGCCCTCAACGCTTTCGCTGCTGGGAGTCGGTTTGATAGCGGCAGGGACGATCAGCAAGAAACTTATAGCTCGCTAAACATCTCACCCGGGACGGCCCTGCAGGTTTCCGTGCAGGGCCGTGCTCTTTTAATCCATTCTGAGGTTTCTGTGAAATTTCGAAATTCCGGTTGCTAACTCTCACGCCACCACCTCCCCGCCACGTGTTGCTCCTCCCTGCTGCGGCTGTTAGCTTAAAAACAGGCCCGCGGCGAGGACATGGTCAACAGCATTCTCACCCCCAGCGTTACAGAATCGGCCGGCATCGAGCTCAGGAGCTACAGCATTACGCTCCCGTTGAGTTCGTTGGCCATCGGTGTGGATAACATTCACCACGATGTTTTCCTCAGCCCCCGGTTCGTTCAAGCCGCGCGCGAATATCTGTTCGATCTCATCCGACAACACACCAAGGGCTCGTATGTCGCCGGCACAGAACTGCGCGCGGTCAAAGGTCCGGACCACACTACCTTCCGTAAGCTGCTGACGGACTTCATGCAAAGCGCGGTAACTCAGGCCAAATTTCAAAAAAATATCGAGATCGACCTGGTTTTTCGACTGGCTCTGCTGAAGTTCCTAACCCTGGAAATCGGCAATCAGTTCGCCAATCTGATCCTGGAAGGAAAGGAATGGATTCGCCAGCGCGGCGAACATTTCGAGCGCAGCCAGCAAGCTCATGTCATCAAAGCTAAATTGCAGGAACTGCAATCTTCGAGGCGGCGCGTCGTTCGCGTCGTAGGCCAGCAAGTGGCCCAGATGGTGGTCGACGCGGAGGAAAACGTGGTCTGCAAATCCCGCCGAGCCCTCTTTGGCGAGGATTTCGCGTCATTTTACGAGCTGCTGAAAAATCGCCTGATCTTTCTCGACGGCGGCAAAGACGACCGCTTTTTTCTCGAGAACTATGTCCTGCTGGGCAGTTACGTGCGCGATCCCGACCGCTTCGAGGTCATGGATACCTTGTTTCACGAATTTCTGCGTGAGGCGGGACTTACGATTAACGAGGATCCGGCGTATGCCGAAGCCAATCAGTTGCATGCCGCGGCGCTGGAGCAAGCGCAAGCCATGCGCAACGAAATCGCCAATCTGGAGGAGCAGCGCGAGAATCTCCGCAAGCGCCTTGACCGTGGCGCGTTCCTCAATAAATTGCTGAGCTCTTCCAGCGACTCTGACATGAAGGCGTCTTTAAACGATATCGAGTTGCGCCTCAAGCACCAGGAATACAAGCTCGAGGAACTCGGTCCGCAAATTGACGCCGCCAAACAGCAGATCGATTTCTTGATTAAGGATCAGAAAGCTCGCGTCGATGCGTACCTCAATGAGCCGGAAAACGCGCAGCGCCTGTTCGACCCGATGTTTTCTCCGGAGGTCAATCGATCTTTGCGTGCACAGATGCTGTCTCGGCTGCTGGACCGTCTGGAACAGCAGGAAATCCTCTATCACGTTCTGGCCAGTTACGAGATTCGCGGCATCGCGCAGGACTACAGCCCACCCGTCCACCTGCAGCAGCTTCGCAAGGCGCTGGTCTTCAAGGAAGAGATCAAGCGGGTTGAGCATGTGCTCAAGCAGGTTCCGGCTCGGAAACTCTCGCTCAAGCCCATTGAGGAGCTGGCCCGCAAAATTCGCCGGTATTCTCGCGACGAGATGCAAGCCCTGGTGCTGCGTTTCGCCGTGGACTTTTTACGGCTGCGGCGAGAGCTTCGCGACGCCGAGCACCTCACCACGTGCATGGAGCGCATCCATCTGGTCACCACCGAGCAGGCCCGCGAGCTGTCCCGCCTTAACAATCGGTTATACGAATGCGTGCTCCAGGACGAAGCCAAGCCCCAGCAGGACCATGTCGTCTCCCACGTCATCATCAAGGCTGACGTCCGCGGCTCCACGAAGATGACTCAAGACCTGCTCTCTCGCGGGTTGAGTCCGGCCTCGCATTTCAGTTTGAATCTGCACGAGCCCGTCAAAAAGCTCCTCGATCGCTTCAACGCCAAGAAAGTCTTTATCGAGGGCGATGCCGTCATTCTGGCCATTTTTGAGACCGAATCCAACCTGGCCTATGCGCGGGCCGTCGCTAAGGCCTGCATTCTTTCGCGCCAGATCCTGGTGGTTTGCAATTCCTACAACGACGGGGCGGCCAGCAGTCATCTACCTGCGTTGGAGTTGGGCATTGGCGTCGCCTTTCAGGGCTCCGCACCCACCTATTGGGCCGATGGGGATTCCCGTATCATGATTTCCAAGGCTCTCAATCTTTCTGACCGTCTCTCCGGCTGCGCCAAGCTTGCCAAGCGTCTGCTCACGGGTCAAAGGACACATTTCTCCGTATTCCAGTTTCTCAACACCATGGAAGGCGCTTCCGCGGAAGAGCTCGACGAATTTCTGGTGCGTTTCAACATGAACGGCATTGAGTTGAATGAGGAAGGTTTTCAAAAGCTATCCGAGGAAATTGCACTGGACTCCATTGAAACCAGACTAGACCTGCCCTGGGGTAAGGAAAACGTCACGCTTTATTTTGGAGAAGTCCCGTTGGGAGATTCGGTTGAGTTGCTGGTGCTTCGCAAGGGTTTGGCGCGCCAACTGCTTCCTGACGGAAAAATCGGCATGCCTTCCTCGCATCCGTATTACGAGGTGTGCACCAGTCCAGCCCTTTACGACCTGGTTGCCGCACTGATCCGCACGCAGCGAGCGGCCATCGAGTCGACGCCTGCCTGACCCGAAGCCCCATACTTTAAGCCCTCCAAACGCGGACCTGCGGCGTTCTGCTGGATGTCGGAGACATCGTTAGTCGATTTTTGAATCACGGGTGGTCAATTGACTGCGCATCTGCTTCTTGTCTGATTCAGACAACTCTTCATACAGCTTGAGTAAGGTCGCAAGCTTCTGCGGCTCGTCCGTGAGGGGCGAGGGTGAGGCCTTGCCGATTCCGTGAGAAAGCCGTTTGTGCGAATTGACGTAGCTTTGATGTAGGCCTTACCACACAGGTCGCATTTCACAATCTGAGACATAGCTCTTATCTCCGTCGCTGTTAGAGCCGATCGGTCAATCCGCACCAAGATGCGTTTGACGCGATAGCAGGTCAGAATATGGGGAGCGTGACCAAGCGCAAAGGAGAGCCTTGAGTGCTAAGCGAGCCAGGATGGGGGGGAGCGATGTTGAAGGGAAACTATTTGTCCGATTTGTAGAACATCACTTTTCTCGGCGCATACCAGGAAAAACTCGCGATGTGCGGGCTCGGCCGGTAGCGCCCTGGCCACCGCGCACGGCACCGCCGGAAAGAAAAGGGCAGGAAGATAAGGAACCGCCATCTTTACGGCATTTGAAAAAATGGATCGGATTCGATTTGGGGAGGTATCCGCTCTCTTTGGCCAGAGACGACAGCCCGATCACGGCGGCGACCAAAAGCAGCAAGGTCGCTCTTAGCAGAATTCGTCTCCAGGTGTTTCGACGCATTGTGCTTTCCATTTTAGCGGGCGAGATGCGGGTGAGGGTCGGCAACGGAGGAGCGCTCGAACGAAGACTCTTCAGGGACGATCCCACACATAACTCGTCTGTTCCACGCTACCCCGATGGGGTCGTAGGTTCAAGTACAGCGCCTCTAAGTGATACTGGATACCGATAAATATAGTGACATAACAGTAGTAGGGGGCAGTTAGCCGAATGGCGTTTTCACCACCTGCTATACTGCCACCGGAGGCGAAAGGGGTCCGGTGACTTCCCCGGCCTTCAAAGCCGGCGATTCGGCCCTTAGCGGGTCGAATGGTGGGTTCGACTCCCACACGCTTCCGCCATATCTGACTCTTTCTGAACCACTGCCCTCTGCGCGAGAGAACATGAGGGAACACGAACGCCTCTTCATGTTCCTGTTGGCAGCAAAAGCCGAACCAGCTTGCTGTTCGCTTTTCGCAGACGTTCAGGTACAGCCCTGGTGTAGAAGTTCAGCGTCGTGCGGATGTCCGCATGACGAAGCAATTTCTGCTGCACCTTAACGTCCGTGCCATGCTCGTTGAGCAGAGTCGAATACGCGTGCCGAGATACATGTCAACCGAGTCTCCCAACTCTGACCTTTTCTCCCACCCTATTTAAGGGATATCGAGGAGGGAAAAACCGAGAAAAATCTTGGTACCAGTAAGTTTTCTCGGGAATCGTCTGGAAGAGCGAAACCACAGAGGGAAGACAAGGACAGGAGCTTAAAGTCCTCTCACCCGGATCGGTGATACCTTTCTTGATGCAAAAGCTCACAGTGAAGCTGGCACAAAGGCCCGGCACGGTCACTTCTGAAACCAATTCCACTTCACCAGACGCTAGCGGAGTTCCTGGACCACCTGCACACTCAGACTTGTCGAAAGTGGATCCTCAATCGGCTTGTCGTTCCGGATGCAATCAACAAAATAAGAGATCGGATTGCTCGTCTCGCGTGGCGGCGCGTTCAGTGAAACACGCTCTCCTTCTAGACCGGTGATAGTACCCTGGTCATCTGAGGAGCGGTAGAAATTGATGGTGAAGGTCGATAGTGCCTTCGGTAGGCGCTCCTGAACATTCCTTAATTCAACGGACGCAGCTCCATGTGATTCCGCCCGCCCCGCGATGCCTGTGACGCCTCGCGCGCAATAAGATGAAATCCTCCCGTGTCGGCGTCCTTTGCCAGAGTTTCCAGGCACGCCCAACCTGCTGTCCGATCAGAGAATTCCATCTGAATTTCACCTTTGGCCAGGCGCGCTTCATACACAATCCCGGCGAATCCCGCTGTGCTGGCCTCACCTATCAACATCTCAAGGTGCCTGATAGATTCGCCAACGTCGGCGTGATTTCCGGATGCTGCCTGAAGGCGCGCCGCGATAATGGCTGAGTTCAATTCTAGCTCACGATTGTGGCTTTCGCTCGCGGCCGCTCTCACCTGTTCGGCGAACTTGCGTGCTTCCGGAATTCGCCCCTGAGCGAGCAGCGCCGCGCACAAGGAAAGCTTCGCTTCGGCGGCATATCGCCCGGCATTCTCTGCCTCAAACATTTCGGTCGATTGCCGTGTGGAGGCTTCCGCCTCGGCGCTTTTCCCCGCGTCGAGAAGCAGTTGAGCCAGTTGAAGACGAACGTGGGCGGCTTCGCTGTTGTCGCCAACCTCCTGGAAAATCGCTAAAGCCTCTGCCTCATTCTTTTCTGCCCCAGATGGATCCCCTTCCAGTCGTAGCACCTTTCCTTCACCCGCAAGAGCTTCTCCTTGCCTTTCACGACTGCCAAGCCGGCGGCAGATTTCAAGTGCTCCCTGATACATCTGTTTTGCTTCCGTGTGGTTCCCGAGCGCAAGGGACACGTCACCGAGGCCGATCATTGCCAGCGCTGCCCCATTCTGATCTCCAATCTCGCTATAGGTCGCCAGCGCTTCCGAGTATCTCTTACGTGCACCCGCCAGGTCACCCAGATAGAGAACTATCCCACCGAGGTTGTCATATTCATTACTAAGGCTGAGCTTACTCCCGGTCTCCCGGTAGATTTCCATGGCCTCTTCATAGCGTTTCTTTGCTTCCAAGTAGTTTCCGTGCCTCTCAAGTTCAATCGCTTCAAGAGTGTTGGTGCCAGCGACTCCCAACCGGTCATTCGAGGCGATATACAATTGTTTTGCTTCGCGGATTGCTTCCTCAACTCTTTCCTGTTTTCCAGAGTTTTCAAACAGCCAGGCCTGTTCACGCCGGGCTTTGGCCAACAGCAAGGAGGCCCCCGCCGCCTGCGCTTTTTCCGCGGCATGGGCGAGGGCCGCTTCGGCCCTCTTCATATCTCCCAGCGACCTCGCAGCATCATTCTCTGCCAGATCAATCCGGGGATCTTCTCCAAGCGGCGCAGGCAGTGAATGTAGTGCGGCGATCGTTGCCAGCGCATCTTTCCACCGGTTCGCTTTGACTTCGGAGTTTGCAAGCGCCAGGCCGTAATCCAAATTGTCTGGGAAGAAGTCGAAGAGGGCACGGTGAATCTCAATGGCCTTATCCCAGTCCAGCATGGTCTCGCGGTAGCGGCCTTCAACGAGCAGGCGCTCTGCTCGGGAAAGATTTAAGGACAATTCGAACGCCTTTTTCGCCTCGAGTTTCGCTCTGTCATCGTAACCAAGTTGATCCCACGCGCTCGCCAGTGCCACGTGCGAAAGCGCAAAGTCCGGTTCGACTTCTGATGCTTTCTGCAGCCGGTCGCAAGCTGCGAGGGTATCGAACACTCGCAGCTTGGCGAGCCCCTCAGAGTAAAACTTGGCAGCTTCGCCTTTTGAAGGCAGCGCAATTGCCACCTCCGCTGCTTCTTCCCTGGTCACCGCGCGCACTCCAAGTGTTTTCCGCAACTCTTCGCCGGCTCGCGAAACCAGATCGAGCAAATGCACTTCCGTCCCAGCTTCGGAAATCGCCCCGATCGTTTCTCCGCTACGCGTGTCCTGCAACCGGAGATCTAGCCGGATCTGTCCTTCCGACTTGGGGCCAAGCGTCGCATAGGAACCCACTACCACGTAATCGGTGCCTAAATTCTTACGGATTCGCGTCAAGCTGTCGCGGCTCAAACTGTCCACATCCGGGAGGGCCAGTTCCATCTTCATACGTGCCACGCTCTCAGCGGAAATGGCGCGCACGTGTTCCCCGGCCGTGAGCTCGGTCATAAGCCAGTCCGAAAGCGCGGTAGATAGCCATGCTTCCTGCGTGTCGCCTGACAAATTTTTGAATCCCAGCACAGCAACCGACTGCCGTAAATTCGCGGAACTTGAAGTTCCGATGAGGCCAGCGGAGGCGCGAATCCGTAGATAGACGATTGCAGCCAGAATCGCCAACGCAAACGTGACAGCCAAAACAATGAGGCGCCGCCGCCCAAGTCCCGTGCGCAAATTCAGCGATCCAAAGAAAGTTGGAACGGAACTGCGGTCTTTCCCTGCTTTTGTTTGGACTTCCGCGTGCGTCTGCGCCGGATGAACGGGCAGGTCGACAGCCATTTCGGCTCCGTCTCGTGGGCGATGGACAGGAGCAAGGAAGCGGTAGCCGTGACGCGGAATGGTTTCGACGTAGCGAGGGTTCTCCGCGGAATCGCCGAGCGCGGACCGTAGCTTGGTCACGGCTTTGTTCAGACTGCGGTCAAAATCAACGAAGGTATGCGCCGGCCAGAGCTTTTGGCGAAGCTCTTCCCGAGTCACGACATCGCCAGAATGATCGAGTAGGAGGCAAAGGATCTGGAAGGGTTGTTCTTGCAGCTTGATTCGAACGCCGCGTTTGCGCAGTTCTAGTGCGCGCTCGTCTACTTCAAAAATGCCGAACCCCCGAGTCTGCACGCGGTTTTCCGTGGCTTGCATGACAGAACTCCCCTATATTGATGAGCAGCGTAGCACGCGGATTTCGCTGGTTCAATACTCACCTTCAGGGTTCCCAAGTACCCCCTTTTGCACCTTCCTATTGGAACGCAAGATGCGCGGAAAGACCTCATCCTGACCTTTCGGTCCTGCGGCCTTTGAGACCGCGTAGACCTCCGCGTCAAGCCGTTTAAGAATGTAACCATAGGTTGTGTAGTCGGGACATTTGAAATGTAACCGAAGGTTTGTTGTTGTTGCGGCTGTGGGAAAGTGGAAATCGGGTTTTGATTTCCAAGGGCGGTTTCTGCCCGTCTTTGCCACAGCCTTTGGCCCTGGGCAGGCGCGCGGTTTGTTTTCCTGCCTCTACATGCTCCTTCGGGCTCCAACGCCGATTGGCCCGCTTGGCAATCTGCCGCAACTGGCGCTCGATGACGTGGCCCAACTGAA
>Ga0209166_10001114_pt1 | contig 23537 bp, 19 predicted proteins | sample Coa_R1_3_FD_187151 | JGI IMG/M metagenome (GOLD analysis project Ga0209166, IMG submission 187151) | Surface soil microbial communities from Centralia Pennsylvania, which are recovering from an underground coalmine fire - Coalmine... | ecosystem: Environmental > Terrestrial > Soil >... | reverse complement strand
CACATCGTGCCGCCGACCGGGGCCAAGGGGCTCAACCTGGCCGCCTTCGACGTCGGCGTGCTGACCGAGGCGCTGGCCGCCTGGTATGCCGGCGGGAGCATGACCCTGCTCGAGGAGTACTCGCAGATCTGCCTGCGCCGGGTCTGGCGGGTGCAGCACTTCTCCTGGTGGATGACCACCCTGCTGCACACCTTTGACGACTACGACGGCTACGACCGGCGGCTGCAGCTCTCCCACCTGGAGTACGTGTGCAGCTCGGACGCCGCGGCCACCTCGCTGGCCGAGAACTACGTCGGGCTGGCGCATGTCTGAGGGCGGCGAGTTGTTCGCGGCGGTCTTCGCCCACGGCGGCACGGAGATTTCCGCCACAGCGTGGCTGCAGGCGATCCTTGACGCCGAGGCCGCCCTGGCCCGGGCGCTGGAGCGGGCCGGGCTGGCCGCCGACGGTGCCGGGGCCGCCGTGACGGCGGCGGCGAAGGCATCGAACTTCGACCTGGCCGAGCTGGGGCGGCAGGCCGCGCGCACCGGGAACCCGGTGCCCGCCCTGGTCCGGGCGCTGCACGGGATGCTGCCCGGGCCCGCCGCCGCGGCGGTGCACCAGGGCGCGACCAGCCAGGACATCATCGACACGGCGATGATGCTGCTGGCGAAGACCGCGCTGGAGGTGGCCGGCCAAAGCCTGTCCGAGGCGGCTGCGGAGGCTGCCCGGCTGGCCGCCGAACACCGGGACACGGTGATGCCCGGCCGTACCCTGCTGCAGCAGGCCGTGCCGGTGACCTTCGGCCTGGTCGCCGCCGGCTGGCTGACCGGCCTGGACGAGTCCCGCCGCCGGCTGGCCGCGGTGCGCCGGGACCGGCTGGCCGTCCAGTTCGGCGGCGCGGCGGGCACGCTGGCCCCGCTCGGCCCGGCCGGCCCGCGCGTCGCGGCGCTGCTGGCCGGGGAACTGGGGCTGGCCGAGCCGGTGCTGCCCTGGCACACCGACCGGTTGCGCATCACCGAACTGGCCGCCGCGCTGGCCGGCGTGTGCGCGGCGGCCGGCAAGATCGCCCGGGACGTGACACTGCTGGCGCAGCCCGAGGTGGGCGAGGTCCGTGAGGGAGGCTCCGGCGGCGGTTCGTCCACCATGCCGCACAAGCGCAACCCGGTCGCCGCGGTCGCGATTCTGGGATGTACCAAACAAGCGCCCGGTCTCCTTGCCACCCTGACGGCCGCCGCCGAGCAGGAGCATCAGCGGGCGGCGGGCGGCTGGCACGCCGAATGGCAGCCGCTGGCCGCGCTGCTGCGGCTGACCTGCTCGGCCGCGTCCTGGTGCGCCGAGCTGCTCGCCGGGCTGGTGGTGGACCGTGCCGCGATGCGGGCCAACCTGGACGCCGCCGGCGGCCTGCCGATGGCCGAGCGGGTGGCCGCGCTGCTCGCGCCGAAGCTGGGCAGGCCGGCCGCGCACGACCTGGTGGCCAAGGCGGCGGCCGATGGCCAGTCGCTAGCGGACGTGCTGCGCGGCGCCGGGCTTACCGCCGGTGAGATCGGCGCCGCTCTGGACCCGGCTGGGTACCTGGGCGCGGCAGGTGAGTTCGTGGACCGGGCCCTGGCCGCGCACGCATCGGCGGGGGAGCCGTGATGTCAGGCCGGACTGCGCTGCCCAGACCCGAGAACCCTCAGGCAGATCGTGTAGCAGAGCATCGCGACCAGGCCGGATACCGCCATTCCATTCGACGGCCCGTTCGCCCCGTTGTTCAGGAAGAAGGCGCCGTTGATGGCGGCGCCGAGCACGGCGCCCAGGCCGATGGCGGCGGCCGTGATCACGACCCGGTTCCTGGCCACAATGGACTGGACCAGCAGGCCGATCGCGGCGAGCAGGATCAGCAGCCCGAGGATCGCGTGCAGCGCGAGCAGCGGCCCGTTGCTGACCGCCTCGCCCAGGCCGCCCTTCTTGACCGTGATGAACAGGTTGACCCCGATCCCCAGCCCGAACTGGAGGATCAGCATGACCATGAGACCGAAGCTGGCCCCGCGCAGCCGCTCGGTCCGGTCCGTGCCAGCCTCCTGCTGCCGCGTGTTGGTCATGTACCTGGCTCGCCTTCGGTCGAATGGCTCATGCGCCACCGGTTCCGGCGATCAAGGGCGGCGCTAGCGCGAAAGCATGCCATACCCCGGCGGCGGTCCGCTCGGCGGCTCGCGAGCCGGTCACCGACGACGAAAGGCGGCAGTGCGTGACAGCCGATGAGGACACCACAGGCCGGGGCATGACGGTCCGCCGGGAGGTGCTCGGCGACGCCCACGTGGACCGCGCCGTCGCGGGCACCACGCCGTTCACGGCTCCGTTCCAGGATCTGATCACCCGCTATGCATGGGGGGAGATCTGGTCACGTCCCGGGCTGACCAGGGCCGAGCGCAGCATCGTCACGCTCACCGCGCTCGCCGTGCTCCGGCAGGACGAAGAGCTGGCCATGCACCTGCGGGCGGCGCTGCGCAACGGCCTCAGCCGCGAGCAGATCCGCGAGGTGCTGCTGCAGGTGGCGGTGTACGCCGGCGTCCCGGCGGGCAACCGCGCGTTCGCCATCGCCCAGCGGGTGCTTGACGAAGAAGGAGCGGCCCGATGACCGAGTTCACCGTGCGGCCCTACGAGCGGCCGCGCGGCGTCCACCCGCCCTACGACTTCGCCGGTTACCGGTCGTCGGCCCTGCGCGCACCCCGCCAGCCGCTGGTGCTGCTGCCGCACCGGCTGACCGAGGTCACCGGCCCATTGCTCGGCGCGCAGCGGGTCACGGCCGTGGACGCCGACCTGACCGCCGGTCATCCCGGCGAGCCGCAGGGCGAGCGGATCATCCTCACCGGCCGGGTGCTCGACAGTGGCGGCAGCCCGGTGCGGCGCGCCCTGGTCGAGATCTGGCAGACCAACGCGGCCGGCCGCTACCGGCACGTGAACGACCAGCACTCCGCGCCGCTCGACCCGAACTTCACCGGCCTCGGCCGCTGCGTCAGCGGCGACGACGGGCGGTACCGGTTCGTCACCATCAAGCCGGGCGCCTACCCCTGGCGCAACCACCCGAACGCCTGGCGGCCCGCGCACGTCCACTTCTCGCTGTTCGGCCATGCGTTCACCCAGCGCCTGGTCACCCAGATGTACTTCCCCGGCGATCCGCTGCTGCCGCTGGACCCGGTGTTCAACTCGGTGCCTGACCCGGCGGGGCGCCAGCGGCTGATCGCCAGTTTCGACCTCGCCACCACCGAGCCGGAATGGGCACTCGGCTACACCTGGGACATCGTGCTGCGCGGCCGGGAGGCGACGCCGTTCGAGGGGAGTGACGACGAGTGAGCAGGCTGCCGGTCACCCCGTCGCAGACCGTGGGACCGTTCTTCGCCATCGCACTGCCCTGGCCGGACGGGCCGTTCGTGGTGCCCGAGGGGACGCCGGGCGCGATCACGATCAGCGGCCGGGTCACCGATGGCGCGGGGGAGCCGGTCCCCGACGCGCTGGTTGAGGTCTGGCAGGCGGACCCGGACGGGGGCTTCAACGGCCATCCCGGCGACCCGCGCCGCACCGGGACATCGGGCTTTCGCGGCTTCGGCCGCTGCCCCACCGGCGCCGACGGCGGGTACCGGATCGTCACGCTGCGCCCGGGGGCGCTGCCCTGCGGCGACGGCCGCACCGAGGCGCCGCACCTGGACGTGTCCGTCTTCGCCCGTGGTCTGCTCGACCGGCTCGTGACCAGGATTTACTTCCCGGACGAGGAAGGTGCCAACGCCGCGGATCCGGTTCTCCAATCTCTGTCCCTACGAAGCAGGCGGGACACTCTCATAGCCACCGCCGCCGGCCCGGGGGAGTTCCGCTTCGACATCCGCCTGCAGGGTGACGGCGAGACGGTCTTCTTCGATGTCTGAAACCCGGCTCACCCTTACCGCCTCGCTGGAGGGCAGCGGCCCGGTGCTCGTGCTGGGCAACTCGCTCGGCACCTCGCGCTCGGTCTGGGATCCGCAGCTTCCGGCCCTGGCCGGGCGGTTCCGGCTGCTGCGGTATGAGCTGCCGGGCCATGGGACGGGTCCGCACCACCCCGAGCCCGGCCCGTACACCATCGCCGAGCTGGGCTCGGCGGTGCTCGCGCTGCTCGGCAGGCACGGCATCGACCGCGCCAGCTACGCCGGCATCTCGATCGGCGGCATGATCGGCCTGTGGCTCGCGGCGAACGCGCCGTCCCGGATCACGGCGCTCGCCGTCTGCTGCACGTCCGCCCACCTTCCGCCGGCCGGCGACTGGCTGGCCCGGGCCGGACTGGTGCGTTCGGAGGGCATGGCGCCGGTGATCGGGCCGGCCCTGGGCCGCTGGTTCACCCCGCCGTTCATCCGCAGCGCGCCACCGGCCGTGGCGGCGGTCAAGGCCATGCTGGAGGGCACCGGCCCCGAAGGTTACGCCGGCTGCTGTGAGGCGATCGCCGCCATGGACCTGCGCCCGGCGCTCGGCTCGATTACCGCGCCCACCCTGGTCGTCGCCGGCAGCGAGGATCCGTCCACGCCGCCCTGGCACGGCGCGCTGATCGCCCGCCGGGTCCCCGGTGCGAAACTGGTCGTGGTCCGCGGCGCCGCACACCTGGCGAACATTCAGGCACCGGGCCCGGTCACCGCCGCCCTGCTGGCCCACCTCACCACGTAGGGAGCCACGATGACACGCACATGGTGCGCTTGCCTGGCCGGACTTGTGCTGATCGCCGGCGCATTAGCCGTTCCCACATATGGCGTGGCAGCCGCGGTCACCGGAGTGCCGCCGGTCAGCCAGCTCAGCAGCGATCCGTTCACGAACGCCACCAGCCAGCACGCGACCGAGGTCGAGCCGGACAGCTTCGCCTGGGGCAGCACGATCGTGGACGCGGTGCAGGCCGGCCGGTTCGTCACCGGCGGCGCCTCGGACATCGGCTGGGCGGCCTCGGCCGACGGCGGGGTGACCTGGACGCACGGCTTCCTGTCCGGACTGACCACCCACCGGGGCGGCGGCAAGTACCCCAGGGCGACCGACCCTGTGGTCACCTACGACGCCAGGCACAAGACCTGGCTGATCGCCACGACCGCCCTGGTGTTCGTCGCGGGGCGCGAACCGCCCGGGATCGGCGTCGCCGTGCTGCGCTCGGCCAGCGGCACGGCCTGGACCAAGCCGGTCTTCGCCATCGGCGGCACGTCGGACACCCCCAACTATGACAAGGACTGGATCGTCTGCGACAACACGGCGTCGAGCCCGCATTACGGCACCTGCTACGCCGTGGTCGACATGCATGCCGACAGCAACCAGCTCGCCATCGCCACCTCCACCGACGGCGGGGCGGTCTGGAGCGCGCCGGTCGATCCGGCCGGTGCGGCCGGCGGGCTGCCCGGCGGCATGGCCGTGCAGCCTGACGGCACCGTGGTCGTCGTGTACTACACGGTCGAGGGCGCCAGTACCCAGGTCGCGCTGAGTTCCTCCGACGGCGGGAAGACCTGGTCGGCGCCGGTGACGATCGCGGCCGTGCAGCATCACGCGCCCGACGGGAACCTGCGCGGCGACCCGCTGCCCAGCGTCACCGTCGACCAGGCGGGCACGATCTACGTGGCCTGGGCGGACTGCCGGTTCCGCACCGGCTGCCCGGAGAACGACATCGTCTTTTCCGCGTCCGCCGGCGCGGCTACCTGGACCGCCCCGGCGCGGATTCCCATCGACCCGGTGACCAGCAGCATCGAGCACTACCTGCCGGTCATCGTGGCCAGCCCCGGCGGCGCCGGGCATCTGGCGCTCTACTACTACTTCTATCCGAAGGCGACCTGCACCCAGGCCACCTGCGCGATCGGCGCGGGCTTCAGCTCCTCGGTCAACGGCGGCGCGACCTGGAGCGCCGGCCAGCACCTGGTCACGCCGTTCGCCCTGAGCCTGCTGCCGGACACCAGCAAGGGCCTCATGGCCGGCGACTACATCGGCGCCGCGGTCACCGGCAGCGGCACCGCCTTCGGCACCTTGATCATCGCCAAGAAGGCCACCGGGGGAAAGGCCTTCAACGTGGCCCTCTACACCGACGGCGGCCAGGCCGTCACCGGCGGCACCAGCGCCGGATTGCCCCTCATCGCCGTCGGCGCCCGGCTGGCGGCCGGTCACCGGGCACCCGGCGGTTAGGCCGGGTCCATGTGCGTCTGCGGCGCGAGGGCCAGGTCGATGGCGGCGTGGCTGTCCGGGTGGTCGGTGTACCAGCGCCGCAGGTAGGGCGGGTTGCGGTCGAGGGTGGTCAGGTAGCCGACGGCGGCGGCACGGAACAGTTCGTCGACGACCTCGGCCGGCGGGTCGCCGGTCCTGGTGGCGAACAGGATCTCGGTGATCAGCGGCTCACCGGTGAGTGGCCGTACGACCAGGCCGTTGCCAGACTTGGCGGCTCCTGCGGCCACGGACACCGCGCCGTGGCTGACCAGCATGCTCGCGGTGGACGTGTCGTTGGTGAGGTGGCGGACCCTCGGGGTGAACCCGGCGGCCTGACAGGCGAGCTGCAGCTTGCGCCGGTACGGGTTATCGTGCGCCGGGGGGACCACCCAGTCACAGCCGGCCAGGCCGGCCAGGTCGATGGTGTCCCTGGCGGCCAGCGGATGGCCTTCGGAGATGGCCACCAGCATCGGCTCGAAGACCAGGGTGCGCAGCCGGATCCCGGCGACATCCTGCGCGCTCTCGTCGTCGAACCGCTCACAGATCGCAACGTCGATGAGCCCGGCCGCCAGCATCCCCAGCACGTCATGGGTGGCCGGCTCGACGTGCGTGGAAACCTCGTCGTACGCCCCCCTACGCTGCAGCTCGCTGACGAAGCCACCAAACATCAGCAGCGGTGTCGTCCCGACGCGCAGCGATGGCCGCTCGGGCACTTCGGCGAGATGCTGCCGGGCCGCGCCCACCAGGTCATCCATGTCCGCGACCAGGGTCCCGGCCCGGCCCACAATAAACTTGCCCAGCGGTGTCGGCTCGGCTCCATGCGGGCTGCGGATGAACAGCCGCCCGCCCAGCATCCGCTCGATCCTGGCAAGCTGCGCGGTGAGCGCAGGCTGGCTCACCCCCAGTTTCGCGGCCGCCTTGGTCTGACTGCCGGTCTCCGCGATGGCCAGGACGACGCGCAGATGCCGCAACTCCAGCTCGGCCATAACATCCGCAACCCCGGTTCGGCCATAACGTCAACTTATGCCCGGTTGAGAGGTGTTTGCCAGAGCCTGGCTGAGTAATCGTAATGACGACTTCCCGCCCGGCCGGCTGACCATGGCGGGAGTGGAGGCAGGCTGGGGAACCGCGCCATCTCCAGCCCGCCTCCAGCCAGTCCGGAGCTCGCGCAGCGGACCTGGCTGCGCGAGCTCCCAACGCCTATCTCCGCCTCAGCAATTCGTGGGCCGCGTACTCGATGGCCCGCTCGGACAGCAGCACGGCATCGGCCGCGCTGCCCAGCGGGATGAAGCTGTCTTCGCTGGTCACCCGGGCGACGCGGCCGGGGAACCCGGCGTCGGCCAGCGCGGTGATCACCGCCTCGGACACTCCGCCGGTGCGCCGGGTCTCGTCGGCGACCAGCACCCGGCCGGTCATCGCCGCCTCGCGCAGGATGTCGGTGACCGGCAGCGGGGCGATCCAGCGCAGGTCCACCACCCGGGATCCGATCCCGGTCTCACCCAGCCGGGCCGCCGCCCGCAGGCTGAGCCGCAGCCCGTTGCCGAACGTGATGATCGTCAGCAGCGGCGCGCAGTCCCCGGCCTCATACACTCTGGCCTGCCCGGCCGGCACGTGGGTGGCCGGCCAGTCCGGCGGCGCCGGGTAGGACTCCATCCAGCCGCCGTCGCCCGGCGAGCGGGCGTCGCGCGTGTGGTACAGGGCGATCGGTTCGAGGAACACGCAGACGCTGCCGTCGGTCTCGGCCGCCGCCAGGCAGGTCCGCAGCATCGCGGCGGCGTCGCCTGCCCGGGCCGGCACGGCGATGATCAGCCCGGGGATGTCCCGCAGCGCGGCGACCGCGTTGTCGTTGTGGAAGTGACCGCCGAAGCCCTCCTGATAGGCCAGGCCGGCGATCCGCAGCACCATCGGGTTGCGGAACTGCCCCTGCGAGAAGAACGGCAGTGTGGCCGCCTCGCCCCGGATCTGGTCGGCGGCGTTGTGCAGGTAGGCGAGGTACTGGATCTCCGGCACCGGCAGCAGCCCGGCCAGCCCGGCACCCAGGGCCAGGCCGAGCACCGACTGCTCGTCGAGCAGCGAGTCGAACACCCGTCCCGCGCCGAACTTGCGCAGCAGCCCCCTGGTCACTCCGTACACCCCGCCCTTGCGGGCCACGTCCTCGCCGAAGACCAGCATCTGCGGCCGGGCAGCCATGGCGTCGCACAGCGTGGCGTTGATCGCCTGTGCCAGGGTGAGCGGCCCCGCCTTCTCGGGCAGCTTGCCGCCGAACGCCGCCGTCCGCCCGGCCTCGTCCGCCGCGACCACGGCGCGGGCGGCCACCACGGCCGGGCGCCGTTGCGCCAGCGGCGCGATCACCCGGGCGGCGATCGCCAGCCTCGGCGCGCCGGCCACCTCGGCGGCCATCGTGAGCACCCGGTTCCTGGACCGTTCCCGCATCGCGAGCACCTCGCCGGCGCTGACCGCCCCGGCCTCGATGAGCAGTCTGGCCGTCCTGGTCAGCGGGTCCCGCGCGATCGCCTCGGCGATCTCCGTGGCGCTGCGGTAGGCGGCCTCGGCGTCCGAGCCCGCGTGCCCGCCGAGCCTGGTGACCGACAGGTGCAGGAACGCCGGGGCCCGGCGTTCCCGGACGAAGCTGGCCGCGGCGAGCGCGGTGTCGTATACCTCGGCCAGATCCGCGCCGTCGGCGTGGAAGTACTGGACACCAGGGCGGCCGGACTGTGCCGCCGCTACCCAGCCGGGCGGCGTGCGCACGCTGATGCCGAGCCCGTTGTCCTCGCAGACCAGCAGCAACGGCAGTGGCAGCCGCTGGTAGGCGCAGTAGGCGGCGGCGTTGAAGGCGCCCGCCGCCGTGGAGTGGTTCACCGACGCGTCGCCGAACGAGCACACCACGATCGCGTCATCCGGCCAGTCCGGCAGATCCCAGCCGCGCCAGCACTCATACCCGCCGCCGTAGGAGAAGCAGTGCGGGAGGCAGCGGTGCTGGCCGCAGCCGGGAGCGCGGCCCAGCTTCCCGGCCCGGTCCAGCGCGAACGCCAGGCCGACCGCGCGCGGCAGGTGCGAGGCGATGGTGGAGGTCTGCGGGATGATGGCCAGCTCGGCGCTGCCGAACACCTTGTGCCGCCCGCCGGAGATCGGCTCCGCCGCCGCGGCCACCAGGCCGAGCAGCACATCCCGCAGCCCGCGCCCGATCCGGTCGGCCAGGGTGCCGGTCCACGGGTCCGCCTGGCAGGCCCGGGTCAGGTAGAACGCCCCGGACCGGTAGTGCAGCAGCGCCGGATCGGTGACCCGCACCGCGGCCGCCACGGCGGCGTTGCCCTCATGCCCCGCCGACCCGATCGTGTAGAAGCCGTCCCCGCGCTCGCGCAGCCAGCGCGCCGCCAGGTCGAGGTGACGGCTGCCCAGTTGCGCCTCGAACAACTCCAGGCAGAGTGCCCGGCTCAGTGCGCTGCCGGGCCGCAGCGCGGTGCCGGTAAGAGAGCCGCCACCGGCTGCCGGCGTCTCGCTTGTGGGCCGCAGCCCACAGACCGCGTCGGTGAACGCACGCTCCCACTCGTCCTGCTCGGTCATCCGTGGTCCTCTCCAGGCCTGGCGCTATCTTGCCCGTGGATTGCCCCGGTTGTGCCGCATTGCAACCATCTGGCCGCCTCGCTACCTCTCATCCGGATGAGAAGGCCGGGCAGCCCGGTGCGGTCATCCGGTTCCTTTCTACCGGCACGGGCAAGGGCGGCGGTGGCCGTCCTCGCCGCCCTTGTGACAGCCGGATGCGCGGCCGCCAGCGCCGCCAGGGCGCCGGCCAGCCGGGGCACGGCCCAACCCCGAGGTGCGCTAACCACAGTCAGATATCGTTTACGACACGGAAAGTGGTGTCGTATTACTGCCGCAGTCACGAACTCGCCAGGCACGCCCGGCTGGTACTGGTGATTCCGTCTGCGACAGAAGTGGCAGGCGTTCGCGGTCGCCCCGGCGCCGGATCGCCCCGTCAAATATCATCTGAACTGCGGAAATGACGAAGGCGGACACTGCCGGGGCGGATAACTGTGACCGGGCACCATATGCCCCGCCCGGGGACCGGGCGGATGGGTGAGGAATGGAGCGCAGGCAGGTGATCCTGCCAGACTGTGCTTACCCAGAAGTTCGGGTTCTTCAAGAGACCCACCCCGGTTATCCCAGTGCCACGCGCACCGGCACCCGGGCAGGCAAAATTCGCCTGCCCTCGCTGGCCGGTCTTGAAGAACCCTCACGGGGCGACCGTTGAATTACCGATGGAGGCGTCATGCTGCCCTGGTCCGCCGAACTATCCGGACGGATGGACGAACACGTCATCACCAGCGAACTGCTCCGGGACAATCCACTGGGCGACCCGTACGAGCGGCCGCTGTGGGTCTACCTGCCGCCCGGGTATGACGACGAGCCGGACCGGCGCTACCCGTCCGTCTACGTGATCCAGGGTTACACCGGCCACCTCACCATGTGGGCGAACCGGAGCGCCTACCGGCGGCCGTTCCCCGAGACCGCGGACCAGGTGTTCGCCACCGGCGAGGCGCCACCGGCGATCGTGGTCTACGTGGACGCCTGGACCGCCTACGGCGGCAGCCAGTTCGTCGACTCGCCCGGCACCGGCCGCTACCACTCATACCTGTGTGAGGAGATCGTCCCCTGGGTGGATGCCAGGTACCGCACGCTGGCCGGCCCGGCGCACCGCGGCATCATGGGCAAGTCCAGCGGCGGGTTCGGTGCCATGATCACACCGATGCTGCGGCCCGGCCTGTTCGGCGTGCTGGCCACGCACGCCGGTGACTCGCTCTACGAGGCGTGCTACATCCCCGACTTCCTCAAGACCGTGCGGTACCTGCGCGATTACGACGGCGACATCTGGCGCTGGTGGTCGGACTTCAACTCCCGCGTTTCGTTCACCAAGGAGGGGGACGGGACGCTGCTGATGATGCTCGGCGTGGCCGCCTGCTTCTCCGCCCGCGAGGACGGCACGGTGGAACTGCCGTTCGACTGCGTCACCGGGGTGCTGCGGCCGGAGGTCTGGCAGCGCTGGCTCGACTGGGACCCGGTGCGGATGGTGCCCAAGTACGCCGAGGCGCTCAGGTCCGTCCGGGCGATCTGGATCGACGCCGGCACCAGGGACGACTGGTACCTGGACCTGGGCGCCACGGCCTTCCGCGACGCGCTGCTCGAAGCCGGCGTCAAGGAGGACGTGATCAAGTTCGAGCTGTTCGACGCCACGCACATGTCCATCGACTACCGGTACCCGCTGTCGCTGGCCTGGATGTGCCAGCAGATGGCGGGCTGACCGGCTCCCCGCCACCCTGGGCCGCAAGAAACGGCCCGGGGTGGCGTCATAATACGGCGCTATGGCTGTTTGAGATGTGTTTGCCGGGCCCGTTCGGGCCATCGTGGTGTCGCCACGTGCTTGACCCAGTCCCCAGGTATCTGGATAGGAGCAATCAGGCAAATGAGGAAACTCCCTTCCCTCCGGCTCCCTGCCGTGGGTGCGCTTCTCGCGTCGGCCACCCTTGTGGCGGCCTCGCTGATGGCGGCCGCCCCGGTCACCGCCGGGCAAGGATTCGGCTCGCACAGCACGTTCGGCGGGCCCCTCAGCAACAGCGGCAACTGGGCCGGCTACGCCGCCAGCGGACAGACGTTCACCAAGATCGTCGGCCACTGGGTCGAGCCCAAGGCGGTCTGCAACGGCAGTGCCCTCTACGCCCCGTGGATAGGCATCGACGGCTTCAACGACACGACGGTCGAGCAGACCGGCGTTCAGACGCAATGTTCTGGCGGCTCGCCGCGGGTGTCCGGCTGGTACGAGATGTACCCGGCCGCCCCCGTCTACTACAGCAACCCGGCCAGCATCGGTGACCACTTCACCGCCAAGGTCGTGTACATCGGCGGCGGCACCTACAGGCTGACCCTGACCGACAACACCAAGGGCTGGTCACACACCGTCCAGAAGAGCCTGAGGGCGAAGAACGCCAGCGCCGAGGCGATCATCGAGGCCCCTGGCGGCTTCCCCGGTCTCCCCAACGGCGTGACCTTCACCGGCGTCACGGTCAACGGCCAGAAGCTCGCCGCGTTCAACCCGACCAAGCTCATCGCCACCGGCGGGTGGACGCCCGGCCCGCTGAACGGCGGCACGTTCACCATCACGCACAAGTAAAACCCGGCGTATACGGTGCAACCGGCCCGCCCGCCGCCATCCGTGGCGGCGGGCGGGCCTTCCACTGCCTGACCTGCGGCTCATGTCGTGCCAGGATGTCGGCATGACGACGACGGACACCCAGCCACCGGCGCAGGACCAGGCGCAGCACGGGCGCCACCTGATCGTCATCTATGCGGCGCTCATGCTGGCGATCCTGCTCGCCGCGCTGGACCAGACGATCGTGTCCACGGCGTTGCCCACCATCGTCGGCGACCTCGGCGGCCTGAACCGGCTGTCCTGGGTGGTCACCGCGTACCTGCTGGCCACCACGGTGTCCACACCGCTGTGGGGCAAGCTCGGTGACCAGTACGGCCGCAAGGGGCTGTTCCAGGCGGCAATCGTGATCTTCCTGGGCGGCTCCGCACTGTGCGGCCTGTCGCAGGACATGAACATGCTGATCGCCTTCCGTGCCCTGCAGGGGCTGGGCGGCGGCGGGCTCATGGTGCTGGCCCAGGCGATCGTCGGCGACGTGGTGCCGGCCAGGGAGAGGGGCCGGTACCAGGGCGCCTTCGGCGCGGTGTTCGGTGTGGCCAGCGTGGCCGGCCCGCTGCTCGGCGGCTTCTTCGTGGACAACCTGACCTGGCGCTGGGTGTTCTACATCAACCTGCCGGTCGGCGTCCTCGCGCTCGCCGTCATCGCCGCGGTGCTGCCGGCCCGGTCGGCCCGCCAGTCGCACCGCATCGACTACCTCGGCACGATCCTGCTCGGCGCCTCGGCGACCTGCATCGTCCTGCTCACCTCGTGGGGCGGCACCACCTACGGGTGGGGATCGGGGGTGATCATCGGCCTGGCCGCCGCCGCGGTCGTGCTGGCCGTCGCCTGGTGGCGGTCGGCGGGGCGCGCGGCCGAGCCGGTGCTGCCGCTGCGGCTGTTCCGCGACCCGGTGTTCTCGGCGGCCGGCGCCATCGGGTTCTGCGCCGGGTTCGCCATGTTCGGCGCCCTGGCCTTCCTGCCGCTGTACCTGCAGGTGGTGCGCGGCGTGTCGGCCACGCTGTCCGGCGTGTACCTGCTGCCCATGGTCGTCGGCATGTTGCTCACCTCGATCACCAGCGGGCAGCTCATCAGCAGGTGGGGCAGGTACAAGATCTTCCCGATCATCGGCACGGTGCTGCTCGCGCTGGCCCTGTTCCTGCTGTCCCGGCTGAGCCTGACCTCGCCCACCGCCGTGATGTGGCTGTACTTCCTGATTCTCGGCCTCGGCCTCGGGCTGATCCTGCAGGTGCTGGTCATCGCCGTGCAGAACTCGGCCGACTACGCCGACCTGGGCGCGGCCACCTCGGGCGCCACGTTCTTCCGGTCCATCGGCGCCTCGTTCGGCGTGGCCATCTTCGGCTCGATCTTCTCCAACCGGCTGGCCTCCGAGGTGGTCAGCCAGTTGCACGGCGTGCCGCTGCCGGCTGGCTTCAACCCGGCGCAGGTGCAGGCCAAGCCCGCGCTGATCCGCGCGCTGCCCGCCGTGCTTCGCGGCGACGTGCTGCACGCGTTCTCGCTGTCCATGCAGACCGTGTTCCTGGCCGCGGTGCCGGTGGCGCTGGCCGCCTTCGTCCTGTCCTGGTTCCTGCGGGAGGCGCCGCTGCGGGCCGCGGTCGGTGCCGCCGCCAACCCGCTCGACGTGGCCGACGGCCTCGGGGCCGCCTCGGCCCATCGTTCCTCGGCAGGCGAACTGGAGCGGGCACTCGTCCAGCTGTCCGGCACCGACCTGCGGCGGCGCGGCTACGAGCGGATGGCCGAAATGGCCGGGCTGGATCTGCCCGCGGGGAGCTGCTGGGTGCTCACGCACCTGGCCAAACGGCCACCGGTAGACCGGCAGGAGCTGGCCCGCGAGGCGGGAGTCACCGTCGAATACGGCAAACCGTTCGTGGACCGCCTGGTGGAGGCCGGGATGGTCCGCCGCGACGGCGACACGCTCACGCTCACCGAGCCGGGCGGCGCGGCCGCCGGCCGGCTGTTCGCCGCCAAGCGCGACCTGCTGCACCAGCTCACCGCCGGCTGGTCACCGGAGCAAAATCAGGAGGTCGCCGAGCTGCTCAGCAAGCTCGCCCGCGCCCTGCTGGGCGAGGCGGCCGACAGGCACCTGGCCACGGCCGAGCTGGCCAGCGCCGAAACAGCCAGCAGCTGATCAGTGGTTGCCCCGGCCACCTGGCCCTGGCAGCCGGCGGCTTCCTGGCGCCTGACTTGCCGGGTGGTTCAGGTGATCATCCGCAGGACGCCGGGAAGGGCGCGGATGCGGAGGGGGGAGCCTGCGGCCAGGGGGCTGGCGCAGCGGAGGGGTTCGCCGTCGGCGCCGCCAGGCATGGCGCGGCCGACGGTGATCGTGACCTGCCGGGCGCGGGCCGTGCCGACCGGGCGCATCGACACGTGCGTGCCCTTCTTGATCTTGGTGAGGGCGTGGATCATGGCGAGCTTGGACGAGCCCTGGACGTAGACGACGTCGAGCAGGCCGTCGCTGGCGTCCGCCGATGGGGCGACCATCATGCCGGCGCCGAAATAACGGGAGTTGGCGACCACGACCGCGCCGCCGGCGAACTCCCGGGCCGGCGCCCCTGCGGGCTCTGCCATCGTCTGCTGAGCGGCGGGGCCGGCCGCCAGGTCCCCGGCCGGCCCGCCGTCCAGGTCCAGGTGGAAGGTCGCGGTGCGCCAGCCGGCCACGGCGCGCACCGCCGCCGCCGGGTAGGCCAGCTCGCCGGGGGGCACGCGGGAGTGGGCGGCTATCTCGGCCGCCACCGCGGGGATGCCCAGGTAGACGCTGCCCGCGACGACCACTTCACCGGTCGCCAGGGCCAGCGGGCCCGCGCCGGCCGGGGTGGCGAAGTCCGCGCGGCCCACCGCGATCAGGTCTACCGGGCGTTCCTGGCCGGCGGCGATCACCCGCGCCGCGGCGCCGGGGGTGAACGGTATGCCCAGTGTCCGGGCGAAGTCGTTGCCCCGGCCGGCCGGAATGATGCCAAACACGCCATCGGCCCCGGCCACGGTTGCGGCGAGGGCCCCGGCCAGGCCGTCGCCGCCGACCGCGACCGCCACCTGGCCGCGGCCTATGGCCGCCGCGGCGAGCTCTCTGGCGTGCTCCAGGCTGGTGCACCGGCACACCTCGTGCTGGATGCCGGCCACGTTGAGCATCCGGCTGACCACGGGCAGCAGCCGCTCGGCCCGGCCGCCGCCCGCAGCCGGGTTCACCACTAGACAGCAGGTGCGGGTCATGAACCTCTCCGCTCGTTCAGGCGGGGCGGGCTGGCGGGATCAGCTTGCCCGGGTTGAGTATGCCGGCCGGGTCGAGCGCTGCCTTTACCGCGCGCAGTACGTCCACGCCGAGGTCGCCGATCTCCGATCGCATCCAGGGCAGGTGGTCGGTGCCTACCGCGTGGTGGTGGGTGATCGTACCGCCGTGGGCGGTGATCGCGCCGGTTGCCACGGATTTGGCGGCGGTCCACTGGGCGATCGGGTCGGCGGACTGGGCGGCGATGACGGTGTAATACAGCGACGCGCCGGACGGGTAGAGGTGCGAGACGTGGCAGGTGAGGACCGGGGGCGTGCCCGCGGCGGTCAGCGTGCCGGTCAGGGCCGCCGTCACGGCAGAGTGCAACCGCGTCAGGTTCGCCCAGCTCGTCGCGGTTTCCAGGGTTTCGGCCAGCACTCCGGTGCCGAGCAGGGCGTCGCGGATGCGCGGCGCGGCGAACCGGCTCTCCCGCCAGGCGGCTACCGGGGCGGCGCCGAGATCCTGGCCGCCGTGGCCGCGCAGCACGGTGGCCGCCGCCTCCCGCCGGGCCGCCGTACCGGCCGCCGTGCCCTCGTAGCTGGTGATCGCCAGGCAGCCGGCGACCGTGGGCCCGCCGGTCATGCCCAGGATCGCGGTCTCGGTCTCGTCGTTGAGCCGGACGATGGTGGGCATCGCCTCGCCGGACTGGCTCAGCTCGCGCAGCGCGGCCAGGCCCGGGGCGAGGCCGGGGAACGCCCAGGCCTCGTCGATCACCGTCTCGGGACGTGGCCTGACCCGGGCGGTCACCTCGGTGATCACCCCGAACGTACCCTCCGAGCCGAGCAGCAACTGCCGCAGATCCGGGCCGGCTGCGGTGGCCGGGGCCAGCCCGCCCGCCTCGATCGTGCCGCGTGGGGTGGCCGCCTTCAGGGCGAGTACCATGCCGTCGAACCGGCCGTAGCCGGCCGAGGCCTGCCCGGCCGACCGGGTCGCGGCGAACCCGCCGATGCTCGCGTGCTCGAAACTCTGCGGCAGGTGCCCCAGGGTGAGCCCGTGCCTGCCGAGCAGTTCCTCCGCCTCCGGGCCGCGCAGGCCCGCCTGGAGGGTGGCGGTCAGCGACTCGGTGTCGAGCCGGACCAGCCGGTCGAGCCTGCGCAGGTCCAGGGCGGCCACCGAGTGGAACTCGCCGCACAGGGGCTCGACGCCGCCGGTCACGCTGGTGCCGCCGCCGAACGGGACCACCGCGACCCGGTGCTCGCTGGCCGCCCGCAGGACCGCGACGACCTCGTCATGGGTGCCCGGGGTGATCACCGCGTCCGGCGCCTGCACGGCTGCCCCGGACCGCTGGCGCAGCAGGTCGGTGGTGCTCCGGCCACCGGCCCGGCCCAGCCGGGCTGCCCGGTCCTCGTGCACCTGGCCGTGGCCCACCGCCTCGGCGAACGCCCGCCGGGCCGCGGCCGGCAGGCCTGGCGGCGCGATGACCACGTCGTCCTGCGCCGCGGCGGGCGTGGGGCGCAACCGCCGGCCGAGGAACCCGGCCAGCAGCTCGCGGACCTGCGGGGAGAGCGGCACCGGGTCGCCCCACCCCGCCCACGGCATGCCGGGGACCCGCCGCCGCGGAGCCTCGCTGTTCATCATCCGGTCGCCTCACCTGCCCCGGCGTGCCGGGAGAGTGCTGCCCCCGGGTGTCCTGGGGGCTTAGCCGCGGGGCCCTGTCCGCCCCAGCTCATGATTTGATAATCTTACATTTTGTGTCAAGTTGTAACGCTGAATTGACGGAACCGGATGAGGCCGCCGCGCATCGCGCGGACGAGACGGAGAACGCGATCCTCGATGCTGCCACCGAGTGCGTGCTCGCCTTCGGGGTCCGGCGGACCTCACTGTCGGATGTGGCCCGGCGGGCCGGGGTCAGCCGGCCGACCGTGTACCGGCGCTGGCCGGACCGGCAGGCCCTGGTGGCCGACGTGATGACCAGGGAGTTCTCCGCGGTGTTCAGCGCCGCCGCGGCCGGTGCGCCGCCGGGGGGGTGCGTGCGTGAGCAGGCGGTCGGCCAGTTTCTCGCCGTGGCTCGCGAGCTGAGCGGGCATCCGCTGCTCAGCAAGATCATCCAGGTCGATCCCGAGCTGCTGCAGCCTTACATCTTCGACCGGCTCGGGGCCAGCCAGCGGATGGCGCTCACCTTCATCGCCGAGCGCATCACCGAGGGGCAGCGGGACGGGTCGATCCGGGCCGGGGACGAGACGGCCATGGCGGTGACCGTGCTGCTGAGCATCCAGTCGCTGGTGTTCTCCGGGCGGACCACCTGCGAGCTGATCCGCGCGGACCGGCTGGAGGCGGAGGCCGCGCTGCTGATCGACGGGTACCTCCGGCCCACTGGCGACGGGGGTACGGGATGACCGCCGGGTGGGCACCTCCGGCCTGCGGGCGGCGGGGGTACGGCATGACCGCCGGGCTGGTCTCACCCGCGTCCTCGCTCAACGCGGGCCGGCGCGCCCGCGAGCTGGCCGAGGTCGCCGAGCGCGGCGAGGCCGACCTGCTGGTCGTGGGCGGCGGGGTGACCGGGACCGGCGTGGCGCTGGACGCCGCCTCCCGTGGGCTGTCCGTCGTGCTCGCCGAACGCCACGACCTGGCGTTCGGCACCAGCCGGTGGAGTTCCAAGCTGGTGCATGGCGGGCTGCGCTACCTGGCCAGGGGCGAGGTCGGCATCGCCTACGAGAGCGCGGCCGAGCGCGGGCTGATCATGGGCAGGATCGCGCCACACCTGGCCAGGCCGCTGCCGATGATCTATCCGTGGCTGCCGGGGACCGGGCGTGCCTCCCGGGCGCTGACCGGGGTGGGCCTTGGCGCCGCCGACGTGCTGCGCCGGGCGGCCGGGACCAGCAGGCGCACGCTGCCCGGGCCAAGGCGGCTGACCCGGGCCGAGGTCATGGCCATGGTGCCGGCGCTGCGCCGGGACATCAGCGGCGGGATGCTCAGCTGGGACGGTCAGCTCACCGACGATGCCAGGCTGGTCGTGGCGATCGCCCGCACCGCGGCCGCGCACGGCGCGGCGATCCTGACCCGGTGCGAGGCGCGCGGCCTGACCGCGACCGGGGCGGTGCTGACCGACCGGCTGACCGGCGAGTCGTTCCAGCTTCGCACCCGGGCGGTGATCAACGCCGCCGGTGTGTGGGCCGGCCAGCTCGCCGGCGGGATAACGCTGCGGCCGAGCCGGGGCACCCACCTGGTGCTGGCGGACGCGGCGTTCGGCGGCCTGCGGGCTGGCCTGATCGCGCAGGTGCCCGGCGAGCGGACGCGGTTCGTGTTCGCGGTCCCGGTGCCCGGCGAGCCGCGGGTCTACGTGGGGCTGACCGACGAGCCCGCCGACGGGCCGCTGCCCGAGGTGCCCGAGCCCACTCCCGGGGAGAGGGCGTTCCTGCTCGGCGCGGTGGGTGGACTGCTCGACGCCGGGCCGGCTCCCGGCGACGTGCTCGGCGCGTTCGCCGGGCTGCGGCCGCTGCTGACCGCCCGGCTCGCCGACAGCACCCGGGCGACCGCCGACCTGTCCCGGCGGCACGCCGTGCTCACCTCGCCCGAGGGGGTGATCACCGTGGTCGGCGGCAAGCTGACCACCTACCGCCGGATGGCCCAGGACGCCGTCGACGCGGCGCTGGCCAGCCCGGCGCTGGCCAGCCGGGAGGCCGGGCCGTGCCGGACCCGGCGGCTGCCGCTCACCGGCGCGGCAGACCCGCGCACACTGGCCCGCCTGCCCGGCCCGGCCCGGCTGGTGGCCAGGTACGGCACCGAATCGGCCGCCGTGCTCGAACTGTCCGGCCGGGATCCGCGGCTGGCCGTGCCGGTGACCGGGGGCACGGCGGTGACCGGCGCCGAACTCGCCTTCGCCGTGGCGCACGAGGGCGCACTCGGCGTTGCTGACCTGCTGGACCGGCGGACCAGGATCGGCCTGGTCGCGGCCGATAGGGAGGATGCCCTGGCCGCCGCGGCCAGTGCTTTCGGTGAATCTTTGATCCTCGACCAAAGTTGAGACTTGTGTCCTGCCCGGGCAGCGTACGATCAGGTCCCATGGCGCTTCAGGGCGGCGGGGCATCCCCTTCGGGGCAGGCCGGCGCTGCAGGGCAGTATCTCCAGGTCCAGACCACCACGGACTCACGGGCAGAGGCGGTCGAACTCGGCCGCGCCGCCGTCGAGGCCAGGCTCGCCGCGTGTGCCCAGGTGGCCGGGCCGGTGGCCAGCACGTACTGGTGGGAGGGTGGTATCGAGCGGGCCGAGGAGTGGCTGGTGCTGCTGAAAACCCCGGCCGACAGGTTTGCCGAGCTCACCGCCTTCCTGACCGAACGGCACAGCTACGACGAGCCGGAGATCGTGGCCTTGCCCATCGTGGCCGGGTCGCCGTCCTACCTAAGCTGGATCCGGGAAGAAACCGTCCCGCGCTGATCCCTCAGGAGACGCCGTTGGCCGCCCACACAGTGCCTTCCGAGGCCGGGCCTTCCGAGGCCGGGCCCTCCGAGGCCGGGCCTTCCGAAACCGGAACCGCTGAGAGCGGCCGTGGACTGTTCGGGCCGGACTCGGTGACCCGGCGCGTCATGACCGAACCGGTGATGTGGGTGGGCGGGTTCCGCGCGCTCTACCTGCAAGCGCTGCATCCGCGGGTGATGCGGGGGACCTGGCAGAACACCGCGTTCACCGACCGGAAGAAGGCCTTCGGCCGGTTCCTGCGGACGGCCGAGTTCGTTGGTGTCCGCACCTACGGGAACATCGCCGATGCCGAGCGGGCCGCGGCCCGGGTCCGCCGGATCCATGCCTCGCTGCGCGGGACCGACCCGGACGGCACGACGTTCCGGCTGGACGAACCCGAACTCCTGCTCTGGGTGCACTGCGCCGAGGCCGGCTCCTACGCCGACATCGCCCGGCGCAGCGGGGTGCCGCTGTCAGCGGCCGAACTGGACACATTCGTGGCCGAGCAGCGGCGCAGCGCCGCACTGGTCGGACTGGATCCGGGTGTCGTGCCAGGCTCGCGGGCCGAGCTGGAGGACTACTTCTCCGGAATGCGGCCCCGGCTGCGGGCCGGGCCCGAGGCCAGGCAGGCGCTGCGCGCGTCCTGCCACCCGCCGATGCCTGCCTCGCTGATGCCGCTGCGGGTGGCGCTGCCGCCGTTCAGCATGCTCGCCTTCGCCACCTTGCCGCGCTGGGCGCGCCGGATGTACGGGATCCCGGACACCGCGGCCACCGACCTGGCCGCCACCGCCGCGCTGCACGCGGCCCGCCGCGCGTCCACCGGCCTGCCCGGCCGTCTGCTCTACGAGCCCGCGGTGCGCCGGATCTTCACCGTGGCCCGCTCGGCGGGTTTCGCTGAAAAGGTCTTACAGCCAGTCCGGGCCGATGCGCTCGCAGATGGACAGGTGCTCGGCGTTATCGGAGACCAGGTCGTCGGCGAGGTCGAGCAGCTTGTTCAGCCGGGGGTCGGCGATGGTGTAGACGACCCGCCGGCCCTGCCGGTCGGCGTGCACGAACCGGCACCAGCGCAGGCAGGCAAGGTGGTTGGACACCCGGCTGCGCGGCAGGCCGGTCCGTTCGACCACCTCGCTGACGCTGCACGGACCGGTCAGCAGCACGCTGAGGATCTCCAGCCGGTTCGGGTCGGCAAGCACACGAAACCACCTGGCGTGCGCGATCGGCGCGGTTTCAGTCCCGGTGGTATTGGTCCGGTTGCCCGTCTGGGTCACCATGGTGATCGTAAGCGTACGTCAGCGTCGCGCCGGCGTTGCGTCATCGTCGTGTTCCGGACTCTAGACGAACTCGTCACCACAGCGCATCATGGGTCCGACTGAATGCGTCAGGCGGTCCTGTTGTATTACTTCGGTCCAGGGATGTGGGACATGAGACAACTGGCTGGTGAGGCCCGAAGCAGCCAGGCTGGAGTCACGAGCGGCCAGCCCACGGTGCTGCTGATATCAGCGTTCGACCTTGGCCATCAGCCGTTCGGGCTGGCGTCTCCGGCGGCCTGGCTGGCCGCCGCGGGGGCGCGGGTGAAGTGCCTGGATCTCGCGGTGCGCATGCTCGACGAGGATGCCGTGCGGGCGGCCGACGTGGTCGCGTTCTACCTGCCGATGCACACCGCGACCCGGATCCTGTGCGGTGTCGTGCCGCGGGTCAAGGAGCTCAATCCCACCGCGCATCTGTGTGCCTACGGGCTCTATGCCCCGGTCAACGCCGAATTGCTGCGGCAGATCGGGGTGGACTCGATCATCGGTGGCGAGTTCGAGCAGCCTCTGGTCTCGCTGGTGACCGAGCTGGGCTCGCGGGAAGTGGACCCACGGCCGGTGATCTCACTGGGCCGCCAGGACTTCCTGCTGCCCGACCGCGGCTTGCTGCCGGCCCTGTCCGAGTACGCATACCTGACCATGCCCGACGGGTCGCGGCGGACGGTCGGCTACACCGAGGCAACCCGGGGCTGCAAGCACCTGTGCCGGCACTGCCCGGTCGTGCCCGTCTACGGCGGCCGGTTCCGGGTCGTGCAGCGCGACATCGTGCTGGCCGACATCCGCCAGCAGGTCGCCGCTGGCGCGCAGCACATCACGTTCGGCGACCCGGACTTCTTCAACGGGCCCACCCACGCGCTCACCCTCATCCGGGCGCTGCACGAGGAGTTCCCGCAGCTCACCTACGACGTCGTGATCAAGGTCGAGCACCTGGTCAAGCAGCGTGAACTGCTGCCGGTGCTGCGCGACACCGGGTGCATCCTGCTCACCAGCGCGGTCGAGTCGGTGGACGAGCGGATTCTGGACTACTTCGACAAGCGCCACACCCGGGACGACTTCGACACGGCGGTGCGGTCGCTCGCCGAGCTTGGCATCGCACTGAACCCGACGTTCGTCGCGTTCACCCCGTGGACAACGCTCGAGAACTATCTGTATTTCCTGACGGAGATTGATGAACTGGCGCTGGTGCCGAACGTGGCCCCGGTGCAGTACGGCATCCGGCTGCTCATCCCGGAGGGCTCCAAACTGCTGGAACTGCCCGAGGTGGCGGGCATGGTCGGGCCGTTCGACCCGGGGTCGCTGGTCTACCCCTGGCAGCACGCCGACCCCGCCGTCGACGCACTTCAGCGTGAGGTGCTGGGCCTTGCGGCCCGGGCGGTGGCCGAGCACATGCCGCGGGAGAGGTTCTTCGGTGAGCTGTGGGAGGTGGCCACCCGGGCGGCCGGGCAGCCGGGCCGTCCCCGGCCCGGGGCCAAGCGCCCGCCCGGCCCACCGGTTCCTCAGCTCAGCGAGCCCTGGTATTGCTGCGCCGAACCGCTGGAATCTCAGCTCACTCCGCAGATATAACTTTTTTACCGGTTGTCCAGCCGGCCCACCGCTTTTAACCTATTTTGAGGAGTTGATTCCCTTATGAGTCATTCGGCTCATGCTGAGCGGCTCACTGACCTCCTGTCCCTGCAAAACCCGCCGGTCGCGCTGACCTTAGTGGACGAGAAGCCCGAGGGCATCGCCCAGGCAACCAAGGCGGTTCCGTCGGCGTGCGCGTTCTGGCGCCAGGCCGAGCGGGGCACCTTCTTCGCCGCCGCCGAGCAGCACTTCAACTGCCCGGTCGGGTCGATGGTGATGGGGTTCGAGTTGCCGGGCGAGGTCAGCGAACGGCTCGGCGGCCTGGTCCAGTCGATGTGCGACGCGAGCTACCTGAGCATGGACGAGGCGGCCAAGATCCCGTCCACCGGGAAGCACAGTGCCGGCATCGTGTATGGGCCGCTGAGCGACTTCCCGCTGGCCCCTGATGTGGTACTGCTCTGGGTCAACCTGTCCCAGGCGATGATCTACACCGAGGCCGCCGGGCGGGCCGCCTGGACCGCCAGCCCGATGGACGTGACCGGCCGCCCCGGCTGCGCCGCGCTTCCGCGGGCCATGCACAGCCAGCAGCCCGGCATGACGCTCGGCTGCGCCGGCATGCGCACCTTCACCGAGATCGGCGACGACCTGACCCTGGCCGTGATT
>Ga0209166_10001112_pt1 | contig 23556 bp, 25 predicted proteins | sample Coa_R1_3_FD_187151 | JGI IMG/M metagenome (GOLD analysis project Ga0209166, IMG submission 187151) | Surface soil microbial communities from Centralia Pennsylvania, which are recovering from an underground coalmine fire - Coalmine... | ecosystem: Environmental > Terrestrial > Soil >... | reverse complement strand
GGCCCGCCGGGCATTGCCGAGCCGCTGACCTGCTGCGAGCTGGACGTGTACTGCGGCTGCTCGCCGTGGGCAAGTTCGACCAGCGCACCGCCGCGACCTGGTGGCACTCGAACGGTCAAAAAGCACGTGACCCCACGTCCTGGCCAAGCTCGGCGCCGCCGTCCACACCGAGGCCGGCACAGGCCTGTCGTCGGCAGCTGGGCCCTGGTCCCCTGACACCGCACCCCAACCTGCCCGGTAACACCTTCGGGTGACAGATCGCCGCGCAGCGGCATTCCACCCGGCGGGGCGCAGGGCTGAGCCCAAAGCGCGCAGCGCTGCTCGGCGGGCCCGCGGCCGTCCTGCTCGGCGGCTGGTACACCGCCTCAGCCCAGAGGAGAAGACGATGCGGTTCCAGATCGACGCGCCCAAAGGAGGCGGCGCCAAAGCGGGCTGCTGTCGAGACCCCGGGGCTGACCAAGCGCTTCCGTTCGGTGGTTGCGCTGGACGGGCGCACCATCACTGTGCCGCGCGGGCGGATCTCGGCGCTGATCGGGCACAACGGCGCGGGCAAGACAACCCTGGTGCGGATCTTGTGCGGGCTGGCCCGCCCAAGCGGGGGGAGCGTGTCGGTGCTGGGGCATGCGCCCGGCCAGGATGATGCCCGGTTTCCTGGCCGAGGTCGGCTTCCCCCGCCCAGGACATCCCGTTGTACTGGCGGCTGACCGCCGAAGACCACATCGCGGCCGGTGCGCACGTTAACGCGCGCTTCGACGGCGAGTCGGTTCGTACCCGGATGCGCAGCCTGGGCATCCCGCTGGACCGGGCGGCGGGGAGGCTGTCCGGGGGCCAGCGCACCCAGCTCGCGCTGGCGCTGACCCTGGCCAAAAGCCCCGCCTGCTGCTGGATGAGCTGGTGGCCGCGCTGGACCCGCTGGCCCGCCGCCAGTTCCTCACTGCGCTCACCGAGGCCGTGGTGAGGTGATGGCGAGCATGAACACGAACGGGCCGGCGAAGGTCGCCTGCGAGCAGCACATCCTAAGCGGTTCGGCCCTGGCCGCTCACTCATCGCCCGAGCCGGCCTGATCGGCGCCCCCGGAGACACCTTCGACCGGACTGGCTACTGGCCGGTGCGGGAGTAGCATCGCTGCCTGGGCGCTAAGAACCACGCTCCGGCCATGCTCAGCCGAAGCGAACCACACGGGGCAGCCAATGCCGCGCGGGATGCCCACCGAGACTTTCCAGCAGGCTTGAGACCAACCGGCAGCCAGCGCACCAGGCGGCATCGCCACGTCCACCTTCGCCACAGCCGGGACGCACCCCACCGCGCAAAAGGCGACCCCGTGGTGACGGCGAAAGACCCCGCCTCTATGGTGAACCGATGGCGTCGGTCAAGCAGATCCAAGTCACCTTCGACTGCGCAGAACCTGAGCGCATCGCTCGTTTCTGGTGCGAGGTGCTGGGATACGTCATACCGCCGCCACCGGAAGGGTTTGCTACTTGGGGCGATTTCGATCGCTCGCTGCCGCCTGAGGATCAGGGTTCAAGGTTCGCATGCGTTGATCCCTCAGGTGTGAGCCCGCGACTGTTCTTCCAGCGCGTTCCCGAGGGCAAGGTCGTCAAGAACCGGCTGCATCTTGACGTGCGGGTCGGCACCGGGCTCGTGGGTGAGGAGCGCCTGGCCGCGCTTGAGGCCGAATGCGCACGACTGGTCGCGCTCGGCGCGGTACGCGTGCGGCTACTGCCTGCCGATGACGACAACGAGTCGTGCATCGTGATGCAGGACATCGAGGGTAACGAGTTCGATCTCGACTGAGTGGCCGCGAACGTGGCACCCTCGCGAATCGGCTGGTGCTCATTGTGCGCCCGATCCCTCCCCGCCCGCCCGAGCGCCCCGAGCCCATCTCAGCGCCGTCATCATTCCCGGGCTAGCACGAGCCAACGTAAGCCGCACCAGCAAGACCGACAGGGGTGCACCCATCCGGCAGCCAAGAGGCAGCAAGCCTCACTTCTCCGTGAACGGCACGCGCCGGGTACTGATTTCCGGGACCGTCGCATAACAACTGCCGCAGAACAGACTGAATCCGCCGAACGCCGTTGAGCGGAGATGCCTAGATTGAGCACTGGAGAAGGAAGTAACTACCGTACAGGACCGTACGCTTCTGTACGGTTCTAGTGTATCGTGGAGTCATGACCACGATCAGGGCTGAGGAGGTACGGATTCCACGGCATGCCCGTGAGGCGGTCGCCCGCCACGAGCGGGTGGTCGTCGTGAACCACGAACGCCCGGCCTTCGTCATCATGCATCCAGACGACACCACAGCCGATTCGCCGCCCGCACGGCGCGGACGGCCGCTACGCGAAGCACTCAGGCAGCTCGCCGACGCGGCCCTGCCCGATCCCGGTTTCGCCGACGACATGGAGGCCGTGCTCGCCGACGCCGGGGCGACGCCGGATGATCCTTGGGCACGCTCCTAGACACCACCGTCTTCATCGACCTGGAACGCGCCGTCCGGCGCCTGCCACCGGGAAACGCGATGGCCGAGGTGGGCGCGCGCCTGGAGGAGCAGCTGGGACCTGATGAGGAGGTCGGGATCGCCGCCATCACCGCCTCCGAACTGCTGCACGGCGTCCACCGCGCCACCCCGGAGTACCGCGCCCGCCGTGAGGCATTCGTCGAGACGGTCCTGGCCGCGTTTCCCCCGCTGCCCTTCGGCCTCCTCACCGCTCGCGCGCACGCGCGCATCTGGGCCGAACTCTCCGAAGCCGGCCATGACGTCGGGGCACACGACCGGCTCGTTGCGGCGACCGCCATAACCGCCGGATGGCGCATCGGAACAGCCAATCTGCGGCACTTTGACCGTATCGTCGGCCTCGACATACGGACCGTCACCTTCGCCATCTAACCGCGGTGCCTAATGGCAGCGCATGAACAGGCGGCCGCCAGCGCCGCCACGTCTGACCCTTCGCTACCTTCGCTGCTCGGCGTGCGGGCAGCCCACCAGGAATCGCGGACGCCTCCGCCCGGACCACACGAACCCTGCCGTCACCATAAATCACCAGGTGACACAGCCCGCCATCGATCTGAACACTGACCCCTTCGTTCGCATCGAGGGGTCAGGGGCTCACACGCCGTCACTGCTCGTCCTCCACCGGCACATAACGGGCGCCGGTGAGGCGTTTGGCTTCGGCGTCGGAGCTAGAGGTTGAGTTCGTCGGCGAGGGCGGGGGCCGATGCCGTCGTGGGCTGATGTTGTGCTGGAATACGCCGTCCGAGCGTGCCCGGCCGGTGCGGGCGCTGGCTTCGCCGAAGGGCCATGCACCTTTAGCTCATCTATCTCGGTGAGGGGCGGTGTTCTTGATGGCTGCGAGCAAGGCGGCTTCCGCATCCTGGTTTAGTGCGCCGAGGACGAGATCCGCCTCGGCCTGAGGTGATGGCGTCACCCCGTTGGACACGGCAGCCGTCAGCATTCCCGCGTGCCGAGCCGCCCGCAGCCCGTCCGCTGAGTCGTCAACGGCCAGCACGCGGTCGGGAGGAATCGGCTGCTCCAATCGGTCATTGATCTTGGCCAAGGCGAGCAGCCAGCCCTCCGGATCTGGCTTACCTCTAACGACGTCGTCGATCGCTACGACAGCCGTGAATACGTCATCGATTCCGGCAGCTGTGAGCACAGCCCTTATCTCGTGACTGAAGGCCCCGGACACGACGCCTAGCGGTACACGGGCGGCGAGGTTCTGCAGGATCTTGCGCCGTGCGGCGGTGATCGGCGGCGAGCTAGCCATACTTTGCCGGTACAGTTCGCGCCGACGGCCGGTGAGCACGGCAACCTGTCTGTCATCTGGCGGCAAGCCCGCTGCGCGAAGAAGCTGCGAGAAAACATCAGTGTCCGACAGCCCCATCACGGCAGGTATGAGGTTGTCGGGTAGGGGCAGGCCGGCTTCCTGGGTGACCTGGCGATAGATACGGACGAGTTCGGGCGCATCGTCACACAGGGTGCCGTTGAAGTCGAAGAGCAGGGCCTGGATCTCAGCGTCCAGCAAGCGGGCCTCCGTTCACTACCAGCTTGGCCCCGGTGGCAAGCTGCTGTCACCTGAGACAGCGCACGCAGGACTATGAGGCATGAGACTGTCGGGTCCCTGAGCCGATCATGTGGATCTGGGCAAGTGAAGGTTCTTCAGCGCTGGTTCTGGCCAGCGTTTGCACGAAGCGGCGCTCAGCAGGCCCGAGGGGCACGGCGGCCAGCCGTGCAACGGAGATGTGGCCGCCCAGTGGAGGTATGCCGGCAAGTCTGAACGTGGTCAGCTCGCCTCGTTCGAGTTCCCCCCTGAGGGTGTGCTTCGACAAGAAGGCCACCCCTAGCCCGGCGCGGGCGCACTGCTTGACCGCCTCGGCGGAGCTCAGCTGCCACACGGTTGTCCACTTGGTGCCGTATCGTGGCAGCTCCTCGACAGCGAACCGGCGGGTGTTGGAGCCGCTTTCTTGCAGCAGCAAGGTCAGCGAGCCGAGGGTGGCAGGGTCTGAGACTCCATCCACGGTCGGCACCAGCCCTGGCATTGCGACGCCGACGATCTCGTCGTCCAGAACAGGCTCTGTGGCGATCCTTGGATCCCCAGGATCAACGCAAATCACGGCCACGTGAACCCGGCCGGAAAGGAGCCAGTCCAGGACCTGTTGCGTTGAGCTGATCTGGAAGTCGACGGAGACACCGGGGAACTCGCTCCTGAATGAGGCAAGCGCATGCGGCAGGATCGATCCGCCGGGAACTGAAGAAGCCGCGATCCGCAGCGTTCCAGCTCGCAGGGCCGATCGGGCATCGATCTCAGCCTCCGCCCCTTCCAGGCACGCAAGCGCCTGAGCGGCGTGCGAGGAAAGCAGACGCCCGAGTTCGGTGAGCTTGAGCCCGCGGCCTTTGCGCTCGGCTAGACGTTGCCCGGCGGCGATTTCCAACAGGCGCAGGTGCTCGCTGGCTGCGGGCTGGCCTATTCCGACGGCGTGTGCCGCTGCCGACAAGCTCTCGTGCCGTTCCAGCTCGATGAGCAGCCGCATTCGTGTGGTGTCCCACAAGTCGCTAAGCGATGCCATTTAGTTCAGCCCCGGTTCTCTGAAGGCGTCAACTCTGAGGCTACCCGCGCATATCGCGAGCAAGGAGTTTCCCCTGAGGGTGTGGCCCTCGGTGGCGCCCGCCTGCGACAGTATGCGGGCGCGGCGCAGACGCTGTTGGGCGCGAGTGGCTGCGCACGGGCGAAGTCACGGGCGCGGGGTGCGGGCGTGGCAGACGTGCAGGCTGGAGGTGATGGGAGCCCGCCGCCAACGAGGCGCCGGGTCTCGCTGCGTTCACGAATTCTGGCCGCCTTTCTTGCCTTATCGTTTCTCCCGATAGCTGGGGTGGAATTATCGGATTCGCATATATGAAGTCTGTCAGTCTTACCCATTGACGATGTACACCGTCCGTGCGATCCTACCCCCAGCCTCAGGAGGAGGACTAGAGTGACCGATACGCAGCGGCTAGCGCACCTCACGGACGAACAGCTACTCCACCAGATGGGCTACGCGCAGGAGTTGCGGCGCAGGCTCAGCGGTTTTACAAATTTCGCAATCTCGTTCACCATAATCTCCATTCTGGCCGGCACCCTCACCTCGTATTACATTGGCTTCGCCAACGGCGGCCCGATCATCATGTCCTGGGGCTGGCCGTTCGTTGCGCTCATGTGCCTGTTCGTCGCGCTGGCCATGGCCGAGTTGGCGTCCGCGATGCCGACGGCTGGCGGGCTCTACTTTTGGGCGTCCAAGCTAGGCACGCCCGTCTGGGGCTGGTTCACCGGGTGGCTAAACATCGTCGGCTTCACGATCGCGACGGCAGCGGTCGGGTGGGGTGCCGCCGTCTTCGCTGTGGCGCTAGGGAACTTGTGGTTCCCGAGCGTGGTGCACACTACCAATGGCACGATCTTCCTGTTCTATGCGGTCACCCTGGTAGTGGGCGGGATCGTGAATACCTTCGGCATCTCACCGATCAGAATCATCAACAACGTGTCAGCCTGGTGGCACATGATTGGTGTGGTCATCCTGGCGGTTGTGCTGCTGGCCATCCCGACGCATCATCAGTCGTTCGCCTTCGTGTTCACCAAGACGATCAATGCGTCCGGCTTTGGCGGGCACGGCTTCAGCTCGCTGTTGTTTTGGTTTGTCATCGGCCTCGGCCTGCTGCAAGCGCAGTACACCATCGGCGGCTACGACGCCTCGGCACACATGAGCGAAGAGACCACCAGCGCCTCGCGCAAGGCGGCCCGGGGAGTGTGGACGTCGGTTGCGATCTCGGGCATCTTCGGCTGGATCCTGCTGCTGGCGCTCACCTTCGCCGTGCCGAACGTGAACGGCACACTCAAGGCCGGAGCGTTCGATGTGCAGTACATCTGGCAGACCTCACTGGGCACCAAGTGGGCCGAGTTCTTGCTGTTCATCGTCGTCGCCGCGCAGATTTTCTGCGACACGGCCAATATCACGTCCTCATCGCGGATCATCTGGGCACTGTCGCGGGACAGGGCGGTCCCCGGCCACCATCTGTGGCACCGGCTGAACAGATACCGTGCGCCGGTCTTCGCCATCTGGCTTGTCGTGATCTTCGACATTCTGTGGATGCTGCCGACCTTCGCCGACGCCACGATCGGGTACCTTGTGGCGACGTCGATCACAGTGATCGCGCTCTACAGCGCGTACGCGCTCCCGATCTTCCTGCGAATGCGGCTCGGGCGCCGGTTCGACCCAGGTGCCTGGACGCTCGGCAAGCACTACCGGTGGATCGACTCGATCGCCCTGGCCTGGATCGTGATCATCACGATCCTGTTCATCATGCCGGTCACGCCGACGGGAATCCCCTTCCACGCGGGATTCACTTGGACGGTGGTGAACTACGCGCCAATCACGATGATCGCCGCGCTCTTGCTGATCGGCGGCTGGTGGCTAATCTCCGCCCGGCACTGGTTCCGCGGCCCGGTCCGGCAGGCCTCCCCCGAGGAACTCGAGACCGCAGATCCCGATTTGATCGCGGCGGAAGCCGATGCCGTTCCGCTCCCACGCGACCCTGAGCTGCACGGGCCCGACCCGAGGCTGGGCTAGTGGCCTCGGCCGCCGACGCGGGCCGTATCGCCGCCCAACTGTGGCCGGGAGCCATTGTCGCCCTGGAAGAGCTCCGCGGCGGGATCACCAACCTCAACTACAAGGCCAGCGGGCCAGACGGTACCTATGTCCTCAGGCTCTTCGGCCAACACGCCGAGCTACTTGCGATCGACCGGGTGAACGAGGAGGCCGCCACGTCCACCGCCGCCAAGCTGGGCATCGGCGCTGAGCTCATAACCTCAGCGCCCGACGAGGGTTACCTCGTCACCAGGTTCCTGCCCGGCCAGCAGGTCACCCCCCAGCAGATGCACTCCCCCGAGATGCTTACACGGGTCGCCGAGACGCTCCGCACGCTGCACCAGGGACCTGCGATCCCGGGCACAATCGACCCGTTTGCCGCCGTCGACTTCTACCGGCAGAACGCGATGGCCAGGGGCGTCGACCCGGGCGATAACTACAGCTGGGCGAGGCCGATTGCCGAGCAGATCAAGCGAACTGTCGACTTCACGATCATCGCGCCGTGCCACGGGGACCTGCTCACCGCCAACTTCATCGATCTCGATGGTCGGCTGCACCTGGTCGACTGGGAGTACGCCGGCATGAGCGACCCACGGTTCGACCTGGCCAATTTTTCGGTCAATCACGGCTTCAGCGCCGAGGAGGACCAGGAATTGGTGCGGCTTTACTACGGAGCACCCGACGCGCGGGCTGCCGCCGCAGTCAGGCTCCTGCGGTTCATGTCGGCCTTCCGCGAGGCGATGTGGTCGGTGCTGCAGCAGGCCATCAGCGAGCTGGACTTCGACTTCGGGCAGTACGCCGCCGAGCAGTTCGCGAAGATGCGCGCAGCAGCCGCTGGGGAGGCGTTCCGTACGGCTGCCGAGCTGCTGGAGACAGTGCCCAGCGCGACCGTAGCGGGCGCGCCACGAACTGGGAGTGTGGGCGGTGGAGGCCGACGGTGAGCAACGCAGCTTCCGATATTGATGTTTTGATCGTGGGCGCTGGGGTGGTGGGAGCGGCCATCGCGGCCCGGCTCAGCGAACTGGACGCCAACGTCGCAGTCATCGAGCGGCGGCACGACATCGCCGACGAGACCTCCAAGTCGAACAGCGGCATCGCCGCGACCGGCTGGACACTGCCGGCCGGCGGCCTGGAGGCGCAGCTCGTGTGCGCGTCCAGCCCCCGCTGGGAGGACGTGTGCCAGCGGCTCGGCGTCCCGTTCCGGCGGTGCGGCATGGTGGCGGTCGCCCGGACACAACAGGATGCCGATCGGATACCGGAATTGGTGCGCAATGCCGAGGCCAACGGCGTGAAGGTGCGCGCGCTGAGCCGCGAGGAGGTGGCGACGGCCGCGCCGCTCGCCACGCCGGACTCGGCGGGCGGCATCGAGGTCCCGGCCGAGGGCGTGATCGACTCCATCCGGCTGACGATCGGGTATGGAGAGCTGGCGGCGGCTAATGGCGTGCGGTTCCTCTTCGGCGAGCCGCTGCTCGGCGCCACCGCTGCTGGGGATGAAGTTGTCGAAGTCAGGACGCCGGGCCAGGTCCTGCGTCCGCGGTTCGTCATCAACGCGGCCGGGCTTGGCGCGGATACCGTGTCACGCATCCTTGGCTGCGAGGATTTCCAGATCATCGCCCGCCGGGGCGAATGGCTGCTGCTCGACCGCGAGTTCGGGCGCCGGGTGCCGCGGATTCTGACCATGATGCCCACAGAACGGACCCACGGAATCATGGTCATTCCGACCGCCCACGGCACATGCCTACTCGGACCAACCGCCGATGACCTGGACAACAAACACGACCGGTCCACCAACGCCACGGTGCTCGACGGCGTACTGCGCGAATGCCGGATGCTGGTCCCCGACATCGACGAGCGGCTCGTCATCAAGACGTTCTCAGGCTTGCGGCCTCACTCGCAGCGCACCTACCGGATCGAACGCTCCAGCGCGATGCGCAACGTCATCCAGGTGGCGGGCATCCGGTCCACTGGGGTCTCGGGGTCGCTGGGAATCGCTGATTACGTGCTCAGACTGCTGCAGCAGGCGGGCTTCGACCGGCCGCCCAAATCCTCGTTCGCCACCAGCCTAGAGACGCCTCTGCCGTTCTGCGACACACTGGATTGCGAGGCCGCAGCGGCAGACCCGCTCGGGCGGACCGTCGTCTGCGCTTGCGAGAAAGTGACCGCGGCTGAAATCCACCGTTCGCTTACCTCTCCGCTGCCGGCACGCTCCATTTCAGGCATCGCCAAGCGGACGCACGCCACCTGGGGCCGGTGCCAGGGGGCGGCGTGCATGTCTGGCGTGTCGTTCATCGCCTCCCTGTACCTCGGTGGCGAGCCCTGGCAGCTGCCCTTCGGGGAGCCGGGGTCGACGCTCGGCGTAGCGCGGGCTCGCCATGTCTAGCGCCGTCATCGCCGGCGCAGGGCAGCGGGGGCTGATCTGCGCGGCCGAACTGGCGGCAGCCGGCCTGGATGTCGTCGTGGTCGAACGGCTCCCACATCCTGGGGGGCAAGAGCCGGAGCGCACGGCTGCGAAGCTGGCGAAGGCAGCCTGCCGGGCGGGGGCGCGTTTCGTCCTCGGCGCACTCGCAGTTCAGTACGACGGTGCGGTGTTGGACGTCCTCGGCGTGAACGGCGCCCAATCGCTGCGATGCGACGCGCTCGTCGTGGCCACCGGCTCTCGGCCCGCCACGCGGGCCGAGCTAGGCATCACCGGTGACCGTTGCGCGGGCGTGCTGCCCGGGTCTGCGGCAATGCACCTCACCCAGGCCGGAGTGCTGCTCGGACACCGGCCGCTGATCGCCGGTTCCGGCGCGTTCGCAGCGCACTGCGCCGAGATGCAACTTGCCGCAGGCGCATCCGAGGTGACCATGACGCTTCCGGCTCACGCACTGAACAAGGTGAGGATGCCGATCGCGGTACGGGTGTTCGCTGGGTACCGGGTTGCAAGCGTGCACGGCACCGCCCGCGTTGAGGCCGCGGTGCTTCGCCGCGAGACCGACGGGCCACGGGACGACATGGGAGAGCAGCCCGGTCCTGGGGACCGAACGCTGCGCGCCGATGGTGCGGCGCAGCGGATCATTACCGACGCGCTGATCCTGGCGGCCGCGATGCGGCCTATGCGCAACATCGAGGGCGCCATCACCGAGCGCGATGGCGTGTTTTTCTGCCAGCCCGAGGGCGAGGACCGCGGCGAGCAACCAGCGAGGGCCGCCGCAGCAGCAACGTGCCGCCTAGTGCTGGACACGCTGGCCTCCAGCCAGCCCAGTGCACGAATTGCAGGCCCGAGATGAGGAGCAACTAGATGCGCGTCCTATCACCGGTTGGCACGTTCCCGGTCCGCATTACCGGCGCGAGGATCGGGCGCGACGGGCCAGTCATCGAGGCCGCCATGGGTGCCTGGCGTTCCGAGGTCCAGCTCGAGCCAGCCGACCTGCTGCTGCTGCTCGGGGCCGGGGCCCTTTTGACAACTGCTTTCATCGCCGGGCGGATGATGCCCGGACGCGCCCGGGCCCGGTGACGCCGCATGCCTGTCATACCGCTACGGGAAATACTCGCCGACGCCTTCCAACACCGCTACGGCGTCGCGGCCTTTAACATCGTGAACAACCTGACCATGCGCGCCGTGCTCGACGCGGCCGTGGCCGCCCAAGCGCCGGTTATCATCCAGACCTCAGTGAAAACCGTGCGCTGGGAGGGAGCTCCAGTACTGGCCTGTGCATTCCGTGAGATGGCGGCCAAACTGCCAGTACCCGTCTCGCTGCACCTCGACCATTGCCCGGACCGCAGCCTGATAAGCGAGTGCATCGGTCAGGGCTGGAACTCGGTGCTTTTCGACGGCTCCGCTCTCACCGTGCACGAGAACACCACACAGACAGCCGCGATCGTTATCGAGGCGCACGCCGCCGGCGTAGACGTGGAAGGCGAACTGGAAGCCATCCGCCGAGTGGAGGAAGGACCAGGCGAAGCCGACCAGGCTTACCCGCTCGACGTCGCAGTCTCGTTCATCCAGGCCACTGGAGTGGACTGCTTCGCACCGGCCATCGGCAACGCACACGGCCTCTACCGGAGCGAGCCGTCCCTCGACGCCGAGCGCGTGACCGCGATCGTTGAAAAGGTAGCGATTCCGATAGCGCTGCACGGCGGCACTGGCATGTCACAGGCGCAGTTCGACGACCTGATCAGCCGCGGCTGCGCGAAGGTCAACATCTCTACCGCGCTCAAGATCGCATATATCGGCGCGCACAAGGATTACCTAAGCCGCCACCCCAACGCATACGATCCTCCCGAACTCTTCCGCTTCGTCCATCATGCGGTCCATGACATGGCGCTCGATCACATCCGCCGGCTCGGTGGCGAGGGGCGGGCGTGACCGCTCTCCTATTCGACTGCGACGGCGTCCTGGCCGACACAGAGCGAGACGGCCATCTGCCCGCCTTCAACCAGACCTTCGCCGAGTTCAGCCTTCCCGTGCGGTGGTCGGAGGAAGAATATGGTCGCCTCTTGCAAATCGGCGGCGGTAAGGAACGGATACGCAGCCTGCTGACACCAGAGTTCGTCCGCGCTGCCGGCCTGCCCCCCGAAGCCGACGCGCAGGCCGAACTGGTGGCACGCTGGCACCGCCGCAAGACCGATATCTTCACCGAGATGGTGCGCTCCGGCGTGATCGCCCCGCGGCCGGGGATTAAACGCATCTCGCGCGCCGCCGATGCGGCGGGCTGGAAGCTGGCCGTGGCATCTACCTCAGCTGAGGACTCAGTCCGGACCGTGTTGGAATCGGCAGTCGGCGCAGACCTGGCCTCCAGGTTTTCCGTGTTCGCCGGCGATGTGGTGCCGCGGAAGAAACCCTCACCCGACATCTACCTGCTGACGCTGCGGAACCTCGGGACGCCCCCAGCGGAGGCGGTCGTCGTCGAGGACTCGCGCAACGGCCTGCTAGCCGCCACTGGAGCCGGTATCGGATGCGCCATCACGCTTAGCACCTACACCCAGCATGAGGACATGACCGGAGCTGCTCTCGTCGTATCAAGTCTCGGAGATCCCGATGACCCGGACGTCAGTGTGCTGGCAAACCATACGGGGACCCCAGTGCACGGGTTCGTCCGCCTGCCGAACATCGCAGGGTGCATGGGCGCATCGTCAACCAAGTTGGCAGCACCTCGCGCACCTGGCTAACCGCGCTGGCCGCTGAACTAATCGCCGGGCACGCCTTAGCCCGAAGTTCCCTGTTGACTACACCGCGCCTGGGACGCCACCCAGGGGGGCCAGGCCGTTTGAACATCAACTCCAGGGTCGCCGGGATGAGTGATGAACTCAGTGACCATGTCAGCCTGAAGTCAGCGGCAAGCTGCTGGGCCGGGCCGGGTGATCCCGGCCCGGCCCGGCCGGCCGCCTCGGCGTTAGCCGCTCATCGTGGCCGTGAAGGGATCCTGGTCGGGTCCGCCGGTCGTCGGGTCGAAGGAATCGTTGCGGATGTCGGTCCACAGCGCGTGCCCGACTCCGCTGGAGTCCACCACGATCCCGTTGTAGTCGCCGATGAAGCTGGCAGCGCAGTTCGGGAAGCCGAACAGGTTGCCCTTCAGCACATCCGACGTGGCCGTGGAGAGCGTCACCGGAGTCGACCAGGACGCGCCTCCGTCGGTGGAGGTGGCGCCGGCGATCGTGTAGGTGTCATCGGTGCCCGCGCGGTTGAACCAGCTCGCGTCCACAATGCCGTTCCTGGCCGAGATCCAGGGGAAGAACTGGTCACCGGCACCGCCGCCGATGGTGACCGGGCTGGACCAGGTCGCCCCGCCGTCGGTGGAGCGCATGTAGACGACGTCGGCGTCCGTGCCGTTCCAGTTGGACCACACGACGTGCAGCGTCGAGCCGTCCACGGCCAGCGCCGGGAAGCTGTTGTCCCGGAAGGTGGCCCCTGGCAGCGGGCTCGGGATGTCGTTGATCGTGGCGATCTGCCTGGACGTGAACGACGCTCCGCCGTTGGTTGAGACGGCGAACACGACCGAGTCGGTGCTGCCGTTGAACGTCTCGAAGGTCACGTAGACGGTGCCGGTCGGGCCGACCACCACCGTCGAACTCTGGTCGTTGGTGAACACATTGGAGACCCGCCGCGGCGCCGACCAGGTCAGCCCGCCGTCGGTCGTCTTCGAGATGACGATGGCCGAGCTGGCGCCCTCGAACAACGTCCAGGTGACGTACGCGACCTTGGCGTTGGTCGGGCTGGCACCGATCCAGTCCTTGTCGTTGAATGTGCCCTTGCCCAGGACAGCCGGGGTCTGCACCACGTAGTGGGTGGTCCAGGTCTTCCCGCCGTTGGTCGAGCGGCTGGCGGCCACCGCGTTGGCGTTGTCGGTGCGGTCGAAGGCGATGTTCGAGTACCAGAACGTCCCCTTCGGCCCGGCGGACACGGCCGGGTCACCGGCCGACTCGTACGGTCCGGGGGCGGCAGTGTTGGCACGAACCAGGCCGGGCAGGAAGCCCGCGGTCCAGGTGCCGCCGGCGTTGCCGGACCGGTAGAAGCCGCCAGAGCTGTCGTACCGGTTCTCGCTGGGCTCGTACAGCCGGTAGTCGTTGGCCCCGCCGACCAGCGTCGATCCGTTGGACGCGATCGAGGTCTCGTTCTGCGCCGTGTCTTTGCCGGGGTTGCAGGTGAACACGCTGACGCCGTTGATGGTGGCCTGCTGTACGACGTCATGGCTGCCGATCACGTTGATGTTCGGCCCGACGCTGACGCTGCCGGTGGTCAGCGCGCGGGGATATGTCCGCCCGCTGGTCACCGGGGTGTGCGCGACGCTGGGTGCACGGCTCTCGGCAGGCAGGCCGGAGAGGCTGAAGGGGGTTCCGGGGCTCTTCGTGATGCTCGCCCCCGCGGGCGCCGCGAGGGTCGTTCCCGCGATCACCACTGGGGCCGCCGCGCCGATGAGCAGGGCCGGTACTAGTGCTCCATGGACGAGTCTTCTGGACATCGTCGATCCTTTCGCCGGATATGGCACGAAACTTACGCCTCTCTGGTCACTCCGGCCAGACCGTAGTCGCCGGAGTACGGCCGCTGCCGCTCGTACCAGGGCATGTGGTCGCGGCCGACGGCGTGGTGGTGGGTGATCGTCCCGCCCGTTCCGGGGGCAGCACGGTCCGCTCCGTCATCGCCGTCATGTCACTGGACTATCAGCAAACGAACAAAACGAAAGCAGAGGGAGCCTGACGGAGTTACCGGCTATCAGCCGGGCTCAGGATCCCGCCGGAAATCTGGCCTGCCGGTCTGGGTGTTGTCGGAAGCGCGCAGGCGGCGGGGAGGGCTCGTCCCCGGTATGACGTCCATGCACAGTTAGTGACAGATGGCCTGGGACGAGCCGGGGTGTTCCAGGCTCTTTTCGCTGGTCAGCGAGCTGTTGCGCGGCTAACATGATTGCCCTGGGGGTGGGGGCATGGCGAAGACGGTCGATGAGTTGCTGTCGGAGGCGAGAGCGCTCTTGCCGTACCGCCCGTCGCCCGCCGAAGCCCTGGCGGCACAGGCGAACGGCGCGCTACTGGTCCACATTCGCGGTGACGATCAGCGCCGTGCGGACGGGCTGATTGCGGGCGCCGTGTTGCTGGCCGCAACGTGCTGGAGTGGCGATGCGATCCGGCGTCCCGTGGGGGAATGCGGCTATCCGCACCCCGGGACCAGGTGATCGGTGTGGTCCGCCAGGAGCGGTTGCAGCCGGGCCCAGCGGGCGTGGCGCCGTCCAGGAGCACAGTTGATGCGATGACAGACCCACGCTGAAAGGTGCCGCGGCCGACCGGGGACTGCGTCCGGCCGGCCAGCCCAGCAATGGCCAAAGAGCGACGATAGAGGGGGAGTTCAGATGACGTTCGTCCAGATCATCGAGATCACCACATCACGGCTTGGCGAGGTCGAGGCGCTGATGGCGGAATGGATCACCAAGACCGAGGGGAAGCGCAGCGCCAGCCGCAGCCTGCTCACTCAGGACCGGGACCGGCCCAGCACCTACGTTCAGATCGTGGAGTTCCCTTCTTATGAAGAGGCGATGGCCAACTCTGACCTGCCAGAGACCGGGGACTTCGCCGAGCGCCTGATCGTGCTGTGCGACGGACCACCGTCCTTCCGCAACCTCGACCTCCTCCGCGAGGACGGACTGGCGCGGTCTTAGGAACCCACCAATGACCAGATGCGAGCGAGAGACCGTAACGCACTTCGCCGAACAGTACCGGGCCGCCCCGGACGAGGTGTCCCGCCGCATCGAGCGGGCGGTCATCGGCGGCGACTGGGGTGCCAACGGATACACCACCCTGGCCCAGGCCCGCTTGCTCGGCCGCGAGCTTGCGCTGCAGCCCGGCGCGCGGCTGCTCGATGTGGGTGCCGGCCGCGGCTGGCCCGGCCTGTATCTTGCCAAGGCCACCGGCTGCCAGGCCGTCCTGGCCGACGTGCCGGTCGAAGGGCTGCTGGCCGCGGCGGCCCGCGGCCAGCGCGAGAATCTCGCGGCCCGCGCCGCAGCGGTGGCGGGCAGCGCCCGCGCGCTGCCCTTCGCGCCGGCCACCTTTGACGCGATCGTGCACACCGACGTGCTGTGTTGACTGCGTCCCAAGCTCTCCGTGCTGAGAGCATGCCGACGGGTACTGCGCCCCGGAGGGCGGATGGCTTTTTTCACCATCCACCCAGCCGCAGGACTCACCCGTGCTCAGCGGCGCCGGGCATCCCGCGACGGCCCGGTCGCGGTGGCGACCGCCCGCCCGTACCGGGAGTTGCTCAGCGCGGCCGGGTTCCAGCAAGTGACCGAGACTGACTGCACCGCCGAGTTCGCGGCGGTGACCGGTGCCTGGATCCACCAGTGGGAAGCCAACCACCAGCACCTCGTGGCGCTGCTGGGCAAGCAGGCAATAGAGGAGCGGCAAGCCGAACGGCGGGCGCAGCTGCGCGCGATCGAGGACAGCATCTTGTCCCGCTCCTTGTTTACCGCCTGCCGACCATGACCATCGACGGCTGATGGCAGAGAAACCATCTATGCCTTCACTGGCCCGCAAACCCCCCGTTCAAAACCCGGCTCAGGACGTTCGTCCTGGGCGGCAGACTTGGATATGAGGAGGTCATCGAGCGACGATACGGATCGGGAGATCTGCGCGGCGGCACTCGTGCCGGCTCAATGACCAACATGAGCCTGCTCCCAAAGAGCGGTGGCATGCATCCGGCGGCGCGGTGACCCTGCCAACTGGTATCGGATGGTGCGCGCCGGCAGCCGGGCCCGTGTGACTCCGGCGCTGGCATGCGTCTTGACGGCACTAGCACGGGACCCAGGTCGGGGTGCCTGTGATCTGGGAGCCGTCCGGCTATCTGGCCGGTGAAGCAGGGGAGGGGGAGAATGCGGTGATGGCTTCGGATTCCACACGGCCGGTGACTCTTGCCGAGTTGGTGGCGACGTTGTCGCTGGTGGCGGACCTGGGGATGGGGCGGCCGATGGAGCGGGTGCTGCGCCAGACGGTGGTCGCCTTGCGGCTGGGGGCGGTCGCTGGGATGGATCGGGCTGCGTGCGCGTCTGCGTATTACGCCTCGCTGCTGACGTGGGTGGGCTGTGCCGTTGACACCAGTGAGGTAGCGGCGCTGTTCGGCGACGAAATGGAGTTGTACGCGGACACGCGCGATGGGGACCTTGGGGGTGTCCGCTTGGCGATGTTCGTGGCCCGTCATCTCGGCGACGGTAAGTCGGGTTTCCACCGGATCGGGATGGTCGGGAGGTTTCTGGCGTCCGCAGGCCGGTCGGTGCAGCGGGTGATGGAGGCGCATTGCCGGGAGGCCAGCGATCTTGCCGGGTGGCTGGAGCTCGGCCCGGCAGTGTGTGAGCCGCTGCTGCAGGCGTTCGAACGGTGGGACGGCAGGGGGGTGCCCGGGCTGTCCGGCGCCGATGGCCTGGCTCCGGCCATCCGCCTGGTCCACCTGGCCGACAGCGTCGAGGCGTTCCACCACGCTGGCGGTGCCGAGGCGGCACTGCAGGTGGCCCGTGAGCGGCGGGGCACGCAGTTCGACCCGGACCTGGTCGACTGCTTCTGCGCCAACCATGCCGAGATCCTGGCCGGGCTGGGGGGGATCTCGGCATGGGAGGAGGTGATCGCGCTTGACCCGCGGCTGGGCGCGGTGCTGAGCGACGACCAGCTTGACCGGGCGCTGGCCGCGTTCGCCGACTTCGCCGATCTGAAGTCGCCGCTGCGCCTGGGCCACTCGCGGGGGGTGGCCGAACTGTCCGCCCAAGCCGGCGCGGCGCTCGGGCTCCCGGCCGCCGATGTCGTGATGCTGCGCCGGGCGGCGCTGGTGCACGACCTCGGCATGATCGGAGTTCCTAGCGGTGTCTGGGACGAACCTGGGGAATGGAGCATCTCGCAGCGCGAGCGGGCCCGGACCCACCCGTACCTGACCGAGCGGATGCTGGCCCGCACGCCGCTGCTGGCCCAGGTCGGGCACTGCGCGTCGCTGCACCACGAGCGGCTCGACGGCTCGGGCTACCCGCACGGGCTGCGGGGCGATGGGATCTCGCTTCCGGCGCGGATCCTCGGCGCTGCCGATGTCTACAACGCGCTGCGCCAGGGCCGTCCGCACCGCCCGGCGTTCGAGGCGCGCGACGCCGAGCAGGTGATGCGCGGCGAGGTGCGTGCTGGGCGGCTTGACGGCGACGCGGTCCAGGCCGTGCTCCAGTCCGCTGGTCACCGGGTGCGGCGCCGGGCCGGGTTGCCGTCGGGGCTTACGGGCCGCGAGGCGCAGGTGCTGGTGCGGCTCGGCCAGGGCCGGTCCAACCCCCAGATCGCTGCCGAGCTGCAACTCAGCCCCAAGACGGTCTCCTCGCACCTGGAGCATATCTACGCCAAGCTGGGGGTGAGAACCCGGACCGAAGCCGCCTTGTTCGCTATGCGCCATGGTCTGATCGAGGCGGCCAGCGAGCCCGGAGCCTGACAAGAAGATCGGGCAGTTACCCGATTCGCCGCCGCCGCCGGGCCCGTACAACGGACTCATGACAACCTCATCCCTTAGCCACGGCGCGGCTCCTGCCGTGCCCGGGTACGCCCTCGCCGGCTCGTTCCTGGAGAGCCTGGCCGCTCAGGACTTCGCCAGACTCGGCGGTGCGCTCGCTCCCAGTGTCCGCCTCCGCGCCCTGCTGCCCCCGGGCCCGTTCGAGTGGACCGGCGCCGAGGTGATCGCCGGCCAGTTCGCGTCCTGGTTCGGCGACACCGAGGATTTCGAGCTCATCGAGGCCACGGTCGGTGAGGTCGGCGGCCGCCTGCACCTGCGCTGGCGGCTGCGGCTGCGGGCGCAGCGGCTGGGCGCGGGCTGGTTCACCGTGGAGCAGCAGGCCTACGCCGACACCGGCGACGGGGGCCGCATCGCCCGGCTCGACCTGCTCTGCACCGGCTACCGGCCCGAGGGCGTCGATGGCTGACACCCTGGCCACCTGGGGCGGCTGGGCGCCGGCGGTCCGCGATGACCCGTTCGGCCACTTCGCCCGCGCCCGGGCCCGGTGCCCGGTGCAGAAGGTGCGCCTGGCCGACGGTCACCCGGCCTGGGTGGTGCTCGGTTACGACGCGGCCCGGCGGGCGCTGGGCGACCCGCGCATCTCCAAGGACATGCTCGCCGCGCTGGAAGCCAACGGTGATGTTGTGGCCGGGGGCCTGCCCGGGCCGGAGTTCTCGCGGCACATGCTCAACGTCGACCCCCCGGTCCACACCCGGCTGCGGCGGCTGGTGTCCCGGGCCTTTACGCCGCCCCGGGTCGCCGCGCTGGAGCCGGCCATCCGGGGCATCGCGGACAAGCTGCTCGATGAGCTGGGCGAGACCGGCCCGGATGCCACCGTCGATCTGGTCGAGGGGTACGCCTACCCGCTGCCGTTTCAGGTGATCGGGGAGCTGCTGGGCATCCCCGAAGCCGACCGCCCGGAGTTGCACGCCTGGTTCGGTGTGCTGCTGACCGGGTGGGCCGGCGACCCACCGGCGGAGGCGGTGAAGGCATCGGGAAAGATCGTGGCCTACCTGGGCGAGCTGGCCGGCACCAAGCGGCGGCGCCCGGACGGCGACCTGGTCAGCGCGCTGGCCGCCGCGCACGACGCGCTCACCCCCCAGGAACTGCTGTCGACCCTGTTCCAGCTCGTCGTCGCCGGCCACGACACCACGGCCAGCCTCATCGGCAACGGGCTCGTGGCCCTGCTCGACCACCCCGGACAGCTCAAAGCGCTGCTGGCCGATCTGGGGCAGCTTCCCGCCGCGATCGACGAGCTGATCCGCTTCACCGCCCCGGTCCCCCACGCCACCTTCCGGGTCACGGCCGAGCCGGTGACCCTCGGCGGCGTCCAGATTCCCGCCCGCGAACAGGTGCTGGTCTGCCTGGGCTCGGCCAACCGCGACCCGGGCCGCTTCCCCGCGCCCGACGTTCTCGATATCGGCCGCACCGGCGGGCCGAACCTCGGGTTCGGCCACGGCATTCATTACTGCCTCGGCGCCTCCCTGGCCCGGCTCGAAGCCCGGATCGCCTTCGAAGTCCTGCTCGGCCGTCACCCCGGCCTGCGCCTCGCCACCAGCCGTGACGCGCTCACCTGGACCCACGGCGACGGCCTGGTGCTCCGCGGCCTCACCTCGCTCCCCGTCATCCTCGGGCCCAGCCGGCGCCGGGGATGAACGACCACCCGATCACACCGACATGAAGGAGATACCGATGACCATCACCGACCGTCCCGTCGACAACGGCGTCAACGTGCAGGCCCTGCTCGGCGCCCGCGAGGCGCTGGCCACTGCACCCGAGGCGGCCCAGTTCACCTGGCGGGCCAGCTGCACCTGGCGCCACGGCACTCACAGCCACTCCACCGTCGCCGGCTTCACCGGCCTGGGCGGCGAGCAGCAGCACCGCACCACCTATGAGTTCGACGTCGACCACCCCGAATGCTTCGCCTCCGAAGACAACGGCGCCACCCCCGTGGAGTTCGTGCTGGTCGGCCTGGCCGGGTGCCTGACCGCGGGCGTCGCCGCGGTCGCCCAGCACCGGGGCATCCAGCTCCGGTCGGTCACCGCCACGATCGAGGGCCAGATGAACATCCTGGGCATCCTCGGCGCCGACCCCGGCGTCCGCAACGGCTTCGAGGCCATCACGGTCCGGTTCGCCATCGACGCCGACGCTCCCCGCGACGACATCGAAGCGCTGATCGCGCAGTCGCAGAAGCGCTCAGCGGTCTTCGACATCGTTGCCAACCCGACCAAGGTGCTCGTCGAACTGACCTGACAACCCGTCCGGTCCCCCGCATCATGCAGATCACGGCAGTTGTCATCGGCGCCGGCCATGCCGGCCTGGCCATGAGCAGCCGCCTCACCGAACGCTCGATCGACCACGTCGTCCTGGAGCGCGGTCAGGTGGCGAACTCGTGGCGGACGGGCCGCTGGCCGAGCCTGCGGCTGCTCACCCCGAACTGGCAGACCCGGCTGCCAGGCCACGACTACACCGGCGACGACCCCGACGGGTTCATGCCCGCCGCCGGCGTCGTGGCCACCCTCACCCGCTACGCCGGCCTCATCGGCGCACCGGTGCGCACCGGGGTGACAGTGCACGCCGTGCGCACCGCGCCGCAGGGCTTCCAGATCCAGGCCAGTAACGGCGTGCTTAACGCCCCGGCCGTGGTGCTGGCGACCGGGGCGTGCAACCTGCCAGCGATCCCACCCGTCGCCGCCGCCGTCCCCCCGTCGGTCACGACGCTCACCCCGCTCACCTATCGCGGCCCCGGCCAGCTCCCCGGCGGTGGGGTCCTCGTCGTCGGCGCATCAGCCACCGGCGTCCAGCTCGCCGCCGAGATCCACCACTCAGGGCGCCCGGTGACCCTCGCGGCCGGCGAACACGTCCGGCTGCCCCGCACCTACCGCGGCCGCGATATCTTCTGGTGGCTGCAGGCCACCGGCCTGCTGGCCGAGCGCTACGACCAAATCGACGACCTCACCCGGGCGCGCCACCTGCCCTCACCTCAGCTCACCGGGGCACCGGGGATCACGTTCAGCGATCTCAACGCGCTCACCGCGCAAGGGGTCCGCCTCGTCGGCCGCCTCGGCCACATCACCGGCGGGGTCGCCCAGTTCTCCGGGTCGCTGGCCAACACCTGCACCCTCGCCGACCTGAAGATGAACCGGTTCCTGAACCGGGCCGACCAGTGGGCCACCGCCACGGGCCTCGACGACCAGCTCCCGCCACCGCACCGCTTCGTGCCCACCCACGTCGATCCCCGCTCGCCCCTGGAACTGGACCTGACCACCGGGGAGATCACCACCGTGCTGTGGGCGACCGGCTTCCGGCCCGACCACTCCTGGCTCCATATCCCCGTGTGTGACCGCACCGGCCGAATCCGCCACGACGGCGGCGTGGTCACCGGCGCCCCCGGGCTCTACCTCCTCGGCATGCCGGTGCTCCGCACCCGCGCCTCCACCTACATCCACGGTGCAGCCACCGACTCCCAAGCCCTGGCCGGCCACCTCCACTCCTTCCTCGGCTGCAAGCGACGGTGAGAGCCCGCAGCGGAGCTTTTCGTACCACCAAAGTTGATCAGTCGGGTGATCAGCGATGGGATACCGACGTCGTCTTGTCAACCCTGGCTCACCAGGAAAAACGAGATCTGGACAAGCTCGAGTACGGGGAGGTCAAGGTTTCCGGGTCGAGCTGTCGATTTCCTGGCTCGTCGTTCGTCTTAGTGCGTGACTATCTGGTAGTGACGAGGAGGAAGCGATGAAGTACGTCATGCTGATCTTTCAGGGCACGGCGCTTGAGCGGCAGGCAGCGCTGCCCGAGGAGGAGCAGAAGCAGGTCTACGCCGACTACCAAGGGATCAATCAGACGCCGGGCGTCACCCCCGGGCTGCCGATGGGCCTGCCCGAGAACGCGACCACCGTGCGGGTCGAAGGCGGCAAGACCCTGACAACGGACGGCCCGTTCGTCGGGATGAAGGAGGCCGTCGGCGGTTGGTTCATCCTCGAGGCCGACGACCTCGACGCGGCTATCGAGGTGGCCGCCCGCGTCCCGGCAGCACGCTATGGTGGCGCCGTCGAGATCCGCCCCTCGGAGGTGTATTGGTAGGGACGCTCGAACAGGTCTTCCGCGAGGAATGGGGCCGCGTCCTGGCCACCCTGATCGGCTTCCTCGGCGACTTTGACCTCGCCGAGGAAGCCGCCCAGGAGGCGTTCGCGATGGCCGCCGACCGATGGCCACGCGACGGCGTCCCCAGTAACCCGCGCGCCTGGTTGATGAGGACGGCCCGGAACCGAGCGACGGATCGCATCCGCCGCGACCGGGCCCTCGCGACCAAGTTCGGCCTGCTCGTCGCGGGCAATCGTGCTGAGATGCCGATGAAGACCACTACGTTTCCGGACGAGCGCCTGGAGCTCATCTTCACCTGCTGTCACCCGGCGCTCGCGGTCGAGGCGCAGGTTGCGCTCACCCTGCGCACTCTCGGCGGGCTCAGCACCGACGAGATCGCCCGTGCCTTCCTGGTACCGGAGCGCACGATGGCGCAGCGGCTGGTGCGGGCCAAGCGAAAGATCAAAGCTGCGGCGATCCCGTTTCGCGTGCCACCGGTTCACCTGCTCCGCGAGCGTCTCGACGCCGTTCTCGCCGTCGTTTACCTGATCTTCAATGAGGGCTACGGCGGTCGCGACGAGCTGGCGGCGGAGGCAATCTGGTTGGGGCGCGCGCTGGCCGAACTGCTTCCGGACGAGCCCGAGGTTCACGGGCTGCTGGCGATGATGCTCTTGCACGACTCCCGTCGCGAGGCGCGATTTAGCGACGGCGAGCTCGTGCTGCTCGGCGATCAGGACCGGTCACGCTGGAACACCGAGCAGATCGCCGCTGGACGCGCCGAACTCGACCGCGCGCTCGCGCTGCGCGGCTGCGGGCCCTATGTTCTCCAGGCCGCCATCGCCTCGTTGCACACCGAGGTGCCCTGCGACTGGGTGCAGATCGCGGCGCTGTACGGCGAGCTCACCCGCCTGACCGGCTCACCCGTCGTGGAGCTCAACCGCGCCATCGCCATCGCCGAGACCGAAGGCCCCGAGGCCGGCCTGCGCATCGTCGACCAACTCTGTCTCGACGACTTCCGCTACCTGCACTCGACCAGGGCCGAACTCTTGCGACGTCTCGGGCGGACCGACGAGGCGCGTGCCGCCTATCGACGTGCGAGGCAACTCACCGACGACGGCGCCGAACGGCGCTTCCTCGAACGCCAGCTAACGGAACTCGCAGGCACGGCAGGCTCCGGTTAGGTCGTCGTTGTGTCCGGGGGAATGACGAACGAAGCACAGGCATCTCAGCCTGATCTGCATCCGGGCCGTCAGGCTGCCTCGCCGTGGACGTGCTTGTCGCGCGCGAGTGTGGCTGGTTATCGGGTGAGCATCCCCGGTTATGCTGCACCTGTGTCAGGGCCGGCGGCCGGGGCGCCGCAACCTCCGGGCTCCGCTGCGGTGGGGCCTGCCGCC
>Ga0209166_10001111_pt1 | contig 23556 bp, 18 predicted proteins | sample Coa_R1_3_FD_187151 | JGI IMG/M metagenome (GOLD analysis project Ga0209166, IMG submission 187151) | Surface soil microbial communities from Centralia Pennsylvania, which are recovering from an underground coalmine fire - Coalmine... | ecosystem: Environmental > Terrestrial > Soil >... | reverse complement strand
GGAAGGGCGCGGAGGATTTTTTCGACGGGGAGCTGGACGCCGATGACGCCGGTGGAGCAGACGAAGAGTTCGTGAGGCGGGAGGCCGAGGCGGCGAGCGGCTTCTTCGACGGTGCGTTGCGCGGCGAGGTCGCCTTGCGCGCCAGTGGCGCAATTGGCGTTGCCGGCGTTGACGACGACGGCGCGCATGCGGCCTTTGGAGGCGGCGAGATGTTTTTTGGAGAGCGTGACGGGAGCGGCGACGACGAGATTTTGCGTGAAGACGGCGGCGGCGGAAGCGGGCACGTCGCTGGAAAGAATGGCGAGATCGAGCGCGCCGGTTTTTTTGAGGCCGCAAGCGGTGGCGGCGAAGCGGAAACCTTTGGGGAGCGCGGCTTCGGTGGGAGGCTGGGTCATCAGATCGCAATCCCGCTTACAATTTCGTCGCCCCAATCGCGCTGGTCTAAAGCCGCGATCGCTTTGCGGACCTGATCGGGCGAAGTTCCGCCGGGAACATTCTTGGCGGCAATGGCGGCCTGAAGAGTCAATGATTGCTTGAGGTCGTCGTCAAACGCAGGCGAGAATTTCTGCAATTCGGATACGGGAAGCTCCGTCCAGAGCACATTCTGACGTTCCGCTTCTTTTAGGATTTTGCCGACGACGTCATGAGCCTGGCGAAAGGGAATACCTTTGCGCACGAGATAGTCGGCGGCTTCGGTTGCGAGGAGCGCGGGATTGGAAGCGGTGGCGCGAAGCTTTTCTGCGTTGAATCGCGTGGTGAATAAAGCACCGGATGCGACCAGAAGCATTTCGGCCACTTGATCGTGCGCGTTAAAAAGAACTTCTTTATCTTCCTGCAAATCGCGCTGATAACCGGTGGGCAAAGCCTTGAGGGTGGTCAAAAGGGCCAGGAGAGCCGTGTTAACGCGACCACTTTTGCCGCGGATGAGTTCCCAACAATCGGGATTTTTCTTTTGCGGCATGAGGCTGCTGCCGGTGGAGTATTCGTCGGGAAGAATGACGTAAGAAAACTCTTGTGAGGCGAAAATCACGAGGTCTTCCGCAAGGCGAGACAGATGAGTGGCGATACCGGCGAGAGCGAAGAGATAGTCCAGCGCAAAATCGCGGTCGCTGACGGCGTCCAAACTGTTGGCGGAAATGCGTGTAAATCCGAGTTCGGCGGCAACGGCTCGACGGTCAATTCCCAAGGAATTGCCAGCCAGGGCTCCGGAACCCATGGGGCAGACGTTGGCACCTTCCGCGGCGAGGCGCAATTTTCTGGCGTCGCGCAAAAACGCTTCGGCGTGGGCCATGAAGAAATGCGCGAGGAGGATCGGCTGCGCGTGCTGCATGTGGGTCATGCCCGCCATGGGAACGTTCTCGTCGACCGCGACACCGGCTTGAAGGCAGAGCATGCCGAGAACCGCGCGAATCGCCACCGTCATTTCGCTTGCGGCGTGGATGACGAAGAGGCGGAAATCGGTGGCGACGAGTTCGTTGCGGCTGCGGCCGGTGTGAAGCTTCCAGCCGAGAGGGCCCAATTCTTCGACGAGGGCTTTTTCGACGAAGTGGTGGACGTCTTCGGCGTCGGCGCCGTTTTTTTCGAGCCAGGCGGGATCGGTTTTGGCGCGGGCTTCGATTTTGTCGAGCGCGGCGAGGGTTTGCTTGACTTCGGCGGCGGTGAAGATGCCGATGGGTTCGAGGGCTTTGGCCCAGGCGCGATCGACGGCGATTTCGTACGGAAGGAGGCGGCGATCGAATGCGAAGGAGCGCTGAAAGGCGTCGAAGCGCGCGTCGGGCGCTTTATCGAAGCGGCCACCCCAGAGTTTGGAGTCTTTGCGGTCAGTCATGGAGGAAGTGGTCAGTCATCAGTTGTCAGTCGTCAGTTTCGGAAAAACACGCTGCGGAAGATTTTTGCGAAGACGCAAGGGTTGAAGTCCTGAATCGCGATGCGGGAGCAGCGGGACTCAGGATGACAAACCGCGGCAAAGCGGAAGGCGATTGCACGCCGGGGCGCGGGGTAACGGAGCCGTCGTTGCCGGCAAACATTTAGGAGTTACCGCCTTCGGCTTTGGCTTTGGGACGGACGGTGACGGGAAGCGCGAAAAGATTGATGAAACCTTCGGCGTCTTTCGGATTGTAACGACCCATGGTGAAGCTGGCGAGGTCCGCGCGATAAAGAGAGAAAGGAGATTTGCGGCTGGTGACGTTGAGCGAACCTTTCCAGAGTTTGAGGCCGACGGAGCCGGTGACGCGCTCTTGCGAGACGCTGAAGAAGCCGTCTAACGCCTGGCGCTGCGTGGAAAACCAGACGCCGTTGTAGACGAGTTCGGCGTAGCGGACAGAAAGAGTTTGCTGAAGGTGCGCGGTTTCGCGATCGACGGTGAGGCGTTCGAGTTCGCGATGCGCGGTGACGAGGAGCGTGCCGCCGGGAGTTTCGTACGCGCCGCGAGACTTCATACCGACGAGGCGATTTTCGACAAGGTCCGTGCGGCCGACGCCGTGACGCGCGGCGATTTCGTTGAGCGCATTGAGAAGATCGACGGGAGCGAGTTTGGCGCCGTTGACGGAGACGGGCGTGCCGGATTCGAAACCGATTTCGACTTCTTCGGCTTTTTCGGGAGCTTTTTCGGGCGAGACAGTCCATTGCCACATGGCTTCGCTCGGCGCATTGGCGGGATCTTCGAGTTCGCCGCCTTCGTGGCTGAGATGCCAGATGTTGCGGTCGCGGCTGTAGATATTTTTTTTGCTTTGCTCGATGGGCACGTGGTGTTTTTCGGCGTAAGCGATGGCGTCTTCGCGGGAGTCGATGTCCCATTCGCGCCAGGGCGCGATGATTTGCACGTTGGGCGCGATGGCTTTGTAGGCGAGTTCGAAGCGAACCTGATCGTTGCCTTTGCCGGTGCAACCGTGCGAGAGGCCGTCCGCGCCGAGCTTGAGCGCGATTTCCGCCTGGCGCTTGGCGATGACGGGACGCGCCATGGAAGTGCCGAGAAGATACGTGTGTTCGTAGACGGCGCCGGCGCGGAGCGTGGGCCAGATGAAATCGCGGACGAATTCTTCGCGAAGATCTTCGATGGTGGCGGAAGAGGCGCCGGTGGCGAGCGCTTTTTTGTACGCGGCTTGCAAGTCTTCCTGCTGGCCGACGTCGCCGATCATGGCGATGACTTCGCAGCCGTAATTTTCCTTGAGCCAGGGAATGATGATGCTGGTATCGAGGCCGCCGGAATAAGCGAGCACGACTTTTTTCGGTTTGGGAGCGGTTCGGTTCACAATTCCTCTTTCGTGATTGGAGTTATGCGTAGTCTAACAGTTTGCGAAACCCTTCGAATCCAGCCTTCCCGGTGGTTGGCGCAGCCCCCTCGATGCTCGGGGTAAACAAGAGTGGCTACGCTACCTCTGCCGCAACAACAATCTAACGATAGAGCGTGTGCAGAATCGCTTTTTGGACGTACATGCGATTTTCGGACTGGTCGAGCACGACGGAGCGCGAACCATCGAGAATTTCGTTGGTGACTTCCGAGCCGCGATGCGCGGGAAGACAGTGCATGAAAATGGAATCGCGGCCTGCGAGGGCCATGAGTTTGCGATTGACTTGATAGGGCTTGAAGACTTCGCTGCGGACTTTTTCTTCGGCTTCGAAGCCCATGCTGGTCCAGGAATCGGTGTAAACGGCCTGAACGTCTTGGACGGCTTCGCGCGGGTCGGTGAAGAGTTCGATTTTTGCTTTGGTTTCCTTGGCGACGCGCTTGGAATCGGCGATGACGTCGGCGTCGGGCGCGTAATTTTCCGGCGTGGCGATGCGGAGATTGACGCCGAGACGGGCGGCGAGATAGGAGAGCGAGTGGCAAACGTTGTTGCCGTCGCCGACGTAGGCGAGCTTTAAACCCTTGAGTGCGCCGAATTTTTCTTCGAGCGTGAAGAAGTCCGCGAGGGCCTGGCAGGGATGGAATTTGTCGGAGAGCGCGTTGATGACGGGAATTTCGGTGGTGGCGGCCATTTCGTCGAGGACGCGCTGTTCGTAAACGCGGGCGACGATGCCGTGGACCCAGCGTTCGAGATTGCGCGCGACGTCGGCGATGGATTCGCGTTCGCCGAGGCGGGCTTGCGTGTGATCGAGGAAAACGACGTGGCCGCCCATGCTCTGAATGCCGACTTCGAAAGTGACGCGCGTGCGCAGCGAAGGCTTTTCGAAAATTAACGCGAGAAATTTGCCGCGCAGGGTGTCGGCGTAATTCGCCGGATTCGATTTAATGTCCGCGGTGATGGCGAGGAGTTCGCGCGTGTGCGCGGGGCTCCATTCGGCTCCGGTGAGGAGATCGTTTGCGACGAGAACAGGCGCTGCCAGGCTAGTTGTTGCCATTTCGTTTTCTTACCTTACTGCGGCGTGAGCCGCGTGCCGCGCCGTTGCCGTCGCAGCGATGGATTTGGAAACATGGCCCAAAACTTGTTCGAAGATCGCGAGAAATTCGCGAACTTGTTTGGCGCTGATGATGAAAGCGGGAAGGAGACGCAGCGTGTAATCGTGCGTGCAGTTGATGAGCAACCCGCGATTCATGGCTTCCGCGACGAACGGCGCGCCGTCGACGGTGAGCTCGACGCCGACCATGAGGCCTTCGCCGCGAACTTGCTTGATGAAGGAATATTTTTTCGCGAGTTTTTCGACGCCGGCGTGAATTTCGGCGCCACGAGCGGCGGCGTTTTGGAGGATTTTCTTTTTTTCGAGAAGTTTCAGGAATTCGAGCGCGACGGCGCAGATCATGGGACCGCCGCCGAACGTTGTGCCGTGTACGCCGGGACTGACGCGGGCCGCGACGGCTTCGGACGCGAGAATAGCGCCGAGGGGCAAACCGGCGGCGAGCGGCTTGGCGACGGCGACGAGGTCCGGCTTCCCCGAAAATTTCTGGTAAGCAAAATAGCGGCCGGTGCGCCCGAGCCCGCATTGAATTTCGTCGGCGATGAGCAGAGCGCCGTGCTGCGAGGTGAGGGTGCGGGCGCGATTCCAGAATGCCTCGCTGACGGGATAGATTCCGCCTTCGCCCTGAATGGTTTCGAGAATGACGGCGCAGACGTTTTTGTCGAATTTGGATTCGAGGTCGGCAACGTCGTTGCATTTGACGAATTCGACGCCGGGAACGAGCGGAGCGAAAGGCAAGCGATATTTTTCGGTGGCGGTGACGCTGACGGCGCCGAAAGTACGGCCGTGGAAAGAATTTTCGAGGGCGAGGATGCGATGTTTTGGATTTGGGGCGGCGAGCGGCGAATCGGCGGGACGCGAATAGAGCCGGGCGAGTTTTAGGCAGCCTTCGATGGCTTCGCTGCCGCTGTTGGAAAAAAAGACGCGATCCATTCCGGAAACTTCGGCAAGTTTTCTGGCGAGCGGGCCCTGAAATTCATTGTGAAAAAGATTGGAGAGGTGAATGGCGCGAGCGGATTCGCGGCGAATCACTTTGACGATGGCTGGATGGGCGTGGCCGAGGCCATTGACGGCAATGCCGCCGAGAAAATCGAGATATTTTTTGCCGGATGAATCGAAGACGTAAGGACCGCGGCCGCGGGTGAAGACAAGCGGCGGGCGCTTGTAGGTTGGGAGAAGAAATTTCTCCGCGTCGGCTAACGCGGCGGGCGTGACGGGTTTGCGAGTTTTGGCGGAAGTTTTCATTTGGTTATGCGGCGGAAAGGGCGGCGGAGTGCGGCTGACGCATGATGCGCGTGCCGGGAATGGCGCTGTGGAGGCAAGAACTCGATTCAGCCGCGCGCATTGCGGCGAGCAAGGCGCCGGGTTCGGTGCCGCCGACGATGTGAACGCCTTTGACGCCGCCTTCGAGCGCGCGCTTGGCGGCTTCGAGTTTCAAAATCATGCCGCCGGAGACGGTGCGGTTTTGCACGAGCGATTCGATTTCGGCTTCGGAGATGGCGGAAATGACTTTTTCACCGTTCAAGACGCCGGGAACGTCGGTGAGATAGATGAGCCTGTCGGCGGCGAGATATTCGGCGCAAGCAGCGGCCATGTGGTCGGCATTGATGTTGTAGAGCTCATTGTCGGGACCGATGCCGAGGCACGCGGCGACGGGAACGAGATTGCTCTGCCAAAAGGATTCGACAAGCGAAGTGTTCATGCCGGTGAGATAGCCGACAAAACCGAGGCCGCCGGCAACTTCGTTGTGCACGAGCGGCTCGGCGCGAAAGATTTGCGCATCGGCGGCAGCGATGCCGATGGCAGGCTGGCCCGCGGCCGTGATCGCGGCCGAAAGCTGTTTGTTCAAGAGGCCGGCGAAAACCATGACGGCAACGTCGCGCGTTTCCCGATCGGTGACGCGAAGGCCGTTGACGAATCTGCTTTCGATGCCGAGGCGCTTGAGCGTGGCGGTAAAGATGCGGCCACCGCCGTGAACGACGAGAATTTCATGGCCTTGCTTGGCGAGCGCGGCGACTTGCGCCGCGAGGTCACGGACGACGGAATCGTTTTCGAGCAATGCACCGGCAAATTTGATGACGAGTTTCATTGCAGTCCGGTCGTCTCCTCTAGTTGAAGAAGATGATTGAAATTTTGAACGGCCTGGCCCGCGGCGCCTTTGCCAAGATTATCGAGACAAGAGACGACGATGAGGCGACGGCCGGAAGAATCGAGCGCGAAGCCGAGGTCGGCGAAATTGGTGTGCGCGACGTGCTGAATTTCCGGCAGTGTGCCGGCCTTCCAGAGGCGGACCATCGAACGGCCCGCGTACGCTTTGCGATAGAGAGTTTCGATGGACTCGGGCGTTTGCGGCTCGGCGAGCGCGATATAGATCGTGGAAAGGATGCCGCGCGCGATGGGAAGAAGATGCGTGGAAAAGACGAGCTGCGATTCGGATAGGCCGGTGTGATCGAGAATTTCCGGCGTGTGGCGATGGGAAAAGAGATTGTAAGCTTTGAAATTTTCGTCGAGCTCGGAGAAGTGCAGATCGCGGCGAAGTTCTTTTCCCGCGCCGGTCGAGCCGGATTTGCAGTCGGCAACGACTTGCGAGGCGGAATCGAGCAAGCCGCCAATGGCGAGCGGGCGCACGGCGAGGATGACGCTGGTGGCGTAGCAGCCGGGATTGGCGACGAGTTGCGCGGAAGCAAGCTCGTTTGTGTAAAACTCCGGCAAACCGTACACGGCGGAATCGAGCCACGCGGCGTGCGGCGCGGGGAGTTTGTACCAGGACGAGAAAACGGCTGGATTGCGAAAACGAAATGCACCGCTGAGGTCAATGACTTTGAGGCCGGCTTCGAGCAGTGGTGGCGCGAGTTCGGCGGACGCTTCGTGCGGCGTCGATAGAAATGCGGTTTTCGCGCCGGTGGCGAGAATATTTTCGACGGAAAGCGGACGGAGCGGCGCGCGACCGATGCCGCGAAACTGCGGGAAAAGTTCGGAGAGGCAGTGCGCGCCTTGCGTATCGCGCATGAAAAAGGTGGCGGCGGAACCGGCGGGATGGCGGAGCAAGAGCTTTGCCAGCTCAAAGCCGGTGTAACCGGAGACACCTGCGACGGCGATGGGTTCAGGAGTGCTCATTTCAGCAGGGATTCGATCTTTGCCTGGAGCGCCGCGCGGGTTTTCTTGCTGGCGGTAATGATGAGGACGGTGTCGTCTCCCGCGATGGTGCCGGCGATTTCGGGAAATTTGGATGCGTCCACGGCGGCGGCGAGAGGCTGCGCGCCGCTGGGCGGAGTTTTGAGAACGAGAAGATTTTCCGCCGGGCGGACGTCGACCAGAAATTCACGCAGGGCGCGAGCGAGCGGAGGAAGCGGCGGAACTTCTTCCGAGATGGTGGTGGATTGTTTGTAACCTTCCGGCGTCTTGACAAGCTTTAACTCCTGCAGGTCGCGGGAAAGAGTGGCCTGGGTGACGCGGAGGCGCTGGGCGGCAAGACGGCGGCGCAAATCGTCCTGGTTGGCGATGCGTTCGCCGGAGACGAGGCGGAGGATCTGGCCGTGACGAAATGTTTTGCCTGCGCTCATGAGAGTAAGATTATACATTGCCATGCATAAAAATACAGCAGAAATAAAACCGCGTCAAAGGGATATTTGCGGATTGCGCGCGGGAGGGAGTGCCGGCCTGGGCGGACGGTCTCGGCGGAGTGGATCACGAGAGTGTAAATGCGGTGCCGGGCTAGCGATCGAGTTCGCTCCGCACACGCAGTAGACCAAACGAGCGCAGCCGGCTTCCTTCCACGGCGGGGTCCGGTAAGGTTGTTGGTGCGGCGGAGTCGCGTCGTCCTCACATTTAGAAACTTGCATCGGCCGGCTTCGGAAAGCCGGCCCTACAACTTCCTTGCGTCTGACATCTTGCCGCGGGCCGATTCACGCCGCGGCGGGCTGGCGGAAATCGGCCCCTACAACTTCGTGGCGCCTTGCATCGGCCGTCTTCGCTGCACGGCGGGCAGGTGGAAAGCAGGTCCTGCAAGGCGCCACGGCAGAAAAGGCGAGGAGTTGGCGGAACGTGCAATATGCGAAACAAGGGAGCGGAGGAGACTGGATTTTGAGCGAAGGGTGATGTTAGCTAGGAGTGTTGCGGTTGCGTTACCATACCCGCGCAGGCGATGCCCACGAACTGCCAAATCACCGGATGCAAGAGTACGGCCCCCGCGGCGCTTGCCGAACAGCAACTGTGCGTGCTGCACTACACGCTTTCGATTGAAGGAAACTGCGCGGAGATGAGGCGCGAGACGGCGATGGGAAACGCGCCGCATGAACGGCTGAAAGAGATCATGAAGTTTTTGACGGAGAATGGCGAACGGCTGGCGCGCGTGGCGACGAGCGGAATGCCGTTGACGGATGATTTGAAGGCGCGCATTTTGAGCACATTTTTGACGTTGATGAATTTGCGGGAGAATTTGGACCGCGCGTCGATGCGAGGTTCGGTGGGCCGGGGCGGCGGGTTCCGGTAGGGTTGGTTGGTGCGGCGAAGTTGGGGCGTCCTCACTGTTTACAACTTGCATCGACCTGCAGATTCCTTACATTTGAAATCTTGTAATGGGCCGATTCGGAAATCGGCCCCTACAACGGCAAACCAGAAGCGACCGACAAATTTGGAAATCGGCCAATATAACTGCGAATCTAAACAAAGAAAAAAGAAAGAAGACGGCGGCTAGGCGCCGATGAAGCGGGCGTAGAGCGAGCGCGCGACGGCGGGGTCGGCTGAGCCTTTGAGGATGGCGCGGCCGTCGGCGAAGACGGTCATTTCATAAGGCGGGACGCGGAAGCGGAGAAGAAATTCATTGTGGCGGACGGATTCGACGGCGGAAGAAAGGCGCGCGCAGAGGGCGGCGAGGTCAAGCGAACGGGAACGCTCGTGAATTTGAACGGAATCGCGGCCGCACAGGGTGACGTGGGGCTGGGCTCGCCCTTCGAGGTAAGAGAATTCGCGGCGGGCGCAAGAGCGGCAAGCGGGATTGCGCGAAATTTCCAGGGATTGGAAGCGGCCGGACCAGACGTCGGCGGAAACGAGCCGATTGTGAAGCGCTTCGTCTTTTCCAGCGAGAAGCTTTAGCGCTTCGGCGGATTCAATGGAAGAAATGAGTTGGACGATCGGGGCGAGGACGCCGATGGTATCGCAAGTTTCCTCGACGCCCGCGGGAGTGTTTGCGCCTTCGAGAAGGCAGGCGAGGCAGGCGGTGAGGCCCGGGCGGACCGTCATGGTGACGCCATAACTGCCGACGGCGGCGGTGTAAACCCACGGGATGTTTTTTTTAACGGCGAAATCGTTGACGAGGAAGCGGGTTTCGAAATTGTCGGTGCCGTCGAGAAGCAGATCGAAGCCGGAGAGAAGTTCTTCGGCATTTTGCGGAGTGAGATCGGCGACGAGGCCTTCGATGGAAATGGCGGAGTTGATGGCGCGAAGTTTCTGCTGAGCGGCAACCGCTTTCGGAAGCGAATCGCGTGCGTCGGATTCGTCGAACAGCGCCTGGCGCTGAAGGTTGGAAGGCTCGACGAAATCGCGGTCAAGAATGCGGAGACGGCCAACGCCGGCGCGGGCGAGCAGAGCGGCGGTGGAAGCGCCGATGGCGCCGCAGCCGATTATGACGGCGCTGGACGCGGCAAGGCGCTGCTGGCCGGATTCACCAATGCCGGCGAAGAGAATCTGGCGCGAGTAGCGTTCGAACGAGGCGGCGTTGCTGGGGAGAGAAGACAAGGCGTAAGCGGTCCTGTCCGCGCGATGCGATTACCTATTTATGATAGCGCCAAAGGGAGAATGGCAGGCAACGCCGCTGTGCTACGCTTCGTCTGAGCGATTTGAGTGCATGAAATTGACTTGGGCGAAGGTATGGAAAGGGCTGGCGATTGCGGCGCTCCTTGCGGGCGGAGCCGCGCGGCAAAGCGTGGCGCAACAGACGACGGGCGAGCCGACGGTTGTGAGCGTGCGGGTGGTGCGGGGAGACGGAACGGTGCTGCAGGATGCGCCGGCGGGACTGCCGGTGGAAACGGGAAAGCCGCTGGACCGGAGCCAGGTGGCGGCAAGCCTGCGAAACCTTTTTAGGAGCGGCGATTATGCGAATTTGCGGGCGGAGACGACGGCGGTCGAGGGCGGAGTGCGGCTGGACTTCATTGCGGAAGAAAATCTGTACTTCAATCAAGTGATCCTGCGCGGACTGATGGAGCCGCCGAGCGAGGCGTCCGCGGCGGCGGCGCTGCAGATTCAATTGGGAGACGTGTACCGCAAGGAGAAATTGGATGCGGCGGTCTTGCGGCTGCAAGACATTTTGCAGGAAGAAGGGTTGTATCAGGCGAAGGTTGCGACGGAAGTGCTGGCGAATACGGAAACGCACCAGATCGACGTAATTTTTCACGTGACGCCGGGAGCGAGAGCGAGAGTGTCCGCGGTGCAATTGACGAACAACACGGAATATCCGGACGCGCAGATTCTGGCGCGGCTGAATTTGAAACCCGGCCGGGCGATTACGAACGCGCGAATCCAAAAAGGGACGGCGAGCATACGAAAATTTTTGGCGAAGCAGGGGCACTTGAGCGGGCGCGCGGCGGTGCGGCGCGGAGAGTATGACGCAGCGAAGAACGCGGTGCCGCTGACGGTGGACGTGACGGAAGGGCCGCGCGTGAAGGTGGAAGTACAGGGAGCGAAATTTGCCGGCGGAGATTTGAAGCGGCTGTTGCCGATTTATCAGGAAGGCGCGGTGGACGCGGACCTGCTTGAAGAAGGCAAGAGGAATTTGCGGGAGCGGCTGGAGCGGCAAGGATATTTTGACGCGACGGTGGATTACACGACGGCGACACAAGACGTGAAGGAGAAAGGAAAAAGCGGCTGGCAGGGGACGGAAGAGGTCATTACCTACACGGTGGGCCGCGGCGATCGGCACAAGCTGATTGGAATCGAGATCAACGGCAACAAATATTTCAATTCGGAATTGCTGCGAGGGCGGCTGACGATCTATCAGGGCGCGCTGGGTTCGCGAGGGCGATTCAGCCGGCGGCTGGTGGAGGCGGATCGCGTGTCGATGGAAGGGCTGTACAAATCGAACGGGTTTCTGGACGTGAAGGTCGATGCGGATATCCGGGACAACGTGGAAGGCCACGGCGGCGATCTGTTTGTGAAGTTCGTGGTGACGGAAGGAATTCAAACGCGAGTGGCGGCGCTTGCGATCGACGGAAACCACGCGTTCAGCGACGAGGAATTGCAGGGCGTGGTGGGATCGCTGCCCGGGCAGCCGTATTCGGATTCGAACGTGGGAAGCGATCGCGCGAATATTCTGGCGCTTTATTACAACGAAGGATATCCGGAGGCGACGTTGCGGCCGGTGGTAGAGGACGTGGAGCCAAGGAAAGAGGCGGAGACGGAGAAGCCGACGACGGAAAAAAACGGGAAAAAGACGGCGAATGAATTCAAGGAAGTGAAGGTGGCGTATCACATTGAAGAAGGGCCGCAGACGCGAGTGCGAAAAGTGCTGGTGAGCGGGTATGTGCGCACGCGGGCGGGAGTGATTCGAAGGCAGGTGCAGGTGAAGGCGAATGCGCCGCTGCGGCAGGGCGAAGTGGTGGACACGCAGCGGCGGCTTTACAACCTCGGGGTATTCAATCGAGTGACGGTGGCGCCGCAGAACCCGGCGGGTGCGAATCCGGACAAAGATGTGGTGGCGCTGGTGGAAGAGGCGAAGCGATACACGCTGGCATACGGCGGAGGATTTGAAGTGCAGCGGCTGGCGAGTTCGTCCGATCCGACGGGCGGAGCGCTGGAGGCGGCGCCGCGAGGAATCCTGGAAATCTCAAAGCTGAATTTGACGGGGCGCGCGGATACGCTTTCGTTGAAATTGCGGGGCAGCACGCTGCAGGGGCGCGCACTGCTGGGATATTCTTCGCCGAACACATTCGCGAGCCCGAACTTCAGTTTTCAGGCAACGGCGTATTTCGAGAAGACGCAGGACATCAATACGTTCAATGAAACGCGGTATGAAGGGTCGGTGCAACTGACGCAACAGCCGACGTCGCGGACGACGATATTGTACCGATACAGTTTTCGAAAAATATTGGTGGCGAATCTGAAGATTCAGCCGGAAGAGATTCCGTTGTTTCAGCAGCCGACGCTCGTCTCGCAGTTTGGCATTTCGTGGGTGCGGGACACGCGGGACAATCCGGCGGACGCGACGAAGGGGACGCTGAATAGCGCGGACTTGGGAGTGGCGGATACGTACTTTGGATCGAGCGCGAGTTTCACGCGATTTTTGTATCAGAATTCTTCGTACCATCCGATCAAACGGCGATTTAGTTTTGCGCGGTCGCTGCGGTTCGGCGTGCTGAATCCTTATCGCGACACCGTTTCGCTGACATTTCCCGCGCCGACAGGACCGATTTTGCCGCAAGTGATTCCGCTGCCGGAGAGATTTTTTGCGGGCGGCGGAACGTCGTTGCGCGGATTTGCACTGAACCAGGCGGGACCGCGCGATTCGGCTTCGGGATTTCCGGTGGGCGGCCAGGCGCTGCTGGTGTTGAACCAGGAATTCCGGTTTCCGATGCGGCTGCCGTATTTCGGAACGAGCCTGGGCGGGACGCTTTTTTACGACGGAGGAAACGTATACAGCCGCGCAAGCCGGATATCGTTTCGGTCGTCGCTGCCGAAGCCGACGTTCGATGGATCGGCAACGCCGCAATGTTTGACGAATTGTTCGAACGAACTGAACTATTTTGCGCACACGGTTGGATTGGGACTGCGGTACTCGACGCCGGTGGGACCGATTCGAATCGACCTCGGCTATCAAATCAACCGGCCATTTTTTGTGCTGCCGATTCCGTGCCCAAGCGGAACGACATCGACGACGTGCCCGCCCGGATCGCTCGGCTTTCAATCGGGGCAACTGCCGCGATTTCAGATTTCCTTTAACTTGGGAGCGCCGTTTTGATGCGAGCGAAAAGCCATGGCGTGATGCTTGCGGCACTGCTGGCGCTTGGCGGCGGCGCGAGGCCGACGGCGGCGCAGAAGGTCGTGGACCGAATCGTGGCGCGCGTGGACGAAGAGATTGTTTTGCAGAGCGACGTGGAGCAGCTGGCGCGGTATCAGGCGCTCGTGGACGGAAAAGCGGAAAGCGACGCGATCATTCTGGAACGTTTGATCGATCAATGGATTGTGCGGAAAGAGGCGGAAGCTTCGCGGTTTCCGGCGGCGTCGGACGCGGACGTGGAACGCGGAATACAGCGGCTGATGCGGTCGTTTGCCAAGCCGGAAGATTATGAGGCGCAACGCGCGAAAGCGGGGCTGAGCGAAGCGGACGTGCGGCAGATGGTGACGGCGCAGGTTTACTTGAGCAACTATTTGGATTCGCGATTCCGGCCGACGGTGCAAGTGGACGAAAAGGCGATAAAAGATTTTTACGAGCAGGCGGTAATGGCGAGGGCGAAGGCGCGCGGGCAGGAGCCACCGTCGTTCGATGCGGCGCGAGACGTGATTCAGGAAGCGCTGATCCAAAAAGGAATCAACGAACAAGCCGACAAATGGTTGAAAGAAAGCCGGGAGAGATTGCGCATCACGAAGCTATCGAATGAGGGCGAAAGATGACGCAAGAGACGCGGCGCCGAAAATGGAGATGGCTGCGGCACACGGCGTGGGTGCTGGGAATCAAGCTCACGCTGATTGCGCTGGGATTGATAATTTTTTTCGGCAGCGGCGCGGGAAATCCGTTTTTGAAGCGGGTATTGATCCGGCGGCTGAACGCGACGGTGGGCGGATGGTGCGAGGTGGATTCGCTGTCGATTGAATGGATGTCGCTGCGGGCGAAGATTCGCGGATTGACGATTCACGGAAAAGAGCCCGGCGGAAGCGGGCCGCTGTTCAGCGCGACCGAAATCGACGCGGGATTGCGGATTGATTCGTTCTGGGGACGGCGAGTTTCGCTCGACGAACTGAAGATTACGCAGCCGCGCGTGCATATCCGCGTGGAAAAAGACGGATCGACGAATGTGCCGGCGCCGCCCTCGGCGGCGAAACAGCAGCGCGGCAAACCGATGAACGAAACGCTGTTTGACTTGCGCGTGAAGCAGGTGCAGGTGCAGGACGGCTGGATTCTTTACAACGACGTGGGGACGCCGCTGGCGCTGCAAGGATCGGAATTTCGGCTGGCGCTGAAGGCGGGTGGAGACGCGGAGAAACCGATTTATGTGGGAGCGCTGGACTGGAAGGAGGTGCAATTCGCGGCGAAGCGGTTTGTGCCGGTGCCGGTGAATCTTTCGGCCAAGTTCAGCATTCAGCGCGACGGATTCATCGTGGAGCAGGCGCTCGTCGGCGCGGGACGCTCGCGAATGGATTTGCAGGCGGAGCTGAGCGACTATCGCGCGCCAAACTGGAAATTCAAGTACCGGGCGTGGATGGATTTGCTGGATTTTCAAAAAACGCTGCGAGCGCCGATGACGCCGGCGGGAAAAGTGGATGTGCGGGGCGAAGGGACGCTTCGCGGCGGAGCTTTGCTTGCGAGCGGCAACTTCGTGGGTTCGGAGATTGATTTGAACTACGTTGGCTTTCGCGATTCGGGCATTGGAGCGCGGGGCAACTACAAGCTGGACAAAAACGGATTGCAAGTGCCCGATTTTGTGGCGATCGCGTTTGGCGGCACGGTAAGCGGGCCGGTGACGATGAAGTTTGCGACGCTGCAATTTGTCGCGAAGACGCACGTGCAAAATGTTCACATGGCGCAACTATTTCCGGCGCTGGAGCAGGCGAATTTTCCGGTGGACGAATTGCATTGGGATTCGGTGGTGACGGCGGACACGGTGGAGTCGTGGACCGGTCCGTTCGAACATTTCGAGATTGACGGAACGATGGATCTAAATCCGCCGGCGGAACTGGCGGCGAAGCACATTCCCGTGGCGGGAGGGGCGAGTTTTCGTTACCGGTACGATAAAGGCCTGCTGGAATTGGGCACGGCGGAATTCGACACGCCGACGAGCCGGATTCACGCGGCTGGCGGTTTGGGATCTCGCGGCTCGGCGCTGGAAATGCAATTCGAGACCGGCGGGCTTGAAGCGTACGCGGATTTTATCGATGCGATCCGTGGCCCGAATCCGGATGGAACGAAGACCCCGCTGACGGGCAGCGCGAAGTGGAGCGGCAAATTGTCGGGTCCGCTGGGCGAGCCGACGTTTACGGGCCATGTGCGGGGCGAGGGCGTAACGTACGGGGATTTGCGATTTGATTCAGTCGAAGCGGACATGACGTATTCGCCGTCCGAGCTATCGATTTCACAGGGACATGCGCGGCTTGGCGCGATGCAATCGGACGTGGAAGGATCGCTCGATCTGGATCACTGGGTTTTCCGGCCGGAAAACGAGTGGACCGCGGACTTGAATTTCGAGAAAGTTCCGCTGGAAAGTTTTCAAGGATTCGTGCCGGCAAAATATCAGGTGGAAGGCACGCTGACGGGACAGTTTCACGGGCACGGCACACGGGCCAATCCAGCGATCAATGGACTTTTCGATTTGGCGGAAGGGAAAGCGTACGGCGTAACTTTCAACCGGCTGCGCGGGCAGCTGAATGCAATGCCCGACGAGGTTCGCATTTCGAACGCGGAATTGAGGCTATTCGCGCCGGGAAAAGAAAGAGGCGGCGCGGGCGTCGTCACGGGGAGCGCGGGTTACCGGTTTTCCGATGGAAATATTTCGCTGGACCTGGTGGGCGCGGCGCTTCCGCTTGAGAATTTTGCGCGATTGCAAAGTCCGCGATTGCCGGTGGCCGGACAGATGACATTTCGATTGAAAGCGTCGGGACCGGCGCGAACGCCGCTGGGCGAAGGAACGATGCACATCGTGGATTTGCGAGTGGGACAAGAAACAATCGGAAGTTTTGACGGCGCCCTCACGTCCGATGGACGCGAAGCGAAGCTCGAGCTGACGTCGGCGATGACGGATGGAAGCATTTCCGGCGGCTACACGGTTGGACTAGCGGAGCCCTATCCGATCCATGGCAAGGCCTACTTCAAAAACATAAACCTCGATCCATTTCTGGTGACCTACCTGCATCTTGGCACCTTCAGCGGGCATGGCAGCGCGGAAGGCGAAATTGCGCTGGAAGGAAATCTGAGCCGGCCCGGCGCGATTGTGATGGACGCGAACTTTTCACGGCTGGCGTTTAACTACGCAAACGTGCAACTGGAGAATTCGGGGCCGGTTCATTTCAGAGCGTCGACGGAAGAAATAAACATCGATCCGGTGACGTTCAAAGGCAAAGATACAAACTTCAAAATGGAAGGGAGCGTGCGATTTACGGGACGTCGCGCCGTGGCGCTGAAATTGAACGGTGCGGTCGATTTGCGGCTCGTGAGCGGATTCGTGCCGGATCTGGACGCGCGCGGGCCGGCACAGATTAATGCGTCATTCGAAGGAACACTGGACCGGCCGCGAATCACGGGGCGGGTGCACATCGACAATGCGTCGGCGAGAATGGCGGATTTTCCGACCGGACTGAGCGCGATCAAAGGCGACCTGATTTTCGACGCGACGCGCCTTTCCTTCGACAACCTGACGGCGGAAGCGGGCGGAGGAACGCTGACGTTAACGGGAAGCGTGAACTATGCCGACCGGCCGATTCACTACGACATCAGCGCGCGAACGGATCGGGCGAGAATCCGGTATCCGGAAGGGATGAGCTGGCAGGTGGCGGGAAATTTGCGGCTGGCGGGCACGCCGGAAGCCGCGGTGCTCTCCGGAAAAGTGGTGGTGGACCGGGTAAACCTTTCCGGCGGATTGGAAACGGCCGGCGCACTGATCGCGTCCCGCGAAAACGGCGGTCCGCCGGCGGGCTTTTTGCAGAATTTGCAGTTCGACATCGAAGCGCTCTCGACGCCCGATGCGCGGATGGAATGGCCCAACGCGGAATTGGAAGCGGACGCGAATTTGCGCGTGCGGGGAACGTGGGAACATCCGATTTTGCTTGGGCACATTCACGTGCTTTCGGGCGACCTCTATTTTCATGGAAACCGCTATCGCGTGGCGCGCGGCGATTTGAATTTCGCGCGGCCGCTGAATATCGATCCGGACATCAACATCGAGGCGACGACGACGATCCAGCAATATGAGATCACGCTGAACTTCAGCGGCTCGGCGAGCAAATTGAGTTTGTCGTACCGTTCCGATCCGCCGTTGCCGGGCAACGACATCGTGACGCTGCTGACGCTGGGACAGACGAGTTCGGAAGCGGAAGTGAGAGCGGGAGGAACGGGCGCGGCGCAAAGCCCGGGATCGGGCGCGTCGGCGATTTTGTCGGAAGCGGTCTCGAGCCAACTGGGCGGAAGGCTCGAAAAATTGTTTGGAATCACGAAGCTGCGCGTCGATCCCGGTCTTGCGGGCGTGGGTTCGAGCGGATCGGAGCAGAGCGCGGCGGCGCGCGTGACCGTGGAGCAGCAGGTGACGCGGAATCTGACGATTACGTACGTTTCGAACGTGAGCTCGACGCAACAGCAAGTGATTCAGGTGGAATACAACGTGAATCGGAATATTTCGATTGTGGCGCTGCGCGATCAGAACGGAACGTTCGGCATCGACTTCAAGATCAAGAAGCGGTTTCCGTAGGGTTCAACAAAAAAAACGAATCGCGATGGAAAAAGATCACGGCTGTTGCGCGTTGGCTTGCGCCTGTTGATTCGAACCATCCTGATTTTGCCATTTGCGGCGGCCGGCGAACGGGCGCTTTCCTTGCGAGTCCGTGTTCTGGGCGTGAAATTCCTGCCATGCGGCGCGAGCAGCCTGAGCCGAAACGTTGCGGGTCGCGAGCTGCACCTCTTTCGAAATTGTGGGCATTTCCATGGCAACTTTTTGGCCGAGCGGCGAACCGAAAAACTGGAGCATGCCTTTGATTTCGTCGTCGCTGTAGTGCTTGTCGTAGACGACGACCAATTGATCGGCGAGCGCGTCCACATCAAATTGCTTTTGAAAAACGGCGAGGTAGGAATTGACGGATTCCCGCGCTTTATCGTCGTTGGGCGCGAGAGAAATCAATTTCTGGCGATATTGTTCGGTGGAGCCGGCCGCGGCCTCCTGAATCATATCGCGCGCACCGATGAGTTCGAGCAGCGAACGAATGTCCGCGTCTTTTTGCGGGTCGATGGATTTTGCGGCAAGTGGTTTCGGAGCGGCGGCTTCTTGTGGAGCCGCCTGAACCGGTGCGTTCGATGCACCCTGGATGGCGACGAGGAATGTTCCGACGTAGATGACGATTAAAGCGAAGATGGCCTTCATGACTTACCTGCCTTTTATACCGGCGGCACTCAGCGTGGCCGCCACGAGAATCATTGTAAGAAGGCGGGTAACGAGGATGGAGAATGTCAAGGGACAGGCGTGCTCGCCTGGTGACTGTACGAGCGAACAGGGGGTACGCGAAGGAATCGTGTGCGTAGTGAAATTGGAGTATTGCGGCGGAAGACGGTGTTGAAGAAAGTGCGAAGCGCGCGGGTTGGGGATGCGAGCCGACTCTGTTAGGATGCGACGCCATGACGGAAGCGGACCAAGCAAAACAGTTGCGTGCGGCCAGCGGAGAAAATGAACTGGTGCAGCGGGAAGCCGGGCTGCAACACCGGTTGAGCTCCGCCCAGGTGGCCATGATCGCGCTGGGCAGCACGATCGGCACGGGACTTTTTTTGACGAGCGCAATTTCCGTGAAGCTGGCGGGTCCGGCGGTGATTTTAAGCTTTGCACTGGGCGCGCTCATTGCGTTGACGGTCATGTGGGCGCTGGCGGAGATGGCCGTGGAACATCCGGCGGCGGGGTCGTTCGGCTTGTACGCAGAGATGTACTTGGGACCGTGGGCGGGATTTGTGGCGCGGTATACGTATTGGCTGTGCCTCGTGATTATTGTGGGAAGCGAAGTGGCGGCGGCGGGAATTTATTGCCAATTCTGGTTTCGGAATATTCCGTCGTGGCTTTGGATTGCCGGTTTTTCCGCCGCACTGATTTACATGAACACGTTGAGCATCAAGAACTTTGGAACGATCGAGTTCTGGTTCGCGATGATCAAGGTGGTGACGATCGTGGCGTTCCTGATTTTAGGTACGGCGCTGGTTTTGGGATTCGGGTTTCCGAGAATTGGCACGGGAAATTTTACCGGCCACGGAGGATTCTTTCCGAACGGGTGGGCGGGAGTGGGGCTTGGCGTGACGATGGCGATTTTCAGTTTTCTGGGACTGGAGATTGTTGGCGTGACGGCGGGCGAGGCCGCCGATGCCAAAACGGCGGTGCCGCGGGCGCTGAAGCGGACGCTTGGATTTCTGGCCTTGTTTTATCTGGGCGGGCTGGCGCTGGTTGTGGGCATTGTGCCGTGGGAGCAGATTGGACTGGACAAAAGTCCATTCGTGACCGTTTTCGAAAAAGTGGGAATTCCGGCGGCGAGCCACATCATGAATTTCGTGGTGCTCACGGCGGCGCTTTCGAGCGCGCTGTGTAATTTATATTTCACGGCGCGAATGCTTTTTTCGCTTTCGCGCGGAGGGTACGCGCCAGGAACGCTTGGGAAGCTGAGCAAGCGCGGAATGCCGGTGGCGGCGGTTTTGGCTTCGAGCTTGGGAATGGCCGCGGCGATCGCGTTGAATTGGAAGTTCAAAAATACGGCGTTTCTTTTTCTGATTGGCGTGGCGTTCTTTGGCGGCCCTTTCATCTGGATCATGACGCTGGCGACGCATTTGGGATTTCGGCGGAAGATGAGGGAAGAAAAACGGGAGTTTGCGCGCTTCGCGCCGCGCGGCCCGTGGAGTTCATTGATCGGCCTCGTGGCGCTGTTTGCCGTGCTGCTGTCGACATGGTGGATTCCGGACTTTCACGTGTCTCTGCTGGCCGGGCCGCCGTGGCTTGGCTTCCTGACGCTGTGCTACTTTATTTGGCGCGCGTACCAAAAACGAAGTCCGCGCAATGGAATGGCGAAGAATGACTGATCTGCTGGCGTGGCGAAAAGAGTTTCCGATACTGGAACGGACGACGTATCTCATCAGCAATTCGCTGGGCGCGATGCCGCGCGGCGTGTACGGAAATTTGCAGGCGTATGCCGATTCCTGGGCGTCGCGCGGCGTCCGCGCGTGGGAAGAAGGCTGGTGGGAGATGGCGGTCGGCGTCGGCGATAAAGTGGCGCCGCTGATCGGAGCCGGGCCCGGAGAGATTTCGCTGCACCAGAATGTGACGCAAACGCAGGCCGTGATTACATCGTGTTTCGATTTTCGCGGACCGCGCAACAAAGTGGTGATGACGGAGCTGGAATTTCCCTCGATTCAATATTTTTACCACGAGCAGGCGCGGCAGGGCGCGCGGATTGAAGTGGTGCCGAGCGCGGACCCGGTGCGTTTCGACCTGGACGCATTTTTGGCGGCGATCGACGAAACGACGCTGCTCGTGCCGATTTCGCTGGTTTTGTTTCGCAGCTCGTTCATCGTGAATGCAAAAGCGATCGTCGAAAAAGCGCATCGCGTGGGCGCGCGGGTGATTTTGGATGTGTTTCAGGGAACGGGAACGATTCCTTTCGATGTGCGGGAACTGCGCGTGGATTTTGCGGTGGGCGGCGTGTTGAAGTGGCTTTGCGGCGGACCGGGCGTTGCCTACCTGTATGTTCGCGAGGATTTGCGCGCGAAGCTGCGGCCGGCGCTGACGGGATGGATTGCGCACCAGCGGCCGTTCGCGTTCGAAACGGGAGCGAATGAGCAGCGAGAGGATTCCTTTCGCTATTTGAACGGAACGCCGCACATACCGGCGCTTTACGCGTGTCAGCCGGGGCTTGAAATTCTGAACGCCGTTGGCGTGCGCGAGATCCGGAAAAAGTCGATCGAAATGACGGCGCGATTGATCGCCGGCGCAAAAGGACGCGGCTGGCGCATCAATACGCCTGACGATCCGGCGGAACGCGCGGGAACCGTCTCCGTCGATTGTCCGCACGCGGCGGAAGTGTGCCGCGAACTTCTGGCGCGGGAGATTCTCGTGGATTTCCGGCCGAAGGCGGGCATCCGGATTTCGCCGCATTTTTACAATAGTTTGGAAGAGTGTGACTTTGCGCTTGCGCAGATCGAAGACATTTTGAAAACGAAGGCATGGGAGAGGCACGCGGCGGCACTTGCGCCGGCGTGAACGTATGGAGCCCCATCCCGTCCTCTCCATTATTATTCCGTCGTACAACGAAGAGCTGCGGCTGCCTCCTTCGCTTGAATTGATCGCGGATTTCATCGCAAAGTCCGGACGCGAGACGGAAGTGCTGGTCGTGGACGACGGTTCGAAAGACAAGACGGCGGCCGTGGCGGAAACTTTCCGCAAGCGGATACCGCAACTGCGCGTGGTTTCCAACGGCGAAAATCGCGGCAAAGGCTACAGCGTGCGCCACGGAATGATGGAGGCGCGCGGAGACATCGTGCTCTTCACGGATGCGGACCTTTCGGCGCCGATCGAAGAAGCGGACAAGTTATTTGCCGCGATGGACAAATACGACGTGGCGATCGGCTCGCGCGCGCTCGATCGAAACTTAATCTCGGTGCATGAATCGGGCTTTCGCGAATTTGCCGGAATCATTTTTAACAAGATTGTGCGCACTGTATTGTTGCTGCCGTTCGTGGATACGCAATGCGGATTCAAGGCGTTTCGGCGCGAGCGCTGCAAAATTATTTTTGCGCAGCAGCGGATTGAGCGATTCGGGTTCGACCCGGAGCTGCTCTATCTTGCGCGCCACCATGGATTGAAATCGGTGGAGATTCCGGTGCGCTGGTCGCACTCGCCGGCCACGAAGGTCAACATGTTTCGCGACAGCGTGCAGATGTTCCTGGATGTGTTTACGATTCGGTGGAACGCGATGCGGGGGCGATACCGGCGGCAGAAGCCGGGTTCCGGGGCGTAACACTTTGTCGCATAAAGTACTTGACAGCAACGCGATTCCCGCGTACCCTGTCCTCATGGCCTTGCGCAATCCATCCCGCGTGCCGCGTTCCGAACCGATTCCCATCGACGCCCGCGCCGCCGATCATCTCCGCTACATTCGCGAAACGATGGCCAGCGCGGCGGAATTTACGGCCGTGCCGGGATGGGGCGGCGTGGCCATGGGCATCACGGCGCTTGCCGCGGCGTATTTCGCCTCGCAGCAGGCGACGCAAGCGAGATGGTTGCTCGTCTGGCTGCTCGAAGCGGGCATCGCCGTGGCGATCGCGGCGCCGGCGGCGGCCACCAAGGCGCACCGCGCGAATGCACAGCTTTTTTCCGGACCGGGCCGAAAGTTTTTGTTGAGCTTTGCGCCGGCGATTTTGGCGGGCGGCTTGCTGACGTATGCACTGGTTCATGCCGGTTTGTATGCCACGCTGCCGGGCATGTGGCTGCTGCTGTACGGCACGGCGATTGTGACGGGCGGCGCGTTTTCCGTTCGGGTTGTGCCGGTGATGGGTTTGTGTTTGATGATTCTGGGCGCGGTGGCGCTGTTTGTGCCGGCACAATGGGGCGACGCGCTGATGGCAACGGGATTCGGCGGTGTGCAAATCGGGTTTGGAATCTGGATCGCGCGCCGATTCGGCGGATAGCGGGAATTTATGGCAAGAAGTTCGACGGCAAAACAGGAACAAGCGCAGCGCGAAAAAGCCGTGCCGCTCAGCGCCGTGCGCGGAAATGCGCGGGAAGCGGTGTCGCCGGATTTGGACCGTCTGATTCACGAGCGGATTCGCCTTGGAATCGTCAGCGCGCTGGCGGTGAATCGTTCGCTGACGTTCAACGAGCTGAAAAATCTTCTGAAGACGACGGATGGGAATCTGAGCGTGCATGCACGGAAGCTCGAAGAGGCGGACTACATTGTCTGCACGAAGTCGTTCGACGGCCGGCTGCCGAAGACCGAATACCGGCTTAACGGGACGGGGCGGCGCGCGCTCGAGCGATACCTGAATCACATGGAGGCGCTGATTCGGGCGACGCGAGAAGGGTAAAAAATTTTGCCCGGTTACTTTACATTATAAAGTTATTTGCACCAATGCTTTGCGGCGGAGAAAGCGGTTCTCATGAGCGTTCAACACGTTGTTTTGCAACACATCTTTTCGGCGGCGCCGGTCGTTCCGGCGCCGGCCTTGCACGTTGCCATCATCACGGACGGCAACGGGCGGTGGGCCACGTCGCGCGGATTGCCGCTCCCGGC
>Ga0209166_10001110_pt1 | contig 23584 bp, 14 predicted proteins | sample Coa_R1_3_FD_187151 | JGI IMG/M metagenome (GOLD analysis project Ga0209166, IMG submission 187151) | Surface soil microbial communities from Centralia Pennsylvania, which are recovering from an underground coalmine fire - Coalmine... | ecosystem: Environmental > Terrestrial > Soil >... | reverse complement strand
TCTAGGAACGTTCAGTGACCCAGTGGCAGCGGAGGGCAGCCAGTGGGTCGCATGAGCTGAGCTGCCCCGCCCTTGGGGTGGTGGCTTCCTGCGCATGCGATCGTGACGGCTGCCGGCCGGCGCCGGGTCAGATCCAGTCAGGTCCGATGCGGCGATAGTCCTCCGACGGCTCCGGATCATCCGGTACAAGTTCGGATGCCAGGTCAAGCAGGCGGCGAAGCCGTGAGTCGGTGATCGTATAGACGACGCGGCGGCCGCGGCGCTCGGCGACCGCGACATGGCACCATCGCAGGCAGGCCAGGTGATTGGATACCCTGCTCTGGCTGACGCCCAGCTCTTGCACCAGCTCCGTGACCGAGTAAGGCCGGGTGAGCAGAAGCTGTACGATCGCGAGCCTGGTTGGGTCACCGAGAATCCGGAAGAACCGCGCATACGGACTGTGCTCGGTCCCTGGTGCCGTGGCCAGCGGTTCAGCTTCGCTGACCCTTCCCAACTCTCGGTTCACGCTTCAATCATAACCGCCGGCCTGCGGTTTCGCTTTTCCTGGCGAGCAGACAGCACGGCGGGAGTCATACCGGGCTCGGCGCGGCCCCGTCGGTGGGGGCGATCTGATGGGCGAACTGTGTCCGGTAGAGCTCTGCGTAGAGACCACCGGCGGCGATCAGGTCGGCGTGCTGGCCTTGCTCACGGACGCGGCCGCCGTCGATAACGAGAATCTGGTCGGCCTCGTTGACTGTGGAGAGCCGGTGTGCGATGACGATCGAGGTCCGGTCCGCCAGCGCGATGTTGAGCGCGCGCTTCACGGCAGCCTCCGATTCGGAGTCGAGGTGCGCGGTGGCCTCGTCCAGGATGACGATATCGGGGGCTTTCAGCAGCAGCCGGGCGATGGCGATGCGCTGCCGTTCGCCGCCGGACAGCCGGTAGCCGCGATCGCCGACGACGGTGCCGAGCTGGCCCGGCAGCGATGCGATGAGGTCCCAGATCTGAGCTGCGCGGCAGGCTTCGGCGAGTTCGGCGTCGGTTGCACCGGGCCGCGCGTAGGTGAGGTTGGCCCGGATCGTGTCATGGAACAAGTGCGCGTCCTGGGTGACGACACCGACCGCCTCGCGCAGGGATTCGAGCGTCAGGTCGCGTATGTCGTGCCCGTCGATCAAGATCGCGCCGCCGGTGACGTCGTACAGGCGGGAGACGAGGTGGGTGATGGTGGTCTTGCCCGCGCCGGACGGGCCGACGAGGGCCGTCAAGGTGCCCGGCGCCACCCGGAACGAGATGTCGCGCAGCGCTTCCTGACCGGCCAGGGACCTTTCGGCGTCGAGGTCGGCGATCAGCTCGAGGGAGGCCAGTGACACCTCGCTGGCCGCCGGATAGCGGAACGATACGTGATCGAACTGGACCTCGGGGGCGGTCACGCCGGGGGGCTGCGGGCGGCCAGCCGGCCCCGTGCCCGCGCGGGCAAGGCCGTTCGGCCCGGCCTGACCGGCCCGGCGGCGCGGCAGTGGCACAGCGTGCGGCGCGTCCGCCACCATCGGCTCGAGGTCGAGCACCTCGAATACGCGGTCGAAGCTGACCAGGGCGGTCATCACGTCGACCTGCACGTTGGACAGCGCCGTGATCGGCGCGTACAGCCGTGTGAGCAGCGCTGTAAGCGCCACCAGGGTGCCGAGATGGAAAACGCCCCTGATGACCAGGCTGCCGCCGAGGCCGTAGAGCGTGGCGGTGGCGAGCGAGGCCGCCAGTGTCAGCGAGACGAACAGGCTCCGCCCGTACATCGCCAGCACCACGCCCACATCGCGGACTCGCCTGGCCCGGCTGGCGAACACCTCCCTATCCTCCCGAGGCCGGCCATAGAGCTTGGCGAGCATCGCGCCAGCGACGTTGAAGCGCTCGCTGGTCACCGCGCCCATCTCGGCGTTGAGCTGCATCTCTGCCCTCGTCACCTGCTGCATACGGCGCGCCACGAGCTTCGCGGGCACGATGAACAGCGGGACGAGAACCAGCGCTACAGCGGTGACGAACCACGACAGGTAGAACATCGTCGCGAGCACCAGCAGCAGGCTGATGACGTTGGCTACCACCGTCGACAGCGTTCCGGTGATGGCTTGCTGAGCGCCCACCACATCGCTGTTGAGCCGGCTGATCAGCGCGCCCGTCTGAGTCCTCATGAAGAATGCGATGGACTGGTGCTGAATCCGGTCGTAGACCTGGTTGCGCAGGTCGTAGATGAGAGACTCACCGATCCTGGCCGAATACCACTCGCTCGCCATGCCCAGGCCCGCATCTATCACCGCCAGGCCCGCGACTGCGACGGCGAGGGTGACGACCACGCTGGTCTTGTGGGCCAGGATCCCGTTGTCGATGACCGTGCGCAGCAGCAACGGGTTCGCGACCGTGATAACCGCATCGGCGCCGGTGATCAGCAGAAAGAGGCACAACTGGAGACGGTATGGCGCGGCCTGGGCCGCGATCCTGCGCACGGTGCCGGGCGTCACCTTCTGCTGGAGCACCGATGCGTCGCGCCGGAAGGACCACATGATGCGCGCGTCACTTGAGCTCATGACGGCAAGACCTCCCGTGCGTGCGGCTCTCCGCTGCGGGGTCGGCCCAAAGAGCGGCTATAGTCTGTTATATCAGCGATTCCTGTTTTACTATCACGCCATGGCATATCCGAGCCGGCAAGGCGGACGGTGATGGAGGCCTACCAGGACCGGATAGACCGCCTGCCCGCCGACCGCCGCGAGCTGCTCACACTGTGGCTGGCCCAGGAGGACGACCAGGCGGCCGCGGCCGGCCACGCGCCATACGCCAAGCCCCGGACCCCGGTCGAGTCGTCGCTCGCGCGCCTGTGGCGTGACGTGCTCGGCGTGGAGAGGGTGGGCATCGACGACGACTACTTCCAGCTTGGCGGGGACTCGATCGTAGCGATCGTCATCGTCTCGAAGGCAAAGCAGGCCGGGATCCTGCTGTCGACCCACGACCTGTTCGGCCTGCGAACGATCCGGCGGATCGCAGATGGAGTGCGGCAAGCGGTGCCATCCGGGCAGGACCCGCCCGGCGCCTCCGGGAGCCCGGCGGCCGGCCTGGACGGTGGCGGCCAGGCGCGGGCCAGCGCGCCGCCGGGCGAATACCCGCTCACTCCCATGCAAGAGGGCATGCTCTTCCACACGCTGGCCGACCCGCACGGCGCCGCGTACGTCGTGCAGGTCACGTGCAGGCTCGACGGCGACCTGAACCACGACCAGTTCAGCGCGGCTTGGCAGGCCATGGCCGAACGCCATTCCATGCTGCGGACATACTTCCGGCTGGACGGCGACGCGGCACGTCAGGTGGTCGCCCCGGCCGTTCACATCCCGGTCGAGGTGCGGGACTGGAGATCCGCGGACCCGTCGCCGGTGGGCCCGGCCGTCACGGAATACCTGGCGCAAGACCGGCGGCGGGCATTCGACCCGGCGCGACCACCGCTGCTTCGGGTCGCCCTGCTGCAGATAACGGAATCGGCGTGCCTGTTCGTCCTGACCCATCACCATCTGCTGCTGGATGGCTGGTCGCAGCAGTTGCTGCTACGGGAACTCCTCGATCTGTACGACGGCTTGGAGATGCCGCCGGGACCCGTCACCGGGCTGGCCCGCCGCGACGGCTCCGCTGGGCTTGGGGCGGTACCTCCCGTGCGGCCGCCGTTTTCCAGCTACCTCGCCTGGATGGGAGGGCAGGACCTCACGGACGCGCAGCGGTACTGGCGCGGCCGGCTGGATGGATTCAGGCCGGCCCTCATCGCCCCAGCAGCGGCACCCGGGCGCACGGAGCCCACCAGCGCGGTGAGCGACGTCCTGACCGGCCAGACGAGTGACGCACTGGTGTCCTTCGCCCGGCAGCACCAGATCACCGTGGGAACGGTGCTGGCCGGGGGCTGGGCCGCCGCTCTCGCCCAGTGTGCCGGATCGCCCGACGTCGCTTTCGGTCTCACCGTCTCCGGGCGCCCACCCGAGCTTCCCGGTGCGACCGAGATGCTCGGCATGTTCATCAACACGCTGCCGCTGCGGGTGCAGGTACCCACCGGGGCGCCATTACTGCCCTGGCTGCGGGCGCTGCAGCGGCAGCAGGAAGAACTCACGCGCTACCAGCACACCCCACTGGCCCTGGTGGCGAAGTGCCTGCCGGGCCAGCCGAGCCAGCGGCTCTTCGACTCCATCCTCGTGATCGAGAACTTCCCGGAACTGGTGACCGAGGGCGCCGCGTCGCGGCGGCTCGCCGTCAGCGATGTTCGCGCGGACATCGATGAGGGCTACCCGGTGGTGCTGGAGGTGCGCCCCAGGCCGCCGCTGGAGCTCAAGATCCGCTACGGAATCAGGTCGGCCGGTACCCGGGCCGCGAGCGGCATGCTGGCTTCTCTTCGCGCCTACGCCCAGCTCATCGCGGAGAAGGGACCAGGTGCCGCGCGGGTCTCCTTGAATGAGATCACCGTAGTGATGACCGAGGCGGCAGCGAGGCAGGCGGGAATCGCGCAGGCCCAACGTGTCGCGGCGCAAAGACGGCGGCTGCTCGGCGCCCGCCGCCAGCCGGCTGGCAGCGGCGCGGCGAACTACGGCGGCACCGACCTGTGACGCGTCACCTTCGGCAGCGTACCCGCATCGATCCGCCGGACGGTCCGGGCACGGCCGCCGACGCCCCCGGAGCAACCGGTGCTCTCGCCCGCCTGCTGCTCGGGCACTTCCGCCGCTATCGCGCGGCCCGCCTGCAGGACCTGGCCGCCACGACCTTGCGCGACGGGTCGGGCATTCGAGGCTGGGTGGTGCCCGTTGTGAACCTGACCCTGCGTTCGCGCAGATGGCTGACCCGCGCCTTGATAATCGAGCCGCGCTGGATCGCCTCCCGGGTGGCCTTCGCCGGCCGGGGCGGTGCGGCTCGGCGTCGCGACCAGCGCCACCACCTGTCCCTGCTGTGCCCGACGCGGAGCCGGGTGCGAGAGCTGACGACGCTGCTGCGCAGCGTGCAGCGCACCGCACACGCGGGCGGCCGGATCGAGGTGCTGTGTTACGTCGATGCCGATGACCCGCAGCTACCCGCGTACCGGCGGCTGTTCGAGCGCGCGGGGCGGCGCTTTCCTGGCATCGGCAGATGTGTGCTCAAGGTCGGTGACCCGGTCGGGGTGCCGGCCGCGTGGAACGTCCTCGCGGCCGCGGCGACCGGTGACTACCTGCTGATGGCGAACGACGACCAGCTGTACGTCGACCACGGGTGGGATGCGGCGCTGGACCGCCGCGTGGCCGAGCTCACCGCCGCGCACCCGGACGAGGTGCTGTGCCTGTACTTCGACGGCGGGCAGTACCCGGCCGGGGGATGCGACTTCCCGATCATCAGCCGGGTCTGGTACGAGACACTCGGCTACTACGCTCCGGAGATCTTCCAGCAGTGGCAGGCCGAACGCTGGATCTTTGAGATCGCCCGGCGTATCGACCGTCTCTTCCCGGTGCCCGGCGTCCTTGTCGAGCACCTTCATTACCAGGACTTCAAGGCACCTTTCGACGCCACCTATCAGCGTCACCGCATGACGCGGGAGAAAGCCTCCGCCGACGAACTGCTGTTTCGCCGCACGGCCCAGGAGCGGGAAGCGGCCGCGGACAGCCTCCGGTCGGTGATCCAGGCGCGTGCGGGCCGGCCGCGGGCCGATGGCGCGCGGCCGGCACCGGTCACCGCCGCCGGTCAATCATTCAACGGGAGCACTGTGATGACAACAGAGGCCACCGTGAGCGCCGCCCAGGACGGCGGGACGCGCCGCTACATCATGCAGATGGCACGCCGGTACTACGGAAGCCTCATCGACGCCTGGCATTACGGGGGGCACGGCGAGAACGCGCGGGCGTGCGCCGAGCTGGCGGTTCAGCAAGGCGTCTGGGCACACCCCGCGCAGCGGCCGCGGGAGTACATACCGGAACTCTTCGCCAAGCCCGTGCACGACCCGGCGGATTTCTGGTTCGCCGCCTACCTCGAAGAGCACTACCCGCAGATCAGGGCGGAGGTCGAGCAGGTCCTCGACGCGCCTCTGGACCCCGTGCTGCCGACCGTGGAGGACGCCGCGCTGATCAGGCACGGCGCATGGAAGCAGGCACACCTGTTCCGCGATGGGCGGTGGCAGGAGGACGTGTGTGCGCGCTTCCCGGTCACCCGCGGCATTCTCGCCGAAATCCCCGAGGTGACCACGTTCAGCCCTGGGGTCATCACGGTCTCGCGGGTCGATCCGGGCTCACACATCATGCCCCATTGCGGGCCCACGAACGCGCTGCTGCGCGTTCACTTCCCGTTGACGATCCCGCCGGGTGTCTCCATCCGGGTAGCCGACCAGGTCATGACCTGGGAAGAAGGTAAGTGCCTGGTTTTCGACGACTCGTTCGAGCACGAGGTTCGCCACGACGGCACAACGGATCGCGTGGTTCTCATCCTCGACACCCTGCACCCCGATCTGGGTGGGGACCACCGAGAACGCCTGCTGCAGCGTCGCCTCGCAACCGAAGAACAGATCATCGGCTTCATGCGAGAGGGCGGCTTCGAGCGCATCGGCACTGAGGACGGCGAGATCGTCATACACCCGGAGCCCGCGCTGCGCGACCTCGTCCGGCGCTACATGGCGGCGACCGGGATCGACGGGGCGGAACTGCGCGACGACGACGTCGTCTGGTACCGCAGCGCGGATCGTGCGTGATGCCGGCGGCGCAGGGGATCGGGCGCTATATCGAGCAGATAGCGCGCAACAACTACAGCAGCCTGGTGGACACCTGGCACTATGGGGGGCGGCCCGAGGACGCGAGGGCGTGCGCGGAGCTTGCCGTCCGGCAGCACGTGTGGGCGCAGTTGCTGCAACGAGACCGTGATCACATCCCGGGGCTGCGGGCCCAGCCGGTCCACGATCCGGCGGGCTTCTGGTTCGTGACGGTCCTGGAGGACCGGTATCCGGAGATCCGGGCAGAAATCGAGGCGGTCCTCGACACCGACATCGATCCCGTCCAGCCGACGCTGGAGGACGGCTGGCTGGCCAGGCGCGGATCGTGGCGCCAGGCCTACCTTTTCCGGGAGGGCAACTGGCAGCCGGACGTCTGCGCGCACTTCCCCATCACACGCAGCATCCTGGCGGAGATCCCCGAGGTCACCACGTTCAGCCCCGGGGTCATCCTGGTGTCCCGCCTGTCGCCCGGGACCCACATCATTCCGCACTGTGGTTCCACCAACGCGGTGCTCCGCATCCATCTGGCGATCAAGGTGCCCTCGCGGGTGTCCATTCGGGTGGCCGACCAGGTCATGACCTGGGAAGAAGGTAAGTGCCTGATTTTCGACGACTCGTTCGAACATGAGGTGCACCACGACGGCACCGGGGACCGGGTCGTCCTCATCATGGACATGGCCCACCCAGACCTGGACACCGCCCACCGGGAACGCCTGCTAGCCCGGCGGCCGGGCCCCGAGGAGCGGATCACCGCGTTCATGCGGGAACGTGGCATCGAGCGCATCGCCGTCAAGGACGGGAGGATCGTCTTCACGCCCGACCGGGCCATGCGCGAGCTGGTGACGAACTATATGGCCGCCGCACGAGTGCGCGCCGCGGAGGTAACCGGCGATCAGGTTCGCTGGCAGAGGCTCGAGGGAGGTGGCTGACGGGGTGTGCGGGATTTTCGCGATCTGGTCGGCCGGCGGCGGCCTGGCGGCGCCCGACCTCACCGTGCCGGTGCGGGCCCTGAGCCATCGCGGGCCGGACGGCCGCGGAACGTGGTGCGCTCCTTCGGGCCGCGCGGCGCTGGGTCACACCCGCCTTGCCGTCGTCGGCCTCGCCACCGGCGCGCAGCCCATGCACACCTGCGACGGCCGCTACCATCTCGCCGCGACCGGGGAGTTCTACGGCTACCAGGAGATCCATGCCGAGCTGCGGCGGAGCGGCCGGCGGCTCAGCACCGGCTCCGACAGCGAGATAGCGCTGCACCTGTACGCCGAGTCGGGGCCCCGTGCGCTGGACCGGCTGCGGGGGGAGTTCGCCTTCGTCATCTGGGATGAGCGGGACGGCGAACTGTTCGCCGCGCGCGACCGTTTCGGCATCAAGCCGCTGTACTACGCGCACCACCGCGGCCGTCTCTATCTTTCCTCCGAAATCAAGGCGCTACTCGCCGCCGGTGTGCCCGCCCGGTGGGACCGTGCGTCGCTCGCCGATCACCTGACCGTGTGCTGCCTCCCCGATCGCACGCTCTTTCACGGCATCCGCCAGGTACCCCCGGGCTGTTACCTGCGCGCCGGGGAGGGCGGCACGCGGATCACAACGTACTGGGATCTCGACTACCCGCTCGCGGCGGAGTTGCCGGAGACCGCCGAGTCCCCGGCTCACCTCGAAACGATCGAGTCGGCCGTCTGCGCCGCCGTCCGCACCCGGATGCAGGCCGACGTGGGGGTTGCCTACCACCTGAGCGGCGGGCTCGACTCGACGACCGTGGTGGCCGTCGCAGCCAGGCACGCTGACCCGGCGACCTTCACCGTACGGTTCCGCGACGACGCCAGCTTCGACGAAGGACAGACCGCACGGCGGACGGCAGAGGCGGTCGGCGCCAGGCATACCGAGATCGTTTTCGCGGAATCGGACTTCGCGGGCCAGGCGGCGGAAACCGTCGCGCGCGGGGAAATGATCCAGGAGAATTCGCACGGCGCGGCCCGCCTGATGCAGAGCCAGGCCATTCGCGCCGCCGGTTACAAGGTCGTCATGGCCGGTGAGGGCGGTGACGAAGTATTCGCCGGCTATCCGCAGTCGAGGAAGGATCTCGCGTACTCGCTCTCGCCACAGGTCCGGGCCCGGGCGCGGGATAGCTATGCCAAGCTCAACGCACACGGCCCGGCCGGTCACCTGCGGTTTCTGCTGAGCCAGCTCGATTTCGTGCCGAACTGGATGCTGGACCGGCATATGACGGTCACCCTTCCGCTGACCACCGTCCTGCGGGATGAGTTCGCCCGCGAACTCGAGCAGCGGGAGCCGTGTGCCGCGCTGTTCAGCGGGCAGGGGTCCGCCCAGCTCGCCGGGCGGACGCCCTACCACCAGGCGATGTACCTGTTCTGCAAGACGTGGCTGTGCAACTACATCCTCGCCGCGGAACGGCTGGACATGGCGCACGGCCTCGAGGTCCGGCTGCCGTTTTTCGACCACCATCTTTTCGCGGCCGCGAAGTGGGCCCCGCTGGACTGGTACGTGCGCGGGGACAGCCCCAAGCCACTGTTGCGCGAGGCGATGCGGCGCTACCTGCCGGACGAGGTCTACCGCGGCGGCAAGCAGGGGTTCTTCGCCCCCCCGGCGGTCGGGGATGACCGTGTGCTCATGCGGCTGCGCGAGCTCGTCCGCCGCGGCGCTCTGGACGGCCTGCCCTTCTTCGACCCGGCGAAGATCGACGCGATGGCGCAGCGGCTCACCGGCCTGCCCGCCGCGCGCCGGGCGCCTTACGACAAGGCAGTCCAGTTCGTCACCGGGGTGATCTTGATGACCGAGACGTTCCACATGAGTTCCCCCGGCTGATCCGCATGAGGAATCCGCAGCCTGGACACGAGGAGGGGTAGCTGGCCATGCAGCGTCGGCCCTCGATTGATCCCGTCATCTGGCACCCGCCCGCCGCGCCGCCCCGCACGCTCGGGCGCGATACGCCCACGCTACCGCCGTTGCGGTTGCTGCACGTCAATGGCCTTGGCCCGGAGGACGTGGCGGTCGACGGCAAGGGCCACGTCATCACCGGGGTGGACGGCGGGCGAATCCTGCGGCTCAGCCCGGACGGGCGCGAGATTGCCGAGATCGCCAATACCGGCGGCCGTCCGCTCGGGATCGAGGTTCTCGCCGACGGCGCGCTGCTGGTATGCGACGCCTACCGCGGCTTGCTGCGGATCGAGCCGGAAGCGGCTGAGATCGAGATCCTCGCCGACCAGGTCGACGGCGCTCCGATGCAGTTCTGCAAGAACGCGGCGGCAGCATCGGACGGGACCATCTATTTCACCGACGCGTCGCGCCGGTTCGGCCTGCACAACTGGAAGGCCGATCTGATGGAGCACTCCGGCACGGGCCGGCTGCTCCGCAGGTCCCCCGATGGCGTGGTCGACGTGCTCTTGGACGGTCTTCAGCTCGCTAACGGTGTCGCGATCACCCCCGATGAGACAGCGGTGGTCGTCGCCGAGACCGGCGGCTTCCAGCTCACCCGCTACTGGCTGACCGGGCCACAGGCCGGGACCAGCCAGCCACTTGCCGCAGGTCTGCCCGGCTACCCGTGGGGCCTGTCCACCGGCAGCGACGGCCTCATCTGGGTCGCCTTGGCCAGCCCGCACAACCGCGTGCTCGACCAGCTTTCCCGGGCTCACCCGCGGCTGCGCAAGATCGTGTGGGCGCTGCCCGAGCAGTGGCACCCCAAACCCGTGCCCAGCATCGCGGTGCTCGCTCTCGACCCGGATCGCGGCACCATCGTATGGGACTTGTTCGACTTCCCCCGGCAGGAATTCCTCGTCGTCACCGGCGTGCGCGAACAGGCCGGCACCGTCTACCTCGGCAGCGTTGTCACACGCGCGATCGCCGCCTGCCGCCTGGAGGACGCCGGCCAGTCGCGCCCACCGGCCCCACCGGCCCCGCCAGGATCGTGCGGGCGACCCAAGTACCCGGTATAGGCCGCGAGCACGGGGAGGTCCTGATGGCTCTGGCGCACGGCCGGCAAGCCGCTGAGTGGAATGCGACGGACCGGGCGTACCCGAGACATCTCATGCTGCACCAGCTCGTGGAACGGCATGCCGCGGCGGCGCCAGACGCGATCGCCGTGATGCACCGTTCGCAGGTGATGACGTATGCCGCGCTGGACGCCTGGGCGACCCGGTGGGCACGGCGGCTCCGGTCGCTCGGCATCGGGCCTGATGCGACCGTTGGCGTCCACCTTGACCGCACCCCTGAGCTGATCGCCGTTCTGCTCGGCATCCTCAAGGCGCACGGCGCCTATGTCCCGCTGGATCCCGCCTATCCCCGGGAACACCTGGAATACATCGTGACCGATGCGCGGCTGGCAGCGCTGATCACCGGCCAGGGACTCGCGGGCCCAGGACCCGCCGCGGTGCCGGTGCTCCACCCGGACGCGGACGCGGGCGCTGGCGGGCACGAGCCGGGCCACGCCGCCGCCAGCCGGCCTCCCCGGGTCACCGGTCCGGGCTCCCCGGGAAATCTGGCCTACGTGCTGTACACGTCGGGCTCCACGGGCCGGCCGAAAGGGGTGGCGATCACCCACGCCAATGCGGTGGACCTGCTCCACTGGACCGCCGAGGTGTTCGCGGCCGACCTGGAACGCGTGCTGGCGACCACGTCCATCTGCTTCGACTGCCACGTGCTCGAAATCTTCGGCCCGCTGAGCTGGGGTGGGACGGTCGTCCTCGCCGAAGCCCCGACCGACATCGGCGCCCGCCTCGAAGGTACGCAGGTACGGCTAATACACTCCGTGCCGTCAATCGTCAACGACCTGCTCGACGCGGACCGGCTACCCGCGACCGTGCGCACAGCCATCGTGGGCGGTGAGGCCCTCTGGCCCGGCCTGGCGGAAAAGGTCTACCAGCGCAGCTCGGTCGAACGCCTGGTCAACCTCTACGGGCCGGCCGAGTGTACCAGTTACGCGTCAATGGCGACGGTGGACCGGTCACCGGCCGGTGTACTGCCGATCGGCCGGCCGGTCGCCAACACCAGGATCTACATTCTCGATCCGGCCGGCTCACCCGTTACCGCCGGGGTGGAAGGTGAGATCTGCATCGCCGGGGAGGGGCTGGCGCGCGGCTATCTCCACCGCCCCGGGCTCACCGCCGAGCGGTTCGTCCCCGAGCCCTTCAGCGGCCGTCCGGGTGTGCGAATGTACCGTACCGGCGACGTCGGCCGTCATGGCGACCAGGGCGACCTGATGTTCTGCGGGCGTATCGACGATCAGGTCAAAATCCGCGGCGTGCGCGTCGAGCCCGGCGAGGTGGAGCGGGCGTTGCTCGAGCATGCGGCCGTGCGGGAGGCGGCGGTGCGGGCCGCCGGCGGCGGCGGCCGGGGGGTACTGGCCGCCTATGTTGTGCCCGCCGGCCCGGGCACCAGCCCGCAGACCCTCCGGGCTTTCCTGCACCGCAGGCTCCCGGCACCGCTGGTCCCTGATGTTTTCGTGTTCCTCGACCGGCTGCCCAGGACCCCCAACGGCAAGATCGACCGGCGTCGGCTGCCGGCCGTCGTGCCTGCACCGTGTGCGGCGGCGCAGCCGGCCGCGCCCGCGCGCACTCCGTGGGAGAAGGTGCTGGCAGAGCTATGGGCCGGTGCGTTCGAAGCGGGTGATATCGGCGTGGATGCCGACCTCTTCGGGTTCGGCGGCCACTCGCTCGCGGCGCTGCGGGTCAAGGCGCGGCTGTCGGAACTGCTCGGCCAGGACGTTCCGGTCCGGCTGCTTTTCGATCACCCGACGATCGCCGGCATGGCCGCCGAAATCGAGCGCCGGTTCACCCCGGGACCGCCGCCGGACCCGCGGCCCGGCCGCGCCACCGCCTGGCCCCCGGCGGCATCCGACCGGGCTGCGCTGTCACCGATGCAGCTTGCCATCCTCAACCGCGCCGACGAGCGAGCCGATGCGGCCGGCCTGCTGCTGCCCGTTGCGGTCAGGCTCTCCGGGCGGCTCAACACCGGCGCCCTGGTCCAGGCGCTGGCCGCCGTGACGCAGCGGCACGCGGTGCTGAGATCCGTTGTGGCTACCCAGCCGGACGGATCACACCGGCTCGTGCCGGTGCCGCGCCCGGCTGCCCGCCACCCAGGTCTTCCGCATGACGTTCTGCCACTGGCCGACCTGCGCGGGATGCCACGGCGCCGCCGCGAAGAGATCGCCGCCGTGCTCGCGCAGGCCCTGTTCGCGCGCCCGTTGCGGGTCCGCGCCGATCCACCGCTTCGCCTCGGCCTGCTGCGTCTGTCCGATTCCGAACATGTCCTGTTGCTCGCCCTGCACCACATCGCCGGCGACGCATGGTCGGTCGAGACACTGTGCCACCAGGTGCTTTCGGCCTATGCGGCGGCGGTTCACGGCCGCGCCACCGCGGTGCCGGCGCCGGTGCAGTACGCGGACTGGGCCGCCGAGCAACGACGCCGGCTCCGGTCCAGTGCGGGCCAGGCCCAGCATGCGTACTGGCGGTCGCAGTTGCAGGATCTGCCCGTGCTGCGCCTGCCCGGCGACGGGCACCGCCAGGCGCCGGTGGGTGCGATCGTCCGGGCGTTCTCGCTGGTGCCGGCGGCAGCCACGAGAGAGGTCCGCGAGATTGGCCGCGAGGAAAGAGCGACACCGTACATGGTGCTGACCGCCGCGTTCGCGGTCTTGCTGCACCAGTGGTCGGGCCAAACCGACCTGGTTATCGGGAGCCCTCAGACAGGCCGGATCCGAAGCGAACTCGCCACCGTGGTCGGCCCCTGCCAGGATGCGCTCGTCTTGCGCTGCGACCTGTCCGGCGATCCGAGTTTCCGCGACGTGGTCCGGCGGGTACGGGATCGCGTGCTGGCCGCCCACGCGAACAGCGATGTTCCGTTCGTGCTGCTGACCGCGGAATTCGGCCGCGAACCCGGGCGTCACCCGCTGTATCAGGCCAGCATCGTCCTGCAGCAGTGGCCGTCCTTGCTCGACCCGCGGTACCGGGAACTGCTCTTTTCCCGCGAGCCGATTGGAGATCTGCAGATCTCCGAGTTCATGGACGGTGCGGCCGGCAGTACCGCACTCGACGTCGAGATGATGCTGTTCGAATGGGACAGCGAACTCGAGATCGTCCTCGACTGCCGGGGCGACGTGGTACCGGCGGGGGAGGTCTCCACGCTGGCCGCTGACTTTCTCACCGTGTTGCACGATTCACTCCGCCATCCCGGCAAACAGATCTCTGAGTTCCGGTCAGTAAGGGAGCGGCGGGATCCCATCGCGCCGGCCCACCCGAGTCTTCTCAGCAGTTAGGGATCTCTGGATGCACACAGACACGCGGCCAAATGTATTGCTGGTGGTTCTTGATACCGCGCGGGCGGATGCGTTCGAGCCGTACGGCGCGCCGGCGGGTGCGTCCCCGGCCGTCAGGCAGCTCGCCGCCCGCGGGCATGCCTACGAAGCATTCTCGCCCGCGCCATGGACCATCCCGTCACATGCCGCCATGTTCAGCGGGCTCTTGCCACGCGCGACAGGTACGCCGCCGAACTACCCGGAGATCATGGAGACCGGGACGCGGGCCGCGCTTCCGGCCCTGGCGGAACGATGGCTGCCCTCGGTGCTGGCGAGGGCGGGTTATCACACCGCGGGGATCAGCACTAACCCGCTGGTTTCGGCGGAACTGGGCTTCGACATGGGATTCGGCCGGTTTCAGAACGTGGGTTCATCGTTCTGGTGCACGTGGACCGGCCGGGTCGGATGGGCGCTGCAGGCCTTGCGCGCGCGCCCGGACGGCTGCGCCGACGGCACCGAGTGGATCTTCAACCAGTGGCTGGATGACCTGGATGGCAAACCGTTCTTCTGGTTTGTCAACCTGTTCGAGTGTCATTCACCGTATGTGCCGCCACGGCCGTACAACACACTGTCGCCGGTCGAGCGGGTCCGTGCGTCACAGGAATGGGGCCGCTTCTACCGGCACCAGTCGAACCGCAGCGTGTTCAGCGGTTCGAAGATGTCCGCCGCCGCGCTGTCGCGAATGCGCCGGCTGTACGCGGCCGAGGTGCTCGTGGCAGACCGGTGGCTCGCGCGCATTCTCGAGAGCCTCGACGCTCGCGGTCTGCTTGACGAGACGATCGTGATCGTAACGTCCGATCACGGAGAGAACATCGGTGAGGGAGGCCTGCTGGCGCACGGGTATTCCGTGGACGATCGCCTCATCCGGGTGCCGTTCGTGGTCACCGGCCCGGCGGCGGCGGTTCCGGGCCCGCTGTTCAGCCTGGTCGACCTGCCGAGCTGGATCGCGGCGAGTTGCGGCATCGGTGAACACCCATGGCCAGAGCTGACCGCCCGGACGACTGCGGTCGCGCAGTTCGAGCCGTGGGGGGAGCCAGCAGATCCCTGGATCGTGGACGAGGTCAGGCAGTGGGGAATCGGCGACCTCGGAATGCGCCGTCTCACCGACGCCCTCACGTGTGCCACGAATGGCCGGCGCAAGCTCGTGCAGCGTGGCAGCGAGCAGGAACTGTACGACCTTGACACCGACCCGCTGGAGCAATCTCCGATGACGGCGGGTGTGGCCGCCCAGAAGGGGTACGGCGACGAGTTGAACGATCTTCGCCAGGTGCTCGAACGCGCCACCGTGGATCCTCCCGTCCGCCCCGACCGGAACCGGCGAAGCGAATTGTCCGCAGCGGAGAAAGCAGAGCTTGAAGGACGCATGAAGATGCTCGGTTATATGTGACCGCGCTCGCTGGGAAGACGGTGTTGCTGTGCGACAGAATGTGCTGCTGATTGTCTTTGATACCGCTCGCGCGGACGCATTTGAGCCGTACGGCGCGGCCGCTGGATCCTCGCCCGCGGCGAGCCAGCTAGCCGCGCGAGGACGGGCGTACGAAGCGTTCTCCGCCGCGCCGTGGACGGTGCCGTCGCACGCGAGCATGTTCAGCGGCCTGCTTCCGCAGGCCGCAGGCATCCCCGGGCCGGATCCGCAAAACCTGCTGGATGGGATCCGGGCGGCCATCCCGCCGCTGCGGCACCGCTGGCTGCCGGCCGTGATGTCCGCGGCCGGGTACCAGACCGCCGGCATCAGCGCCAACCTGCAGATATCGCCCTGGACAGGGTTCGACATGGGCTTTGACCGGTTTGAATACGTCTCCCCGGGCCGGTGCAACGCGATGTCGGACGATTCGGTGCGGGGGCGTCTTCGCTGGTCCTGGGACGTGATCAAGGCGCGCACGGACGACGGCGCGGCACAGGTCGAGCGGCTGCTGGCCGACTGGCTCGACGAGGGCCCGAGCCGCAGGCCGTTCTTCTGGTTCGCCAACCTGATCGAATGTCACTCTCCCTACCTGCCGCCACGCCCCTACAGCCCGCTGGCGCCGGCTGGCCGGTACCGCGCTGGGCAGGAGGCGCGGCGGTACCTGACCCAGAACAGCCTCTGGCGCGCGGCGGCTGGGGGCTTCGACATCCCCGCCGAAGCCATCGACCGGATGCGGCGGTTGTACGCGGGCTCGGTGCGCCTCGCGGACGACTGGCTGGCGCGCGTCCTTGACGGCCTTGACCGCCACGGCCTGCTGGACGAGACGATCGTGATCGTCACCTCCGACCACGGCGAGAACCTCGGCGAAGGTGACCTGATCGGGCACGTGTTCTCGGTCGATGACCGGCTCATCCGGGTGCCGTTCATCGTCTCGGGCCCGGCCGCCATGGTGCCCGGCCCGCGATTCAGCCACGTCGACCTGGCCGCATGGCTGGCGGCAAGCTGCGGTTTGCCGGAATCTCCGTGGCCGGCTGCCGTGGACCGGGAGGTTGCCGTGGCCCAGTTCACCGCGCCCGGTGATCCCGGCGATCCGCGGGCCGCGGTCGTGGCGCACATGTGGGGCCTGGGGGAGCTGGCCGTTGACCGGCTCACGACCTCGCTTCACTGCGCGACCAACGGACGGCGCAAGCTCCTGCGGCGAGGCGACCGCGACGAACTCATCGACCTGGACACGGATCCGCTGGAAGTGTCGCCGCGCACCATCGGCGCCGGTGAAGCCGGGCAGTTCGGCGCCGAGCTGACATCGCTGCGCGCGGCGCTCGAACAGACAGCCGTGCAGCCCGGGGCCGTGGCGGCCCCGGCGAGGGCCGCGCCACCTCCCGCGGATCTGGAGGCACAGATGAAACTGCTCGGTTACCTCTGACCCGCCGGCCCGGATCAGTCGCGGACGGGCGGCACGCGCAGGATCTGATCGGCCGTGCCGGCGTCGAGCCGCCGGGCGGCGATCAGGTGCTGACGGAACCTCTCCCGTGCCTTATCCGGCGGCAGCCCAGCCTGCACAAGGTCGGCGGACACCTTCTCCAGGTGCTCCGAATACTGCGGCGGCAGGCGGGCCGCCGTGTCCTCGACCATGGCGTACTCGGCGGCAAGGTACAGCGCGCGGATGCCCGGCTCGGAATCGTAGTTCTTGCTGTAACTGACGCCGAACAGGTGAAACAGCTCCGGTGACATGTCTTCTGGCCAGTGTTCCGGATCAGTGCTGTCCGCATCGACGGGTATCCCGCAACGGCGCACGAGATCGCGCACCTGAGAAATGGGATACCCCAGCACCCGGGCCAGCATCTGGTAAACCAGCAGCGTGTTGTAGTAGTTCCCTTCCAGCAGCTGGGGACGTCCTTCACCATCGGCCGGAAGAATCCTCAGCAGGAGCTCTCGCTGCCTGTCTGTAGGCACCTTCGCGAAACATTTCCGCAAGAGAAATCCGCGCGGCGAACCCAGCCAGTCATACGTGCTGGGGCTGGCCGGGACGCCGGCCGCCTCGACCGCCCGTATCGTTTCGGTATTAACGAACAGAAAGTGCGTGTTGGCCAGCCTGAAACCGTAGCCCGAGTCCCATGACCAGGTACAGTTCATCGACACACCCGGGTCGAGGGCCGTCATCTCCTTGAACAGGCCGCCGTTGAGGACGAAGCAGTCGATGTCGACCCAGCCGAAGTTGTTTCTGTTGTGCGCGAAGAGGAATTCCCACGCCGTGACGTCGTCGACCGGCAGGCGGATGTGATGGAACGGCCGGTCCAGATTTCGCCCGATCCACTCGCGCTCCTCGCTGGTCAGCGCAGAGCCGATCAGCACCAGGTTGGTATCGCGCGGCACGAAGCTCTCGGCGTGTACCACCCAATGGAGCAGGCCGGAGGTGAAGAACATGTAGAAGATATCGCGCTTGTCTTCCAGGTTCTCGTAGAACTGCTGGAACTCTTTTGCCTGCTCCCGCTCTTCGCGGGCCGAACGAACACGCTGCCAGCGGCTGCGCCACTGGGTTACCGGCGACTGGCGCGGTGGCCGGGTGCGCTCGAGGAACACCTCGGAGGCATGGCCGACGCAGATCAGGTTGCCGCAACAGTCCTGGACGTCGAAGCTGTCCCAGCCGATTCCCCGGCCGGTTATGTCGCCCAGCCCGGCGGCGCCGCGAAGCTGCAGGTCCCGGTGCGCGGCCTCGACATCGCCGACCAAAAGCACAGCGTCCCACGGCGGGCCGGCCGGATCGGGTCGCGGCCCGGCGCCCGGCACCTGCTGAAGAAGCAGCGCGGCGCCCTGCCTGCGGACGATCGCGAACCCGGGCGGATGCCCCCCGAGCAGGGCAACCACCTCGAACCCGAGGACATCGCGGTAGTAGGACGCGGCGGTTTCCACGTTGCTCACCCGAAGGCACGGCACGGCGGGGACACCGCCGGGCGCCGGGCTCATCGCGCGCCGCCAGTCAGTGCATGAGTCACCTGAACTCCTCGATGTTCGCCGCGGGGCGCAGCACGGCCGCGGCACCCTGGTCCGACATGCCGCGTGCCTCGACGAGATGCTCGCGAATCAGCTCCCGCGCGGCGTCCGGTGTGATCCCGCGCGCAGCCAGTGCGGATGTGATTCGCTCCAGCCGATCGGTGTAATAGGGCGGAAGCTGGCCGGCAAGCTCATCGAGGTTTATGTACTCGGCGGCCAGGTAGAGCAGCCGGACGCCGGAGTCGTGGAAGTAACCGCTCTGCTCATCCAGTGGATCGGCCCGGGCCACGGCCCCGACGTGGAGCAACTCGTCGGAGGCCTCGTCCTGGACGGCGAGCCCGCGCAGGTGCCGGAAGCCTTCCAGGGACCGCACGCGATGGACCGGCCATCCGCAGCTGCGAGCCAGCAGCTGGTGCATCACCGTGGTGTCGAAGTAGGCCATCCCGCCGGGCGGAGCGGGCCGCCCGGCCTCATCGCGGGCGAGGATGCGGCGCAGGCGCCGGCGCTGGGCCCGTGATGGCCTCCGCGCGTAGCAGCGCCTGCTGGGCACCCCGAGGTTCTGCCGCTCGTAATCGTACGGCGAGGGGCTGGCCGCCAGCCCCCGCTTCCGCAGCGCCGCTATCACATCGACGTTCACGAAGAGGAGATAGGTGTTCGCAACCGGGAAGCCGCAGCCGGAGTCCCACGACCATGCGCAGTTCATCGAGACGCCGGGCGCGATGTCCGCGAGCTCGCCGAAGAGGTTGCCATTGAGGACGAAGCAGTCACTGTCAATCCAGCCGAAGTGATGCCGGTTGACGGCGAACAGGAACTCCCAGGCGACCTGATCGTCGACCCGGAGCCCGATGTGGTGAAAGGGGCGGTCCAGATGCTGCCGCACCCAGGCCAGCTCGTCGGGCGGCAGATCCGAGCCGAGCAACACGAGGTTGACGTCGCGTGGCACGCGGCTGAGCGCCCGGACCGTCCAGTGCAGAAGCCGGCCGCTGAAGAGCATGTAGTAAATGTCGCGCTTGTCGGAGAGCTTCTCGTAGAAGGCGCGGAGTTCGGCGACGTGCGGAGCCTCCGCACGCGCACGGCGGCGTTCGTGAAGCCGGATCACCATGTCCTCGGCCGGCTTCCCGGCTAGCCGTTTCGCCGCCGCGACCGGACCGCTGACCGGTCCTACCGCCAGCATGTTCCCGAAGCCGTCGGTCAGCCCGAAAAAGCCGGCCCATTCGGGTGGGAGATCCTCCGGCGGCACGACCTGCGCGCGTTGATCCTCCCACTGACGGCGCAGCACCCGCGGCTGGCCGACCAGGAGCACAGCGTCCGGGGCGCCGCGCCAGCAGGCGTCCCCGGCCTGCTCTTCGTTCGGTTGCTGGCACAACTGCAGCGTCACACCGTGCCCCCGGACCACGGCGATCGCCGCGCCTGCGGTCCCCACGTGCTCGAATCCCAAGACCGTGCGGTAGTACGCGGTCGCGTCGCCGATATCGTCCACGGTCAGCGCTGGCACGGCCATGGCGCGCCGGGAGCGCCGCAGTGCATCACGGACCGTCAGGCCCGTGGCCGGGAACCATGCGGAACGTGACACCTGCCTCACCCACTGCCGCTCACGGAAGGGACAGGACCGCTCGCACCGCGCGATTGCGGCGGCCCGCCAGGAAGATCCCCGGCCAGCGTCGGCAGATAACGCGGTGGCCTGCGCGCCAGCGTGGCCTGCTCGAACGCGTAAGCGAACGACAGCACTCGCGCGTCGCGCCATCGCCCGGCGAAGAAGGACACACCGATCGGAAGCGGCCCGGCGAAGCCCGCGGGCACCGTGGCACTTGGGTAGCCGGCCACCGCGGCGGCGGAGGACGAACCGATCCAGGCGGCGTCGCCGCTGGCGTAGTCGGTCTTCCAGGCGGGGCCGTTCGTGGGCGCCATGATCGCGTCAAGCCGGGCGGCCGCGATCGTCTCGTCGATCGACCGGCGCGCCAGGCGGGTCGCGGTCATCCGGTGCGCCCGGCACTGGGGGTCATCGGCCGGCGGAGCGAGCAGCGAATCCTCGAAGGCGTCCTGCCCGAACAGCGACAGCTCGATATCGTCGCGCCGGTTGAACGCGACGAGCTCGGCCAGCGTCTTCAGGCCGCCTGCGCGGCCGGCCAGGTACTTCTCGACGTCGCGCCTGAATTCCGCGATCAACGCGGCGAACACGTGGGTGCCGATCTCGTCTCGCAGCGGCAGATCGACATCCGAAACACTCGCTCCCGCGGCTTCGAGAGCACTTGCCGCGCTGGAGACGACGCGGTCCACGTCGGCATCACAACCTGACAGGCGCCACACCCCGATACGCCTGCCGCGCAAGGCGGCCGCGTCCAGCAGCCTCGCGTAGTCGCGAGGCTGGCCGGCTGGGTACTGCGCGGTGGCTGGATCGGCTGGGTCGCGGCCCTGGATGGCGCCGAGCGTCAGCGCGGCGTCGATGACATGCCGGGCGATCGGCCCAGCGGTGTCTTGCTCGTAGGAGACCGGCACGAGGCCGGTACGGGAAACCAGCCCCCGGCTCGGCTTGTGGGCGACGACGCCGTTGAGCCCCGCGGGGAGGACGAGCGAGCCGTCCGTCTCGGTGCCGATGGCCACCTGCGCCAGCGAAGCGGCCACGGCTGCGGCGCACCCGGATGACGAGCCGCCGGGGTTCCGGTCGAGCACGTGCGGATTGCTCGTCTGACCGCCCACGGCGGACCAGCCCGACGTGCAGTGCCACGACCGGGCGTTCGCCCACTCACTCAGGTTCGCCTTGCCCAGGATGACGGCGCCCGCCGAGCGCAGCCCACGCACCACGGCCGCGTCGGCGGCCGGTGGTGGCCCGAGCAGCGCACGTGAGCCGGCCGTAGTCGGCAAACCGCTCGTGTCCAGGTTGTCTTTGAGCAGCACCGGAATCCCGTCCAGCGGCCCGCGGGCAGCCTGGTCCCGCCGCCGCCGGTCGGCGTCGGCCGCTTCCCGGGCCGCGTGCGGGTTCGTGGTGATCACGGCCTTGATCGCAGGATCGATGCGGTGGATCCGGCGCAGATAGCTGCGGGTCAGCTCGACCGCGCTGAGCGCGCCGCCGGCCATCAGGCGCTGCAGAGCGGGAATCGTCAGGACATCGAGATCAACCTCGGCCGCGTGGGGATTGCGCATCGGCCGTCGCTACCTCAGCGCTACCCGCGCGTCGAACAGTTCGCCGAAGACGGGATAGACGCAGGGGAACTCGCCGCGGGCCATAGCGGTAGCGGCCGCCGCGAAATGTGCTTGCGCATCGGTCGCCGGCACCGGCCAGCGGATGCTGACCCAGTTCACCCCCGGCCTTGTCACGCTGGCTGGAATCTCGATGGTGACGCCCGCCCAATCCGGGCGCGCCGCGACGGTCCCGACCACGCTGTCGTTCACGCTGATCTCGGCGGCCGAATGCCCGGGCGCATCCGGCATCCGGTAGGTCAGGCTGAGCGACCCAGCGCACTGCCCGCCGAGACTGAACGCGAAGCGAGACCGCTCGGCCGTGGCGTGGAAGTAGTAGCGCGGCGGGCTGAGGTCGGCGGACTGGCGGCTCATTTCGGTGATGTCATTGGAGGTGCACAGCAGGTCCATTTCCCCGGCGCCGGCCGACGGCGCCCGGCCGAGCATCTCGCCAATGCACTCGCCCAGTACCCACAGCCCGGGCGGCCGGTTGCTGCTGAGCAGCATCGGCCCGAGCACCATGGACGCGGGTCCCGCCGCGGCCAGTGTCTCGATTGCGGCGTGCGTCCAGAGCGGGCCGGCGCCCTGGAGTATGTCCAGCAGCGCTGTCATGATCTCCGGAGCCGGCTGGCCGCAGGCGGCCGCGGCAGCCAGTTGCGCGCGGATGACCTCGGCCGGCTGGCCGTAGTAGGAGTTGTGCACCGCGGCCAGCATGTGCACGAGCAAGCGCAGTTCGGGCTCGACCCCGGGCCCGGGCGGCGTCGATCCGGCCGGCCGGCCCAGCAGCGCGTCGGCGACGGCGCTCATCGCGCGCTCGACTCCCATGTCGGACAGATGACAGAAGTCGTGAAAGAAGCGCTCGTCGGGCAGCTCAGGAAGGTCGGGCGCCGCCAGGACCTGGCGCAGGTCGACGCAGGGAAAGCCGTGCTCCGCGGCGAAGTCCACCAGCAGCTGCTGAGTTTCGCGAATGGCTCGCGGGGTGTTGGCGACGCCGACGCCCACGATCGAATCGCGGGCGTCTTCCAGCCCGGACCGTGCCGTGGGGCCATCACCGAGCGCCATCGCGGCGCGGCCAAGCAGGTAGCCGGGCACCGGGCTGGTCCCACCGTCCAGCAGGCGCATCTGCTCGGCGATCGGCGCCACGTCGGCCCACTGTGCCGCGTCGCACGCCATTTCCGCGGCGTCACGCAGCTCATACCACTTGGCGAGGGCACCGGACGGCAGTACCGGCACCTCGAGATTGGCGGCCAGCGCCCAGCCGCACAGGTTGAACTCGGGAACGACGACGATGATCTGGGTGCCATGGTCACGGGAGAGTCTGGCGAACCGGTTCAGCAAGTCTTGTGCGCGCGGCAGGATCACGGCCGAGACGAATGTCCGCCGCGCCTCGCCGTACCCGCCGTTGGCCACGGCGCGCGCCAGCACGTCGAATATCCCGGTCTGCGGCGATGCCGGGAAGCAGGTCCAGTTGTTGCCGCCGAACATCACGAGGGCGTCGGGTTCCAGAAGAGCTATCTGATCGGCAAGCTCGGCTGTCTGTTCCGCGGAGGCGCCCGACTTCGCCAGGTCCACCACCTGGTAGCCACCCGGTGCCGCCTTGTCCAACTGCCGCCCGAGCGCGATCGCGGGATTGAAAGCGGGATCGTAGAGCCAGCCCCGGGCGGTCGACTCGCCGATCAGGACAACCCGGCGCGCGCTGCCCGCCGGCGCGACCTCGGCAACGTCGGCCCAGGCCCATTTCTCCGTCATGGCCCATTCGTGCCGCCGCAGCGCGACACCGTCATCGGTCCGTTCGGCGTGCCATATCCCCACGTCGTCCGCGCGCTCCGGCCGGTCCGCCGGCCGGGCGGAGCTGTTCAGATGGACGGTCAGCTTCTGCAGCTCGGCGAGGATCTCCGCGCCACGCGAGTCCGCCAGCAGGCGTGCGATGCGGTCCGCGTCCGGCCTGAGCGCGTCACTTCCCGTCATGACTCACCACTCAGACGAACGTGTAGTAATCGCC
>Ga0209166_10001109_pt1 | contig 23590 bp, 19 predicted proteins | sample Coa_R1_3_FD_187151 | JGI IMG/M metagenome (GOLD analysis project Ga0209166, IMG submission 187151) | Surface soil microbial communities from Centralia Pennsylvania, which are recovering from an underground coalmine fire - Coalmine... | ecosystem: Environmental > Terrestrial > Soil >... | reverse complement strand
TTGAAACCACCGCCGCCAAAGAGTCCGACGCCAAAAAGCTAAACAAGAAGAAACACAAAAAACTAGGCATCCTCTGATCCGGGCGCTCTCCGTAGCGCCGGCGTCCCGCCGGCTGTCGCGAGGGCGTCCTCGCCCTTGCTGCCGAGGGCAAGCGCGCCGCCGCGGCCCTTTCTCGTCCCGTCAGACACCGTGGAAGAGCGGCCCTTTAGGGCCGCGTTAGGCGCATAAAAAATACGGCTTTAGCCCCCGTGGGCCAGCCTCCACCCGCCCGCATTGCTTTATACTCAGACCACCCATGAAAGACTTCTACATCTGCGACTGCGTCCGCCACGAGAACAAGGTCATTACCTCGACCTTTGTCGTCGTCGCCAAGCAGATCAAGCCGAAGAAAACCGGCGAACCCTATCTCGCCCTCACCCTGGGCGACCGTAGCGGCCAGCTCGAGGCCAAAATGTGGGACAACGTCGAAGAAGTCCTCGACGCTTTCGAGCAAGACGATTTCCTGAAAATCAAAGGCCTCATCAATAAGTACAAGCAGCGCTTCCAGCTCACCATCCATAAGCTGCGCAAGCTGGGCGATTCTGAAATCGAATTTGCCGACTACCTGCCCAAGACCACCAAAGACATCGGCGAGCTCTGGCAAACCCTCACCAACTTCGTCTCCGGCTTTCAGAATCCCCATCTCAAATCGCTGGTCCAGGCCTTCATGGCCGATCCTGAAATCGCCGCTGCCTACCGCAACGCCCCCGCCGCAAAAACGCTTCACCATGCTTACATCGGAGGCCTGCTCGACCACGTCGTGTCTCTGTTCCGTTCCTGCGACCTGATGTGCACGAACTATCCGCAGATCAACCGCGATCTTCTCCTCACCGGCGTCTTCCTGCACGACATTGGCAAGATTCACGAACTCACCTACAACCGGTCCTTCTCCTACACCACGAAAGGCCAGCTCCTCGGCCACATGATCATCGAGCTCGAAATGCTGCAGGCCAAGCTCGCGCTCCAGCCCGACTTCCCCGAAGAGCTCAAGACTTTGGTCGAGCACCTCATCATCAGCCACCACGGCCAGTACGATTTCGGTTCGCCCAAGCTGCCCATGTTCCCCGAAGCACTCATGCTCCACTATCTCGACGACCTCGATTCCAAGATGGAAGCGATGCGCGCCCACTTCGAACGCGAATCCAGCCTTGATGGACCCTGGACGAGCTACAACCCCTCGCTGGGTCGCCCGCTCCTTAACACCGAAAAATTTCTAACTCCGAAAAAATCCGCCGCCGCGAAAGAATCCGCCCCCGAACCGGTCAGCGATCACCACGAATCCCGCACCGAATCCGAGCAAACTCCGCCTCTGCCCGACCTCGCCCCCCGGCGTTAACCGCTTAGGGTTTGTAGTTGGATTGTGGAAGAGCGGCGCTTCAGCGCCGCGTCACGGTAGCAACGCCCCGGGCTTTTTAGCCCCCGTCGCCCCGGAAGCCGGAAGCCGAACGCCGGAAGCCAGTTATCACACCACCGGACAATGCACTCTTGATTCCCGCCCTCCTTTCTTCCTGTTGAACCTCGCCGCGCATTTCATTACAGTGGACAGTACACCGAACAACTCAAATGGAGGCCGTTATGCGCTCACGTCTATCTCCGCTCATCATCGCTGTCTATCTTCTGTTCGCCGTGCTCGGGTGCACTAGCAAGCCTCCCGCCGACAGCTCCACCGACAACGCGACCGACTCCAGCGCTTCTAGCGACAGCGCTGCTCCCGCCAAAGAAGCCAAAGAGCATAAAGAAGCCCGCAAGGAAAAGAAGAAGCAGCCCGTGATTGTGCCCTCCGGCACCAGCATCACGGTGAGTCTCGGCTCGGCTATCGGTTCCAAGCTCAGTCAGTCTGGCGACACGTTCCAGGGTAGCGTGGCGAAAGATGTCGTCGTTGGCAACGACGTCGTTATTCCCAAGGGTTCTCCGGTCTCCGGAACCGTCACCGATGCCAAGTCCCTGGGCAAGTTCAAAGGCGGCGCGCTTCTCAATATTCGTCTGGATTCGATCAACCTGAACGGCTACGACGCGAACGTCCAGACCGCCGCGCGCAGCTTCACCGAAAAAGGCAAAGGCAAGCGGACCGCGGTCATGACCGGTGGTGGCGCCGCACTCGGCGGCATTATCGGAGCTCTCGCTGGAGGCGGCAAAGGCGCCGCGATTGGCGCGGCTGCAGGCGCTGGAGCCGGCGCAGGTGGCTCTGCCTTTACCGGCAACAAAGAAATCGTTCTCCCCGCCGAATCCGACGTCACCTTCGAACTCACCAAAGACCTCCAGCTCGAACGCATGTAGCTCACAAGGTGTCCCACCCTTCTCGCGTTTCTTTCGTGAGAGGGTGGGGTTTTTGACGTCGCAGTTTTTTCTCGATTTGCCTTACTGCCCGCGCACGCTCAGACGATAATACTCACTCCACCATGCTCGACTTCTCCCGCTTCGAGATCCTTACCTTCGACTGTTACGGAACACTGATCAACTGGGAAGCCGGCATTCTTTCCGCCCTTCACCGCATCCTGTCGGCCCATTCGAAAAAACTAGACGATGCCACCCTGCTCCAGCTCTACGGAGATTTAGAGCATCGCGCCGAACAGGGAACGTTCCAATCGTATCGCGAAGTCCTCGCCTCGGTCGTCCGTCAATTCGGCGCCGAACTGAAATTCGCGCCCACGCCTGAAGAAGTCCGCTCCTTGGCCGTATCGCTCGCCACCTGGCAGCCTTGGCCCGACACCGTCGCCGCCCTGCGTCAGCTCAAAAACCGCTTCCGTCTCGCCATCCTCTCCAACGTCGACGACGACCTCTTCGCCGCCACTCGCCCCAAGCTTGCCGTCGAGTTCGACGAAGTCATCACGGCGCAACAAGCCCAAGCCTACAAACCCTCGCTCAAACTTTTTGAACTAGCTCTGACCCGCATCCAGACCCCAGCGCATCGCGTTCTCCACATCGGCCAGAGCGTCTATCACGACGTCATTCCCGCCCAATCCCTCGGCCTCGCCACAGTCTGGGTGAATCGCCCCTCCGCCCGCCCCGGCGTCGGCGCCGTCAAGTCCGCCGAAGCCAAGCCGGACCTCACCGTCCGCAGCCTGGATGAACTGGCCGCCATCGCGACTCAAGCTTGAGACCGGAAAAGCTCCTGAGCTACAAACGTGGAAGAGCGGCCCTTTAGGGCCGCGATAATTGCGGGGAGGATAATTGGGCTTCAGCCCCCGTGAGTTCTAGAAATTTACCGGAAGCTTCACTACTCGCTTCTGAATGGCCCACATCACCAACTCGGCCTTATTGTGAATCCCCAACTTCCGCATCAGATTAAATTTATGCGCGTCCACCGTCTTGATGCTCAATCCCAGAACGCCCGCCGTCGACCGCACCGTCCTGCCCTCAGCCAGCAGCTTCAACACTTCGCGTTCCCGAGCGGTCAACACGCGATTCCGCCGAAGACTCTCCACACTCCGCCAGTCTCCCACTTGCCGGCACACTGACCTTCGGTCGGCCGCCGTCCTTCGCACCATCTCCACTAGCTCTTCCGATGACGTGTGCCGCACCGCATAGCGCGACAAATCCACCTGTCCCTGCAAAGGATGCTCCCCCTCTTGCGTCAGGAACAACACTCTGCTATTCGGGGATTTCTGCAGGATCATGCGCTCGCTCTGATCGGCCGCGCACTCAAAAATCTGCGCATCCACGATCACGACTTCCGGACAGTGCTCGCCAATCCTCTGCAGCGCTTCAGCCGGGTCCCCGGCCTCCGCCACGACGCGCATATCCGGCTCATCATCGAGCAGCCGTCGCAATCCCTGCCGCAGCAGCACGTGATCGTGCACCAGCGCGCAGCGAATTTTTTTATCGTCGCGTATCTGCGTGGGGGAACACACGTGCACTCCTTATCGCGGCCAGAGAAGGTTTGAAGGTGGCGGGGCTGGTTTAAACCCACTCGGAATTCAAGACAGTTCGTTTATTGTACCCTCTATGCTTCGGCTATGGGCTGCAAAATTCAACTATGTCATTTTTCGACACAGTGAATCTGCTTCCAGTTTTTTCTGCGCGAGTCTTCGTGGTGCAAGCATTAGCCGTTCGTCTTCCTTCGTGAACCTCCTTGCCCTTAGTGATTTACGAATTTGGCCTCGCTCGCGTCGCCCTTCAAAATATCTTTGCGGCACCGCGCATCAGGTACAATCACAGGTTTATGTTGCGCTACTTCACCGCAGGAGAATCTCACGGCGAGGCTCTGGTCGCCTTCCTTTCCGGCATGCCCGCCGGATTGAAAGTGGATCAGCCCTTCCTCGATCGCGAACTCTGGCGCCGCCAGCAGGGCTACGGCCGCGGCGGACGCATGAAGATCGAGCGCGACACCGCTCACATCCTCTCCGGCGTGCGCCAGGGCATCACCATCGGATCCCCCATCTCCGTCCAACTCGAAAATCGCGACTGGAAAAATTGGCAGGAATCCCTTCCCGTGGCCCCCGGCGATCCTGCCAAGCACAAGCGCGTTGCCTCTCCCCGCCCCGGCCATGCTGACCTCGCCGGTGCCCTCAAATACAACTTCCCCGAAGCGCGCTACATCCTCGAACGCGCCTCCGCCCGAGAATCTGCCGCGCGCGTCGCCATCGGCGCGATCGCCAAACTTTTTCTCCGGGAACTCGGCATCGAAATCCTCAGCCACGTCGTCACCACCGGCGGTGTCACTCTCCGCGAGCCCATCGTTTGGGAAAAAATTCGAGCCCTCTACGATCGCGACGAAGTTCTCCTCAACTGCGCCGACCCCGACGCCGAGCAACGCATGAAAGAGGAAGTCGACAAAGTTCTCAAGACTGGAGACTCTCTCGGCGGCGTCTTCGAAGTCGTTGCTCACCAGGTCCCGCCCGGCCTCGGCACCTACGCCCAATGGGACGAGCGCCTCGACGCCCAACTCGCCGCTGCCGTTATGTCTCTGCAAGCGGTCAAGGCTGTCGAAATCGGCTCCGGCGTTGCCGCAGCGTTTTCCCCCGGCTCTCAAGTGCACGACGAGATCGGCTACACATCCACTTCCGGATTCACCGCCTTCTCCCGCACCCACAACAATGCTGGAGGCATCGAAGGCGGCATCTCCAATGGTGAAGAAATTCGCGTCCGCGGCTATCTCAAACCGATCTCTACCTTGCGCCGCCCCTTGCAATCCGTAGATTTCTCGACGCGCGAGCCGGTGAAGGCCGCCTACGAGCGCTCCGACGTCTGTGTGGTCCCCGCCGCCGGTGTTGCCGCCGAGGCCATGGTCGCCCTCACTCTCGCCCGCTGCGCTCTGGAAAAATTCGGCGGCGACTCTATGACCGAAACTCTTCGCAACTTCCAGGGATACTGCCAGCAACTCAAGACATTCTGATGATCTATCCCATCGTAAAGTTCGGCAACCCGGTCCTCGAAAAGCCCTCCGAGACGGTTACTGTCTTTGACGACGACCTGCAGAAGCTCCTCGACGACATGTTCGAGTCCATGTACGCTGCCCACGGCGTTGGCCTCGCCGCTCCGCAAATCGGCATCGCACGCCGCATTGCCGTCATCGACGTCACCTTCAAGGAAGATCCCGAAGCAAAGCTCGTTCTCATCAATCCCGAAATCATCCATACGGAAGGCAAGCACACCCAGAGCGAAGGCTGCCTCAGCATTCCCGAGTTCCGCGAGAATGTGACGCGCCCCAACAAAGTCACCGTCCGCGCCCAGGACGCCCGCGGCAAAGTTTTCGAAAAAACCGGCGAAGAACTTCTCGCCCGCGCCCTGCTCCACGAAACCGATCATCTTAACGGCAAGCTCTACATCAGCCACATCAGCGCGCTGAAACGCGATCTGATCAAACGCAAAATCCGCAAGCTGATAAAAGCCGGAGAATGGTAGGGAATTGAGTCATTGAGCGATTGAGTCATCGGGCCATTGAAAATCAACTCAATCACTCAATGACCCGATGGCTCAATGACTCAATCTCTCAATCTCGCCTTCTGTGGCACGCCCCTCTTTGCCGTTCCAACTCTCGAAAGGTTGGCGGCAGTCGGCTACAGCCTCCACTTGGTTGTAACTCAACCTGATCGCCCCAAAGGACGCGGTCTCGATCTGGTCGCTTCTCCCGTCAAGCAATCCGCCCTGAAGCTGAATCTTCCCGTCACGCAGCCCGACCGCATCAAGAATAATGAAGAATTCCGGGCACAACTCACCGCCCTCAAGCCCGACGCGATCATCGTGGTCGGCTATGGGCGCATCATTCCGCAATGGATGCTCGATCTCCCTCCGCTCGGCAACATCAATCTGCACGCCTCGCTGCTCCCGAAATATCGCGGGGCCGCGCCCATTCAATGGGCCATTGCCAACGGAGAAACCGTCACCGGCGTGACCACCATGCGCATCGACGCCGGCCTCGACACCGGCGACATCCTCTTGCAAAAAGAAGTTTCCATCGCACCCGACGACACCGCCGAAACTCTGGCCCCGCGCCTCGCCGCAATCGGCGCCGACCTCATCGTCGAAACTCTCCAGGGATTGCAGTCCGGCACAATCCATCCCCGCCAGCAAGACGACTCACAATCGAGCCTCGCCCCGATCCTGAAGAAAGAAGATGGCCTGATCGATTTCTCGCGCACCGCCAGCGAAATCCTCAACCGCCTTCGCGGATTCCAACCCTGGCCCGGCGCCTACACAAAATTTCGCGGTAAGAATCTCCAAATCCTCAAAGCCCGCCCAGCACCCGGCTCTCTCCCCCCAGCTGAACTGCATACCACCTCAGGCCGCCTGCTAGTCGGCTGCAGCGACGACACCGCGCTGGAGTTACTCGAACTTCAGCTAGAAGGAAAAAAGCGCACCCCGGCCCAAGCCTTCCTCCAAGGCTACCGACCCAAACCCGGCGAAAAATTAGGCGAAGAACCAGGCTCCCGATGACGCAACCAACCATGTGGGGACAGGCGCCCTCGGCATAGCCAGCACTCTTGGTAAGAGCACCGGTCGCAAACGATGTGTTCCCTCTGTGTTCCCTCTGTGGTTAATCTTTTTTCGTACAATCGCAATCAATGCCCATCTCCCCCGCCCGCGCCGCCGCCTTCGACATCCTGCTCCGCGTCGAGCGCGAATCCTCCTACGCCTCCGAGCTCCTGCACTCCGCCGCCTACAACCGCCTGTCCGTTGCAGATCACGCCCTGGCCACGGAACTCGTGATGGGCGTCCTCCGCTGGCGTTCTCGCCTCGACACCGAAATCTCCCGCGCCTCGTCGCAAAAACTATCCAAGCTGGATCTCGAAATTCTGATCGCCCTGCGGCTGGGCCTTTATCAATTCCGCGTTCTCGACCGCATCCCGCCGCGCGCCGCACTCCACGAAAGCGTCGAACTGGTGAAGCGCGCCCGCAAACGCTCCGCCGCCCCCTTCGTCAACGCGGTCCTCCGCAAACTTCAAGAATCCGCCACCATAGATGGATCGATTCTTCCTCTGTGCTCCTCCGTGCCCTCTGTGGTTAGCTCTCCGTCTGCGCAATCGATAGCCGAAACCTGGGCACATCCACTCTGGCTAGTCGAACGCTGGACCCGAGAATACGGACTCGCCGCCGCGCAGCAGATCTGCCAACATAACCAATCCACTCCCACTACCACCATCCGCCTACGCTCTCCGAATGCCGAAGAAGAACTCGCAGCCGAAAGAATCCAACTCCTCCCCGGCGCGTTCCTCGCTTCCGCTCGCCGCGTCGAATCCGGAGACATCACCAAAACTCGAGCTTTCCGCGAACGCCGAGTCGTCATCCAGGACGAAGCCTCGCAGCTAGTCGCCTCTCTGATAGGCCCCGGAGCCAACATCCTCGACTGCTGTGCCGCCCCCGGCGGCAAAACTCTTTCCATCGCCGACCGAAATCCCGACTCCCAAATCACCGCCGTCGAACTCCACTCTCACCGCGTGCGTCTCCTGCAAAAACTTCTGAACGCAAACCCGCACACCCTAGTCGTAGCCGCCGACGCCCGCCATCTCCCTCTCTCGAAGCCGTTCGATCGCATCCTCGCCGACGTCCCCTGCTCCGGCACCGGCACGCTTTCCCGCAATCCCGAAATTAAGTGGCGCCTCACCCCCGAGGACGTCGCCGAACTGCACAACCGCCAACTGGCAATTCTGAGCTCCGCCCTCACACACCTGCAGCCCGGAGGACGCCTGATCTATTCAACTTGTTCGCTGGAAAAAGAAGAAAACGAAGACGTCATCGACCTAGCCCTGGTCAACGACAAATCACTTCAGGTACGAGATTGCCGCGAAGAACTCGAGCGCCTGAAATCCGCCGCCGAATTAACCTGGCCCGAGCCCGCGTCCCTCACCCGCGGCCCCTACCTCCGCACCATCCCCGGCGCCCACCCCTGCGACGGCTTCTTCGCCGCCATCCTGGAAAAATAAAGTTTCGAGTGTCAAGTTTCAAAGTTTCAAGTTCTTCCGCATCTTGAAACTTGAAACCCGAAACTTGAAACTATCTCACCTCGAAATTCACCGCCGTCCCCGCGACCACCTTCTGCCCCGCACCCGGCGTCTGCGACACCACAATGCTGGCCGGCGAAGGCTGCGCCGGAGTTTCTTGAGGCGGAGTGACCACCGCCGGAGCCGCCGCATCCGCAGCCGGACCCTCCACCGCCGCCATGCTCACATTCCCCAATCGGAATCCCGCATCCTGCAGCGTTCGGCTCACGCTCCCAAGCGGCTGTCCCACAAAGCTCGGCATCACGAACGCCTGCGTCTCCGCGGGCGCCGTCACCAGCAAACTGATCTTCGGCGCCAGCACCTGCGTGGCATCCGCCCGCGGACTCTGCGCGATCACCTGATCCGCGGGAATCCCCGGCTCCTCCACCTCCGCCATCGAAGCCACATCCAGCCCGCGCCGCCGTATATTCAACTCCGCCGCGTGCTCGCTCTGCCCGGTCACATCCGGAATCGCCACTCGCGTCGGCCCCAAACTTTGCGCCACCCGCACCTGCCATCCATGCCGCACCTTCGTCCCCGGCAGCGGTAGCTGCGACATGATCTTCCCCTCGGCAATCTGTGGACTGTAATACTGCCGCTCGATCGACATCTGCAGTCCCAATCCCTGCACGGTCCGCTCCGCATCCACCGGACTCATCCCCACCAGCGCCGGCACCGCCACTTCCTGCCCGTGAATCGCCAGCCGCATCGCCGTCAATCCCGACACCATGGCCACGATCACCAGCACCAGCGCCACCATCGCAAATCGAATCGCCGATTTCATCTCGCTTCTCGGGTAAGTCCAAATTATAGATTCGACGTAGCGCCGCCGTCCCGGCGGCTGTCGTGGCGGCGTCCTCGCCGCCACCCCGCGACACCAAGGTAACTCATGCGGATCTTACCAATTCTTCAACAACATACGACGATCACCATAACAATCGGACATCCGGCCAATCTTTCCCGCAATCTAACGCACGGTAGGCGTTCTACTTTCGAGGTGCGCCATGCCTTGTCCCGTGGAGTATCATATTTCTGTGCGGCCTTCATCGTCGGCTTCGATTGCACTCCTGAGCCTGTTCGCCGCAACTCTGTTTCTCGTGCCCAGTGTCCGAGCTCAAATCAACGGCACTCCCAGTTCGGTGACGTCTCCCGGATTCGGAGGACGCGCCGTCAACGGCCCTCCGGCCAGTGTGACCTCGCTTGGCCCGCGCGGCTACTCTTCCAACTCGCGCGTCACCTTCTCGACCACAGTTCCCAACGTTCACCACAATGGCGGCGGACAACATCATCATCGCCGTTCGGGCTATGGCGAATACTATGGACCGCTGTACTACGGATATCCGGTTCCGTATGCGGTCGACCAGGGACAGGCCGACGACAGCGCGAGCTACGACGACGAAGAGTATCAGGGCGGACCCACCATCTTCGATCGCCGCGGACAAGGCGCCCGCTCCTATGTCCCCCCGGTTGAAAATGTCCCAAATCCTCACGCCGGCCAGCCAGACGCCTCGCTATCCGATCCCGAACCCGCTCAGGATCCGACTGTCCTCGTTTTCAAGGATGGCCACTCGCTTGAAGTAGGAAACTACGCCGTTGTCGGCAGCACGCTTTTCGACCTCACGCCCGGGCACTCGCGCAAAGTCCCGCTCGCCGATCTCGATCTCGTCGCCACCCAAAAGCAAAACGACGATCGCGGCGTAGTCTTCCAACTTCCGCCTTCGCTCCAGCCAAACTAAATGCGCCGCCTGCTGCTGATCACGTTGCTCGCCGCGATTCCGAGCAGCGTTTTCGCGCAGCGAATGTCCGCTGGCCCGCGCTTTTCCAGTCGCCCCGCGCCCTTCCGCTCACCACATTTCAATCGTGGCGCTGGCGCCTACTACCTTCCTCTCTTCGATCCCTTTTATGCGGATTATCTTTCCACTCCGCAATATCCCGAATCTCAGCCACCCGTCATCACCACGCAGCCGGCAGCCGCGCCCTCAGCGCCTGTGAGTTATCCTCCCGCCCAGCCTCTCCTCATCGAGCTGCGCGGCGACCGTTACGTCCAAATCAGTGGTGAAGCAGATTCCCAATCGGAGATGGTTGATCGCACCCTGACCTCCTCGCTCGGACCGGAAAAAAACGCCGAAGCGCAGCCCTCATCCCGACCGTCGCACTACACCATCACGGTCCTGCTCTTCCGCGACGGTCACCGCGAAGAAGTTTCCAACTACACCATCGTCGATGGCGTCCTTTACGCCAGTTCCGACTACTACAACGCCGGTGCCTGGATCCGCAAAGTCGAACTTTCCTCGCTCGACCTCCCCGAAACCATCGCCGCGAACCAGGCGCGGGGAGCCGCCTTCCGCCTGCCGAAGGCCGCGAATGAAGTTGTCGTGGGGCCGTGAAAGAGCCGTCCGCTAGCCCCCCTTCCGTAGTCCTCAAATAGCCCCGCATTCATTGACTTGCCCCCCGGCTTGCTCCTAAGATTCTTGCCCAATGATCGGCCAGACCATCTCGCATTACCGCGTCGTCGAGAAACTGGGCGGTGGCGGAATGGGTGTCGTGTACAAGGCTGAAGATATCGAGCTCGGCCGCTTCGTCGCCCTGAAATTCCTGCCCACGGATCTCGCCGGCGACCCGCAGGCATTGGAACGTTTTCGCCGGGAAGCACGGGCCGCTTCCTCGCTCAACCATCCCAATATTTGCACGATCCACGAAATCGGCAAGCACGAAAGTCAGTACTTTATCGTTATGGAGTTCCTCGACGGCGTGACGCTGAAGCACTGCATTGCAGGCAAGCCGATGGAACTTGCGAACGTTCTATCGCTGGCGATTGAGGTCGCAGACGCGCTTGACTCCGCTCACGCGGCGGGCATTGTGCATCGCGACATCAAGCCCGCCAACATCTTCGTGACCAAACGCGGCCATGCCAAGGTTCTGGATTTCGGTTTGGCGAAAGTGACCTCGGTCGCGAGCGTGCAGGAGACCAGCGCGTCGGCACAACCCACCGCGACACTCGAGGAGCAACTGACCAGCCCCGGGACCGTCGTCGGGACTATCGCCTACATGTCGCCGGAGCAGGTCCGGGGCAAGCAATTGGACGCCCGTACCGATCTGTTCTCTTTCGGAGCCGTGCTCTACGAGATGACGACGGGCGTGTTGCCGTTTCGGGGTGAGAGCTCAGGAGTGATCTTCAAAGCCATCCTCGACGGGACGCCGACGTCAGCAGTTCGATTGAACCCGGATGTCCCGATCGAACTGGAGCGGATCATCAACCGCGCCCTGGAAAAAGATAAGGGCCTGCGCTACCAGCACGCGTCCGAGATGCGCGCGGAATTGCAGCGGCTGAGGCGCGACACGGAGTCGGGAACCAAACCAACTCTCCCGATTGCTGCTCCATCCATCACGTCCCGGAGAATGGGAAGGCTGGCGATCGCAACTACAATCATCGCCTTCCTCGCCGCTGTTTCCGTCTTCGTGGTCCGGGAACGGTCCGTCGTTCCTGCCATCCCTGATTCCTCGCGTTGGGTGCAGCTCACGAACTTTACTGACCAGACCTTCGACCCAGCCATCTCCCCCGATGGACGAATGCTGACTTTCTTGCGCGGACCGGCAGCTTCGGGACAGCTGTACGTCAAGCTTCTCCCCGACGGCGACGCGGTTCAGCTTACGCATGACGATACGCTGAAGGGCCATCCTACGTTTTCGCCGGACGGCTCGCGGATCGCTTATGGAACCAGCGGCCGCCTCTGGCAGACTTGGATCGTTCCCGTGCTCGGAGGTCAACCTCAGATCCTGCTTTCGAATGCGACGGGCTTCCACTGGATCGATAAACAGCACGTGATGTTCAGCGAAATAAAGACGGGATATCACCTTGAAGTCGTGACCGCGACGGAGAGCCGGTCGGAGCCGAGAGATGTGTACGTCCCGCCGAGCGAGACCCACATGGCTCATAACTCTTTTCTTTCACCCGACCACAAATGGGTTCTGGTGACGGAAATGGGTGAGGACGCCCCCAGGATGATTCCCTGCCAGGTGGTGCCGTTTCCCGGCGGCAATGCGCGGTTCGTCGGCCCGCAGACGGGCAGTTGCATTGAGGCATCCTGGTCGCCCGACGGCAAATGGATGTACTTCAATTCCGATGCCGGCTCCCACGGCTACCATATCTGGCGTCAGGCTTTTCCTAACGGCGTGCCACAGCAACTTACTGCCGGTCTAACCGAGGAAATGGGGCTGGCGGTTACACCCGATGGGAGCTCGTTGATCACATCTGTAGGCTCCAATGCCAGCACGGTCTGGGTGAAAAACCGCGATGGCGAGCGGCAGATTTCTTCCGAAGGCTACTGCTATCGCGCGAGGCTCTCTGCCGACGGCAGCAAGCTTTTTTTTCTGCAGGCGGCCAATGCTTCACAGGCAGATAACGGCGGAGAGCTGTGGGTCTCAGATCTCGCAACCGGCCAAGCTTCGAAGGTGCTGCCTGGCATTCCTGTGTATACCTTCAGTTTGTCGGCCGACGCTAAGTCTGTTGCCTTCGACGAGATTGAATCGGATGGAAAACATCATCTGTGGGTGGCCTCCACCGATCATCGTTCTTCTCCCCACCGGATCGGCTCGGGCTTAGGCGGCTTGCCTTTGTACACACCGTCGGGGTGGATTTTGTTCCAGGGTACGGAAGCCGGCGGAAAGAGCTTCGTGCAGCGCATTAAGGAGGACGGTACTCACGAAGAAAGGGTCTCGTCTGAAGATGTCGAGATCGCGTCTTCGATTGCCCCAGACGAGCGATTTTTCGTAGTGCGGCGCTCGCTTGGCGAAGACTTCATGGCCGCCCAGGCGCTCCCACTCGCCGGCGGCCCGGCAGTTCCTCTTTGCTCAGGCTGGTGTAATGCCGCGTGGACCCGCGACGGCAAAGCCATGTATTTTCTCTGGGCCTCGACAAAAGGAAGTTCGACCTACCGCACCTATATTGTGCCGCTGCTCCCCGGCACCGATTTTCCCAAGCTTCCCAAAACCGGGTTTCAGTCCGAATCTGAGATCGCAAAGGCTGCTGTTCAGGTGCTGGACGATGCGGTCTTTCCAGGTCCGGACAGTTCTGCGTACTCATTCACCCGCAGCATCTCGCACTCGAATCTTTATCGCATTCCGCTTCAGTAAACGCGTTGCTACGGGCGCCCTATCTCTATCCAGCCACCTCTGCATCCCTAGGATTGGCACCATGCTGATCATCAGGAGGCCCGCCAGATTCGCCCAGTTTCATGGTATAATTTGAGCAGTTTCAAAGGCACATAACATCCTGCAAATACAAGTAGTTAGGCCCATTTAGAACATTGCAGACGCGCCAATTTTTTAAGCTGATAGCTGAAGGCTGACAGCTGCGAGCTAACGAATGCCTGACGACCAGAATCCCGAACTCCCTCTCACTCCTCCGCCCGGCGGCGATGGCCCCGGCGCGTTGAACATTCAACCCGTCAACATTGAAGAGGAGATGCGCCGGTCGTATCTCGACTATTCGATGTCGGTGATCATCGGCCGCGCCCTGCCCGACGTGCGCGACGGATTAAAGCCCGTCCACCGCCGCATACTTTACACCATGCAGCAGATGGGGCTGCAGCCCAACCGCGCCACGCGCAAATGCGCCCGCATCGTCGGCGAGGTCATGGGCAAATACCATCCGCACGGGAATCTCGCCGTCTACGACGCCCTCGTACGCCTCGCGCAAGACTGGTCGATGCGCTACCCGCTGATTTTCGGTCAGGGAAATTTTGGCTCTGTCGACGGAGATCCTCCCGCCGCCGATCGATACACAGAAGCCAAGCTCGCGCAGGTTTCCACAGCGCTGCTCGAAGACCTCGATAAAGAGACCGTCGACTTCCATCCCAACTACGACGGCAGCGAAGTCGAGCCTGATGTTCTACCCGCACGTATTCCGAATCTTCTGATCAACGGCTCCGACGGAATTGCCGTCGGCATGGCCACAAAAATTCCGCCGCACAATCTCACGGAAATCATCGACGCCACCATCACCCTGGTCAACAATCCGAACGCGCAGCTCGCGGAAATTCTGAAATTTGTTCAGGGTCCCGACTTCCCCACCGCCGGAATCATCCACGGCCGCTCGGGAATTTTCGAAGCCTACCGCACCGGACGCGGACGCTTCATGATGCGCGCCAAGGCCGCCATCGAGGTCTTTAGTAAAGACCGAGAAGCTATCGTCGTTACCGAAATTCCTTATCAGGTGAACAAATCGAATCTGATCAAGCGCATCGCGGCGCTGGTCAACGATAAGGAGATCGAAGACATCTCCGACGTTCGCGACGAATCCGATCGCGACGGCATGCGCATCGTGGTCGAACTCAAGCGCGGCGCCGAGCCTCAGATCGTTCTCAACCAGCTCTTCAAGCACACGGAGATGCAGCAGGGCTTCTCCATGATCCTGCTCGCGGTGGTCAACGGACAGCCCCGCGAACTGGGCCTGATCCCCACCATCAAGTATTTCATCGAGCACCGCGTCGACGTGGTCCGCCGCCGCACCGCCTACCTGCTGGCTAAGGCCAAAGACCGCGAGCACATCCTCGAAGGCTACCTGAAGGCCCTCGATCATCTCGACAACGTCATCACCATCATTCGCGGCAGTGCCAATCGCGCCGATGCCCGCGAGAATTTGATCCTCTACTTCGGCGGCAAGAAGATCGACATCAACACCAGCGGCCGCGCGCCCAAAGTCGATCCCGAAAAGCCCTTCACCGCCAAGCAGGCCGATGCCATCCTCGAACTGCAACTGCATCGCCTGACCAAACTCTCGATCGACGAAATTTCGAACGAGTTGAAAGGCGTCCGCGAAAACATCGCCGAGTACGAATCCATTCTCGGCTCCGAGAAAAAGCTGCGCTCCGTCATCGTCAAAGAGCTGGAAGAAGTGAAGAAGCTCTACGGAGACGATCGCCGCACCCGCATCGAAGACGAGGCCGCCGAAATCGTTCTCGAAGATCTCATCGCCGACGAGCAGGTTGCCGTCACCGTCAGCCACTCCGGCTACATGAAGCGCACGCCCATCTCCACCTACCGCATGCAGCGCCGCGGAGGCACGGGCCGCACCGGCATGAAGACCCGCGACGAAGATTTCGTCGAGCATCTCTTCATCGCCAGCACGCACGCCTACATTTTGTTCTTCACCAACACCGGCCGCGTCTACTGGCTGAAGGTCTATGAAATCCCCGACGTCAGCGCCGCCGGAAAGGGCAAGCACGTCGGCAACCTCATCGGATTGCAGCCCGGCGAGAACGTCAAGACCATGCTCGCCGTCCGCAACCTCGAAGAAGAAAACAAGTACATCTTCTTCGCCACGCGCAATGGCTTAGTCAAAAAATCCGAACTGCGCGAGTTCATGCACGTCCGCTCCAACGGCATCAACGCCATCGGCATCGAGCAAGGCGACGAACTGGTCGCCTGCCGCGTAACCGACGGCAACCAGATTATCTTCTTAGCCAGCCACGAAGGCATGGCGGTCCGCTTCGACGAAAGCCACGTCCGCCCCATGGGCCGCGGCGCCTACGGAGTCTGGGGAATCGACCTGGAAAAGGGCGACTACGTCATCGGCATGGCGACCACCACCAAGCCCGACGCCCCCGCCCCTGCGACAGAAAAGACTGCGGCGGAAGGCGAGCCCGAAGTGATCGATGTAACCGTCAAAGGCGACCTGATCCTCTCCGTCACCGAAAACGGATTCGGCAAGCGTACCCCCGCCGACTCCTACCGCCTCACCAACCGCGGCGGCAAAGGCGTCATCAATCTCAAAACCACAGAGCGCGTCGGCAAAGTGATCGGCATCGCGCAGGTCGACGACAAGTCCGAAGTCATGCTGATCAGCCACTACGGCAAAATCATCCGCATGGACTCAACCACAATCCGCGAATCGGGCCGCAACGCCCAAGGCGTCCGCCTGCTGAATCTGGAGCCAGGCGACAAAGTAGCGGCAGCCGTAGTAATCGCCCCAGAAGAAGAACCAAACGGCAACGGTGGCACCCTGATTCAATAGATGAATGTTCGACAGTCGGTTCTTGGTCAAATCGCAGTTCTATCGGGCCGACATCTCGAGACGGTAGATGTCGGCTCGCTCGTTAGACGCCTGCTCCTATTCGATCGAGTAATCGTTAAGTCCTTCCGACTCCGCGAGATCCCCACCCTCGTCCGAACCTTCCAGAAAACCGGATTTACTGAACTCATTAATTCTGGCCTTTTGCAATTTACATGCGAGTTCACATGCATCATCACCGATATCAACCGTGGTGGCATTCGCCAAGTACCAATAAACCATTTCACGTTCGGAACTGCGGATTCGGCAAATCGGGAGCATGAGCTAAAGAAAGAGCTGGTCGCCCTACAAGCAATCTCGGGACTCAAGAACTCGGATCGAGCGGCTCTTGAGGAAACCGTCTGGAGGTCGATAGTGAGGCCACCTGGGACCTACGCGAAAGATCTGCTCGCTCAGCTTGACCATGATATTCGGACCAATGCGCCAGTTCTCCGTCAAGCATTGATTGAGCGAATAAGAATCGATCCCGGGTGCAGAGAAGCGAATATCCCGGATGCCGACCTGAGGGTCGAAGAAGTGAAAGAACGGATTTTCCATCTCAGGAGTTCGCTAGGTTCTTCTGGCTTGGCGCCGGAGAAAGAGCATTCCTTGCTTCATCAAGCGGTCACTGCGGTGGCAAATCTCGATCAACGTTTGGCCGAAATGCAGGTCTACTCCGCCATCACTGGCTTCCAGAGCGAAGAGGCCCCAATGCTGTTTGGAAGGCTGGCGGGTATTGTTTCAGGTCTCAATCCCAGGGTCGCGGAGGAACAGTTCGAGAGGGTCATTGAAATTGCCGATGTGCCGGACTTCAAACCTGGGCAGAGAGTTGATGTAGAACGCTTGCTGAAAGCGCGTGGGTCATCCGAATGTCGAGAATTCCGAGAGTGGCTAGCATCTTTAGACAAAACGACCGACTCACAAATCAAGGAAATGGTCGGCAGTATCAAAAGAAAGGTCGCATCGGTCGCGGGCAGCACAGGTGGCAGGATCATGCGCTTTGCGGCCACAACAGGCATTGGGCTAATTCCGATTGTAGGCCCAATTGCGGGTGCTGCCGTCGGGGCTCTAGATTCTTTCCTTGTTGATCGCGTTCTCCCGCGCTCCGGGCCCGTGGCCTTCTTGTCCGACACATACCCTTCCCTGTTTGTGTCACCCTAGTTCAGGCGACAGCAAGCTGGCACAGAGCTACAGAGCGATAGATCAGACCACTAACAGACGGTAGAAAAGGCTCTGCTCCCCCAAAATGCCGAGTACCTCGGAAACGGCATTCCCGAATTCATACTGTGACCCGAACTGTTCTTTCCTCTTCTGTTTATCCTTGAAAACCGCTACCAGTTCGCTTTTGGGGGCGTCGGTTTTCTTCAAAAATGCTTCATATTGAACGATGAGATTTTGGATTGATTCATGCGCTTTCACGCAGTGGGACTGTGTGATTAGCCACTCCAGTCTTGCGGTGGGGGTGAGGGAAACCATATGCTCGACGTCTGCCGGGGTTACCGTCTTGTTCTTCGTAAATACCGCAAGGAGATAAAGGAGCGCGGAGTAGCACGTTAGTAATCGGCTGTGCTTGAGCGTGTAATTTTTCAGTCTGCGCTTGGCCAACAGATCTTCCGGCTCCTTATGTGTGCGGACCTCATAGTTCACGCAAAATGTTCTCCACATGCGCAGTATGTCGTTCGCCAAGAACGCTGGCATAAAGCTATTTTTGTTTTGCTCGTAGTCCTTCCAGTATGCTGCTATTACCTCATCGATAATGTGGTGATAGGCAGTAGCGCCGATGAGCGGTGTACTTTCTAGCAGTAGCAGGAGACGAGCCGTGAAGGTGTTTTGTACATCATCTTCGGGAGTTCCGAGGGTATCTACGAGCTCCTCGACGGTATAGTGCTTGACGTATTCTCCATCACCAGAAAAATCAGGAATGCCAAGTTTCCGGGTGGCATCAATGAGATCTGCTTTTATGAGGATCTCGTCAAGGCCCCGGATTACAGGTTTATCAGTCGTCCCTTGGCCGGCAATGAATAGGTCAAGGTCACTGTGCGGATTTGCTTCTCCGCGACCAAACGAGCCTATGGCATAGACACAACCCTTTTCGCCGCAGATTTTTTCAGCGTCGTTTAATTCTTTTCGAAGTTCTTCGATACGTTGGATAGTTCGTTCTCGCCGCTGATCAAGGAGTTCTCCCATGACTTCCTCCCCACTCAAAGAGGTTCCCGAAAATCTCCGCTTGCTCGGTCGCATCGTCCAGTGCATGATGCGTGTGTCGACGTTCGGGAAGCAGTTGGGGAAGAATTTTGGATCGTCCGGCCTCGGAAATCGGCACAGACGCTTTGACCGCGTAGGCTGTTTTCATATCGAAGCACAGCGAGTGATTGAAAGGGGACCCTTTCGCAGAAAACTGCATGAAGTACCAATACAACCACGCCCAGTCGAAGCTTAACGGATAGGCTACTAACACCGGCTTTGCACCCCCTGCAATTCCAGTGATCCATTCGTAAGCTTCATGTATTGCTTCTTCGGGCCTTTCGCCTTCACGGCAAAGTCTCTCGCGATCAAGCCCGTTCACGCGAAGCGCTTCAGCTTGGAAGTTGTTCGAAATCGGCCTTAACTCCCGATAAAAACTCTCTTGCAAAGTTTGCGGTCGTCTAAACTCCTTACCATCAAAAGTGCCCGCATAGACGAGTGCAAACGAAAGCATGGAATATGGCCCAGGAATTGGACCATCGGTCTCCACGTCAGCGGAGAAATACACGTCGCCGAAGCGCAAATTTTCTCTGTGATCCTTCGAAGCGCTCATGTTCGAGCTTTCACTCTGATGCGGTACGACTATAGTACTCATGTTAGCAGCCCTCAATTTCGGCTGGTAATTTTGACCGTATCAGTTGGGACGATCAAAATATTAGTTTCTGCACCTTATCACGAAACATCCTGCGTAAAACTAGCCTCAAACTAATTTTCCAAGTTCCGAACCATCAAAACATACACGTTGCAGGTGATCGTGCCACCCGATTGGGGCGTTCGTACGGCCCGGTGGACTGGCCACCCTGTCTCCGCAAAGAAAGCGGGCAGCCTTCATTTCCGAAGTGGAAGCATGGCCAGGCCGACTCAGCGGCTAAAAGTCGCGGTTCATTCTCGGCGCTTACGCTGCTCTAAAGCGCCGCTCTTCCATCTACCCTCCACACAGCAGCAGTTCACTCCTGCTCTTGGTGAGCAAATTCCAGTTCTCCCGGTAGCCCTCGTAGCGGTAGCTGGCCTTCTTCGCCGGTGGTACGACGGGGCACAGCATTGCCATACTTTTCCTTCGCTTCCCCAGCAGCAGCACCGCGGGGATCAAGTACCAGGCATCTTCGGGGATCACGTAGGCGGCAAACAGGTCGATCTGATTGACCGAGTAGTCGTGCTTCTTCATATGGTTGGGCTTGAACTGGCAGCGGTATCCCGCTCCGGATCTGCTGGTTGTGGATTTCACCTGCACCCTGAGAAAGTTCTCTCCGTGTGCGATGCCGACGTCGTAAGCCTGCGTGTCTCCCCAAGGCTTGCTAACGGCGAAGCAGCGCTGGGCGGCTGCCGCCATGAATTGCAACTCGACCCATTCACCCCGCTCTTTGAAAGTCCTGAATTTCTCCCAATACTTCGTACCGCGCACGCCCCGCCCCTTCCCCTGAAACACAAAAGGCGCGACCATGGGCCGCGCCTCTTTTTGCTGAACTTCTCTGAATTTCTCTCTATATATCCAGAATATCAAGTTGGAAGGGGTAAAGTGGACATCGATTCGAGCTTTATATTTAGCCTGATTTCAGGTAGTTAAAGAGAATCGTGTAGTTTTTGCCTATTGACAAGTTTCCCAGCAATCGACTTTTTGGGGAAAACGCGCCTTGTCCCGTATTATCGTTCCCGCTAGTCCCGGGCTCCGCTCTCGGGAATCAACGTCTTCGGGGTACCTATGACGCTCTCTAAACTTCATCTGCTCGCCCTGGTCTCGATGTCTGTACTTCTCCTCGCTGCCGACACCGCCCCCGCTCCTCCCATCGCCAAGAAACTCCCTCACGAAACCGAGGTCAATGGACGCAAGATGGTCGATAACTACGCCTGGCTCCGCGAAAAATCCAATCCCGAAGTGCGCGCTTATCTGGAAAAAGAAAACGCCTACACCGACTCGATCATGAAGCCCACCGAGCCTTTCCAGAAAAAGCTTTATGACGAGATGCTCAGCCGCATCAAGGAGACCGACGTCGAAGTCCCCTACCGCGAAGGCGACTACTTCTATTACATCCGCACCGAGGCGGGCAAGCAGTACCCCATCCGCTGCCGCAAAAAAGCCACCGCCGACGCTACGGAAGAAATTCTTCTCGACATCAACGAACTCGCCAAAGGCCAGGTCTTCATGACCGTGCAGGCCTTCGCCGTCAGCCCCGACGGCAACCAGCTCGCCTACACCTACGACAACACGGGATTCCGCCAGTTCACGCTCGCCGTGAAAGATCTCCGCACCGGCAAGACGTTAGCCGATCACGCCGAACGCGTCGGCTCCGTCGTCTGGGCCAGCGACAATTCGACCATCTTCTACACGCAGGAAGACGCCGTCTCCAAGCGCCAGTACCGCCTGTATCGCCACACCGCTGGATCGTCGAATCCTGACACCGTCGTCTACGAAGAGCCCGACGAGCGCTTCAGCGTGCGCGCTTTCAAAACGCGCAGCGAAGCCTTCATCTTCATGATCCTGCACAGCCACACCACCAGCGAAGCGCGTTTCATTCCTGCCACCCAGCCCGACGCGGAATGGAAGATTCTCGAGCCCCGCAAGCAGGGAGTCGAATATTATCCCGACCACAACGGCGACTCGTTCTACATCCGCGTCAACGATACCGGACGCAACTTCCGCCTGGTCAGCGCTCCCATCACCGATCCCGGCAGCAAAAACTGGCACGAAGTGATGGCGCACAATCCGGCCATCATGATCGACGAAACCGACTTCTTCAAGAATTTCGCCGTGCTCTACGAGCGCGAAAGCGGACTGCCGCAGATTCGCGTCATCGATCTGCGCAACGGGCAATCCAAGCGCATCGCCTTCCCCGAGCCAGCGTACGCCGCCTACTCCTACATCAATCGCGTTTACGACACCACCGATTTCCGTTACGGATATCAGTCTCCCATCACTCCGCCATCCGTTTTTTCCTACGATATGGAGAAGGGAACGTCGACCCTGCTGAAGCAGAAAGAAGTCCCGGGCGGATACGATCCCGCGAAGTACCAGGTCGAACAGATCTATGCCGTCGCGTCGGATGGCGTGAAGATTCCGATCTCCGTCCTCCGCCTCAAGAATGCGAAGCTCGACGGCACCGGCCCACTTTACCTCTACGGATACGGCTCCTACGGCATCTCGATTGACATGTTTTTCAATTCGAATATTTTCAGCATGGTCGACCGTGGCGTGGTTTACGCGGTCGCGCACATCCGCGGCGGAGGCGAGATGGGCAAGGCCTGGCACGATGCTGGCCGCATGATGAACAAGAAAACCACGTTCACCGATTTCATCGCCTGCGCCGAAGATCTGCTGAAGCGCGGCTACGGATCGAAAGACCGCCTCACCATCGAAGGCCGCAGCGCCGGAGGCTTGCTCATGGGCGCGGTGCTCAACCTGCGTCCTGACCTGTTCAAAGCGGCCCTGGTCGGCGTCCCCTTCGTCGACGTCATCAACACCATGCTCGACGAATCGCTCCCGCTCACCGTCGGCGAATTCGAAGAGTGGGGGAACCCCAAGGAAAAAGCCGCATTCGATTACATGATCACTTATTCGCCCTACGACAACATCGAAGCCAAGGCCTATCCCAACATGCTGGTAAAAACGTCATTCAATGACAGCCAGGTGATGTACTGGGAGCCCGCAAAATACGTGGCCAAAATGCGCGCCACCCGCATCGATAAAAATATCCTGCTTCTAAAAACAAATCTAAGCCCCGCGGGCCATGGCGGCGCGTCGGGAAGATACGACCGCCTGCACGAATCGGCCTTCGACTACGCGTATCTTCTAACCCAAATGGGAATCTCCAACTAACGAATGTGGCGCGGGCGTGCACGAAAAAAGCCCGCTTCTCGTCGAAGCGGGCTCTCACAAAACTGCAAATGTTATTTCGTGTACGGCCCCGGATAATTCGTCCCGTCCGCGCACCCCTTCTGCCCGCTGGAGTTCGCGTACCCGGTGTTGTGGTCATAATCGTAGTTCGACCAGTTCCCCTGGATCTTCCACTCCTGGCTTCCAAACAGAACGTATGGTCCGCCGAACACCCACGCGCATTTGTCTCCGTTCTCCGCGCCGGAACTGTCGTACCAGGCGTTCCCGTTGGGATCGGACCGCGTCTCCGACAACTCGTGGCCTGACACGTTGGCATCGGCCTGCAGGCCTTCCGACTGGCCGGCCACTGTACTGCCCGGATTGCACCCGGCGTCCCCATCCGGCTTAAAGAAGAACCCGAATTCGATCGCGGTCCCGTTGCACGAACCCCAGCTGTGATACGCGCAGTAGTTGGCGCCGCCGCGAGCCTTGTCCACGTAAACCGGATAGTAGCCGTTCGCCACCGGCTTCGGGAAAACCTTGCAGACCTCGTTCAGCACCGCAGAAGTACTGATATGCTTCGGCACCGAGCTTCCATCCACAACGTGGCCCGAGTAAGTGATCGTGCTGCTTACATGAACTCCATTGCCGTCGGTGTACTCATCCACTGTGGCGGCATAACTGGTTCCGCCCACCCCGCTGTACCATTTATCCATCCCCGAGATTTCATCACCCGTATAGCCGGGCCAACTGGATCCCCACCAGATCGCTTCGACCGTCGTGGTGGGCAAAATCGGCCCGCCATGATACGTCATGTCGGGGCTGGCCGGTGGCGCATGCAGCCTCGCTGCGTCCTGCGTCCAGTGCGGCCCTAAAATTGGAGGCTCACTTTTGTTGGGATTTTTATTCGCATCCTGGGCTGTTACCGAAAGGGCAAACAACATCAAAGCGGCGAACGAAAGCCATCTCATCTCGTCTCTCTCCTTGTTTAAGTCGGGTTACGAAGGGCAAAAACCGCGCGATTGTCCT
>Ga0209166_10001108_pt1 | contig 23608 bp, 20 predicted proteins | sample Coa_R1_3_FD_187151 | JGI IMG/M metagenome (GOLD analysis project Ga0209166, IMG submission 187151) | Surface soil microbial communities from Centralia Pennsylvania, which are recovering from an underground coalmine fire - Coalmine... | ecosystem: Environmental > Terrestrial > Soil >... | reverse complement strand
CGCCCCTTGCGGGTCGAGACCATGTGCTGGCCGCTGCCATCGGCATTCATGATGAAAATCTGGTCGCACTTCACGTCTCCGTGCGACGACTGATAAATCAGTTTCTTGCCGTCAGCGGAGAAGTAAGCCTCGGCATTCTGTCCGCCAAACGTCAACTGGCGAACGTTGCGCAAATGTTTTTCCTGCGGCGTCGCCTGATCACTTGGAGTCGAATCCCGCGCACAAACCGCCTGCCCGAGAACGGACAGACATACAACCAGAGCAGAGATAAACGTTCGCTTCATAAGGGATGCCTGCCAGTGTAGCGTGCCGAGACCGATCACCACAAAGGCCACGAGGTTACACGAAGGAATACTAGAGAAGAAAATAAGATTTCCTTCGTGCACCTTCGTGACCTTCGTGGTTCTTGCTTTCGGGGGGTGCCACCCAGAAGAGTAGAATGGCGCCGCAATCCAACGGAGGCTTGTATGAAATCTTTCATCCCGACACTCGTCGGGGTGTTCCTGATGGGAACAATCGTTCTGTCCCGCCCAACGGTCGCCGCCGCTCCGAAAGTTACGGTCGAGACGCTCATACACCTCGAAGCCGAGTTCATGAAGGCCGCCGCCGAAAAAGGCTCCAAAGGATATCTCTCCTACTACGCCGACGACGCGGTCGAGTTGCCCAATGGCGCCCCGGCAATCGAAGGCAAGGTGAACATTGCGCCCGGCATGAATTTTCTCGACGACCCGAACAACCGCCTGACCTGGACCCCCACCGGCGGCGACGTCTCTTCGTCAGGGGATCTCGGCTACACCTACGGCACCTTTGAATTTCGCTCGAACGACAAAGACGGCAAGCCCAGAGTCGAGCATGGAAAGTACACCAGTATCTGGAAGCTGCAAAAAGATGGAAGCTGGAAAGTAGTTCTCGACATGGGCAACGCCAGCCCCGCACCGAAATCCTAAATCAATTCGATGGACTAGCGCGCCTCAAAGGGCAGCCTAGGCGCGATCAGGCACAGGCATCACGACGTACTTTGGTTTCTTGAGTGTTTGGCGGCGCATTGTGTAAAGTCAATACATCCACCTCTCATCTGCCAAGTCGTGCGCTATCGCTGTCCCTCATTTACGGGCGAGAGGGCGCGCGCTGGCTTTGGTCCTCGCCTTCTTTGCAGTGATCACGGTATCGCTCTGCTGCGGCGGGGAATCTGCGGCGGCTTCCGCGCCCAAGGCAGATGTTCATCTTGGTCAGGTCGACTCCATCATCAATCAGGCAATCGCTGAGGGGAACATTCCCGGCGCTGTCCTAATCGTAGGACACGACGGCAAGGTTGTGTATCGGAAAGCGTACGGCAACCGGGCGCTGGAGCCCAGGCGCGAGCCGATGACCGTGGACACGATCTTCGACGTTGCATCGTTGACCAAGGTGATTGCCACTACGACTGCGGTCATGCAGTTGGTGGAACAGGGGAAGATTCGGCTGAATGATCCGCTGGCGAAGTATCTGCCGGAATTTGCGCAGAACGGGAAAGAAGACATCACCATCCGGCAGTTGCTGACGCACTATTCAGGACTGGCTCCGGACCTGGATCTGACGACACCTTGGGAGGGCAAGAATACCGCTTATCAACTGGCATTTGTCGAGCCGCCGGAGACCACGCCCGGTTCGGGGTTCATTTACAGCGACATCAATTTCATCATGCTGGGCGCGCTGGTAGAAAAAATCTCTGGAGAGCCGCTCGACGTCTATACCGAGAAGCACATTTTCGCACCGCTGAAGATGACCCATACGCGCTTCCTGCCTCCCGCATCGTGGCGCCCGAAGATCGCGCCCACGCAGTATGACGAAAATAACCACATGCTGCGCGGCGTCGTTCACGATCCGACATCCCGGCGTATGGGCGGGGTGGCGGGACATGCGGGATTGTTTTCCACGGCAGACGATCTGGCGAAGTTCGCACAGACACTCCTGAATGGCGGCGATGGAATTCTGTCGCCGCTGACAGTGGTGAAGATGACCTCGCCTGAAACACCACCGTCCGCGCCGATATTGCGCGGTTTTGGGTGGGACATTGATTCTCCGTTTTCTTCGAATCGCGGCGACTTGCTACCGGTGGGATCGTTCGGGCATACAGGCTTTACCGGCACATCGATCTGGATCGATCCAACGACCAAGTCGTACATCATTCTGCTGACCAACTCCGTGCATCCGCGCGGGAAGGGCAATGCAATTGGCTTGCGTGTGAAGGTGGCAACCGAAATCGCGGCGGCTCTGCCTTTAACGGCCGACGAGAAAGAAGCCGTGCGGCTGAAAAGCCTGACCGGATACAACGAGGCGTTGAGCGCCGGACGGCGGATGAGCGCCCGCAACGGGACAGTGAAAAACGGCATTGATGTGCTGGAGGAGCGCGGATTCGATGTGCTCAAGCCGGCGGGTGAAGGGAAAAAGCGAATCGGGCTGGTCACGAATCAGACGGGAATCGATGCCGAGGGGCGGCGGACGATCGACGTGCTGGCACAGGCTCCGGGAGTCGAGTTGGACGCGATCTTCAGTCCGGAGCATGGAGTGGCGGGAGTTCTGGACACAACCGATATCACCAACTCGAAAGATGCGGCGACCGGCGTGCCGATTTACAGCGTGTATGGGGCGACGGACGAGGCGCAGCGGCCGGAACAGGACGTGCTGAAAAATCTGGACGCGATTGTCTACGACATTCAGGATGCCGGCGTGCGCTTTTATACGTACGAGTCGACGATGGGTTATTTCCTGGAAGCGGCGGCCAAAGCCGGCATTGAGATGATCGTGCTCGACCGGCCGGATCCGATTACGGGATCGTTCGTGCAGGGTCCGGGGACCGATGAGGGCCACGACAGCTTCACTAATTACTGGACCATCCCGGTGCGCCACGGGATGACGGTTGGCGAGTTGGCGCACATGTTCAACGCCGAGCGCGGCATCAATGCGAAGCTAACCGTGGTGCCGATGGATGGCTGGGAGCGTGGGGATTGGTTCGATTCGACAGGGCTGCTGTGGGTGAATCCGTCACCGAATTTGCGAAGCGTCACCGAAGAGGTGCTGTATCCGGGCGTGGCGCTGATCGAGGGTACGAATATTTCGGTGGGGCGCGGGACGGATTCTCCGTTTGAACTGGTGGGCGCGCCCTGGATCAAGAGCAAGGAATTCGCAGCGTACCTGAATACGCGCGGGATTGGCGGGCTGCGGTTTGTGCCGGTGACGTTCACGCCGGCGTCGAGCGTGTACAGCGGGCAGGCTTGCCAGGGAGTCAATATCATCGTGACCGATCGCAACGGTTTCGATGCGCCAGAGTTAGGTATCGAGTTGGCGGCGGCGCTGCACAAGTTGTATCCGAACGATTGGAAGATTGAGAAGATGCAGCAGTTGCTCGTCAATCAGAGCGTATATGACGCGCTGATGGCGGGACAGGATCCGCGCCGCATCGCACAGGAGTGGCAAGACGGGCTGGCAAAGTTTGAAGCGGTGCGGCTGAAATATCTTATCTACAAGTAGAAGTTCTGCTGAGGTTCCGAGGGGCGCGGCCGTCGGCCGCGCCCTTCGGAGTTTTCGACTCAATTACTGTTCGTAAGCTCCCATATTGATCTGTCCGCTGCCGTTCACCCGCGCATTCCCAGCATAATCCAGCACACCGACGGTGTTCAGGCCAAGGTTCGTTCCCGCATTGAGGGCCGGAGAACCCGAGGCCAGATCAAAGTTGTAGGGCGTAGTCGTGACGTTGACGTAAAGCGGATCGGCGAACTTCGAGTGCGCCTCCTGCGCCGAAGCCGTCTGATATGCCGCGAAGCCACTAATGCTCTTGCCCTGCCAGTCGAACAGACTGCTGGCCCCCGCGGTGTCGTAGTAATCGTTGTAGTCCATCGCGGCAGGATTAGGCTCGCTGCTGGTGAAGTCGTAAACCAGATACTTCGAAGTGAGCGTGTAGTCGTCGAAAATATTGTTCTCGACGGTGTTGTTGGTGGCGTAGTACTGGATTTGAAATTCGCCCAGTCCCGAGTTGCCGTAGGTTCCGTCGTCCCAAAGGGAATTGTTGACGATCACACAGTGGTCGGTACCGCCCACGTTTTTCGAATAGCCGCCTATGGAAAGACCGACGTAAAGGGAGTGGTAGATGATGTTGTTGCGGAACAGCACATAGCTTGACGTGTGGCCGGAATGCTCGCTGGCCATCTCGCTCAAGTCGGAGTCATGGATGAGGTTGCGCTCGACAATAATGCGCGTGCAACCGTCGCAGTAATATCCGTCGGCGCCAACCTGGTTGTGGTAGACGGGATTGGTCGTGGAACTGATGTTGTAAATGGTGTTTCCGAAAACCCATCCGTCGCGGGCCTGATCGTAAGCCGAATTGGGCGAGACGCCTTCGAATCCAATATTATCCAGTCCGATATTGTCGCCATCGTGCACCAGATTGTTGGCTTCCACAAAGTATTGAACGTTGCCATCGAACGACACGTTCTCACTGCAGCCGGTCGTGTTGTGGTCAATTTCGTTGCCCTTGAGGGTCACATTGTTAATGGACGCAGGAGCTTGCGTGCCGTAAAGGGCAATCGCCAGCGCGTTGGCTGCATTGCAGCTTGAGAGTGTTTGCACGATGTTGTGGATGTGATTATTCAGAATCTCGATGTTGCTACCCGCGCCCTCGAAATCGATGCCCACGGGAACCTTGCCTTTGGCGGAACTCGAGAAGTTCCGAATCTCGAATCCTTGAATGATGATGTAGCTGAAAGTTCCTTCCAGGCTGAAAAGTCCGGTCTGTCCGCCCGCTGCCAGACCCGTGCCGTCCACGATGGGCGCTTCGCCCGGGTAGTTCTGGAACGTGATGTATCCCGCGGTGGAATTGCCGGACGTAATCATCGTGACGATTTCGTTGTAGGTGCCGGCACGTACCTGGACGGTGTCCCCCGCGTGAACGCTATTGGCTGCATGCTGGATGGTGCGCCAGGGGGCCGCAAGTGTCCCCGCGTTGGTGTCATTGCCCGACGTCGAAACGTAATAAGTCACGCCAGAGCGCGACGGCAGCTGGATGGTGACCGTGGCCGTGGCAGATTTTGTGGGATCTGCTTGCGAGATCGCGGTGACGGACACCGACGCGGGACTCGGCACACTCGAGGGCGCCAGATAGAGCGCCTCGTTGGCGGTTCCCAGAACCGTCGTCGAAACCTGGCCGTTGATCGAGCTTCCGCCGTTTACTCCGTTGACCTGCCACGTGACTGCAGTATTGGTTGATCCTGAGACTGTGGCGGTGAAGGATTGCGTGGCCACGGTTGCGAGCGAGATCACCGATGGAGAGATGGCCACGCTGACCTGTGCGACGGATGGGGTCGCAAGGCTAGCGGCGATCAGAACAGCCAGGCCAATCAGCAAAGTCTTGCCGATGGGCTGCCGGACAGCATGCAGGGGATTGCTTGTCTTCATGGCGGAACTCCTCCTGAGAGAGATTGCAGCTTTGAGGCCCCAATGCGATTCATTACGAATCTGGTTTCGATGACTTACGAATGGATTCTTATTGGTTCAGATGAAACACCCTGATTCCGATGTTGTCAAGGCTTTTCTAAGAAGCGAGAGGAATTGTGTGCCGAGGATCGATGGCGACAGGACCGAGGCAGTACTTCGCGGAGGGTATTCACGTTGCGAATACCCCCGCTGAATCAGTTCAGTTACGACACGCGACAGAAGTGCGCCTAGCTACCCAGTTTCTCGAAGAATCGGCAGATAGTTTCAATCCCACGGTAGAAGTTCGGGATGTGAAACTTCTCGTTGGGCGCGTGCAGGTTGTCGTCGGGCAGGCCAAAGCCCATCATCACGCTGGGAATCTTCAGCACATCCTGGAAGTCGGTGACGATTGGAATCGAGCCGCCGCTGCGGATGAACACGGTGTCTTTCTTGAACGTGTCGTGCAGCGCCTGGGTTGCGGCTTCGATGTACTTGTTGTCAGTGCTGACCACGCAGGCCGGACCTTTGCTCCAGACCTTGACCTTCGTCTCGATTCCCTTCGGCGTGTTCTTCTTTATGAACGCCATGTATTTCTTCAGGATGTCGTCGGGATCCTGATTGGGGACCATGCGCATCGAAACCTTCGCCTTCGCCTTCGCCGGAATCACGGTCTTGGCGCCATCGGCTATGAAGCCTCCCGGCATGCCATGGACTTCGAGGGTCGGGCGCGCCCAGGTGCGGTAGAGCACGGAATAGCCGGGCTCTCCGGTGAGCACTTTCGATCCGACTTCGGTCTTGCGGTAATGCTCCTCGTTGAAGGGCAGGCGCTTCCACGCTTTCAACTCGGCAGCGGTGGGCGCTTTCACGCCTTTGTAGAAGCCGGGGATCAGCACCTTGCCCTTCGAATCTTTCATTTTGCTGATCATCTCAATCAGAGCGAAGAAAGGATTCGGGGCTGCGCCTCCGTACATTCCGGAGTGCAGATCAGTCTTGGCGCCGTAGGCTTCGATTTCGGTATATACCAAGCCGCGCAGCCCGACGCACAGTGTCGGAAGATCGGGGGCGAAGAGTTCGGTATCGCAGACCAGCGCGAAATCAGCCTTCAGCTTGGCCTTCTGCTTGCGGATATATTCGGCGATCGACTCGCCGCCGACCTCTTCTTCGCCTTCGAAAAGGATCTTCACATTCAGCGGCAGCTTGCCGCCGCCGGTTTGCATGAGCGCTTCGAGGGCTTTGACTTCCATCCAGAGCTGACCTTTGTCGTCGACGGCGCCCCGGGCGTAGATGTTGTTGTTGCGCTCGGTGGGCTCGAACGGCGGGGTATGCCATTCGTCGAGCGGTTCGGCGGGCTGGACGTCATAGTGGGCGTAGCAGAGCACGGTGGGCTTGCCTGAAGCGTGCAGCCAGTCGGCGTAGATGAGCGGGTGTCCCTTGGTCGGAATGACCTCGACATTTTCCATGCCGATGCGGCGTAGCTCGCTGGCGACGTAATCGGCTGCTTTCTGAATGTCGGGCTTGTGTTCTTCTAAGGTGCTGACGCTGGGAATGCGGAGGAGGTCTTTGAGTTCGTTCAGGAAACGCTGCTGATTGGTGCGGGCAAAATCGACTGCCGGAGAAGCCATGATGAGTCCTTTCTGTGATCTCGGAAGACAACGCAAGAGTGCGGGTCAGGAGTCCGAGGAAACGGACCAGTATACCGCTAAGGGCCGCTACTCGTGCGAGGCAGGATCTTGCAACAGAGGGGACGACTAGAACTTCATTGGAACCTTGCCGGAGAAAAGGCACTCAGGTCGTGCTCTGGAGCGCGGCCTTCGATGACGGCGGTCATGACCAGTGCTGTGATTGGCGCGAGCAGGATACCGTCGCGGAAATGACCTGTCGCCACGTAGTAGCCAGGAGTTTCGGTGGCGCCCAGGATGGGGAGTGCGTCGGGAGTTCCGGGGCGCAGGCCAGCCCAGTCTTCGAGAATCTTTGCCTCGCGAAGCTGCGGCACCAATTCCAGGGCGGCGTGGTGCAGGCGCTGGATGGTCGCGGCATCGGTGCGCTTGTCGAAGCCCGCCTCTTCCACGGTGGCGCCGACAAGCAGGCGGCCGTCGCTGCGTGGAATGAGATAGGCATGGGGCGAGCGGATCACGTGTTTCAAAAGAGTGCGCGAAGGCATTACCAGGCACAGCATCTGTCCTTTGACCGGGCGGGTAGGGAATCGGTGGGGAGCGATTTTCCCCGACCACGCGCCGGCGCAATTCACAACCTTCGAGGCATGGAATGAAGTCTTGTTGGTGGTGACGCCGGTGACTCGACCTTCTGCCATTTTGACCGCAGTGACTTCATCGCCGGAAGAAAAATCCACGCCTCGGAGCTTTGCGGTTTTCAACACAGCTGACACTAGTCCGCGCGGGTCCACACTTCGCTCCTTGAGATAGAACGCTGGCTGGCCGGGCTCGGCGAGTGCCGGTTCCAATTCTGAGAGCGAGGCGGGAAGCAAACTGTTAACAGTAAATCCAGGGCGCTCCTGAACGTGCTCCGGGGGCGGAATGACAATGGTGCCGTAGTCGCGCAGATCGACATTCATCCCAGACTCGAGCTGCAGTTCGCGGGCGAATTCGGGATACATCCGGGCGCTAGACACCGCTAGCGGCTGGAGAGGTTCGGGGAGTTCGAGGCCACAATCCACCAGCATGCCCCCGGCGGCATGAGAGGCTTCGCGTCCGGGTTCGCCACGCTCCACAACCACGACAGTGGCTCCGCGCCTCAGCGCCAGGGCAAGCGAGAGGCCGATGACGCCTCCTCCAATCACGATTACATCCCAGGTCTTCACCTCCGCATTCTAAAAGAGTTGGGAACTTTCATGCGGCAGTTCGACCAGCCATCCAGCAAAGGAACAGGTGACAGGCGCCGGTCTGGCTGCATAAAATGACAGGCATGCACAAATTGATGATTAGAGCGATGCTGTTGGGGATGCTTGCAACCGCGGCTCTGGCGTGGGGGCAAAAGGACAAAGACAACGAGCCGACCTCGTGGGTGTACTTCAACGTCGTCAAGGAAGATAACGGCAAGCCGGTGCGCAATGCGGCCGTGATTATGCATCCCGTGAATGACAAGGGCAAGCAGGGGCGAGGCGACCTGGAACTGAAGACCAGTCCGGAGGGAAAGACTGAATTTGACGGCGTCCCTTATGGCCGCCTACGGGTGCAGGTGATTGCGTCCGGCTTTCAGACTTACGGCGAAGACTTCGACATCGACAAAGAGAAAACCGAAATCACGATCAAGATGAAGCGCCCCCAGGGGCAGTTCTCGATTTACGACGATCACACGAAAGACGCGAATCCTCCAGCAAAGCAAGAGCCTCCGCCCGCGGAGCAAAAGGACAAAAAGCCCAACTAGAATTGGCCGATGACGGGCATTGCAGGGAAATCCATGGATTATTTATTGAAAACAGAACCGTCTACGTATTCCTTTGCGGACCTACAACGGGAAAAAACCACCATCTGGGATGGCGTTTCGAATCCAGTTGCCCTCAAGAACATGCGCGCCATGAAGCCGGGCGAGCGGCTGGTGATTTACCACACCGGGGATGAGAAGAGCGCGGTCGGCACAGCCACAGTCGTTTCGGTGGACCCGTCAGACGCAAGCAATCCGCAGGTGAAGATCAAAGTCGGCAAGGCGATTGCGAAGCCGGTCACGCTCGCCGAGGCAAAGGCGAACAATTTATTTGCGGATTCCCCGCTGGCGCGGCAGGGCAGACTTAGCGTGGTGCCGCTGAACGAAGCCCAGTACAAGTTTCTGACTGGGGAGTAATCAAATCACTCCAAATCAAAAACCCCACCCTCTTGCAAGATACGCGAGCAGGGCGGGGTACCTCGTGGCTCACCGTCTCAAACTCTTCGGCTTACGACGCTTTGGCGTCGCGGCGGATCAGGGTCGAATCCAGAAAATATCCCAGTCCCAGAGTGAATGGAATGGCGCCGAACGCTGCGGCCATCAGGGCGTCTGGTTCGACGCGCGCGATGATGGTGAAGGTCAGCATGAAGCCAATGGCGCCTGCGATCAACAAAATGCCGGCACGCCGGGAGCGAGAGGATTCGGAGAGTTCAGGTTGCATTGGAACCTCCACTCCGCGCGCCATCGCCGCCAGACGCTCCTCGGTGCGCAGTTTGCGCACGCGGTAAAAGGTGTACAGTCCTACCATCGCGATGGGAAACGTAAAAACCATGACGACTGCTGCGAGGCCGGTGAGTCCTTCCATGACAGTTCTCCTTCCTGCTCGGCTTACTGCGCCTGCGGGAACTCGATTTCTGGTTAAAGATACGAGAGCGGGCTCAGGAAAGTTCCCTGACGAGCCAACTCCGGGCAATCAGGGTGCTTCCAAAGCAAGAAGACATCGCCGCCAGTCTCTTCCGCTCGCTCTACGGAGAAATGATGAAATTTGAACACTCTTATCGAACTTGGATGGCGGCGTGTGCCGCCATCGTTTTGGCCCTCGTACTTGCCACTCAGACGCTGCAGGCACAGGAGACCAACGAAAAAGTGACCGTTGATGGAGTCGACCGGGAGTTCAAGGTTCGCCTGCCGCGCGGTTACGATGCACAGCAACGTTACCCGGTCGTGATCATGCTGCATGGAATGAATCAGGATCCGGATGATATCGAACGCCTGACGCGATTCGACGAACTGGCCGATAAAGACGGGGTGATCGTGGTCTATCCAGCGGCCCTGCACGGGCGCTGGAATGTGGGCGTTCGTCCGGAGCAGCGACCGAGGATGGGTCCCGGCCCGCGTCGCCGATGGGGATATCCCGGAGGGGGCTATCCGGGTGGAGGAGGAGGATACCCCGGAGGCCAGCGGCCGAACCGTGAGCCCGACCAGCAGCACCGGATGGGTCCTCCGGAAGACATTGCGTTCATCAATCAAATGCTGGACCAAATTGGCTCGAAATTTTCAACCGATTCTTCCCGCATCTATGCTGCGGGCTTATCGGCTGGTGGCTTTATGAGCCTGCGGTTGGGCTGCGCGATCAGCGACCGCATCGCCGCCGTGGCTGCGGTGGGCGCGGCCATGCCGAAGACGATGGTGTGCGTGCCTTCGCGCCCAGTGCCGGCTGTGATGGTCAATGGCACCTCAGATCCGGTCGTTCCTTATGGCGGAGGCACGGAGCACAATCTCAACCTGCAAACGCTTTCGGTGGAAGATAGCGCGAAAGCGTGGGCGAAGATCAATCGCTGCGCGGAGAAACCGGAGCACAGCAAACTTCCGGCGCATGGCAAGGGCGGCATGGAAACCAAGGTGGAGACCTACGACGGCTGCCAACAGAATGCGCAGGTCGTGCTCTACAGCGTGAAGGGCGCGGGAAATACGTGGCCCGGCGGGGAGCAATATGAGGCCGAAAAAGCCGTCGGGAAGACAAGCTCCGATCTCGATGCGAACCAGGTGATCTGGAGTTTTCTGGTTACGCGCAAGCTGGGGGGCGAGAGCGCGAATCAGCAGTAGGTAGGCTGATAACTTTTTGTTTCTTCCACAAAAATCCCCCCACTTCTCGCAAAAACAGCGGGAAGTGGGGTACCCCGCATTGCTCATGCGTTAGTGGGAGTGGTCATGGTGCTTGGGCGGTGTGATGCCGGTGTAGTCTCCATTGACCTTGGCATCGTAGGGGCCGTTCAACATGTCAAAGCCGTTGCCTGCCACGGCGATCTGGCCCTGGCTCCAAACGATGTTCTGGTTTGAGTCGATCTCAATGACCTGCATGTTGTACTGATCGCTAATCAGGACGTTGCCGTTCTTCAGCATGAGGGCCCGGCTGGGAGCGGGATTCGAAACGCTACCGGCACGCGCGTTCGTGTAATAGCTCCATATCACGGTGCCGTCGGAGGCGACGTCGAGAATGCGGTTGTTGCCGCCGTCGGTGATCAGCGTCGTTCCATCTGGAAGGCGGCTGGCAAAGGCGGCGGCATTCAGTTCGCTGCACGTCGCGCAACCGTAACTCCACTGAATGTGCTTCCTGCGGTCGACTTCGATGACCCGGTTGTTGCCCTCGTCTGCGATGAGGATGTGGCCATTTGCCAGTAGCTCTGCGCTATTCGGATTGTTGAGCTGGTTGAAGCCATCTCCCGTTATTCCGGTTTGGCCATACTGCCACACGATCTGCTTGCCATGATTCACTTCAATGATGCGTGCGTTTCCCTGGTCCGTGATGAGGATGTGGTGATTGGGAAGCCAGGTGTTCTGCACAGGAGTGTTGAGTTGATTGGGGCCTCCGCCGGTCACGCCAGCTTGTCCGTACTGCCAGGTGATGTGGCCGTTGGGATCTACGAGCATAACGCGGTTGTCGGGGCATCCGTTGGGGCAGGTAGGCTCGGCTCCGGCAGGAACGCCAGTGCCTGCGACCAGAGTCATTGCGCCGACGCGCTGTGCATCGTTGACGCCGACGACAGAAGTCGGCCCGGCAACGCTGGAGCCGTCTCCAAATTGCCAAATGATCTCGTTCGTATCGGGATTTACTTCGATGAGACGATTATTGTACTGGTCCGAGATCAAAACGTTTCCGGGTGTGTTGAAACCGTTCCCCTGGGCCTGAGCTGAAAGCGCGCCCGCGGCGATGAGCGCCGCGGCGCAAGCCCAGATCTTCAGATGACAAAAATTCATGACAATCCTCCTGTGCAGTTCCGCGCCGCCATCCCGCGAGATGAGGCGCTGGGCTGGGCATTTGCGGGTCATGCACTGGCAGCGTCCGGCCGCCAGCGTGTTGATCATGAGTTTGTTATGTCAGGCCGGAGGTATTGTCATGAAATTGTCAAAACGCTGTCACATCGAGCACCCGGTTAGCGCAATTGTTTGCGCAGTTCACGGCGCAGAATCTTGCCGGAGGCGGTTTTCGGGACCATGTCGACAAAATGTAACTCACGAGGTTGCTTGTAATGCGTAAGGCGATCGGCAACAAAGCCGCAGAGTTCGTCCGCAAGCTTTTGCCCACCGGCGAATCCGTCGCGCAGTGCCACAAAAGCGACGGGAATCTCGCCCGCGTCCAAATTGGGGCTGCCTACGACCCCGCATTCCTTCACCGCCGGATGCTCCAGCAGCACCGCTTCGACCTCAGCCGGAGCCACCGGAAAGCCTTTGTACTTGATCATTTCCTTGCGGCGATCGACCACCCGGTAAAAGCCTTCGCGATCGCGCGTAACTATGTCGCCCGACCAATACCAGCCGTCACGCAGAACCGCGGCCGTGGCCTGGGGTTCTTTCCAATATCCCAGCATGAATTGTGGGCCCCGCATCACCAGTTCCCCCGGCAAGCCGGAGGAAACTTCGGTGAGATCATCCGGTGTGTCAGAGGGATCAATTTCAGGCTGCGCCAGAACGCGGCAGTCGGTTTGGGCAAGTGGCTGGCCAATCGAGTCCGGATGGTAGAGTGCCGGATCGAGATAGCCCACGTGCGTCACCGGGGAGGCTTCGGTCATGCCGTACCCCTGGCAGACGAGAATGTTGGTGAGGGCAGTGAAGCGCCGGGCCAGTTCGGGCGCAAGCGGCGCCGCGCCGGATTTGACCCAGTGAACCTTGTGGTCGCGAGGAAACTGTCCCGCTTCCGCCGCCTGGCATAGAGCGTTGATGATCGGCGGCACCAGCGGAATCGTGCTGATGGCCTCTTGCGTGATCAAGCTGGTCATTTGTTGCACGCTGAATCGCGGCATCAGGACGATCGTCGCCCCGAGCACCAGCCCGGGATTGAGAATCACGTTCAAGCCATAGATGTGGTAGAGGGGCAAGCAGCACAGGATGTTATCGGCGTGATTGAGCGCGGTCGCATTCGGCCCAAGGAGTTGGTAGATATTTGCGATCAGATTGTAATGCGAGAGCATCACGCCTTTCGGAAGTCCGGTGGTACCGCTGGAGTAGGGAAGTGCGGCAAGGGCCTGATCGGAAGATTGGATTGGCTTTGGAAAGGAAGCGCTGACTTTTTGGAGTAATTTGGAGAACGGCTCGGTGCCTGCGGCGGGTTGACGAGTCGTATAAACCCAGCGCAGGTCGGGCAATCCGGCCAGGTTGATGCCTTCGATATTTGCACCGTCGGTGATCAGGCAAACCGCGCCGGAATTTTCCAGTTGATACCGCACCTCGCGTTCGCGATAAGTGGGATTCAGCAGAGTGGGAATGGCTCCGGCCAGTTGGATGGCGTGAAAGGCGGTGCAGAATTCCCACGAGTTGTAAAGGAAGATGGCGACGACATTGCCGGGACGAACGCCCGCCTGAATTAAATTGCGCGCAATATTCTCGACCGTTTCCCCGTATTCGGAATAAGTCATGCGGCGGCCGCAAGAGGTGTCAACTAGAGCTAGTTTGTTCGCGTTGCGAACGCATGAGTCGAGAACAACATTGTGGAGAAAAAGATTGTGCGGATCGGCGTAGAGCTGGCTGCGCAACATTCCGCGACCGATTGTAATGGAAAACGGTTGCGGTCACGAACGGAGATATCCGGATTCGCATCTCTGCGATGCAGAGAAATGCAACAACTGAGTGTTAAAAGGCAGGCTAGCTGGCTAGTTTGCGCAGGAATTCTTTTTCGTCCATGCGGTACTTGAAGGCTTTGCGGCCATCGATGAAAACGACAGGTACTTCGTCGTTGAACTGGCGGCGCAACTCAGCGTCCGTGTCAACGTCGATCTCATGCCAATTAAATCCGCCACGGCGGGAAAGTTTGGAGAGACTTTCTTTCACCACTTCGCACAGATGGCATCCTTTGCGGGAGTAGACGATGACGCTGCGAAGTTCTGGCATGCGAGCCCGATTTTAGCCCGAGAAAACGCAGATTTACCACAGGAAAATCAAGGTCGAGTGGTCTGACCAGCCCCGAACCGATAGAATGCCCTGCATGCGGGACGACTCCGCCAAACCGCTGGCTGGCAAGACTGCGCTGGTTACCGGCGCGGCCCGGCGCCTGGGGCGTGCCTCGGCTCTGGCATTGGCACGGGCCGGGGCTGATGTGGCCATTACATTCCGAAATTCGGCTCGCGAGGCCAGCAACACAGTGGTGGATCTGTCCGCACTGGGCGTGCGCGCATTCGCGTTCCGCTGCGACGTCACTGAGGAGGCCAGCGTCCGCACCACAATGAAGGAACTGGGACGCGAACTGGGTCGCATTGACATCCTGGTAAATAACGCCGCGAACTACGAGACAGCCGAGTTCGAAAAGTTGACTTTACGCCAGTGGGACGCGATGTTCGCCTCCAATACTCGCGGCCCTTTTCTGGTGACGCGGGAGGCTCTGAAATGGATGCGGCGAAGCCGTGGCAAGGGTGCTCCGCCGATCGAAGGGAAGATCATTAACATGGGGTCGCTCGGAGGCCTGCAGCCCTGGGCCACGCACGCCCACTATTGCTCGTCGAAGGCTGCCCTGCACATGCTCACAAAGGTGATGGCCAGGGCGCTTGCGCCCGAAATCGCGGTCAACGCCGTGGCGCCCGGCATGATCGATCTGGGAGAGAAATCCGCTGCGGCCTTCATGCGTCGCATGGCGAGACAGACCCCAATGGCACGCAATGGCCGTGGTGATGAGATAGCCGCATCCGTGCTGTTCTTCGCGACGGCACCACAATTCATCACCGGACAGATTCTGGCTGTGGACGGCGGTTTGGGCCTTTAGGCTTGGGTCATGGGCGAGTTTCACCTCGGAAACTCGATTGGCCGGAAAGCCCCGTGCCGCGCGTGTTCATGCAATATCTCCTAGTTGGCCATGTAATAGGTAATAAATCTTGTGCTGCGTGACGTAGCTGTGCAGCCCTTGGATCTCGGGCCCGTCACCAGCATGCCGAAAATAGCCATTGCTCGCTGGCCAAGGTATATTGAGGTCGAATGAAGAAATCGAAGAGCAAAACTCCTGGTGCCGGCCCTTCCGGTTCACAGAGGCGGGAGGGCAAGCGCTCACCTGTGTCCGGGCGTGGTTCGACTCCAGCATTGAGTACGCGGGTGGCGGTGGCCATCATGGCCGCGGGCAAAGGAACCAGGCTTAAATCGCAACTCCCTAAAGTATTACATGAAGTCGGCGGGAAACCGCTGCTGGAGCACGTGATCCGTGCGGCCGTGCAGGTTGTGCCGGCAAAGGATGTGTACGCGATTGTGGGGCACGAGGCGGAACGCGTGCGTGCGGCGGTCGAGCACACGGGAATCAACTTCGTGTTGCAGGCGGAGCAACGGGGCACGGGACACGCGTTGATCGTCTCGCGCGAGGCTCTGGCGGCATATGACCACGTGATTGTGCTCTCCGGCGACGCCCCGATGATTACGCCGGAAACCATTGGCCGCTTGCGAAACTTTCATCTGGAAGAGCAGGCAGCCATGACGATGCTAAGCGCGGAACTGGAAAATCCCACCGGATATGGGCGGGTTTTGCGCAAGCCAGGCAGCGCCGATGTGCGGGCTATCGTAGAGGAGAAGGCCGCCAGCCCGCAGCAGAAGAAAATCCGGGAGATCAATTCCGGCTTTTATGTTTTTTCCGTAAACGATCTGTATGCGAACATCGGGGAACTTTCGACGGGAAATGTGCATGCCGAGTATTACCTGACCGACATGGCCGAGGTGCTGCGTAAGGCGCGCCGCCGCGTAGTGGCTTATGAAACTGCGACGCCGAACGAGGTTCTCGGCGGAAACACGCGCGCGGAATTAGCCGATATCGACCAGCAGATGCGGCTAGCGAAGTGCCGCCAGTTGATGACCGATGGGGTGACCATCTTTTATCCGGCGACGTGCGTGATTGATGCCGATGTTGTGATTGCCCCAGACACTGTGATCGAGCCCTACGTGCAATTACTGGGAAATACAAAGATCGGCGCAGGGTGCCGCATACGGTCCTATTGCGTGATTCGCGACTCGCAGATTGGGGACGGCGTAATGATTCGTCCCGGATGCGTGATGGAGGATGCTCACGTCAGTGCCGGCGCAGTGCTCGGCCCGTATTCGCACCTGCGGCCGGGCAGCGAGATTGGCGAGGGAGCCCACGTGGGAAATTTCGTCGAGACCAAGAAAATCAAACTGGGGAAAGGATCCAAGGCAAATCACCTGACCTACCTGGGAGATGCGGAGATCGGCGCAGGCGTAAACATCGGTGCTGGCACAATCACGTGCAACTACGATGGCGTGCACAAGCACAAAACCGTCATTGCCGACGGCGCCTTCATCGGCAGCGACACCACCCTGGTGGCTCCGGTGCGCGTGGGCAAGGGCTCTTACATAGGAGCGGCTTCATGCATAACGGACGATGTTCCCGATGAGTCGCTGGCGATCGGGCGAGGCCGCCAGGTTGTAAAAGAGGGCTGGGCGAAGCAGAAGTCTGCTGAGCGGAAGTAAGGGCCGCCCGGATTCCAGTTCCTCAACGGCTGATTCCACAGGCGGTCGTAATCCTTGACGACACTTCTTCGCGCTGTAAAATGGCGCGGGTTCCCTGGGGCTCCGAAAATCTCACCCAAATCAGGAGAAACTATGCACAATTTCAAGAGACGTTTTGTCGTAGCAGTTGTGCCTCTATTGCTGGCGAGCGTTGCGCCAGCGCAGAAAAAGACAAAATCCGCGGACGCCGAGTACATTGCGCAAGCCTTGTCGGCCGCTCCCAAAGCGGTCGCGAAAGAGGCGGCCGTCGTTCGCATGGAAACGGACGGAAAAATGACGACGCTGCGTGACGGTAAGAACGGATTTACCTGCATGGTGCTCAAGGGCGAAAAAATGTGTGCTGACGGCAACAGCATGGAATTCTTCGGTGCCTACATGAAGCACCAGCCGCCGCCAGACAAGTTGGGACTAGTGTACATGCTATCCGGGCATGATGCCGGCGCAAGCAATACCGATCCTTTTGCGACAAGCAAGACGGCGGACAATCACTGGGTGGTCACGGGCCCTCACGTGATGATTCTCGGCTCGGCGAGCAAATCGTTTGGGCTCTCCAAGACCCCCGAGGCAGACGCGTCAAAGCCTTACATGATGTGGGCCGACACACCTTACGAGCACGCGATGATTCCGGTCACGTCCGAGGCTGGCGCGGCAAAATCGGCAACGCCGAAAACCGAAGCTAAAAAATGATCGTAAGACGGATTCGCAAAAGAGAAATCAAATGGGGAAATAAAAAAGGCACCGGATTTTGGAACTCGGTGCCTGCTTCATAAACAGTTCCAGGTTTCTAATGCGAAACCGCAGCGAATAACTCCGAGTGCATCAGTGATTGGAACTGCTGGTCGCTGGCCTTGAAGTGAACACTCAAGTTCGACCCATCGGAGTCGACGGTGGTGTTGTCCACCGCCACCTTCTCGGCCGGCGTTGCACTCATCTTCTTGTACAGAATGCCAGCCTTGACCAGCGATGACATGGTACCTGCCGTTACGGAATCAGAGGTCTCGACAGTGAGGTCGAAGTTCACGCCACTGTTAAAGCTCATGGTGTAGCGCGAGCCCATAATGCGCTTCTTAATGGTCTCGTAGTCGGCAACTTTGGAGGCGTCGCCCAGCGCCGAGCGCATCATGTTCTGCGTGCCTTGCTGATCGAGAATGCTCCACACGGGAGCCGAGTCGACGCTGCTCATCATGTCAGCCATGGTGCCATTAGTGTCGAGCCCAAGCACCTGTCCGTCCCTGGTGTCGAGCGCGATCCGAATCGCGGTGGAATCGGCGAATAGCAGCGTGCTGTCGTCCAGGAAAGTCATCACGAAACCGCCATCCATCGGATAAAGCTCCGCAGTGCCGTATTTCTTGGGCTTGTAGTTCTGCAGCTTCATCTTCTTGAGGACGGCCTTCATGTTGAAAGGACCGGCCGCAACTCCCACCCCACGGACTCCTTGCTTACCAGAGCGAAACGAGGCAAACGTCAGCGTGTCCACATCTTTTTCAGGATCGATGCCGATGCCCTTGAGGGCAGCTTCGAATTGCTTGATGTTGTCGGGCATGAGTTGCTGCTTCAGGGCCATGGCCGTCGGCGAGTCCTTCAGCGCACGATAGTCCACCGAGATCAGTTGCAGCAGATCGGCAGGGATACAGGTGCGGGCAGAGGAGTTCAGTGGCATGGCGTAAGCCAAGCTCACCAGCAGTGCAGAAACCAGGCAGATTTTTAAAATTCTCATAACGCCTCGAGTCGGGAAATGGTCAAAATTGCGTGTACCCTCTTGGATGCACGCTTAGGAGTTGCCGTTAATAGATCGTCTTATTCTATTTTACTTGCACGGCAAGCTGCAGAAACAAAAGGACACGCCCCGTTGACCGATCGGGAGCAGGCTGCAAACCTCAGTCCAGGCCCAGCCCTTTCCTGGAGTCGGTTAGTCATTATCCGGGGGGCTCGGCGGCGTCCTGTCGTACAGGAAGTGGTTCTCATCCAGGGGCGCCGCGATCGTGCGAAATGCCAGGGGAGTCTGGTTGAAGTCGAAACAATCCAGCAGATCATCGGCGTAAGCATCGGCGTAACCAAGGGAAAGCAGGCCAAAGTCTTCTTCGATGAAATTCAGGATGCTTCCGAAATCATGATTGATGTGAGAGATGTAACCAGCCTTGGCAAAGGGCGAGACCACGATCAAAGGCACGCGGAATCCGTAAACGTAGCCAGATCCCCAGCTAACGCCATCATTCACGACTTTCCGCGGACGAACGTGATCATACCAGCCTCCCCAGTCGTCCCAGGTAATGATGATCGCCGTGTTCTCCCAATAGGAACTGTTGCCAATCGCGTTCACAATCGCGGCCACCCAGGATGGTCCGCCGGTCGTGCGGCTTGAGCCCGCGTGGTCGGAATTCGGTCCGCTCGGTATCACCCAGCTGACTGCAGGCAGTTGATGATCGGCAATGTCGTTCAGGATTGGAGCGGGCTTTTCAGGCGTGGAAAGAACAACATGATTGACCCAGTCAGAACCGACACATGCGGTCGCATTGGGGGGAGCTGCATTGGGACCGCACATGTGCTCAATAGCATTAGGAGCATTCCATATCCAGCCGGGCAGAGGAGTGTAATAGCGCCAGCTCACACCTTTAGCATTGAGTCGATCGGTGAGCGTGGGGTGATCCGTGCACGGGTATATCTTGCCTGTTTCCTTGCCAGTGGAGTCGACGATAGCGACGGACTCCTGCGGCGGAGCGGTACAACCCGCTATGGTGAACGCTTTAGCGATGCCCGATGGATTGTCCGCTACAAAGAGTTTGCTCGTTTCGCTCACAGCGGAAGTTCCAGAAATAATAAACTCATGTGCCGGGAAGCTCGGCCCCTCATTCGTTTGAAACATCCGGTCCCCAAAGGAGTATTGCTCTGCGAGTTGAAAATAGGGCGCAACTTCTGTTGGGTTGACATAGTGGAAGGGAGCGTTGGGAGGCGGACAGCCGGTAGCGCCCTTATAACAGGTGATCCTGACCTTGTCCGCGCCATCCATTCTGCCGGCGTCGTACATGGCTACGAAATCCGAGTGCGCGTGTCCGAGATCGTAATTGATACCCAGAGATATAGGGGTCAGTGGCACGATTTCGCCGGCAGAGTTCAAGCCACTGCTCGCAATGTCTGCGCCAGCTTTGATCAAAACTGGATCGTGAAACAGATTGTCGGGGGTACGGTTCTCCTGAAAGATGATAACGATGTGCTCAATCTTTCCGGGAGGAACAACGTTCCGGGTATAGCCAGGCCCGCAGCCGTTCATGCTCAATAGGATGGCACCACAAGCAGGGACCAGCAGCAAGACACACAGGAACAGCTTTCGTCGCACGAGCAACCTCAATCCTGTGGCAACCGGGTTTAACTGGGCAGCCCCGAAATGCCGGATTTTCAGTCCATAAGATGTAATTAACGCAGAGTGGTTGCTTTGTCGCGCAGTCCCGTGTCGTCAAGTTGGTGTTGCAGAAGCTTTACGAATGGAGAGCTCGAGCTCGCCGGCGAACATCTTCCACAAACGCTGGATCTTTCAGCGATCCCAGATTGATTTCCACATTGGCCAGGGCGCCGGTAACCGCCGCGCCGGCCAGAGCGCTTGCGGTCACTAGATCGGATTTCATGTTGGGATTGGTGATCGGTCCCAGTAGTTTCACAATCTGTGCTACTTCGTAAGCTTTTTCCGCGACGCCGAGCGGTACGGCGGTGGCACCCTTCAGCGCTGCTTCAATCAACGCCTCGCCGGATTTTTCATCGGCAGCGGCACGGGCTGATTTATACGCTTTCATCACCGAGTTGTAGGACTCGGCGTCGGCGTCGACCGCGGCTTTCAATTCTTCCCGCAGGGGCGAAAGGTTGGCGATGGCCGCGCTGAGTTGAGTCTCGTGTTGAGCGTAGGCCTTCTTGCCACGCGACATTGAAGCGACCATCACCGCAAGGCCTGCCGCCATCGCTCCCGCGGCGGCCGAAGCGCTGCCACCACCGGGAGTCGCAGTGGGAGCAGCCAACTGCTCGACAAATGGCTCGACCCCGGCACGCAGCCCTCCGACCGCCATCTTTCCGCCCATCACTGCGGCGAGGCGGTTCTCGAGGATTAAAGAAGAATCAAAATTTTCGACCTGCAAAAACCACTCCGCAGCCTCTTCCAGCGCTTTTTTTGGAATGAGCCCGACAATCTCACTCGACACGGGCATGACACCGTAGCGCGCGGCCTCGCGCTTCACCAGTTCAAATACGCGGTGAATGGGCGTCTGCTCGAAGTCGGTGAGATTCATCGAGACTTGGGCGAATCCGCGCACGAGAAAGCCAGCGCCCTTCACAAACCGCATGCCACCGCTGGAATAGCGCACCGTCTTGGCAATTTTCTTCGCGATGTCGACGTCTGGCGTGTTGAGAAAGACGTTATATGCGATAAGAAACTTCCGCGCCCCAACTACCGTTGCTCCGGCAGTGGGGTGGACGCGTGCTTCGCCGAAATCCGGACGGCGCGCCGGATTGGTTGCGATCTCCGCCCGGATGCCTTCGAACTGTCCGCGCCGGATGTTCTCCAATCCCTGACGCTCAGGCATTCGCGCCGCGGCTTCGTAGAGGTATACCGGAATCTGGTAGCGCTTCCATATCTCCTCACCCACATGGTTGGCCATGGCCACGCAATCTTCAATGGTGACACCGTCGATGGGGATGAATGGGACGACGTCGGCGGCGCCCATGCGCGGGTGCGCGCCGGTGTGGGCGTTGAGGTCGATCAGTTCGGACGCCTTGCCCACTCCGCGAATTGCGGCCTCCTGAATGGCTTCGCGCTCGCCGGCCAGCGTAATAACGCAGCGGTTGTGGTCGGAGTCCATTTCGCGATCGAGCAAATAGACGCCGGGCATCTTCATGGCATCAACGATCGCGTCGACTTTGGACTTATCGCGGCCTTCGGAGAAATTCGGAACGCATTCGACCAGCGTGGACATAACGGAAGAGGATAGCTGGCGCAGAGTACGGGCGCAAGGCTGACAAAATGCTTTCACCACCAAGGCCACAGAGGCACACAGGAACGCTTACGGCTTGGGTCCGAAGAATCTTCCTACACCCAGCCGCACCTGTACCGTGTTCACGCCTGGATTCGGGGTGGCCAAGCCTGCATTCGAGATGTGCATATAACGCAGCTCCAGGCTGACATTATGATTTGCGCCAAGGATGTGCATGCCAACGGCGGCCTGGTCCATGAAATTCACCGTGTTGGTTCCTGGCGGAACATTGTGATCGGTGAAGACGGCACCTCCGGTGAGTTCGAGATAGGGCGAGATGCGGCCGTGGCGCTCGAAATTCCACTTGAGGCCGAGGGGGTCGAAACCGACGCCGTAAGCCGTGTTCGTGGGCTGGAAGACCAGGAACAGGGGAACTGCGTCTACTGCATATTCAAATCGGCCGCGAAGAAAGCTGGGTAGATGAGGGCCGGTCAGAATCCATCCATAGCGGAGGCCCGCATTGAATGCGCCAATGTTGCCGCGCCCACCGCTGACAGAGTGACCACCGCCTGCCCAGACCTGGATCTCGTGACCGCCTTTTTCGGGGCTGGTTTGGGCCAGGCAGAGTGACGATACGACGAGCATCGACGTGATAAGGACTTGGGAAGAACGCAGCATGAGTGTCCGCGAGGATGGTGGAGCCTCGCGGAAGAATCACCATACAGGAATCGCCTGCGGAAGAACAACGAAGAGAAATGACCGCCAGGGAACTACGACCGATGCTCGTGGCGCGGATGCTCTGCCGCCAATTGCATCAGATCACGCGCCACGCGCGCCGTATTATGGCGAGCCACTCCGGCTTCTTCCAGATAATCGCCGAGCACGGGGATCACGCCCAGAGTTTCCAGAGCCTCAAGATCGTTCACAATCTGGCAGGCACCTTCGAGCGCATACTTAGCCTTCATCTCATCCGAGGCGGGCGTGCGATTGATCAGCGCATAATCAAAAATCTGCTTCTGTGCATGGCGGTTCAGCGCTTGGATGTGGTCTGCTGCAGTCAGACCGAGGCTCTCGTTGGCCTGCGTCATCAGGTTGCAGATGTATACCTTGGTCGCCGGGGATTCAACAATGGCCTGCGAAATGCCACGCACCAGCAGATTTGGAATGAGGCTGGTAAAGAGCGAACCGGGCCCGATGGTGATCAGATCCGCGTTCGCAATGGCTTCCAGGGTTTGCGCCATCGGACCCACATCCGGAGGGACCAGAAACAGTTCGCGGATGCGTCCCTTACTGGCAGTGATCTTGGTCTCGCCGCGAACCCGCGTGCCGTCTTCCATGAGCGCTTCGAGTTCGATGTTCGACGTGGTCGCAGGGTAAATGTGTCCGCGAGTGAGAAGAATCTCAGAGGACAGTCGCACAGCCTCCGAAAAATCTGATGTCAGGGAAGTGAGCGCGGCCAAAAATAAATTGCCGAAGCTGTGGCCTTCCAGCCCGGAGCCTTTCTCGAAACGGTGGCGGAAGAGCTTCGACAGTAAAGCCTCATCCTCGCTGAGCGCGACAATGCAGTTGCGAATGTCCCCCGGCGGAAGCATGTTGAGTTCTTTGCGAAGGCGGCCGCTGGAGCCGCCATCGTCGCTGACCGTAACCACCGCGGAAAGATCCCGTATGAAGGGCGTAGACGGCAGCGTGGTTGGCGCATCCGTGGGCGGGAGGACGTAGCGCTTCAATCCCTTGAGCAGCGTAGAAAGGCCGGTGCCACCGCCAATGGCCACCACGCGCAACCCCGGAGCATGCGCGTTATGCTGCGGCGAGGTCGCGAGGTCACCGGTTCCGGATTG
>Ga0209166_10001107_pt1 | contig 23697 bp, 24 predicted proteins | sample Coa_R1_3_FD_187151 | JGI IMG/M metagenome (GOLD analysis project Ga0209166, IMG submission 187151) | Surface soil microbial communities from Centralia Pennsylvania, which are recovering from an underground coalmine fire - Coalmine... | ecosystem: Environmental > Terrestrial > Soil >... | reverse complement strand
TCGGTGGCAGACCGCGTCCAGTGGACGCTCCGCAGGAGCAAAACCGTCCGCCCGCCCGTCCGCCCGTCCGCCCGTCGTTAGAGGAGCAGCGCGACGAGCTCGACCGCAAGCTCCGCCAGGAGCTCGAGCGCCAGGGAATCGTCGTGACCGGGAAAGACATCGCGCGCGTGGTCGGCGTGGCGGTCGGGAAAGGGATCGAGTGGGCCGGCTGACGCTGCTGGTCGGCTGGCTCGCTGTCCTGGTTCCGATTCTCGCCTGCCGTGAGCGCGCGCAGGCGGTGCAGAGCGAAGCGGACCTCAAGGACATGGTGCACCACTTGATGCCGGCCGTCGCCGAAGCGGCCCGCATGCGCTTCAAGAAAGAGCCCGCCGTCCTGCGTCGCACGCGCGATCAGGTGCACCAGTACGTCATTCACAAGATCGACGAAGACCTGCCGCCGGCCGAGCTCAACGGCTCGCAGGCGGCGTTGCGCCTGTTCGGGCTGATCCCCCCGACCCTCGATCTGCGGTCGACGCTCACTTCGCTGCTCACCGAGCAGATCGCCGGATTTTACGATCCCGATTCCAGCGCGCTCTTCGTCGTGGCCGACGTCGAGCCGCAGCAGCTGCGCATCGTCATGGCGCACGAGCTGGTACACGCGCTCCAGGATCAGTATGCCAGGCTCGACTCCATGATCACGCAGCGGCATCAGAACGACCGCCGCTCCGCCGCGCAGGCGGTGCTCGAGGGTCAGGCGACGCTGGTCCAGATGTTCGTCATGATGCCCGAGCAGAATCCGGATACCCTGCCGCTCGGCATGTTCTGGAAGATGCGCAGGCTCCTCAGCTCGCAGCAGGGACCGCAGATGCAACAGTTCAGCCACGCGCCGCTCTGGATCCGCGAAACGATGCTCTTCCCGTATCTTGGCGGCGCGGACTTCATGGTCTGGTACCGGCACAAATACTTCGGCCGCTCGGTACTCGATTCCATGCCGCACTCGACCGAGCAGATTCTGCATCCGGAGCGGTACGCCTCGCACGACGAGCCCACGACGCTGACCTACGCACCCGGCGAACCGGATACCGTGCGGTTCGAGGACGATCTGGGCGAGTTCGAGACGCGGCTGCTGTTGGAGCAGTACCTGGGTAGCGAGTCGGACGCGACGAATGACGCTACGGGATGGGACGGCGACCGTTATCAGGTTCTCGGCGCCAAGAGTGACGCGCTCGTGTGGTACAGCGTGTGGGACGACGTCGCTTCCGCGAATCGATTCACCGCCGGGTTACAGCGCGCCTGGGGGAAAACGCACTCCCGCTCTTCCAACAGGCGCTCGGACATCAAACAGCTCACCGTCGCTGGGCGGCCGGTGGTTCGCCTGGTCGATGCGCCGGCGGACTGGAAAGGGTGGCGCGCCCTTCCGACGGTGCGATTGAGCGGCGGCGTCCCTTAGCGCAAGAAACGCGTAATCGTGTAGATCAGGAGCCCCACGAGTCCGCCGACCAGCGTGCCGTTGATCCGCACAAACTGCAGGTCTCGTCCTACCGCCAACTCGAAGCGTCGTGACGTCGCTTCCGGATCCCAGCTCGCCACGGTCTTCGCGATCAAGTCGCCGATTTCGTGGCGGTACTTTTCCACGACGCCGGCCGTGAGGTCGATGAGCAGATCGTCGATCTCGACGAGCAGCGTGGGATTCGACAGCAGCGCCACGCCAAACTCGCTCAGTCCGCTGTCCAGCGGATTCGCGCCGCCGGGGGAGGTGTTCTTGCCGTAGTTCGCGACCGCCTCGCGGATGCCCTCCCACAGCTTGCGCGACAGATCGTCGCTCGCGGCGCCCATCAGCCATTCCTCTTTCAATGCTTCCGCGCGCGCGATGACCTCCGGCGAGTGCTGCAGCCGATCGATGAAGTCGCGAATTGCCGCGTCGAACGCACCACGCAGCGGATGCGCCGGATCGTTCACCATGTCGTGCAGCAGCCGCTCGACCGCGGCGATGATCTTCTGATAGATCTTGTCGTCCAGGACGGGCGGCACCCACCACGGCGTCTCTTGCCGCACGCGCTCGCGAATCAGCTCGCGATTGTTGCGCACGGCGTCTGCGGCGAGCCGGACCGTGGCGTTGAGCAATTCCTCCTGCCGGTTGTCGGCGAGCGCAAGCGCGAGTGTCTTGCCGAGCGCGGGCGCGACGCGGAACGACAACACACGGTTGCGGACGACTTGCGTGATCAGGTCCTGCAGCTCGTGGGGCGGCAGCGAGTCGAGCGTTTTCACCAGCCCGGTCGCGAATTCCCGCGAGATCCGGCGCGCATGCTCGCGATCGGCGAGCCAGCCGGCGGCGCGCTCGGCGGGATGGACGCGGCGCAGGTTCGCGGCGATCACGTCACGCGAGAGGAAATGGCTCTGCACGAAGTTGCCCAGGATCTGGCCAATGCGCTCCTTGCGCGTGGCCACGATCGCGGTGTGCGGAATGGGCAAGCCGAGCGGATGGCGGAACAGCGCGGTGACGGCGAACCAGTCGGCGAGTCCACCGACGAGTGACGCTTCGGCGGTCGCGCGCAAATAGCCGAGCCACGGGTAGAGCGGCTCGTAGATGCTTGCGACCACGAATATCAGCAGCGCGACCGCCAGCAATGCGGTCGCTCGCCGCTTCATCGCATTGAGCCGCGCCTCCCGCTCGGCATCGTCGGGTCGTGCCCATTGCGGTATCGTGACCACTGGCTGTGGGCCTACCTGCTGCGTCTCCTGCGTCTGTTGCGTCGTCTGACCGAGCATAGATGGCAAAATAAAGCTCCCCCTTGGTTTACGGGTACTCGCCATTTAGCTTGCTACGCTTATGTTTACGGCCCTTTCCGAGCAGCTGACCGGTGTACTGAACCGGCTCAGAGGTCGCGGGGTGCTCTCGGAAAGCGACGTCACCGACGCGTTGCGCGAGATCCGCCGCCACCTGCTCGAGGCGGACGTGAGCTTCGAGGTTACGCGCGGCTTCGTCGAACGTGTGCGCGAGCGGGCCGTCGGCGCGCTGCAGGTCAAGTCGGTCAGCCCCGGCCAGCAAGTCGTGAAGCTCGTCCACGACGAACTAGCCAGAATGTTGGGTGCGACGGAGGAGGAAGTAGGAGCGCAGCCTGCTGCGCCCCTACCATCTCGCTACGGCTCGCCCCTGCAATTCGCGTCGGTAGGCCCAACGGTAATCCTGCTGGTCGGGTTACAAGGATCTGGGAAGACGACGACGGCGGCCAAGCTCGCGCGCCGGCTGAAGCTCGAGCAGAAAGCGCCGGCGCTGGTTGCCGCCGACATTTATCGCCCCGCGGCGGCGGAGCAGCTGCGGCAGCTCGGGCAGCAGATTGGCGTGCCGGTTCTCCCGGGAGCAGGGAGCGGGGAGAAGGACGTGCCGGCCCTGGTGAAGGGTGCGCTACGCGAAGCGGAATCCGAACGCGCGCGCACGGTGATCGTCGATACCGCCGGGCGCCTGCAGATCGACGCCGCGATGATGGACGAGCTGAGGCAGCTGAAGGCGGCGGTGCCGCCGAAAGAAGTGCTGCTGGTCGCCGACGGCATGACGGGGCAGGACGCGGTAAGAATCGCGCGCGGCTTTCACGACGGCGTCGGACTGACCGGCGTGATTCTGACGAAGCTGGACGGCGACGCGCGCGGCGGGGCGGCGCTGTCGATTCATGGCGTGACCGGCGTGCCGATCAAGTACATCGGCGTCGGCGAAAAGACCGAGGCGCTGGAGCCGTTCGATCCGGTCCGCATGGCGGGACGGATCCTGGGGCAGGGCGACGTGGTGGCGCTGGTCGAGAGGGCATCGGCCACGATCGACGCGGCAGCCGCGCAGCGTCTCGAGCAGAAGGTGCGGTCCAAGAAGGGCATGGACCTGCAGGATTTTCTGGTCGCGCTGAAGCAGATGCAGAACATGGGTCCGCTCAAACAGGTGATCGGACTGCTGCCCGGGATCAATGCGAAGGCCCTCCAGGGCGTGTCGATGGATGACAAGCGCTTGAAGCACGTCGAGGCGATCGTGCTCTCGATGACGCCGGCCGAGCGCGCCGACCCGAGCTTGTTGAACGGGAACCGCAAGCTGCGGATCGCCAAGGGATCGGGGCGGTCGGTGCAGGAAGTCAATCGGCTGCTGGAACAGTTCCAGCAGCTGCGCAAGATGGGCAAGTTCTTGAAAAGGATGTAGGCAATGGCAACTCGTATTCGGCTGCGCCGCGTGGGACGCAAGGGACAGGCCTATTTCCGCATCGTCGTTGCGGACTCGAAGTCGCCTCGCGACGGCCGGTTTGTCGCGACGATCGGGAACTACAACCCCCGCGCCAATCCCGCGGTAATCGACGTCAACGCCGAGCAGGCGCGGGCCTGGCTCGAGAAGGGCGCGACGCCCACGGACACGGTGCGTTCGCTCCTCAAGAAGGCCGGCGTACTCGGAAAATCGGCCAGCGCGTAGTCGGGCGGCTGCGCAAGCCGCACGGCCAGCAGGGGGAAGTCGCGGTGATTCCCCTGGTCGAAAATCCGGGAACGGTGTTCGTGCCGAAGGGCCGCGTCTACGTGCTGAACGACGCGCGTGAGATTCTGGCGGGACCGCTCGTGATCGCGCGCCGGCGCTCCTATCACCGCGAATGGCTGCTGGGGTTCGAAGGCGTATCGTCGCGGGCGGCGGTCGAAGGTTGGCGCGACCAGCTCGTGGCGGTGGATGAATAGCGATGCTCAGGATCAACGTCGTGACGTTGTTTCCGGAGTGGTTCCGCGCACCGCTCGCGTCGAGCATTCTGGGACGGGCGGCCAAAGGTGCCCTCGCGCAGTACCGTGTCGTGCAGCTGCGCGATTACACGCACGACAAGCATCAGACGGTCGACGACGCGCCCTATGGCGGCGGCGCCGGCATGGTGCTGAAAGTCGAGCCGATGGTGGAGGCGGTCGAGGATCTGAAGGTTACGACAGGTTCTCCGATCGTGCTCCTCTCGGCGCGTGGGACACTGTTCACCCACGACACGGCGGTTCGATATTCGCTGAGCAGTGAGCTGACGCTGTTGTGCGGGCATTACAAGGATGTCGACCAGCGCGTTGCCGAGGTGCTCGGCGCGGAAGAAGTATCGATCGGCGACTTTGTGCTATCGGGTGGAGAACCGGCGGCGCTGTGTGTGGTGGACGCGGTCGTTCGCTTGTTGCCTGGTGCACTGGGAGATCACGAGTCCGCATCGAGCGATTCGCATTATGAAGGATTGCTGGCGCCTCCCAGCTACACGCGCCCGCCGAGCTATCGCGGCAGCGAGGTGCCGGAAGTATTGTTGAGTGGCGATCACGACAAGATTGCGGCATGGCGGGCGGCTGAGGCCGAGCGCCTCACGCGCGAACGCAGACCAGACATCTGGTCGAAACATGAGGAATAGGGTATGGAAAAGCTCAGGGCAGTCGAGCGCGAAGGCCTGAAGACCGACATCCCGGCCTTCGCGCCGGGCGATACCGTGCGGGTCATGGTGCGCGTGCGGGAAGGAGAAAAAGAGCGGCTCCAGGCGTTCGAGGGCATCTGCATCGCGCGCCGCGGCGGCGGCGTGAACGAGACGTTCACCGTGCGTAAGATCTCCGCCGGCGTAGGCGTCGAGCGCATCTTCCCGCTGCATGCGCCCTCCATCGCCGAGATCGGGCTGACGCGCAAGGGGCGCGTGCGCCGCGCCAAGCTGTACTTCCTGCGGCGCCTCGCCGGCAAAGCGGCCCGGATCCGGGAGAAGCGGGGTGCGGCGGCCGGTCAGGAGCTCACCGTCCCCGGCTCGACCGAGCAGGGGAAAGAGCAGCCGCAAGCGTGAGTCCCTCCCACCGTCGCCCATCGCTGAAACGCGAGGCGGCGTTGTGGGATCAAGGCTACAGGATCGTCGCAGGAATAGATGAAGTCGGCCGCGGCCCCCTGGCTGGTCCAGTGGTGGCCGCGGCCGTCGTATTTCCCGCCGGCGTGAAGCCGATTCGCGGGCTCGACGACTCGAAGGTCCTGACCGCGCTGCAGCGCGAGAAGTTCGTCGTCAAGATCCGCGAGCGGGCTTTCGCCTGCGCGGTCGGCGCCGCGAGCGTGCGCGAGATCGACCGGTTGAACATTCGGCGCGCCTCGATTCTCGCGATGGAGCGCGCCCTTCGCCGTCTCGCTTGCCGACCCGCTCAGATCCTGATCGATGGCCTGCCGTGCCCCGAGCTTGGTTGCGAGCACGAGGCCATCGTGGACGGCGACGCCAAATGCCACTCGATCGCCGCCGCGTCGATCATCGCCAAGGTACTGCGCGACGCGTTGATGGACCGGCTGGCCGCTCGACATCCGGGGTATTGCTGGGAAACGAACAAGGGCTACGCGACGCCCGAACATCTCGAGGCGATTCAACGCCTCGGCCCCACGCGTCATCATCGCTACAGCTTCGAGCCGGTCGCGCAGATCGAGCTGCTAACGGCTGCGGCTGCGACGTAGTCCCTTCAGGAATTCGGGCAGCGGCCGAGTATTGAGGATGTCGGCCGCCGTCAGCCAGGCCCGTCGGGCCACGGCCACCGCGAACTTCATGAACAAGAGCTCACGCGTATTGTGGGCGTCGGTCGACAGCACGAATCGCACGCCGTGCGACTTCGCCGCGGCGGCGAGCGTGTCCGGCAGATCCATGCGCTCGCTGCCGTTGATCTCGAGCAGGCATTTCGCGGCGGCCGCGGCCTTGGCGACGACGTCGAAATCGAGGGGATAGGCGGGCCGCTGGGGGACGATGCGACCCGTCGGATGACCGATCGCATCCACCCAGCGGTTGTCGATCGCCGCGAGCAGGCGATCGGTGAGCTGGCGTTCTGTCTGCTTCAGTCCGTAATGAATAGTGGCCACGACGTAGTCGGCTTCGGCCAGCAAGTCGTCCGCAAGATCGAGCTTTCCGCTTTCGAGGATGTCCATCTCCACGCTCTTCAAGACGCGAAAGCCGCGCATTCCCTTATTGAGTCGATCGATCTCCTTCCACTGCGCGCGGATCTCGGCGGGTGACTGGCCGGCCATCGACGTGCGCGGAGAGTGGTCGGTGATGGCGATGTATGCGTAGCCGAGCGCGCGCGCCGCTTCGATCATCTCCGCGAGCGTGGCCTTGCCGTCGCTCGCGTCGGTGTGCATCTGCAGGTCGCCGCGGATGTCCTCGTGCGCCACGAGCCGGGGAAGCGTGTGCTCCTTCGCGAGCGCGATCTCGCCGCGGTTCTCGCGCATTTCCGGCGGAATCCAGTCGAGGCCGAGCGCGTCGTACACCTCGGGCTCCGTGCGGCCGGAGACGCACTTCTTCCCGCGAAATACGCCGTACTCGTTCAGCTTGAGATTCTTGGCCTGCGCAACTTTGCGCAGCTCGATGTTGTGGGCCTGCGAGCCGGTGAAGTACTGCATCGCCGCGCCGAAACAGGCGGGCTCGACGACCCGCAAGTCCACCTGCAGGCCGCTGGAAAGTCGCACGGTCGAGCGCGTGTCGCCCTGTGCCGCGACGTGCGTCACCTCCCCGAACTTGCCGAAGCGCTGAATCACTGCCGCAGGATTGGACGACGTGACGACGATGTCGAGATCGCCGATCGTCTCTTTGCGACGCCGGAAGCTCCCGGCGACGTCGATCTCGTCGATGCCGCCGCCCTGCTTGAGATACTCCACGATCGCGCGCGCATACTGCTCGGCTTCGTGCAGCACGATGCGCCGCTGGCCATTCCCGTCCGCGGCCGCGACGACACCGTCGCGAATCTTCTCGAGCAGTTTGGGCCCGAAGCCGGGTAGCTTCGCGATCTTGCCCTTCTCCAACGCGTTCTTCAGATCGGCCACGGTGTTCACCTTCAGCTCGTCGTGGAACAGCTTGACCCGCTTCGGGCCAAGGCCGGAAATACGCAGCAGATCCAGGAGACCGGCGGGGATGGTGGCGGCGAGCTGTTGCCGTTGGGGCAGAGTGCCGGTTGCGACGAGTGCCGTGATTTCCTTCGCGATGCCGGCGCCGATGCCGGGCAGCTCGGTAAGGTCGAACTCGCCTCCGCTGACGAGCTCCGCGATCGGATCGGGATGGTCGGCGACGGTTCGGGCGGCGTTGCGATACGCTCGGACCTTGAATGGATTCCCCGCCGAGATCTCCAGGAGGTCCGCGACCTCGCTCAGGGCACGCGCGATTTCAGCGTTCTGCATCGTTGAAAACTAGTTCTTTTCCCTTCTTGCGATCCCTCGGATCGCGTGATACGCTAGCCGCTCCCAACATTCTTCCCTTCCGTCGGAGGCCGAAGCATGCTGCGCAAGCTTCTCGGGCCGGTATTGGCTCTCGCTTTCCCCGTCGTGCTCGCGGCGCAGTCGCAAGCCACCACAGGCATCATCCGCGGCGTCGTCAGCGACCCGAGCGGCGCGCCGGTCGCCGGCGCGACCGTCACGCTCCACGAGCTGCAGACGGGATTCCAACGGCAGCTGACGACCAACGAGCGCGGCGTGTACGTCGCATCCCTCATGCCGCTCGGGGTGTACGACGTTTCGGCCCGCGCCGTCGGATTCAGCGAGGTGCAGCGTCGCGGCGTCCGGCTGGGCGTCGGTGAAACTGTCGATCTGAACATTCCGCTTGCCGCTGTGCAGCTGCAGGCCGTCGTGGTCGAGGCGACGCAGCCCGTCGTCGAGCCGAACAAGACCGAGAATTCGACGCGCCTCCCCGGCAACGCGATCGCGGGCCTGCCCAACAACGGCCGCAATTATCTGAATTTGACGCTGCTGACGCCGCAGGTCGCGGTCGTGCAGGGACCCGACGGCGACGAGCTGACGATCGCGGGGCAGAAGGGCATTCACAACAACATTTCGGTCGACGGCGCCGACTTCAACAATCCGTTCTTCGGCGAGCAGCGCGGCGGCCAGCGGCCGGCGTTCACGTTCAACCTCGACGCCGTGCAGGAGATCGTCGTGTTGCCGGGCGGCGCGAACGCCGAGTTCGGCCGCTCGTCGGGCGGGTTCGTCAACGTGATCACGAAGTCCGGGACCAACCAGGTGCGCGGCTCGCTCCACTACTTCGGCAAATCGAACGCGATCTCCGGTACGCCGGTGCACGCGGGACTCACGTACCAGCCCGACTTCCAGCAGCATCAGTTCGGCTTCACGCTCGGCGGCCCGTTGAAGCACGACAAGGCTTTCTTCTTCGTCGCCTACGACCAGCAGATCTACGATGAGACGAAGCAGAAGGACGCGAATCGCATCGATCCGCTCCTCCGCGCCTGGATGGATACGGCCTATGGCGGCGCGCTCCGCGGCGATTACGGGCCGATCGCGCGCACCAACAACGCGCGCGCCCTGCTGGCCAAGTTCGATTTCCATCTCTCCGATCGGCACCTGGCGTCGATCAAGTACAATTACACGTGGTCGGAGCAGCAAAACGGCACGTTCGACGTCGACAGCTGGGCGCGCAGCGCGAATGGGCTCGAGCAGGACCACTCGAATGCGGTGAACGGCAGCCTGTCTTCGTTCTTCACGCCGCAGTTGTCGAACGAGTTCCGCTTCCAGTACGCGCGTGAGGATCGCCCCCGGCCGTATGACGGGCCGCGCTCCGCCGCGTTGGGCGCCGATCCGACGGGCACCGGCCAGCGCCCGTTCCCGGACGTCGCCATCGGCCCCGACTTCCGCTTCGGAATGCCGTTCTTCCTTCCGATCGACTACTACGACACGCGCGTCCAGCTGCTCGACAACGTGTCGTTCTCCAAGGGGACGCACTTCTTCAAGGTGGGTGGCGAGTTCAACCGCGTGAACTCGGTGCAGACGTTCATCGGATTCGCCAACAGCCGCTACATCTTTAGCTCGGTGCAGAGCTTCCTGAATTACGTCCAGGCCAACAACGCGCAGTACGTGGAGTGCTCCGACGGGAGCTCGAGCGGCGGCGGAACGTGTCCGGGCGGCACGACGGTGACCGGACCGGTCCTGCTCTATCTGCAGCAGGCGGGCGTCAACCGGTCGGTGCGGGATGCCGGCACCCAGCAGATTCCGCAGACCGAGCTGGATTTCTATGCCCAGGACACTTGGAAGCCAAGCGCGCGCCTTACGATCAACTACGGGCTCAGATGGTCGGCGCAGCTCGAGCCAAGCCTGCTGTCGCCGCGCGATTCGACGTTCTACGCGGTCTACTACGATTCGACCGTCACGAATGCGAAAGGCACGTTCCGCTTCCCGTCGGACGGCACGATTCCCTCGGACAAGAAGATGTTCCAGCCGCGCCTCGGCATCGCCTACGACCCGCATGGGGATGGCCGACAAGTTTTCCGCGCGAACGCCGGGCTCTACTATGCTCGTATTCCGGGGCTGAACCTTGCGTCTACGCGTTCCACAGACGGCTATCGCGGCGTCACGCTCTTCGGCTCGAGTGCGACGTCGGGATTCCTGCCGCCGCCGACGTTCCCGAATCTCTTCCCGTCGAACGTGCCGTTGTCGTCGGTGGGCTTCCCGTCGGTGTTCGTGTTCGACCGCAACTTCCGGAACCCACGGACGCTGAACATCACCGTCGGTTACGAACGGCAGCTCGGGACGGATCTCGGCTTCAGCCTGAGCTACACGCACGCGCGCACCGATTTTCTGACGCGGTTCATCGACGCCAACGACGCGGCGTTTGGCAGCCCCTGGGGATCGGGCCCGCACGCCCTCGGTACGCTGACGGTCGTCCAGTCGAGCGCGAAGTCCCGCTACAATGGCGTGACGGTCGGGTTGAAGCGCGTGCTCGACCCGAACTTCCAGTTCCAGCTCAACTACACGCTGTCGTTCGATAAGTCCGACGACGACAACGAGCGCGATCCCTTCACGTTCCGCTATGCCGAGGCGAACAACCTCGCGCCCGAGTACAACTGGAGCGATCGCGACCAGCGCCATCGGTTCAACGGCTGGGCGCTCGTGAAGCTGCCGGGCAGTCTCTACATGGATAACCGGGTGAGCTACTACTCCGCGCAGCCGGTCTCGGCCAGCTGCGGACCGACGCCCGCAAATCCGTTTGCCCCGCCCGCGGGTCAACGTGCGGTCACGCCGCAGGATCGGATTTGCGCCAACGGCACCGTGCTGCTGCGGAACACGCTGCGGAAAGACAACGCCTACTTCTCGTGGGACGTGCGGTTCTCGCGTCCATTCAGCGTGTCGCACGGCAGTCAGGTTGAAGCCATGATCGAAATCTTCAACCTCACCGGCAACGACAACTTCCGCGATCCGGCGTACGGCAGCCTGCTGTTCAACTTCGACGGCACGATCCGCAGCGGCTTGGGCGATCCGCGGCAGGTGCAGGCGGGGCTGCGCTGGCTGTTCTAGGGTAGCGGCTCGGGCATAAGCAGGATGGTGTCATTGGTAGGGGCGCAGCATGCTGCGCCCCTACATTTTTTTATCTACCGTGCCTTTGCCGTTTTCCAACAGTACGACGCCGGAAAACCGTTTGAACTGCGCGCGCCGCTTTTTTGACGCGAACAGGCCGAGAATCTTCCAGAGCCACGCCATTTTGGGCGCGCGTTCGAGTCGCATCGCCTCGTCGAGAATTGGCCGGTACTCCACTTCCTGCCAGCCGCTGGGCGCGAAGAACGCGGTGCCTTCCTCGGGCGCAAATCGCATCGCTGCATTCCCCGACCGCAGCTGGTTGCCCCACGTTCGTTTGAGAAACTCGAGCAACGCCGGCGAGCCGAGGTCGATGAGCCACCAGTGAAACGCTGGCTGCGCGGCGAGATCCGTCGCGAGTGACGTGACCTGTTCGGGCTGCAGATAAACCAGCAGACCTTCGGCGATCACGAGCGCGCGTTTGGCGCTCGCGCCAATGCGTCGAAACAACGCCTGACGCGCGGCGTGGTCGGTCAGGTCGGCGCGGACGAATTCGACGCGGCAGTGGGGGCGCTCGCCGGCAAGCGCTGCTTCTTTATATGACAGAATCCCTTCCAGGTCGACATCGATCCAATGCAAGTCGCGGGGAAGCTCGAGGCGATAGGCGCGCGCATCGAGTCCGGCCGCGAGGTTCAACACCGTGTCGACCGCTTCGCGCGTGACCAGCCGCAAGACGATCTCGTCCATGAGCGCGGTTCGGACGATCATCGGCCACGCCCAGCGGCGCCCTTGCGGCATGGCGGCGAGGATCCGTTCGCCGGCCGGCCCCGCGAGCCGTCGCGCGTACGGGTCGTGGAACAACGCGTCGGGGCGCTCGCTTTCCATCGCTCGGTACATCGCGACCCAGCGAGCCGTATCGGAGACGCTTGTTATGGGATTGGGTGACGGCCCATTCATGCACGCGAAACGTAACCACACCCACTATCTTTCGCCGGGCGAGCCGGTAGCTCAGTTGGTAGAGCAACGGACTTTTAATCCGTAGGTCCCGGGTTCGATCCCCGGCCGGCTCATCTGCCTCAGCGGTCCTTCATCACAGCTTCACATAGCGCGACCCAACATCCTACTCTGTGCCGATGCCCGATAGCGCGCTGTTGATCGTTCGGCTGACCGACTCGTTCGGCGACTTCTGGCCGCTGCTGGCCCAGGAGCTGGACGCTCCGCTCGTCGAATGGCGACCGGGCGAGGGCGAGCCCCCACCGCCCGGCGGCGCAATCGTGTTGCTCGCGGCGGGCGGCGCCGAAACCGACCTGCCGGCCTTCATTCACCGCCTGAACGTTCCATCGGATCTGCCGATCGCCGCGATCGGCGCGCTGGCCAGTCACCGCCTGGCCGCGCAGGCCGTCGCCGCTGGCGCGGCGGACTACTTCGCTCTCCCCGACGACCGCGAGGCGCTCCGCGAAGTCGTCGCTGCCGCTCTGGCCCGGCGGCGCGCAGCCCTCGCCCGCGCCACCTACGCGCGCCTCGAGGCCGAGGCCCACGCGTTCCGCGAGATCATCGGCGAGAGCCCCGCTCTGCGGGCGACGCTGGAGCGCGCCGCTCGCGTCCTGCCACACGCCGACGCCACGGTCCTGATCACCGGCGACACCGGAACCGGGAAAGAGCTGCTGGCGCGAGCGCTTCATTACGGCGGGCCGCGCGCCGCCGGGCCGTTCATCGAGCTCAACTGCGCCGCCATTCCCGCGCAGCTGCTCGAGAGCGAGCTGTTCGGGCATGAGCGCGGTGCGTTCACCGACGCGAAGACCGCCAAGCCGGGCCTCTTCGAGGCTGCGGACGGCGGCACGCTGCTGCTCGACGAGATAAATCGCCTGGCGCCCGAGCTGCAGTCCAAGCTGTTACGCGCGCTCGAGGAGAAAACCACCCGGCGGCTCGGCGCTACGACGAGTCGCCGCGTGGACGTGCGAATCATCGCCGCGACGAATACCGATCTGACAGCCGAAGTTCGCGCGGGTCGCTTTCGCGAAGACCTCTTCTATCGGCTCAACGTCGTGAGCCTGCATCTGCCGGCGCTGCACGAGCGCGGTGAGGACGTGCTGCTGCTCGCGGCGGCGTTCGTCAAGAAGTTCAGCGCACAGTACGGCGTCCCGGAGCCCGCGCTGCGTCCCGATGTCGCGCGCGCGCTGGTCGCGCACGCCTGGCCGGGCAATGTCCGCGAGCTGCGCAACGCGATCGAGCGGGCTCTGCTGCTCTCGGCGCCCGGTCAGCTGGACATCGCCGAGCTCGCTCCCGCCGCGCCGATTGCATCCGCAGGCGAGCTGCCGTTTCCGGCACGACTCGATGAGATCGTACGGGCCGCGGCGCGCGCGATGCTCACCGTCACGGGCGGCAATCGCTCCGAAGCGGCGCGCCGCCTCGGTATTTCGCGGTCGCGACTCCAGCGGCTCCTCGATGGCACTGACTCAGAGTGAGACACCTGACCCGTCCCGGTCCACACGGCTCGACGCAAGTGAAGTCGTAGCAATGGTATCGATTGGTCTGCGCCCTGCAGGAATGACCTGCGAACCTCTTTCACGGGGACCTTTGTGATGCGCCGTTTTCTCTTGTTCGTCTGCGTCGCCATCCTGCTGAGCTGCAGCGACAGCACCAGCCCCGGCACGCCCAACGCGCAGCTCCATATCGTGCAGCAGGACACGACCGCGCCGCCGCTCGTCGCGGCGCGGGACAGCTTCTGGGCCGTCGTCGGCCAGGACCGCCAGCTGCGCCTCAACTACCAGGCCCGCACGCCGGCCGATACGGAGGACGAATTCCTCCGCTTCGAAGTCCCCGGCGATGGGCTGCTCCGCAAGCCCGATGGCAGCGCCTTTCAGCCGGGTGATTCGGTTCTCATCACGATCACGGTCCTGGACACGACGAAATTCCAGCTCCGGTTCGAGCCGTCCGGTCTGCAGTTCAATCCGAACAGCCCGGCGCGACTGCAGATTGAATACGATCATGCGAACCACGATTACAACAATGATGGCGTCGTCGATTCCGCCGACAGCACGATCGGACACACGCTCGGACTATGGCGGAGGGAAAACCCTACCGCGGCGTGGTTCCCGCAGAACTCCGTCAAGTTCGAGGAGCTCGAGGAGTTCGACGCCAACATCCTGTCCTTCACCGAGTACGCGATCGCCTGGTAAGGTCTCGTGACGACGGATCTGGGTAGCTCGTGGGCTGACGAATGGGCGTTCTTCCGGGAGATCGAAGGCTGGTCGTCTTCCGGACGTCATCGCGACGTGCTCGACGCGCTCGAGCGGCTACCGCGCACGATTCGCGAGGGCCGCACCCGTAGCGCGCTCCTGGCCGCGGAGGCGAACGGGCGTCTCGGCAACTACACCGAGGCCGCGCGCTGGGCCCATGTGGCCGGCACGCTCGCGCAAAGTTACGGCGAAGCCCATGCCGCACTGCGCGCGCGGCATTATCGCGGTGCGATTGCGCTCCGGCATGGCGACGTCGCGGATGCAGAGGCGCACTTTACCGCCGCCCTCGAGATGGCCCGCGGGCTCCAGGATCACACCGCCGAAGCCCGCGCGCTCAACAACCTCGGCATTCTGGCCAACATTCGCGGCGACTACGAGGACGCACTCGCCGATTATCGGTTGGCGGTCGTGGCCTATCAACAGGTCGGCCACGTGCGCGGTCTCGCCGAGACCCACCACAACATCGGCATCACGCTGCGCGATCAGGGGAACCTGCAGGGCGCGCTCGGTGCGGCAGAGGAAGCGGTGCGCCTCGCGACGCAGGCGGCAGACGAGCAGCTCGTCGCGCTTTCGTCCACCGGCCGGGCGGAGTTGCACGTCCTGCTCGGCGACCCGGCGTTCGCCCACGCCGAGCTCCAACGTGCCGCGCAGCGCTATGCCCGCATCGGTTTCCAGGCCGGCATGCCGGAGGTGTGGCGCGTGGAAGCGGCCGTCGCGCGCGCCAGCCGTGACTTCGGTAGGGCGGTCGCATTGCTGACGCAAGCCGCCGACCTGGCACGTAACCTCGGCAGCACCGACACGCTCGCGGATATCGAGCGCGATCTCGCCGAATCACTCGGCGCGAGCGGCGATGCCGACGGCGCGCAGGCGGCACGCGGCCGCGCCGCCGCCCTGTATCGCAAGCTTGGCGCGCTGCGCGCGGCCGATCGGCTGGAAAGGGAGCGTCCCTGACTCGTTTTGAGCCAGCAACGCTCCGTCCCGAGTCACGGTCAATAGAAGCCTGAAGTTGTAACAGCAACCCATCATTGCACTTACCAATGGTACGACGATTGCCCTCCCGTGCCCGCATCCGCTACTCGTTCGAACATCTCACGGGAGGAGTTATGGATATCAAGACACGTCTTCTGAGCGCGCCCGTCCTGACCGCACTGCTCGCGGCCTGCGCCGACAGCACGGGTGGGCATCTCAGTCTCGCCTTGTCATCGGTTCGCCCGGGGGCACCCGTCGCCAGCTCCGGTCTCTCGAATGTCGCCGCTGCACCCGCCGTCGTCACGGCCGGCGACAGCACCGTGATCACCCTGGCCAACGACACGATCATCTTGCGCAGTGTGCAGCTCGTGTTGCGGAAGATCGAATTGAAGCGCGTCGAGACGTCGGCATGCGACAACATCGACGGCAATGGCGACTGCGAAGAGTTTGAAGTCGGATCCACGCTCGTGTCCCTCCCGCTCGGCGCCGCGGCTACGCAAGCCCTGGTATCGGTCAATGCACCGGCCGGCATGTACGACAAGCTCGAGTTCGAAATCCATGCGCCGGAGTCGTCGGATGACGCGGCCTTCATTGCGGCGAATCCGGACTTCGCCGGCGTGTCCATCCGCGTGACGGGAACGTACAGCAAGGCCGGTACGCGCAGTGATTTCACGTTCACCTCTGCCGTTGACGCGGGCGAAGAAGTGGAGCTCAACCCCCCGCTCACGGTCACGGATGGCCAGCCGGCGAACCTGACGTTGCGCTTCGACGTCTCGACGTGGTTCCTGGACGGCACCGGGACGGCGCTGGTCGATCCGGCGTCCGCCAACAGTGGCCAGCCCAACGAGAGCGTCGTGACCGGCCATATCGAGTCGTCCTTCCAGGCGTTCCGCGACGACAACCACGACGGCCACGACGACTCCGGGGTGGATAACTAGCGGGGAAGGGTCTTATCGACCCGGTTGTCAGGTGAGGGCATCGGAGGCAGATTCTCTCCGATGCCCTCCATCGTTTGGATCGATGGGACGTGGTACGACCGCGGCAGCGCGGTCGTTTCTGTGTTTGACCACGGCCTGCTGTATGGTGATGGCGTGTTCGAGGGCATTCGTGCCTACGGCGGCCGCATTTTTCGGCTCGACGCCCACCTGGAGCGACTGTACAACTCGGCGAAGGCGATCTGGCTCGAGATCCCAATGGCGCGGGACGCCATGGCGCGCATGGTCGAAGCCGGCGTCGAACGCAGCGGGATCAAGGACAGCTACATTCGGCTGGTCGTGACGCGCGGCGTCGGCGACCTGGGACTGGATCCCCGGAAATGCGCCAAGCCGACCGTCTTCTGCATCTTCGATACGATCAAGCTGTGGCCGCAGGACCGCTACGAAAAAGGACTGACCGCGCTCACCGCCGCGACGCCGATTCTACACCGTGAGTCACTCTCGCCGCGGGTGAAATCCCTCAACTACCTCTCCCACATTCTTGCCAAGGTCGAGGGCATCGCCGCGGGCGTGGACGAAGTGATTATGCTGGACTCCGCCGGTTACGTGGCCGAGGCGAGCGGCATGAACCTGTTCGCCGTGTCCAACAGCACACTCAAGACGCCTCCCCCGTACACGGGGATCCTGCGGGGCGTCACGCGCGACACCGTCATCGAGCTGGGCCGCGAAGCCGGGTATGCAATCGAAGAGCTGCCGATGAATCGCTACGACCTGTATACGGCTGACGAAGTGTTCCTCACCGGCACCGCCGCGGAAATCGTCGGCATCTCCAGGCTCGATGGTCGGTCGATCGGCAAAGGCGTGTCCGGGCCCGTCACGCGGGACTTGGCGACGCGGTTTCGCGCCTACGTGACGCGCGACGACTAGGAAGAGCTAACCCATTGACCGGTCGTGAGCTAAGCCACATATTGTGGGCCCTTTGCGCTCCTTCCCCGCTAGAGGTGAGCCATGTCATGGCGAGTGATTGCGCATGGGGACCAGGTTTGGCACGTGGATGCGGTCGCCGAACGTCGTGCGAATACGGCCGCTTGGCAGCTGGTGTTGTCGTTTCGCGCTGCTTCTGAGCCGCTCCAGCACGCTCCGGTCGCGGAAAGCAGTCAACGGGGCAGCGTCGGGCGGCGGTCGTTTTGGACTCCCTATCCACTGGAAGCCACCTCGAAGTCGTCGCTGTTCATCCAGGCCGAGCGCATTTCCGACGCCGCGCTCTCGCAACTGCTCGCGGAGCGTCTGGCGTGAACGGGGGGGGCGGCAAGGGGACCAGGGGGAGCACGGCCAACCTGCAGGACCTGCGGCGCGTCGTTCGCGCCGTGACGCGACTGCGGGGTGAGACGGTCAAGAATGTCACAGTCCGCTCGGACGTGCGGCACGTGAAGGTGGAATTCGACAGCGGGCTGATTCTGGTTGTGTCAGCGGAGCGCGATGAGCAGGGGCGCCCGCATCTGGAAGTCGACGTCGTGGAAGCGGCGCAGGATGGGAGCGTCAAGCAGCAGATCGAAGTGCGGTTCGACTGAGGTTACCGAGTGCCGGACGAGCGGCTGCGGTTTCAGGAGTTCGGGTTTCAGCGCCTGGCAAACGGGCGCTGCCGCGCCAAGGTCGTGCTGACGTGGTCCGATGGACGGCGGTTCGAAGGATCGTCCGACGGCGTCTCGTCGCAGACCGGTGAGCTGCGGTGCTGTGCGGTTGCAGCCGTGAACGCCCTGGAACAGGCGGTCCAGCCGCGACTCACGTTCGAGTTGTTGGGCGTAAAGGCGGTACGAGCGTTCGATGCGACTGTCGTGATTGTATCGCTGTCGGCGCGCGCGCAGGAGGCGACGCGACTCGTGGGGTCGTGTTTGACGGAGGTCGATCCACCCCGCGGCGCGGCGCTTGCAGTCTTGAACGCCACAAACCGTTTACTTGGGAATTATCTGGCGACACGATGAAGACGCTGACCGCATTCTCGCTTTCGATGATCGGCGCAGCGGCGATCGCCGCCTGCGGTGGTGGCCATATCCCCCCGGCTCCGGTCGCCCCCGTACCGCAGCCCGCCGTGTCCGCCACGCCAACCCGCGACAGCTCAGCCGTACAGTTCGGCACCGCACTCGCGCGCGTGGAACAGGACTCCGCCGCCGATCAGTCGGCACTGGACAGCCTGCACGAGCGCCCGGCCGATTCGCTGCCCCCGCCGCGCACGAACGTGTCGGTTCGCGGAGAGGACGTCCGCCAGGAGGCCGCGAGCCTGTTCGGCGGAGAGACCGCGACCTTCGATATCGACGTCACGAGCTTTTCGGGCAACCGGCGGGTCCTCGAGTACCTCGAGTTCTTCCAGCTCGATGCCCGCGACCGCTTCGAAATCTGGCTCTCACGCCTCGGCCGCTACGAAGGAATGATTCGCGAACGGCTCCGTGCACGCGGACTTCCCGAGGATCTCGTTTATCTCACGTTGATCGAGAGTGGGCTGTCCAACACCGCCGTCAGCCGGGCGCGTGCCGTGGGGATGTGGCAATTCATGTCCTCGACCGGCCGCCTCTACGGATTGCAGATCGATCCGTGGGTAGACGAGCGTCGCGATCCGTTCAAGGCCACCGATGCCGCGGTCAACCACCTGCAGGACCTCGTCCAACGCCTTGGCAGCGTCTATCTGGCGGCCGCGGCCTATAACGCCGGCGCGGGACGCGTCGAGCGCGCCATCGCACGGCTGCCCGGTGAGACCGACTCCGTAGACGATCAGACCTTCTTCCAGATCGCGAGCCATCGGAGCCTGCGGCGGGAGACCCGAGACTACGTCCCGAAGCTCATTGCCGCGGCCTTAATCGCGAAACAGCCGACGCGGTATGGATTTACCGACATTCAGCGCATGCCGCCCCTCGTATTCGACGAGGTGTCCGTCCCGGATGCGACTGGACTGGACGTGCTTGCTCGCCTGGCCGATACGAGCGTGGCCGCGTTGCTGGAGCTCAATCCGCAGTTCGTCCGCGGTATCACGCCGCCCGGACGGTCGGTGGTGGTCCGCGTCCCCCGCGGGATGGGCGCCCAGGTGGCCGAGCGGTACGCCGATCTTCCGGTGACCGAGCGAATCACGTTCGTCGATCACTACGTCACCTATGGCCAGACGCTTTCGAGCATTGCGCAGCGCTACAAGGTGACGGTCACGATGCTCCAGGCCGCTAATCCTCGCCTCAAATCACATGCGCTGCACGTGGGTCAGCGGGTGATCGTCCCGATGAGCGGCCGGATCGTGCCGCGCGGGGCATGGAGCAATCCCCCCGAGCCACGAGTCCGGGTGCGCAGGGTATCCAGCCATGTGCGCGACGTCAGCAGTGCCGCCCCTGCCGAAGACGGGTCTACGCGTCATCGTGTGGCCGCCGGCGAAACGGCGAGCGGCATTGCCCGCCAACACGGCATCGGACTGACGGCCTTGCTGGAAGCGAACGATCTGACGATGCGGAGTGTGATCCGGCCCGGCGATGTGCTACTGATACCGAGCCGGTGACGCCTTCGGAATGATCAATGATCATTGTTCAATGATCATTGATCATTCGTTAATGGTGCCGGAATCCCTTCATAACTTCCGACTCATAGCCGTTCGCAGGATCGCGACCGGCCCCTAACAGCTGTTCGACTTTGGCCGGACCACGGTTATAGGCGAGGAGCGCCAACTGCATGTTGGCCGGGTACCGGTCGAGCAGATCCCGCAAGTAGCGGAACCCGATCCGCAGGTTCGTGTCCCGGTCATACAACTGTTGCGTCGTGAGCCCCGGCTCGTACAGCCGCGCCGTGCTGGGCAATACTTGGGTAAGGCCAACGGCACCGACGTGGCTCATCGCCCGCGGATTGAAGCCGGACTCCACCTTCACAAGGCGGAATGCCAGCCCGGGGTCAATTCCCTCGCTCAGCGCAACGTCATAGACTGCCGTCGCCATATCGGCCGGCAGGCGGTAGTACGTCGAGTACTGCATGATCGCATTGACGCGATCGAGCTGCAGCCGGGCGACTTCCAACTCGCCCTGCCTGGCATCAAGCTGCTGCCGGAGCGAGCGCAGTTCACCGAGCAGCTCGGAACCCGATGATGCGGTCCCGGCCCGCTCAGCATCCGCGGTCGTGCCACCGGCCCATCCGCCCACGGTACTGACGAGCAGGACGGCCAGTACAATCACGCCTCCGCGCACCACCAGACGTTGAGTTTTCGTTTGCATACTCCTCCCCTCTGAATCAAGCATGCGACTGTTGCGTCAAGCGCTCGTCAATCGGCATGAGGCGCCTTTTTCTTCTCGACGAGCTGCACATCACCGATCACCATGCCGCCATCCACTGCCTTGACCATGTCGTAGACCGTCAGCAGGGCGACCGCGACAGCCGTCAGCGCTTCCATTTCGACACCGGTCCGCCCGACTGTGCGCACCTTCGCCCATACCCTGACCCCCGGTAGCGCCTCGGCCAGGCTCGCTTCGACCTCGACATGGTCGAGGCCCAGCGGGTGGCAGAGCGGGATCAGCTCCGCTGTGCGTTTGGCTGCCAGCGTCCCGGCTACTTCTCCCACGGCCAGGACATCGCCCTTGGCGACCGTCTGCTCGGCAACCTGCCGGAAGGCATCCGGCGACATCCGAATCGTGCCGGTGGCGACCGCCGTGCGGTCCATAAGCGGCTTGTCGCCAACATCTACCATCTTGGCGCGGCCAGACTGATCCAGATGTGACAGCTTCATGAACGTCGCATCACCTGAAAATCTTCGGCCAATACGGCCGCTAGGAGCTGCGGGTTCACATTCCCCTGAGCCAAATCGCGCGCATCCAGTACTCGTGCGATCGCTTCGACCAGCTTCTCGGTATCACCGCCTCGCCGAACTTCGCTGCGGAGCTTGGCCGCAAGTGAGTCCAGCATGTCGGTAAAGCCGCCTCGCGCCTGAAACGGCACTTGGCCAAGCGCGAACAGCCACGGAGCCTCCAGAAATCGTCCTGCCTGATCTCCGCCGGGCTGCCCGGAGTGGAGGGCCGTTGTCGCAAAGAGCTTGCCAATGCACCCCGCCGAAGCTGTAACTCGTTGTGACAGTTCATCTTCGTTGGCTAAACCCAGCGTTTGCTGCGCAAAAGCTGTCACGTCACTGTCGGCGATTCGCGCCACACGAACCAGCACAACACGCGACAAAATCGTCGCAAGCAGGGCATTCGGATCGGCCGCCGTCAGGATGATGACCGAATCCGCAGGCGGCTCCTCGAGCGCCTTGAGCAGCGCGTTGGCGGCGACCTCAGTCCCCAGCTGAGGAATCAGCCGCTCGGCATCGCCGACGATAAACACCTTCTTCTTACCGATCGCGGGCGTCAGCGCCAGCCGTCGCGCCAGGAGGCGCACTGCCGCGACCGAGTGCATTGCCAGCCCCGCGACGGGTGGATAGATCGGCTGCTCCCGCCGGGCCGACATTTCCTCCGCCAGCGCGTCGGCGACAAGGTCGATCTGCTTGTCGGCATCGGCGCCGCTCCCGCTACCAATACCGCGTTTGCTCAGCTCTAACGGCACAAACCAGTGCACATCCGGGTGCTGCAACGAGAGCACGAGCCGGCAAGAGCGACACTTGCCGCATGGCTCCATTGGCGAAGCCGGTGCCTCACAATGGATCAGCTGAGCGAGCCACAGCGCGAGACGCTGCTTGCCGACGCCACGCGGGCCGGCAAACAGCAACGCTTGCGGCAGTCTTGTGGAGGCGTGGGCGCCCGCCAGTCTGGTCTTAACCCTTTCGTGCCCGATGAGGGGCGGCAAAGGCATGGCGCAATCTAGTCATGGGGTCGGTGCGCGGCGCCACTCCGTGGTGTAAGCCATTGTAACACAACATAGTACGCTTGTTGCGGTGGCCTTGCGCCCACATAAATGCAATAAAATCAAGCAAGTACGGTGCGAAGTGAGGCCGCACTCGCAGGATAATATCGATATTATCGATTTCTTTCGGTGCTTGTTCGGTCTTCGCAGTGTCGGACGCCTAAAGCGGGTATAGGTGACTAGGACGACGCTCGGAGCGCTGCCGGGCTGATGAGCCCATGCCGCGTGGCGTAGAACGTGAGCTCTGCATTCGAACGCATGCGCAGCTTGTGTAGCAATCGCGCGCGATACGTCGTGACGGTCTTGGGCGAGAGCCCCAGCTGACGGCTGATTGCCGTGATGGGCCGACCGGCTGCAAGCAGGCGCAGAACTTCCAGCTCGCGATCCGACAGTTGCTCGTGCGGTGCGGGGGGAGGGCCACCGACAGCGTCCGCCACGACGTCCGCCATCATCGGGCTCAGGTACTTGTGGCCTGCCATCACGCGCTCGAGAGCCCGCAACAGCTCTTCGGGCGCCGACTCTTTAGTCAGGTATCCAGACGCGCCCATCTCGAGCATGCGCAGTGCGAGCTGGTCCTCGGGAAACATCGTGAGAATCAGCACGGGCAGCTGCGGCCGGGCGGCATGGAGCTCCCGCAGTACGTCAAGGCCATGGCGATCGGGCAGGCCCAGATCCAAGAGCACGACATCCCAGCGCTGGTTCAGCGCCAGCGCCAGCGCCTCGGCCGCGTTACCCGCTTCACCGAACTCGACTCCGTCGGGAAATCCGTCCAAAAGTTGGATCAGTCCACGGCGGACAAGGGCGTGATCGTCGACGATCAGGATGCGAATCATCAGGCTGACCCGCTCAAGGTCGGCAACGCAGGGAACCACGCAGTGACGCGGGTGCCGCCGTCGTTGCGCGGCACCACCTCGAGTACGCCGCCGAGCGCCGCCGCGCGTTCGCGCATGCCGAGGATGCCAAGCGACCCCGGGCCCGTTGTCGTCGCTTCGGTGATGCCGCGACCATCGTCGCTGATCTCGAGCGTGACGCACTGACTTTTGAGCTCCAGCGCGATCTCCACCTCCGCGGCTTCGGCGTGCCGCGAAATATTGGTGAGCCCCTCCTGCACGATGCGGAACAACGCCGTGGCGAGCTCCTGCGAGATCGCGCCGCTGGTCGGCAAGATCGTCGTCCTGCACGCGATCCCGGTGCGGTGCGAGAAGTCCTGAGCAAGCCATTCGAGCGCGGCCGGCAATCCCAGCTGATCGAGGATCGGTGGACGCAGCTCCGTCGCAATGCGCCGCACCATCTTCACGAGATCGTCCACCATGTCCGCCGTCTCCACCAGACGACAGCCAAGCGAAGGCGCCTCGCGTGCAACGGCCTCCTGGGCGGCGGCCAGATGAAGCTTCAACGCGGTGAGCGCTTGCCCCAGAGAGTCGTGAATCTCGCGCGCGATGCGCGTGCGCTCGTCCTC
>Ga0209166_10001106_pt1 | contig 23715 bp, 13 predicted proteins | sample Coa_R1_3_FD_187151 | JGI IMG/M metagenome (GOLD analysis project Ga0209166, IMG submission 187151) | Surface soil microbial communities from Centralia Pennsylvania, which are recovering from an underground coalmine fire - Coalmine... | ecosystem: Environmental > Terrestrial > Soil >... | reverse complement strand
CCGGCGATCCCGGTCGAAGAGGCGGAACCGGACCTGGTGGTGGCCACCCATTGGCACGAAGACCACCTCGACCCGGAAGGTCTGCCGATCCTGGCTCGCCGCAGCGCCACGCCATTCCTGTGCCCGCCCAGCGCCCGATCGCGCCTGCTTGGCTGGATGGTGCCGCCCGAGCGGGTGACCGCGATCACGGAGGGCCAAACCCACACATTCCGCGACGTGCAAATCACCGCCGTGCCGGCCCGCCATCTGGCTGGCATCCCCGGCTGGGAGGTGCCCGACGCCATCGGCCTGCTGATCGCCGTGGACGGCGTGCGCGTCTACCACACCGGGGATACGGAGTATGACCTGCGCCTGCGCGCCCTGGGCTATGACAAAGAGCGCCCCATCGACGCCATGCTGGTTGTCATCAACGGCACCGGCGGCAACATGAACGCCCATGAGGCAGCGCTGTTGGCCTGGCATATCCGGCCCAGGATAGTCATCCCCATGCATCATATCCTCTGGAAAGACTCCGGCGGCGGCGAGCAGGCGACGCTGGACCCCCAGCTGCTGGTCGACACCTACCGCCGCCTGGGCGGTTCTGGCCAGGTGAGGCTGCTCGACGTTGGCGAAGGGGTCGAGATCACAGGCAGCGCCGCGAGCGGGCAATAACGCGGTAAGCGCCAGGAGTTAGGAGAGCCATGCCGGATAATCTGTTTGACCTGTCGGGACGGGTGGCCGTGGTCACCGGAGCTGCCAGCGGCCTGGGGCAGGCCATGGCGGTTGGGCTGGCGCGGCACGGCGCGGAGGTGGCCTGCGCGGATGTCAATGACGGCGGATTGGCTGAGACGGTCAGCCAGATCGAGGCACTTGCGCGCCGGGCCATTGCCGTCCATTGCGATGTCAGCCAGGCCGAGCAGGTGGAGCATCTATTCGCCGAAGTGGACCGCGTCTTTGGGCGGGTGGACATCCTGATCAACGACCCCTACACCAGCGCCAGGTTCAAACCGGAAGACCTGAGCCTGGATGATTGGAACCGGGTCATTGGGGTCAACCTGACCGGCTATTTCCTGTGCGCTCAGGCAGCGGCGCGGCGCATGATCAAGCAGGGGTGGGGCGGCAGCATTATCAACATGAGCTCGGTCGGCGGGAGCTCAGCCTTGGGGCGCGGCAACTTCGTCTACAGCATCACCAAAGGCGGCATCAACGCCTTCACCCGCGAATTGGCCGTGGAGTGGGCCAGCCACAACATCCGGGTGAACGCCCTGCAGCCGGTACAAATGCTCACGCCCTCGGTCAAAAAATGGCTGGCCGATCCCAAGACCGATCCCGCCCTGCCGCAGCGGCTTTTGGCAGGCGTTCCGCTGGGCCGGCTGGGCCAGGCTGGCGATGTTGTGGGGCCGGCCGTATTTCTGGCCTCGGATGCCTCGGCGTTTATTACGGGGGTCTTGTTGCCGGTTGACGGCGGCAACCTGGCCCTCAACGCCGGCGGCAGCATTACATGGTAGCCAGCCAATCGAGCATGCTCAAGGGTGTCTTTTCGCCAACCGTCACTGTGTTTACGGAGACCGGGTTTGATGTCGCCGCCACGCAGCGCCACATGCAGTGGCTGGTCGATTCAGGTGCACACGGTCTCTGTCCGGGGGGCAGCGGCGGCGAGTTCGTCGGGCTGAGCTTCGAGGAGCGCCAGCAATTGATCGCGGCCGGCATCCGCGCCAGCGCCGGCCGGATACCCGTCCTGGCCGGGTCGGGCTGCTATTCCACCCGCGACACCATCCGCCTGAGCCGGTGGGCCGAGGCCGAGGGCGCCGACGGCTTCATGATCCTCGTCCCGTGGCTGATGCAGCCGCTCGAGCAGGATGTGGCCGACCATTTCCGGCGCGTGCGCGATGCCGTCACCAAACCGATCATGATGTACCACCCAGAAACGACCGGCGTCCGGCTGAGCCTCGAGACGATGGTCAGGCTGGCCGAGGAAGGCGTGCTGTCAGCGGCCAAGATCTCCCAGCGTGACCCGAGCCTGGCGCGGGACCTGAAGCTGCGGGTTGGGGCGGGCTGCGCCGTCTTCATCGGCCACGACGCCTGCGCCTTTGAAGCCCTGTGCGCGGGCGTGGATGGATGGATTTCAGGGGCGCCCATCGTGTTTCCGCGCCTCTGCGTGGAGATCTTCAACAAGGTGCAGGCAGGCGATCTGGAGGCCGCGCGCCGCCTGTGGTCGGCGCTGACCGAGTTTGTCCGGCTCGAATTTGGCCCGACCCCAGGCGAGCTGCCCAGCGCCCACATCATCGCGGTCGTCAAGGCAGCCCTGGCTGCGCGCGGGGAGGCGGTCGGCGATCCCCTGCTGCCCATTCAACCGCTCACCGGCGCCGGTTTGGCGTATGTGCGCCAGGTGACGGAGCGCCTGGTGAGCCTGGAGGCCGCTCTGGCCATCACGGACAGGCAGCCTGCTGGCTTATGACCTACGCAATGCACGAGCGGCTGACGCGCGACAACCTGCACGGCGTCTGGGCCGCCATCGCCACGCCGTTTGATGCCAGCGACCGCTTTGACGAAGATATTTTCCGCGAGAACATCCGCCGCCTGCACGCGGCCGGCGTGCACGGCATCTATACCACCGACAGCGATGGCGAGTTCTACGCGATCGAGCTCGACGAGTTCAGGCGGATCGTCAAGGTTTTTGCCGACGAAACACGGCGCCTGGGCTGCCCGGCCATGGTCGGGGTCACCTGGTGCAACACCCAGGGAATCGTCGACCGGCTGACTTACGCCGCGGACCAGGGCATCCTGGGCGCGCATGTTGGCCATCCGTTCTTCATGCCCATGTCAGCCGAATCGTATCGTGCCTTCTGGGACGATGTGCAGCGCGCGGCGCCGGAGTGGTTTGCGCTGGTGCACTACAACACCCCGCGCCTGCACAATTACCGGCGCGGGCCTGACTACGTTCCACTGCTCGATATCCCCAACCTGGTGGGCACCAAGCATGTGGGCGCCGACTTTCCGGAATTCCTGACCCTGATGGCCAGCGTGCCGCAGCTCAGCCACTTTACCGGCGAACATGCCATGACGCCGTACATGATGTTTGGGGCGCGCGGGGTGTACTCGTGGTTCGTCAACTTCAACCCGCGCTATATGCTCGACTGGTACGACGACATCGTGAACGGGCGCTGGGCACAGGCCCGCCACCGCCAGGAGCGCCTGCACGCCTTTGGCCAGGCGAAGGGCATCCTGGAAGGCTCGGGCAACCTGCACGGCATCATCGGCAAGGCCATGTCGGCGGCCTCCCCATTTCTGGTCGAAGCGAACCGGACGAGGAAGCCGTACCTGGCGGTGCCGGCGGCGATCGTCGCCGAGTTTCGCCGCACGGTCGAGGCCGAGTTTCCCGACTTGCTCTGGACGGGCCAGCCCGGCTAAGCGCGCGCCTCAATCCTTCAGACTCACCGGAACCCTGGCCGTCAATCCGCCATCAATCAAGTAGCCCGCGCCAGTGAGGGCACTGGCCTTCGGGCTGCACAAGAAGAGCACCAGCTGAGCCACCTCGCCGGCGGTGATCACTCGCCCGATGGGATGCGCCCGGCCCCAGGTGTCGATGGTCGCCTGGGGATCAGCGGGGGTCAGCGCCGCGGCCGAGGCGCGCAGCATCGGCGTATCGACCGAGCCCGGCAAGATCGCGTTGACCCGGATGCCCTCGGCGGCATGGTCGTTTGACATGCCCTTCACCAGCGCCAGCGTGGCCGCCTTGCTGGCGGCATACAGCGCCACCGAGGTCTGGCAGACCAGGGCCTGCACCGAGGACGTGCAGACAATGGCCCCGCCGCCTCGGCGGCGCATCTCTGGGATGGCGTACTTGCACATCCAAACGTGGCCGCGGAAATTGACCGCCAGGCTGCGCTCGTAGTCCTCCTCCGTGGCAGCTTCGATCAGGCCGTAGGTTTGAATGCCGGCGTTGCTAAACAAGACGTCCAGGCCGCCCGTGCGCTGCACCGCCGTCGCCACGGCCTGCTGCGCCTGGGCCATGACCGACACGTCGGTCCTGACGAAAACGGCGCCGGGCAGGGCCGCCGCCAGCGCCTCGCCAGCCTGCACGTCGACATCGGCAATGACCACCGCTGCCCCAGCGCGGGCAAAAGCGCGAACCGCGGCCTCGCCGATGCCCCGGGCGCCGCCAGTGACCAGCACCGTCTTGCCGCCGAACTCGAGCGATCCGCCGGCCGGCTCAAGACCGGCCATAGGCCGACTCCATCAGGCCACGGATATATCCGACGGCATGCAGCCGCCCCAGGCTGGCGTAGCCGGGCATGTCGTTGGCCTCGCCCGCCAGGGTCGGCACATGGTCCGGCCGCAGCACGCCCTCGAAGCCGATATCGCGATAGGCGCGCATGCAGGCCAGCATGTCGGTTGGCCCATCATCGTGGAAGGTTTCTTGAAAATCGTCCGCCGAGCCGCGCACGTCGCGGAAATGGACAAAGAATATTTTGCCCTGGTCGCCGAAGTGATGAATGGTATCGGGCAGGTCGGAGGTCATCAGCCTGAAGTTGCCCTGGCAAAACGTGACGCCGTTGGACGGGCTGGGCGCCAGGTCGATGAGCTGCTGCATGGCCTCCACGCTGGTGAAAATCCGCGGCAAGGCGCCCAGCCACGGCACCGGCGGGTCGTCGGGGTGCGCGGCCAGCCTGACGCCGGCCGCCTCGGCAACGGGCAGGATGTGCTCCAAGAAATAGCGCAGGTTATCCCACAGCTTCTCGTGCGTCAGGTTCAAACCGGCCGGCGGGCTAACCGGGGTCAGGTCTGCCTGGCGGAAGGCCGTCACCAGGGCGCCGCCGCGCGTGGGCACGTCCACCGCCGTGCGGCCCCAGGGTGCGAGCGCCAGGAAGTTGTAGCACCACACCCCGACGCCCAGCTGCCCCATCGCGCGCAGCATCACGGCGATTTGATCAATCTCCTCATCACGCCCAGGCAGCCCCAGGCGAATCTGCTCCATGGGCGGGCTGCTCTCAATCACCGCCAGCTGCAGCCCCGCGGCGGCATAGCGCGCTTTCATCTGCGACAGCGCCGCAAGATCCCATGGCCGGCCGCCATCGGGGCCGCGCGGAACGTCGGCCAGGCTCACCTGTCCGTGGATCAGCGGCCACGAGCGCGGCCCGTTTTGCTCCGGGGTCGGCGTCTCATACGGCAGCAGGCTGACAGCGTGGGTGACGCCCACCTGTTTGGCCAAATGCCACAGGCGCGTGGGGTAGGGATAAAACAGCTCGGCGATCTGGACCATGGGTCTCCTTTTGATTGCCCCTCATGTCTCGACAGGGCAGAGAACAAAGTGGTACGCCAGCTTATCCTGGAAGCTGGATGAAGAGCATAGCTCTTGCGCCGAGCATCCTATTCTCTGCACGAATCAAAAAAGCAAAGTTCGGTTGACCCGACGCGGTACCATTTTATAATATAGATATGATCTGTCCCAATTGCCAGGCCAACAATCCGGACGACGCGAAGTTCTGCAATAATTGCGGCTACAAGCTGGCGGCGCCGGCCCCCAGCTCGGCGGCAGCCAGCGCGGCTGTGGCGCCGCAGCCGCCGGCCTCCGGCGCAACGCCGCCGGTCGACGGGGCGGCGTCCTCGTCCATCGCCAGCCTGATACCAGCCGATTTCGCGGAAAAGCTCCAGGCTGCGCAGGCGTCGCGGGCCATGGTGGGCGAGCGCCGGGTCGTCACCATGCTCTTTTGCGACGTAAAGGGCTCCACCGCCGCCTCTGAACGCCTTGACCCGGAAGAGTGGACCGACATCATGAACGGCGCCTTCGAGCCGATGATCCGGCCAGTCTACAAATATGAAGGCACCGTGGCGCGGCTGCTGGGCGACGCGATCCTGGCCTTTTTTGGCGCGCCCATCGCCCACGAAGACGACCCCGAGCGCGCCATCCGGGCGGCCCTGGAGATTGTCGAGGGCATTGAACCTTACCGGCAGATCATCCAGCGCGACTGGGGCTTTGATTTCAATGTGCGCGTCGGCATCAATACCGGCCTGGTGGTCGTGGGGCCGGTGGGCTCCGATTTACGGATGGAGTACACGGCCCTGGGCGATGCCATCAACCTGGCCGCGCGCATGGAGCAGACCGCCACACCCGGCACGGTCCAAATTGCCGAGCCCACCTACAAGCTGACCGCCGCGCTGTTTGACTTCGAGAGCCTGGGCGGCATCCAGGTGAAGGGCAAGGCAGAGCCGGTGCTGGCTTACCGGCCGCTGCGGCCCAAGGCGCGGCGGGGCCGCACCCGCGGCATTGAAGGCCTGGAATCGCCCCTGGTGGGCCGCGACGCTGACCTGGCTGGGCTGCGATCGGCCCTGGCGGAGCTGGGCCTGGGGCGCGGGCAGATTGTCTCCATCATGGGCGAGGCTGGCCTGGGCAAGTCGCGCTTGCTGCAAGAGCTGCGGCGCGAGCTGCCGGCAGAGCCCGCCAACAGCGGGGCGCCCCTGTGGCTGGAGGGCCGGTGCCTCTCTTACCAGACCAACACGCCCTATGCCCCCTTTGTCGATTTGCTCCGCAATCATTTTGGATTTGGCGACCAGCCGCCGAGCGCGGAGCTGACGGCCCGGCTGGAAGCCGCGGTGACCACGGCCGCGCCGGGTCAGGTCGATGAGATTGCCCCGTACCTGGCCACGCTCCTGGGCCTGCCGCTCACTGGGGCGGCCTTTGATCGGGTGCGCTATCTGGCGCCGCCCCAGCTTCGTGCGCGGGTGCAGCAGGCGCTGGCGGATTACCTGGAGGGCCTGTGCCGCGCGCGGCCGGTGGTGCTGGTGCTCGACGACCTGCACTGGGCCGATCCCAGCTCGCTGGCGCTGCTTCAGTCGCTGCTGCCCCTGGTGCGGCGTGCCCGGCTGATGGTGGTGGTCCTTTTTCGGCCGGCGCCGAACGAGCCGGCCTGGCAGCTCCACGAGACCGTGGCGCGCGAGTATGCCCAATGCTACCGGCCGCTCACGCTCAGGCCGCTGGGCGAGGGCGACGCCCGGCAGCTGGTGGCCAACCTGCTGCACATCGAAGACCTGCCCGAAAAAGTCCGCCAGCTGATCCTGACCAAGGCCGAAGGGAACCCGTTCTTCGTCGAAGAGGTGATCCGGTCGCTGCTGGACGGCGGGCTGGTGGTTCAAGAGGCTGGGCATTGGCGCGCGACCCGTGAGATTGAAAACATCGCGGTGCCCGACACGCTGGCCGCGGTGATCAATGCCCGCCTCGACCGGCTGGACGACGAGGCGCGCGGGGTGGCCCAATCGGCGGCGGTGATCGGCAGGGAGTTCTCGCTCGAGCTGTTGAGCGCGGTGCACCCGCCGCGGCCGGCGTTGGATGAGCCGCTGGGCACGCTGCAGCGGCGCGAGCTGGTGCTGGAGAAGACGCGCCTGCCGGAGCGCGCCTACATTTTCAAGCACGCCCTGACACAGGAGACCGCCTACAGCTCGCTGCTGCTGAAGACCCGGCGCGAGCTGCACCTGAAGATCGCGGGCGTGCTGGAACAGTCAGCGCCAGACCAGGTGAACGAGCTGGCCTTTCACTTTCTGGCCGCGCGCCACCCAGCCCGCGCGCTGCCTTACCTGGTGGCTGCCGCGGACCGGGCCGCGAAAGCCTATGCCACGCCGGAGGCCATTGGCCTCTACCAGCAGGCGCTGGAGATCTTGCAGACAGTCGACGACGTGCCCCGGCTGCGGCGCGTTTACGAGGGTTTGGGCAACGCGCTGACCTTCGCCAATCGTGTGCCGGAGGCGGTTGAGACGTTCCGCGCCATGCTGGCGGCCGCCGAGCAGGCCGGCGATGTGCCCATGCAGGTATCTGCTCTGAACAAGCTCTCCTATGTCACGGCGCTGCGGCTGGGGCAACTTGAGCAAGCCAATGAATACCTGACTGAGGCTGACCGGCGCGCGCGCCTGGCGCAGGACAAGCACGGCCTGTCGGAGATGGGCCTGATCCGCTGCATGATGTGCACGTTTGTCGCCGATTTTGAGGGCGTTGTGCGCTACATGGACGAGACGCTCGACCTGGGCCGGGACCTGGGTGTCAAGGAACAAGAGACCCTGTCGCTGGTGCACATCGCCGCCTCGCAGACGTACATGCTGTTGTTTGAGCAGGCGTTTGAGAACTACGAGGCTGGTCTGCGGCTGTGCCGCGAGATCGGCGACCGCCAGCACGAGGCGGAGCTGATGAGCTTTAGCGGACCCATGGCTTACCTGGTCCGCGGCGACATGCGCGCGGCGCGCCAGATCGCTGCCGAGGCGCTGTCAATCGCGACCCAGATCGGCGATGCGGATGCCGCCGTCGACGCCAGCCGGATGTTGGGTTACCTGGCCCACCAGCAGGGTGACTACGAGCGCGCTATTGCTTACTACCAGCGCTATCTTGACAATGGCCGCGCCGCGATGTATTCGTGGTGTGTGGCCGAGGCGCTGTGCTTTCTGGGCACCGCTTACCTGGATGTCAGCCCGGCCCTGATGGAGCGGGTGCTTGACTTTCATGGCCAGGCGCTGCAGGTGCTCGAGCAGCCGGCCGGTTCCTTGCTGGGGGCCTCGGCCTGGGGCGAGATGGGTTTCTGCCTGGAGGCCGCCGGTCACGTCGAGAAGGCCCAGGAATTCTTCCAAAAGGGGCTCACCGTCCCAACAATGCTTAGCCAGCTGGAGCGCCCGCGGCTGCTGCTGGGCTCGGCGCTGATTGATCTAAAGCTGGGGAACCTGGCCCAGGCCGAACAGCAGGTGGCCGAGGCCAACACCTTTGCCGTGTCCAAAGGCATGCAGCATGTTTACCCACAGGTGGCGTACGCCGAAGGCCGCGTGGCCGAGGGCCGCGGCGACACGGCCGGCGCGCTGGCGGCCTTTGAGCGGGCCGAGCAGCTGGCGCTGGGGCTGGTGCTGCGGCCCATTATCTGGCAATCACGTGCCAGCGCCGCGCGAGCACTGGCGGCGCTGGGGCGGCCGGCCGAGGCCGACGCCAAACGCGCCGGCGCCAACGCGATGGCCGCCGAGATTGGCGGGCTGTTGACGGACCCCGACCTGCGCGAGAAGTTTCTCGAACAGGCTGGCCGCGCGATTGGATGACGCAGTCCGCCAGGCTGGGCGTCCAATTTGCTCATTATGCGCCAAGGCGCTAAAGCTCCGCTCGTAGCGGCAGGGCAATCGCGTCTTCCGCAGATGGCATGGCGGAATCCCCCGAAAAAACGGTGTCAGGCCCGAAGCGGAGCTTCGGGCCTGACACCGTTTTTTCGGGAACTTCTCTACGATGACGATGCAAGACGCGATTGCTCTGTCGTAGCGGCCACATGCATTTGGGGCCGTGTGGCTGTGGTAAAATCTTCAGCAACAAGTCAAAATCGTTGACGGGGAACAAGCGCCGGGTTAGAGCGCAGAGAGTCGGGCGCGGGCCGCTGAGCGCGGCCTGCTGGTGCAAGCCCGATGCCGACCACCCGGTGTTCGCCGCCCCTGAGATGCGAGAAGAAAGCCGTTCCGGCCAGTAAAGCTCGCCAGGCGCTCCTGTTACAGAGCAGCACCGTGTTGGCGGTGTGCGAGGCGCGGCCCGCAAGGGTCGCGCGAAACGAGGTGGTACCACGAGCCCCAGGCTCGTCCTCGGATCCGTTCCGGGGGCGAGCTTTTTTCGTCCCCCTGCATGGCCGATCCACGGCCAGGAGGCGAAAATGGATTCGACATCACTCAAGGCGCAGTATCAGGCGTTCTTTGAAGCGCGCGGCCACAGACGGCTGCCCTCGGCCCCGCTGCTGCCGGAGAATGACCCGACGGCGCTCTTTACCAGCGCCGGCATGCAGCCGCTGGTGCCCTACCTGCTGGGCGAGCCGCACCCGCTGGGCCGGCGGCTGGTGGACGTGCAGGCCTGCCTGCGCACCAACGACATCGACGAGGTCGGCGACGCGTCGCACCTGACTTTCTTTGAGATGCTGGGCAACTGGTCGCTGGGCGATTACTTCAAAGCGGACTCGCTGGCCTGGAGCCATGAGTTCTTGACTCGCGTGCTGGGCCTGCCTGCCCAGCGGCTGTCGGTCACGGTCTTCGCCGGCGACGCTGACGCGCCGCGCGACACGGAGTCGGCTGCGGTGTGGCAGCGGTTGGGGATGCCGCCCGACCGGATCTACTTCCTGCCCAAGACGGACAACTGGTGGGGGCCGGTTGGGCGCACCGGCCCCTGCGGGCCGGATTCGGAGATCTTCTATGACACCGGTCGGCCCGATCACCCTGGCTGCCGGCCCGGCTGTGCCTGCGGCCGCTGGTTTGAGATCTGGAACAACGTCTTTCTGGAATACGGCCAGATGGCCGACGGCTCGTATCAACCGCTGGCGCAGCGCAATGTGGACACGGGCATGGGCGTAGAGCGCACCGTGGCGGTGTTGGGCGGGCACGGCGACGTGTTTGAAATGGACACTCTCTGGCCGCTGGTCGAACACTTGCAGGCGCTCAGCGGCAAGGCCTACGCCGGCGAACCGCGCCCGTTCCGTGTGATTGCAGATCATATCCGGGCCGCCAGCCTGGCCCTGGCCGATGGCGCGACGCCGTCCAACGTTGAGGCCGGCTACGTGGTGCGGCGCCTGATCCGGCGCGCGGTGCGCTTTGGCCGACAGCTGGGCCTGACCAGCAACTTCTGCGGCGGTCTGTCCGGTGTGGTGGTCGCGGTGTTGGGCGACTCGTATCCGCGTCTGCGCGAGAACCAGGCGTCAGTCGCGGAAGCGCTGGATCAAGAAGAGACGCGCTTTGCCGCGACGCTGGAGCGCGGCCTGCGCGAGTACGCGAAAGTGGTGGGTGACTTGCAGGCGCGGCCGGACGGCGACAACATCATCACGGGGCAGGCGGCCTTCAACCTGTTCGAGACCTTTGGCTTTCCACTATCGCTCACCGTCGAGCTGGCCAGGGAACAGGGCCTGGCGGTGGACGAGCCCGGCTTCCAGGCGCTGTATGCCGAGCACCAGGCACAGTCTCGCCGCGGCCTGGAACGCAAGTTCCGCGGCGGTCTGGCGGAGCGCACCGAGCAGACCACGCGCCTGCACACGGCCACGCATCTGCTGCACGCCGCGCTACGCCAGGTGCTCGGCTCCGAGGTGCGCCAGCGCGGCTCGAACATCACGGCCGAGCGCTTGCGGTTTGACTTCTCGCACCCGCGGCGGCTCTCGCCTGATGAGCTGCGAGCGGTGGAGGCTCTGGTCAACACGCAAATTACCCGCGACCTGCCGGTCACGTTCGAGGTGATGCCGCTGGAGCAGGCGCTGGCGGAAGGCGCGCTGGCGTTTTTCGGCGACAAGTACGGCGAGCAGGTGAAGGTGTATACCATCGGGGACTTTTCCAAAGAAGTGTGCGGCGGACCGCATGTGAGCCGCACCAGCGAGCTGGGCCGCTTTCATATCACCAGGGAAGAAGCGGTCGGGCAGGGCGTGCGCCGAATCCGGGCCACGCTGGATGAGCCGAACAGCTCGCCCTAGCTGCCGGGCGCTCGCCGCCGCTGGCTGCGCGCCAATGGCTGTGACACGTATAAGAACCGAGGCGCCGTTCTGAGTGCAAGAGAGCCTGGCCAATACGGCTGGGCTCTCTTCATGCGCCACATCGTCGATTGCGATGAGCCGGCACCGGACAGACCCGCATGTCCGCCCCTACAAGTCCGGCTCGCGTAGTCAACCCTGGGCCGACACATAGGTCGGACCCTACAGGATGCCGTAGTGCGTCAAAGGAAGTAGGGACCGCAAAACGCCTATGTGTGCGCCCCAGGCCGACACACGCACTTGGCGGTGGTGCATATGTAGGTCGATCCCGTGGGACGCCGTAATGGGTTTATGGATTGTAGGGGCGGACCTATGTGTCCGCCCCGGCCAGATACATCGGTCGGCCCATAAAGGACGGACTCACGTGGCAGCCCCCGGGCCGACATGTAGGTCGGACTGTACGAGGCCGGCTTGCTTGGCCAGCCCAGGGCCGACACGTAGGTCGGCCCCTACGAGTCCCCGTCACTTAAGGCGGCAAGCGCCCTAATGCTGCGAGGTCTCGTAGAACGCCAGCGGGATGATCACCTGGTGCAGGTCAGCGGTGCCCCAGCGCGGGTCGTTCATGGCCCCGGCGGTGAAGACCGTCGTGCCGAGCACGTAGGGGTCCAGCCGAATCTCTGAGTCGTACCAGGCCAGCAGGTTGGCCCAGGCATGCGGCCCATCGGGCCCCACACCGTGCTGCACCCAAAAGTCGATGAAGTCCATCCAACTCGCGCCGCCCGGGCCGTCGCAGGGGGACCCCGGCACAATACCGCCCACTTCCAGCTCGCTGATCTCCAGCGGCAGGTCGCCCAGGCCCATCGGCTTCAGGTAGCCCTCATACCAGAAGCGGTAGCGCAGCATGATATAGCCCACATTGATGCCGGGAAAGGCTGGCGCGCCGGGGATGACGGCGGCCTTGTTCATGAAGATGCCGCAGCCGGGTAGGGGGGAAACGCCCTCGTGCAGGGTGAAGATGCCGCCGCAGCGGTGCGCCGCCTCCAGCGCCGGCAAGAAAAACGCCATCTCGTTGTATTCGGGCGTGCCGGCCGCGAAGCCGCCGACGGCGGCGTGCAGCCCCAGCGCCTGCATGTCGCAGGCACGCGCGGCTTCAAAGGCGGCGAACCACCTCCAGCGCGCCTCGGTCACCGGCACAAACTCGTTCCAGCCTTCCCAATAGTCCACGCCGGGGTTGAGGCGATACTTGTTCAGGTTGCCATTGATGAATTGGGTGGCCGCGTCTTCTGGCGAAAGCTGACCGACCCAGTTCTCGTTCTGGCCGCTGATGCGCCCAATGGTCACCGTGTTGGGCGAGGCCAGCTTGACGTCGCTCAGCCACCCCAGGTCGTCCACGCTCTTCATGACGCGCGGGCGCACGCGGCGCACATACTCCATGATGTATGAATCGTTGTTGCGCACGACGTGCAGCCCCAGCTTGCTATCCGTGCGGCTGCCCAGCCCATCGGGCCAGCCCGCCAGGGGCGGAACGGGCGACGGCTCGGGCTGGGTGGGCGTTCCGCTCGGCTGGGCGGTCTCATTCAGCACCAGAGGCAGGAACCATTGTTCGGTGGTCAGCAGCAGAGGCAGGAAGATCGGGTATGGGCCGGGCGTGGCGTCGGTGACGTGCTGGACGTGGCTGGCGGTTGGGGCAACGGGGACCGCCAGCGTCGCGTCACCGGAGCCGGGCGGGGCGGGCGTGCCATCGCCAGGCTTGGGGCCGTTCAGGGCCAGCCGGGCGGCCAGGACCAGCGTCCCGCCGGGCGCGGGCTGGCGGCCATCGCGGGGCGCGCCGGGCGCGAGCGTGCCTTGATAGCTGACATGGCCCTGGGTGAGCAAGATGGCGCCCAGCGCCAGCGCGATTAAAGCACCGCCAAGAAGTCTGGCGACAGAGCTCAGCTTCATGCGCAAAGGTCCCAATCCGTTATCGGCTGAAAACGCTGATCACTCAATTGTTGGCACGACTACCGGCTGCACATAATGTGCCACGACGAGCGCGGTCAGGGGAGTATAGCCGACCTTCTCGGCTCCGATCAAGCTGAGCCGGGCTGCCCTTCCAGCGCCTCCGCCACGGCCTGCTCCAGGGTCATGGCGCGCCCCTCGTCCCAGGCGGCCGCGTATTGTTCATCGCCGAGCTCCGCTCGCAGCGCACCGCGCCGGCTTTCGTAGGCCGGCTGATCGGCCAGATCGATGACCGAGCCGATGGAGGCGCGCAGCGCGGCCGCGGCGCCCAGCAGGCGCACGGCTTTTTGGGCCTGCTCCTGCGCCAGGGCGAGCTCGGCCAGGCGCTCGAGGCACCAGGCGGTGCCGCCCATGTCGCCGATCTCGCGGCGAACTTCCAGGCTCTCGCCCAGCCGTGCCACTGCGCTCGTCCAATCGCCCTCGCGCGCCGCCACCCAGCCCAGGGTGCCCAGCGAGACGCCCACGCCCCACTTGTTGCCAAGCTGCCGGCGCAGCTCCAGGCTTTCGCCCACCAGCCGCGCCGCGCGCGTGTAGTCGCCCTGGCGCAGGGCCACCTCGCCCAGGCCCGACAGCTCAAAGCCCATGCTGCGTGTGTCGCCCAGCTCACGCGACAGCGCCAGGGCCTCCTCCAGCCGTGCGTTGGCCAGCGGGTAGTCTCCCGGCCGCAGCGCCGCCCAGCCCAGGCTGATGAGCGCGCGGGCGGTGCCGTGCTTGTCGCCCAGCTCGCGCCAGATGGCCAGCGCTTCCTCCAGGTGGCGGGAGGTCGCGGCATAATCGCCAGCCTCGGTGGCGGCATTGCCCAGCTTGATCAGCGCTGAGGCCTGGCCGGGCTTGTCGTCAATTTCGCGGCAGATGGCCAGGCTCTCGCCGGCCAGGGCGGTGGTGGCCGGGTAGTCGCTCTGCCGGTAAGCCAGCTCGGCGGCCCGCGCCAGCAGCCGGGCGCGGATGGCCGTGCGGCCCTGGAACTTGTCGGTGGCCAGGATGGCCGACAGACGGTCGCGGCCCTCGCTGAAGTGACCGCGCACCTCCCAGAACTGCCCGAGCGTGCCCGCCAGCCGGCCGCATAGCTCGCTGGTGCCTTTGGCCGTGGTGGTCCACTCCAGCGCCGCGCGCAAGTTGTCGTGCTCTTGCTCCATGCGCTCCATCCACGACACCTGCTCCGTGCTCTCCAGGCTGGCTTCGGCCTGCTCGGCCAGGGCCAGGACGTAGTCGGCGTGGCGCAGGCGCATATCCGCCGCCTCGCCGCTCTCATCCAGCGCCTCCAGGCCAAATTCGCGCAGCATCTCCAGCATCACAAAGCGCGGCTCGCCGTCGGCGCCTTCCACCTGCCGCAGCAGGCTCTTGTCCAGGAGCGATCCCAGCAACTCTAGCAGCGACACTCGTATCGGGGCGAAGCCGGCCACCGCCTCGGCCGCCTCCAGCGTGCAGCCGCCGACAAAGACGGACAGCCGCCGGAACAAGATCTGCTCGCTTTCGCTCAGCAGGTCATAGCTCCACGCGATGGCATTGCGCAGTGTCTGCTGCCGCGCCGGCAGGTCGCGCCCGCCCCCGGTCAGGAACCCCAGGCGATCGTCCAGCCGGGCCAGCATGGCGCGCGGCGGAAGCAGCTTGACGCGGGCGGCCGCCAGCTCGATGGCCAGCGGCAGCCCCTCCAGCCGGTGGCAAATCTCCGCGACGGCTGGCGCCGTATCGCGCGTGATCGCGAAACCTGGCTTCACCGCCTGGGCGCGCTGCACGAACAGCTCGACGGTGGCATTTCGGGCCAGCAACTCCGGCGGCGGCAGCTGCGCCAGGTTCGGCAGCGGCAGCGGCGGCACCGGGTAGAAATGCTCACCGCTCACCCGCAAGCCCTCGCGGCTGGTGGCGAGGATTTTCAGCTGGGCGCAAGCCGCCAGCAGCTCGGCGGCCAGCGGCGCCGCGGCAATGACCTGCTCAAAGTTGTCGAGCACCAGCAGCACCGATTTCTTTTGCAGATAGTCTTTCAGGGTGTCGACAATCGAATGGCCGGCGGTCTCCGCTAGAGACAACGCCTGGGCCACCGTCGCGGCGACAAGCCTGGGATCGCTGATGGGTCCAAGCGCGACAAAGAACACACCCCCCGGAAAATCGTCGGCCACTTCCGCGGCCACCTGGATGGCCAGCCGCGTCTTGCCGCTGCCGCCGGGGCCGATGAGCGTGACCAGGCGCTGCTCTGATAGGAGCCGGCTGATCTCGCTCATCTCCTGGGTGCGCCCGATGAAGCTGGTCAGCTGGATGGGCAGGTTGTTGGGCGCGGCATCAAGGGATTTGAGCGGAGGAAAGTCGGCGGGCAAGCCGGCGATGACGAGCTGATACAGGTGCTTGGCCCGCCGCAAGTCTTTCAGGCGGTGCTCGCCCAAGTCGCGCAGGGTTACGCCTGGCGGCAGCTCGCCCTCCACCAGGGCGACGGTGGTCTGCGACAGCAGCACCTGGCCGCCATGCGCGGCGGCGGCGATGCGGGCCGCGCGATGAACGTCGAGGCCGACGTAGTTGGCCGAGCTGACCTGCGCCTCGCCGGTGTGCAGCCCCATGCGCACGCGCAGGCTGACGCCGCCCGGCCAGGGCTGCGCCGCCAGCGCCCGCTGGGACTCCACGACAGCCTGGATCGCTTCTGGCGCGCTGGGGAAGGCCACAAACAGCGCATCGCCCTGGGTGGAGACCACGCGGCCCTGGTGCCGCTCGCAGGCCGCGCGCAAAATGCTGTCGTGCTCGGCCAGCAGGCCCGCGTATTTCTCGCCCAGGTCTTGCAGCAGGCGCGTCGAGCCCTCGATGTCGGTGAAGAGGAAGGTGACGGTGCCGGTTGGCAGTTGGGCTTCACTCATAGCTCAAGGCTCGTGGGCGACCTGCGCCATTGGGCGCCAATCAAGACGCCTGTCGGTAGTTATCATACCGCGGGGCGGGCGCATGTCGGCGATGCGGCACTCAGGGCAATCGCGTCTTGCATCGTCATCGTAGAAAAGTTCCCGAAAAGAGGGTGTCAGGCCCGAAGCGGAGCTTCGGGCCTGACACCCTCTTTTCGGGGGATTCTTCCATGTTATCACCGGGCTCCAGGCGACACAATTTCTCGGGCAGTAGAGCGAGCCTGGCGGTCGGGTCGACTCGGACTGGCCCACTATGCGCGTGGGTTCATGACTCAATGCTGGACGGCGCCGGTCGGTTGAGCGGCAGAGAACTCATGGGCCGCGGCGCCCAGCCGGCGGGCGGCCTCCGCCAGTTGGGCGAGGGGGTACAGGCTGAAGGCCAGGCGCAGCGCCGACTGGCCCGCGGCGTCCAGGTGAAAGGAGGCGCCCGGGATGAAGGACACGCCCTCCGCCTCAGCGGCGGACAGCAGCGCGCGGGCGTTAACGTCGGCCGGCAGATCCACCCAGACAAAAAAGCCGCCGCCTGGGGCATTCACGCGATAGGCGGGGGGCAGGCACTCGCGCAGGGTTGAGACCAGCACATCGCGCCGCTCGCGATAGCTGCGCCGCAGATGGTCCAGGTTCGTGTCGTAGTCGCCGCAGGCGCACAGCTCGGCCACCACCAGGGCCGTGTAGTGGTTGATGCCGCCGCCGCTGTCGAGCAGGCCGCCGTTGATCAGGCGCTCCACCAGCTCGCGACCGGCGGTCAGCCAGCCCAGGCGTAGGCCCGGCCCAAGCGACTTTGAAAATGAGCCCAGCCGGGCCACCGTGCCCGGTTTGGCAATGCTCCATAGCGAGGCGGGCGCGGGGCCGTCGTAGGCCAGCTCGCGATAAACGTCGTCTTCGATGATCACCAGGTCGTGCGCGGCCGCCAGGTCCACCAGGGCGCGGCGCCGGTCAGCGGCCAGCGAGCGGCCGGTGGGGTTGTTGAAGGTGGGCACCAGGTACAGGGCGCGGGCCGGGGTGCCGGCGGCCTGCAATCGGTCGAGCGTTTGTGCCAGCAGGTCGACGCGCAGGCCGTCGGTGTCGGCGGGCACGGGCACCAGGTTCAGCCGGTGATCGCGCATGATGCGCACGGCCAGGTGGTAGGTGGGTGATTCCACCAGCACCGAGTCGCCGGCGGCCGTCAGGCAGGTGAGCAGCTGATCCAGGCCCAGCGAGATGCCGCCAGTGGTCATGATCTCATCCAGCGCGGGGGCACGGCCCTCCTGCCGGCCGATGCGCTCGGCCAGCCATTCGAGCAGCGGGCCGGGGCCGGCCGGGTGGCCGTACTGCATGGCCTCCGGCCCATAGCGGTCCAGCGCAGCCAGGCCGGCGCGGCGCATGGCTTCCACCGGCAGCAGGGCCAGGTCGGGGTGGCCCCAGGTGAGCTCGATGATGCCGGGGCGCTCAAAGATTTGCAGCACGGGGGCAGGCATGGCGGCAGATTGTAGCATGGAAACGCCAGGCCTCCAGCGCATAGGCACATGTTCCCAGGGCAATCGCATCTTCTAAAGTTATTCTGGGAACTTTTCCCAAAAACAGGGTGTCAGGGCCGAAGCGAAGCTTCGGCCCTGACACCCTGTTTTCGGCTGTATCTCATATAACAAGAACGGTCGCGCCCGAAGCGCCTCTGGTGCACTAACGCGCCATGTCCTGCGCAGCGCGAACGGCCTCCAAGCGGCATACCGGCAACAGCATAGCGTTCTAGTCAAGTAGCAGCATCACGTCGTGGGCCACGCCCGCCAGCTCTGCCAGGGCCTGAGTGATGGCGGCCTCATCCGCGGCCAGAACGGCGAAGGCCGCCGCGACGCGCTGCTGCAGGCGCGGCGGACAAAGCGGGAACGTAGCCGCGAGCGCCAGGGCGCCCTTCTCGTTGAGCCAGTATTGCCGATTGAGCGCAAACAAAGTCTGGAGCAGGCAGGCCGCACTGCGGAAGCAGCAGCCGGCCGCATAGGTCACATCGCCCCGCGCCGCGCTCTTCTGGCCGTTACCCAGGGCGAACTCGATCTCCCAGGCGAAGCGCCGGATGAGGGCCTGCTGGAGCTCGATGGGGTAGGGTTCGGTGTCGCTCTTGAGGCCAGCCAGTGTGCCGGCCGGGTCCCACAGCGGCCGGCAGAGCGCCACTTCGGCCATGTAGATGGACGAGACGAAGGCATGGGGGTGGCCGGGCTGATAGGCCACCTGCACCTGCCCGGCGCGGCAATCGGCGATGACCGCTCGCACCTGGCTCAGGTCGCGATACAAAAAGTCCACCGGCTGCCCGCCGACCGTCAGCCAGCCGCCGCCGTTGATCCACGGCCCCCAGCCGCCAATAGGAGTCAGGATATCCGCCCGGTGCGTGTCGTCCAGCCCGGCGGCCAGGCGGCTCAACTGGTTGAGATCCAGCGGGCTCTCCGGCTCATAGTAAAAGCAAAGGTCCACATCCGAGGTGGGCTGATGGGTGCCGCGCGCCCGCGAGCCGCCCAGCACGATGGCCTGTGCGCCGGGCGTCAGGCAGGCTCGCTCGACGATCGACTCGATCAGGCGGTCGACGTCCATGCGGCTCGGCCGGGTCAGGCCGGCTCTTCAGCCGGCACCGGGCGGTCGCGCTTAAGGAAGAACGGCGAGAAGGCCAGCACCACCACCGCCAGCAGCACAGCGCTCAGCAGCACCGCGCGCGGCGCGCCGGCCGTGCCGCCCAGCCACTGGGCAAAGGCGCCGGTGCCCAGCGCGCCCAGCGAGGGCAGGCCGATGAGCGTGATGGCATACAGGCTCATCACCCGCCCGCGCAGCTCATTGGGCACATCCACCTGGAGGAAGGTGGAGATCAGCGTGCCCAGGACGGTGGAGGTAACGCCGGCCACGAAGATCAGGATAGTGCCCAGCAACAGGTTGGGACTGATGGCGAAAGCGATCAGCGAAGCGCTGAAGAGCAGGCCGCTGGCCACCATGATGGCATTCTGGCGCTTCACCTCGCGGATGGATGCCAGGCCAAAGGCGCCCACCAGCGCGCCGGCGCCCGCCGCCGACAGCAGCAGCCCATAGCCCTCGGGGCCGCCATTCCAGATATCGCCGCCAAATATGGGCAGCAAAACCTGATACGAGCGGCCAAACAGGCTGGCCACCGCCGACAGCAGCAGCAGGCTAAACACGGCGCGCGAGCGCACGGCATACGAGAAGCCCAGCCAGACCGAGGCGCGCAGCGACGTTTTGTGCTGGCCGGTGCGCAGCTTCACCCGCATGGCCAGCAGCGCAATGAGCACCGCCAGGAAGCTGACGCCGTTGATGAAGAACAGGGTGCCGGCGCCCAGCGGGCCGAGCAGGGCGCCGGCCAGGGCCGGACCCACCAGCGCCGCGCCGTTATAGGTGGCGGAGTTCAGCGATAGGGCATTGAGCAGGTCGCGGCGGTCCACCAGGTCGGGGATCAAGGATTGGCGGGCCGGGTTGTCGAAGGCCAGCAGCAGCCCAAGCATGAATTGCGAGAGGAGGATATGCCAGACGTTGACCACCCCCAGCCAGGTGACGGCCGCCAGCGCGAAGGCCGTCAGCATCTGCAGGGTCTGGGTCAGGTAGAGCAGGCGGACGCGGTTCACTCGGTCCACCACGGCCCCGGCGAAGAGCGGCAGGACGACCATGGGCAGGGCAAAGCTCAGCCCTAGGAGGCCCAGCCAGAGCGGCGAGTTGGTCAGCTGGAGCACGAGCCAGCCGCCGGCCACGTTCTGCATCCACGTGCCGGTGTTGGAGACAATCAGGCCGCTGAAGAGCAGCGTGAAATTTCGCGAGCGGAGCGCCGCGAAGCGAGCGGTGTTGGGTTGGGCTGTCGTCATCCGTGATACTGACTATTCGACTACCGGGCCGACCTCCGCTGACGCGGCGCCGGGCTCCTCCTGGCCATAGATCACGCGCTGGCCGCGCAGCAGGGAGGCCAGGGCTGCCAGCAAGGATAACACAGTCGTGATGACGAAGGCGACGCGCAAACCTTGCTGGAATGGCTCCGAGATAAGCTGCGGAAAGAACTCCTTGCCGAGGACGACGGCCTGGGTGGCGCCGGGCAGCGTCTGCAGCACCTGCGGCGGCAGCAGCGTGCCCATGGGGTTATAGCCCAGGAAGGCGGCAAAGAGCGCGCCGGTCGGCGGCAGATTGGCGACGGCCTGCGCCGCCGCGGCGGGGATGCCCACCTGGGTGAGACCGTTCAGCAGGGTGCTGGGCAGGCTCTGCGCCAGGCCAAAGATGACCATGGTGAAAATGAGGGTGATGCTGAGCGTGTTGGCGGCGTTCATGAAGGTGGCGCGCATGCCCGAGGCCACGCCGCGGTGCTCGGGCGGCACGGCGTTCATAATCGCGGTGGTGTTGGGCGCCGCGAACATGCCCATGCCCATCCCCATCAGCAGCAGCAGCACGGCGAAGGGCCAGTAGACAAAGTTGGCCGGCAGCAGCAGCAGGCCCACGAAGCAAGCGGCGGTGAGCAGCATTCCGCCGGTGGAGAACAGCCGCGCGCCGTAGCGGTCTGACAGCCAGCCGCTGAGCGGGCCCAGCAGCAAGAAGCCGCCGGTGAGCGGCAGCATGTAGATGCCGGCCCACAGGGGCGTGTCTTCAAACGAGTAGCCATGCAGCGGCAGCCAGATGCCCTGCAGCCAGATGATGAGCAGGAAGCTCAGGCCGCCGCGGGCCAGCGAGGCCAGAAAGTTGGCGGCGTTGCCGGCGGTGAACATGCGGATCTTGAACAGGTCCAGCCGGAACATGGGCTCAGGCGAGCGCAGCTCGACCCACACGAACAGGCCCAGCAGCACCACCCCGCCGATCAGGCTGCCCAGCACGAAGGGGCTGCCCCAGCCCATGGGCGAGGTGCCGTAGGGCTCCAGGCCATAGGTCATGCCCACCAGCAGAATGGTGAGCCCCAGGGCGAAGAGGATGTTGCCGGGCAGGTCGAGCTTCTGGTGCTGCCGAATGGCGGCGGTTTCGTGGAGCATCAGGTAGGCCCAGATGGCGCCGCCCACGGCAAAGGGCACGCTCACCAGGAAGACCGCGCGCCAGTTGATGGCCGCCAGGATGCCGCCGACCACCAGGCCCACGAACTGGCCGGCCAGGGCCGCGATCTGGTTGATGCCCATGGCCATGCCGCGCTGCTCGGGCGGGAAGGCGTCTACCAGGATGGCCACGGAGTTGGCCATGAGGAAGGCGGCGCCGACAGCCTGCAGCAGCCGGAACAGGATGATTTGCAGGGCGGCGCTGTTGCCGGTGCCCTGGACAAAATAGAGCAGGACGGAGCCCACCGCGAAGATGGCGAAGCCCAGGTTATACAGCCGCACCCGGCCAAACATGTCCGACAGGCGGCCAAAGGTGACCAGCAGGGTGGCGGTGACGACCAGGTAGCCCATGAGGGTCCACAGCAGGTAGCTGGCCTCGGACGGCGCCAGCGGGTTGATGCCGATGCCGTGGAAGATGGCCGGGAGCGAGATGAGCACGATGCTGCCATCGAGCGCGGCCATGAACATGCCGAGGGTGGTGTTCGACAGCGCAATCCACTTGTAGGGAATATGGCTGAGCCGATTTTTCAAACCGACCTCGCGGCCGGCGGTGGTGGTAGCTTGTTCTGCGGTCACGATTTCGATCCTTTTGGCGCGCGAAAGCCATGCCAGGTCGGCCAACGCGCGTCCGATAATCTTAGCCGCCTGAATAGTTAGAGAAGCTAAGCATATCAAAGCGGCCAAAATTGTCAACTTACCGCAACCGGGTGCATACGTGCTTTTTGCCTGGCGAATGCCGTGCGCGTAATGGAACTAACCCGCCGCGTCCTGCCCGGGCGGGCCGGCGATTGAAATCGCGCCTATGGGCCTGCGGCCGGTCGTCCGCCCCATGACTTCGCATAGGCAGGCCTCCGCGGACGAGTGATCAACGCGGCGCCCTTTGGTGAAGGCATCGTCCCTGAAGAGGGACGACCGGCCGAAGGCCCACAGCCCCGAATTCATTCGGCGGTAACCGGATATCACGCGGCGTCGCGATGGAACGGGCGGCGGCCGGGCGTCACGCGGCGGTGGCGACCGAACGGGCGGCGGCCGGGTGTCACGCGGCATCAATGATGGACCGGGCGGCCGGGCGTCACGCGACGTTGCGATGGACCGGGCGGCGGTTGGTTGGTCATGGGCGCGTGGTGCGGCACCCGCCGCGGCCGGCGATTGAAATCGCGCCTTTGGGCCTGCGGCCGGTCGTCCGCCTCCGCGGACGAGTGATCTGCGTGGACGAGTGGTAAAGGCATCGTCCTTGAAGACCTGCCCTATGCGAAGTCATGGGGGGGACGACCGGCCAACGGTCCAAAGCCCCGGATTCATTCGGCGGGGCTCGTTATCACGCGGCGTCGCGATGGAACGTGTTGACACAATCTGCAATCTGCCTAGACTCGCGACCTTCCTCAAAGGCGCCGAGGCGGTAACAGCCTGGACAGCACCCTTTTCGAGGACTTCTTGAGACAGCGGCGCCACCCAGGAGGGCCTCGCATGCGATCCCTACAATTTCGACAGATCATCTTGCGCGGCGCGGCCGCTGCCCTGTGCGCGGCCACGGCGCTTTCGGCGCCGGCGAGTGTTTTTCAGCCACAGGCCTTGGCGGCCAGCGCCGCGCCGGCCCGCCAGGTCGTGGCGCCCGCCCCGGCGCCGCAGCCGCCAGTCAGGCTGGGCGTCACCCAAACGATCACCGGCGTCACGGTCACCGCGACCGAATTGCGTCGGCGCAGCCAGGCCGCGCTGCCCGTCCAGCCGCGTCAGGCCCGCCAGGGGCGGACGGCTGTTGGCGCGGCGCGCCTGGCCGGGGTGGGCCTGTCCGGCCCGCAGGCGCTGCCGGGCGACACGAGCTCGGCGCCGAGCGGGCCCGACCTGCCCCAGGTGCCGACCGACACGATTACCGGTCCTACCTTTGTCGACTCCAATTTCGTCCCGCCCGACACGATGGGCGCCGTCGGCCCGACGGATTTCCTGTTCACCGAAAACGGCGTTTTCCGCGGCTTTCTCAAAGATGCACCGCACACCCAGGTATTTACTACGACCGATGTGGCGTTTTGGGGCGGCGTGGCTGATCCGGCCGGCGTCTCTGACCCGCATGTGCGCTATGACCGCTCTAGCGGCCGCTGGTTTATCACCGAGATCGACGTGCCAAATGGCGATAACCACATCCTGTTGGCGGTCAGCAGTGGTCCAGACCTGGCCACGGCCGGTTGGACCCAATATGCTGTGCCAGCCACGGGAAACACGGCGGCCCAAGACCAGAAGTGCTTTGCCGACTACGACACGCCGGGCATCGACCAGAACGCCATTTACATCGGGGCCAACATGTTTGGTGGTGGACAGGCGCCGTGCTCTGGCGGCAACTACGAGCATTCCAATCTGTACGTCATTAATAAATCGGGCACTTTAAGTGGGACGGCC
>Ga0209166_10001105_pt1 | contig 23725 bp, 25 predicted proteins | sample Coa_R1_3_FD_187151 | JGI IMG/M metagenome (GOLD analysis project Ga0209166, IMG submission 187151) | Surface soil microbial communities from Centralia Pennsylvania, which are recovering from an underground coalmine fire - Coalmine... | ecosystem: Environmental > Terrestrial > Soil >... | reverse complement strand
GAAATCGACCTCAGTCTTCCGGCCACGCTCGAAGTCCTGGAGCATCGAGGGTTTGACATCTCCGTAGAAGGCAATTATTTCTTCAACCCACGACTCATAGCGCTGCTCGATCGCGACATTGCTCGCCCAGCCGGGAGGAATCGGGTCCACAGCCATACGTTCCAGCCGAGTGCCGATTGCAAGTGCCATGGACAACGCTTCCTCATACGTCCGTCGGAAGACCTTCTTGCCTGCCTCCGTTTCCATGTACTGACGCATGGTCTGCGAACAGAGCGCGCCGAGGGTTGTAACCGAGCAATTGATCAGGAGTTTCGACCAGATGGCACCGGTCAGGTTTGAAGATACCTTGACCTCAATCGCTCGACCCAAGACGCGCGCAACCCGCTCGACGCGCTCACTGACACCACCAGCAAGTTCGCCTATCAGCAGATGCCCAGCATTCTTCTGCTCGTAGACACCGGGTTCAACCATCGTGGCGCCAAGATTTGAGAATCCGCCAAGGATCTTATCTTCGCCTAGACGATCCGCAAGCAGCCGTGCAACGCCGCCATTCTGTATAGGCAAGATGACCCCTTCGGGGGCAAGTAGGCCCACCACGTGGGGCGCGACTTCCAGCGCGTCCTGAGCTTTGGTGGCGAGCAGGATCAGGTCAAACTGGTCGCCCTTTCCGTAGTCCTCAATTGCGGCAACGTCGATAGCGTCTGCCCTTACCCCTCCTCCGATGCCGGACACTCGCAGGCCTGATCTGCGGAATGCCTTCGCGGAATCGGTGTTGCGAGCCGCAAGCCGGACGGGCAGTCCCGTGCGGATGGCACGCGCCGCAATTGTTCCGCCCAACGCGCCGATGCCCACTATCAATATTTGCATTTTGAAGGCTTTTGCGAGGGTCTAAGACGCAAGCGCGGATGGCGGCACCTCGATTTCGCCGCTTGCGATGTGGGCCGCGGAGCCGCCAACGCTGACAGAGGTTACGACGCCTCTGCCCTTTCGCGCCTCCGCGTCGATTTCGCTTCGGCGCCCCATCGAGACACCTTGCTGGATCGAAAGGCGATAGGCCGTCCCTCCAAAATCGGGCTTCGATGCCATTGCCCCGACGAGGCCGGCACAAGCGGCGCCTGTCGCGGAATCTTCTTCGATGCCCAGCGCGGGCGCCCACATGCGGGCATAGAGCTTGCCGCCATCCCGTAGATTTCCCGCGAAGAAGAAGATGTGGGGCGACCACGCTCGTGAGAGCGTGGTCGCCCAGGCAGCCCGATTGATCGTCGCCCGGTCGACGACCTCGTTCGAGCTCAGTTGCGCAAAACAGAATGGAACACCGGCGCCCGCGAAAAAGGCTTGGTTCACCTCGGTGGGTTCGACGGATAGTACGACGGCGAGTTCAGCCGGAGTAGGTGCGCCGGTCGGCGTCTCGATTTTCCCCGATAGCGTCAACTTGCCGTAGAATCCCCCGTTTCGCTGAGCGACGTCAACCGTCACTGGACCGATATTCTCCTCCAGGATGAGCCGAACTGGATCACCAAGCCGTACGTGCTGTTTCATCACAAGAGCACAGGCTGTGCCGACCGAGGGATGTCCCGCAAAGTCGAGTTCCACCCGAGGTGTAAAGATGCGGACGCGAAAGTTGTTGGCAGAATCGTTCTTCGGCAGGACGAAAGTCGTTTCGCCGAAGTTGAATTCACGAGCAATCTTCTGCATGCCCTCGGTCGAAATGCCAACCGCGTCAGGCAGAACTGCCAGTTGATTACCGCCGAACGGTGTCGAACTGAAAACATCGACGATTTGAAATGCGTACTTCATGAGATCACCCTCCTTGTCTGGCCTTAAGCCTTGACGACAAGGTCGATTTCAACGCGGGCCCCAAGCGGCAGCGCGGCCACCCCGATCGCCGTGCGGGCTGGAAAGGGCGGACTAAAATACTTTGCGTAGATGCCATTCATCGCGACGTAGTCACTCATGTTCGTGAGAAACACGCGGGCGTACGCAACGTGATCGAAACTCTTGCCGGCCGCCTTGAGAACCGCCGAGAGATTCTGGAAGACGCGCTCCGTTTCGGCCACAATACCTCCCTCGACGACCTTGCCAGTGGCCGGGTCCTGGCCGACCTGACCGCTGAGGTAGAGGAAACCGCCGACTTCGACCGCCTGGGAAAATGGGCCGACCGGCGGCGTGAGTTCCGGAGACGTAATTGCGATCTTGCTCATGGAAAACTCCTGGATACTGGGTTAGCGGGTATGGAACATATGCCGCGAAGAACCAGCGTTTGCAGGAAAAGTGACATGCGGCGTCCGAACCGAGACAAGCGGTCTGTCCTCGGTGATGTCCTCTTCGAGGCTTCCGCTATAATCCGTGCCGGAAGGGGACACACCCATTGCTGCAGCCCACACCAGATATGGGACGGACGAGATGGATTTTGATCCCGTGTGCGTGGACGATTGTAGGACTGTTGTTCACGGTGCAGCAGATCGCGGTGGCGAAGGTTCACGGCGGGCACGTCAGTTGGGTGCTCGTGGGTGTCATCGAACTCGTCTACTGGAACGTATGGGCGGCGTTCACTCCGCTTGTGATTGCTCTGGCGAAACGGTTCCCGTTGACGGGGCCGAGGTTTGTATCTCCTATAGCGATCCACACAATCGCGTCGTTCCTGATGGCTCCCCTGGTATCTGTCACCGAATACTTTCTGACCCGTGGACTTCTGGGACTTCTTTTTCGCATAACCGATCCTGGTGCACCACTCCCTCTTCCGACGTTCACCGGCAGTGTTGTATCCATGAGCCTCACCGGCGTGATTACGTACTGGTTAGTTGTAGGACTGTATCAGTCGATCCACTTTTACCAGGCCGCAATGGAACGCCAGACGATAGCGGCGCAACTGGAGACACAGCTCTCCCATGCCGAACTTGAGAACCTTAAAAGCCAGTTACATCCGCACTTCTTGTTCAATAGTCTCCACACGATCGGAGTCCTGATGCAGGAAGACGTCGAGGCTGCGAGCCATCTGCTGGTCAGCCTCGGCGACTTGCTGCGCATGGCGCTCGAACGGCGCGAGAACGAGATCACGTTGCAGAGCGAGCTCGAGTTTGTCGGCAAGTATCTGGAGATCGAACAGACGCGCTTTCATGACCGGTTGAAAGTCCACATGGACGTACCGAGTGAACTTCTCGGAGTCTATGTACCGAGCCTGGCGCTTCAGCCTCTGGTTGAGAATGCCATCAAGCACGGTATCAGCGCCGATTCTGCCGCAAGCCGGCTAGACATCGCCGCGCAACGCAACAATGGCAGAGTTTCGCTCCGCGTCCGCGATGATGGCCCGGGTCCGGCACCGGGATCGCGTCTGCGATTCGGTGTCGGACTCAACAATGTCCAGTCACGCTTGAAACAGCTGTACGGGGACGAGTCTTCGCTGGAACTTACCGGGGGTCACGGTCGAGGCTGTGAGGCCATCATCACCATTCCACTGCGGAGTTCGCATGAAGACGCGGGTCCTCATCGTCGATGACGAGCCGATAGCCCGGCGCGGTATCCGTCGCTATCTGGCCAAACACAACGACATTGAAGTTGTAGGCGAGGCGGCGAACGGAATCAGTGCGGTGGAGCAGATCAACGAACTTCATCCCGACATCGTTTTTCTCGATGTGCAGATGCCCGATCTGGATGGTTTTGGAGTCATCGAAAATGTGGAACCATCGGCCAGCCCCGCTCCCGTTTATGTCTTCGTCACGGCTCACGATGCGCATGCCATTCGCGCATTCGAAGTCCACGCAGTTGACTATTTGTTGAAGCCGTATGATAAGGAGCGATTTGCCAAGGCCCTGGTTCACGCACTCCAGGTCGTCGAACAGCGCGGGACAGCAAATCGAGGTCTCGAACCATTGCTCCAATCCCTCCGTAGTCTCAGCCCATTGGAACGCTTCGTGGTGAAGGACAAGAAGCGGATTTTCTTCGTTCCCGTTTCTAACGTTTTGTGGATCGAAGCCACGGGAAACTATGCCTGTATACACACCGCCAGCGACAGTCACCTGTTGCGGGACACCCTGGCACACCTGGAAGAAAAACTGGCGCCACACCACTTCATCCGCGTCCGGAAATCGGCCATCGTGAACAGTGCCCGCATCAGCGAGATTCGTCCGATGTTCGATGGAGTCTACGACATCGTACTGGCAGAAGGAACGGTGGTCACGTCGAGCCGCAGATACGCTCACAAGTTACGGGCGCTGCTGGAATCCTAGTCTTGGCAACTGGGATGTAAATCGGAGCGTCGGCGTGGAATGCCAGCGGCGAAGATGATTTCAGCGCTTGCCTCGAATCGCTATCTGGCGTGCGATGTCGAATCAGTTCTTCGCTTTATAGCCAACAGGCTTCTAACCGTCGGCAACCAAAAAGAAGGCGACCAGTGTATTCAGTCTGTTTATACAAGGACTCCGCACCGGACGACGGCAGTAAGCCCAGTTCCGCCCCCGGCCGGCATTAGAAACACTTCGTCAATCGAATTCAATGGATCGTGATTTCCAGGCAGACGCAGCCAGGCCCAAGAGGAAGAAGCAGCCTTTGCGGGCGGGCAAGACGGCGAGGGGTGGGAATCCGAAGTCCGCCGCCGAATTCTTGCCAAAAGTCTTGACGTTACGGAGTCTGCAGGATTCGGCACGTACTTGCCGGGGCTGCGATTTGTGGAAGAACGCGACGCAGACTGTGTTTGGCGAAGGTCCATCCAAGGCTCGGGTTATGTTCGTAGGCGAGCAACCCGGTGATCAAGAAGACAAACTGGGACGCCCCTTCGTCGGGCCTGCGGGGAAGATTCTTGAGGATGCTCTCCGCGATTCGGGACTTGATCGCTCCGAAGTCTACGTGACGAATGTCGTGAAGCACTTTAAGTGGGCGGCTGCGCAGCGGGGCAAGCGACGCATCCATAAGAAACCTCGCCATTCGGAAGTCGAGGCATGCCGCCCGTGGCTCGATGCGGAATTGAAAGTTGTCCGGCCGGAAGTTCTTGTCTGTCTCGGAGCAAGCGCCGCGCAAGCGCTGTTGGGAAGAGAGTTCAAGGTTAGCCGCGACCGAGGAAACCTGGTTCCATCCGATCTGGCGCCTTACGTGATGGCGACGATGCACCCATCTTCGATCCTGCGTGCCCCAGATTCTGCGGAGCGGCACAAACAGCGTGCGGCGTTTGTTCGCGATCTTCAAAAGGTCGCGGCCCTGCTGCACGAATACCGTACTGCTGCCTGACTCGTTAAAGCCTGATTTCATCCACAACCTCATGCAGCCGATTGGTCCTCTAAGCTTCAGGAGGAAGCCATGCCCAGGAAAAAGAAGTCTTCATCACGCCGGAAATACGGGAAGGGAGCGCAGAAAACGGTCGAGAGCGCGATGCGGCGGCGCAAACATGGAACTCTGAAGTCAGGCAAGGGTAGTAAGGGCGGCAAGGTGAAAAGCCGCAAGCAAGCCATTGCGATCGGTCTATCGGAAGCGCGGAAGAAAGGCGCAAAGGTTCCGAGCAAAAAGGCGGCATAGGTTGAATTCTCAGAATTAGAGCGGTGGCGGCGCAAGATCCTCGAAGCCGCCTTCCGCGCTCCGCTCCAACCGCTAAGCTGATCCCATTTTGTTCCTCAAAATCGCAGTCGTCGCATCGTATCCCACAACAATTCGACTGGAGGTCATGAGTTCGTTATGAAAGCAGTTGTTTTTCATGGAATTGGAGACATTCGTTTAGAGGAAGTTCGCGACCTCAAAATCATCGATCCCACCGACGCGATTGTGGCACTGACGGCCAGTGCGATCTGCGGCACCGATCTGCACATGATCCGCGGAACCGTTTCTGGCATGAAGAAGGGAACCATCCTCGGGCACGAAGGAGTCGGAATCATCGAGGACATCGGGAAGGATGTGCGGAATTTTTCGCCTGGCGATCGCGTCGTGATTCCGTCGACCATCGGCTGCGGGAATTGCTCTTACTGTCGCGAGGGCTATTTCTCACAGTGTGATCACGCGAACCCGAAAGGAACCGGAACAGCCTTTTTTGGCGGGCCCGAAACTTCCGGCTCCTTCAATGGATTGCAAGCCGAGAAAGCTCGCATCCCCTACGCCAATATCGGGCTGGTAAAGTTACCGGACGAAGTGAGCGACGATCAAGCCATCCTTCTTTCCGATATCGTTCCCACTGCCTACATGGCAGCCAAAAATGCGCAGATTAAACCAGGCAATACCGTTGCAGTATTCGGGTTGGGTCCCGTCGGACAGTTCTGCGTGGCGTGCGCGAAGCTTTTCGACGCGGGCAGGGTCATCGCAGTGGATACGATTGCCTCGCGCCTCGAGATGGCGCGTGCACAGGGAGCGGAAGTGATCGACTTCAACCAGGAAGACCCGGTCGAAGCCATCAAGAATCTCACGAACGGAATCGGCGTAGACCGGCTCATCGACGCGGTTGGGGTGGACGCTAACCGGCCACATAGCGGACCCGCAGCAAAAACAGCAGCCAAGAAACATGCGAAAGAGAAGGACAAGGTTGCGCCCGACGCCAAGCCGAAAGACGGTAGTTGGGAGCCTGGGGACGCACCGTCCTATGTGCTTTCATCCGCGGTGCAAGCGGTTGCAAAGGCAGGGACAATTTCAATCATCGGCGTGTATGGCGAAGTCGATTCCTTCCCCATCGGTGAGGCTATGGAAAAGAACCTCACGCTCATGATGGGCAACTGTAATCATCGCCGCTACATTCCTCATCTGGTGAGGCTGGTCCGCAGCGGTGTGCTGGATCCAGCGGAGATTCTCACGCAGCGCGAGCCGATGGTCTCCGCCATCGACGCCTATATGGCCTTCGATAAGCGCCAACCGGGTTGGATCAAGGTCAAGCTCGAGCCCTCCGCGGCTGAGGAGTCTGTGGCCGCATGAGCCTATCGTTGGCAGGAATGCACGCGACTTCGTGTGAGTGAAAGTGGATCGACGTCCGGCGGTGATCATCATCGGTGCGGGAGTGGCTGGCCTGGCAGCCGCATGCGAAATGGGACGCTATGGCGTGAGTGTATGCCTTCTCGAAGCGCGAGACCGCATCGGGGGCCGCGTCTTTACCTTGCGCGACCCCGTTTGCGAATGGCCGATCGAACTGGGAGCCGAGTTCATTCACGGCCGTCCGCCGGAAATCTGGAAACCGCTCCGCGACGCAAACATCGACATCAGCGAAGTGAAAGGTGAGACCTGGTGTGTAAGCGATGGGCGGCTCTCGCCCTGTGACTTCTTCTCCGACGTCGACGAAATCCTCGAAGAGATGGATGATTCGAGTCCTGACGAATCGTTCCTCGCTTTTTTAGACCGCCGATTCCCCAACCCAAAAAATGAGTCGCAACGGAGCGCCCGCGAACACGCAGTCCGGTACGTTTCCGGATTCAATGCGGCCGATCCTTCACGGGTGGGAGTTCACTGGCTGGTCCAGGGAATGAAAGCTGAGGAAAAGATTGAAGGCGACCGCGAGTTCCGCGCGCGCAACGGATATCTGGATCTGATGGATATCTTCCGCGAACAAATCGGGGAGTATGGAATTACCTTGCGCACCGGTGCCGTGGTCGATTCCGTCAAATGGAAACGAGGCGACGTAAAAGTACACATTCATGAGAGTGAACGCGCGGGGATTCTGGAAGCCCCTCGTGCTCTGGTTACATTGCCAATCTCGCTGCTAAACGCAGAACGTACTGAAAAGGGAGTAGTGCGGTTTGACCCGGAACTCCCGCCGGTGAAAAAAGCCGCCATGCAGGACCTGGAAATGGGAAAGGTGATTCGCATCGTTCTCCGCTTTCGTCGACGCTTCTGGGAAACGATCGCCGCGTCCAACAGAAGGCTCGCGAACATGAGTTTTCTTCTCTCTGACGACAAGTGGTTTCCCACGTGGTGGACCACGGCGCCGGAGGAGCGTCCGCTTATCACTGGATGGGCGCCGTTTCAGGCGGGCGAGCGTTTGTCCGGACGCAGTCATGACGTCGTTGTGGATCAAGGCCTGAGGAGCCTCAGCAGCCTTCTCGGGGTGAAAGTTCAAGATCTTCACAATGAACTCGAGAATGCCTACTTCCACGATTGGCAAGGCGACCCGTTTTCACGGGGTGCCTACAGTTATGGAAAGGTTGGGGCGGACGGGGCCCAGCAGGCTTTGGCCGCGCCGCTCCAGAACACGTTGTTTTTCGCTGGAGAAGCTACCGATACAACCGGGCATAACGGAACTGTTCATGGAGCGATTGCCAGCGGATATCGCGCAGCACGTGAGATTTTAAAGGTGCTCTGAGGCCTACGGATGTTCCTGCTTCACAGACTTCAGGTAAGCCAAAACCGCTTTGGCGTCGGCTTCGCTCATACGGAAGGGCATCATCGGTAGTCGAAGCGGTTTGCCATCCGTCCAAATTCCTGTCGTAAGAAGCTTCACCATATCCTCATCGCTCGCAGGAGGGTTTCCACCAATCCTCGGTGCCTTCAGGGGCCAGTTGGCATCAGGGTGCGGTGGTTGAAAAAACTCTGAGGTGCCTTCGAGTTCGTGGGTATGGTCAAGGGAGCCATCATCATATCGCGGGGTATGACATTGCGGGCACATTGCGACGTTTTCGACAATGTATTTGCCACGGCCGATCTCGGCTTGGGTGGCTGGAATTGCTGGGGCTTTGGTCTTATCCCCTTGTTTCTGTGGCCTGGGCGGAGCTTGTGCACTCGTGAACACAATGCCCAGGAACACAACGAAAGCTACAAGTCCAATGCGCAGTACGATGGGGACGTGCCGAAAAGCAGTGTAGGAACGTTCTGTGAACATTGCCAGCGCCTAACGTTAAAAGCGTGGCATGTAATACAGCAGGTTGGGAATCAGGAAGAATGTGTAGCTAAGGCCCGGTTCAGCCGAAAACTCGCCAAATAAATAGTCCGGATGAGCACGAGCGTGCTCATCCAGTCTCTACTATTGAGCAGTCTTCTCCACGTCACGCAAGCGTGCCGCCTTGCCGCGGAGTCCGCGGAGATAAAACAAACGGGCGCGGCGTACCTTCGAGGAACGGACCAGATCGACCTTGTCGATCACCTTGGAATGGAGCGGGAAAATGCGCTCCACGCCGTGTCCGAAACTCATCTTCCGGACAGTAAAGCTGGCCTGCGGGCCATTGTCGCGCTTGATCACGACGCCTTCAAAAGCCTGAAGGCGCTCTTTGTCGCCTTCCTTGATCTTCACGTGAACACGGACCGTGTCGCCGGGACCGAACGACGGGATATCGGTGCGCTGGGTCTTCGCCAGCAGTTTCTCAATGATGAGGTTTGACATAATCTTTACCCTTCGTTTGTGAATCTTAAAGGTTTTGGGTGTTAGGTGTTAGGTCTTAGGAAACACGATGACCCAACATTCATGACCCAAGACCCACTACCTAAGACCCAAGACCTGTAACCTGGTGCTCAAGTCTGGCCAAAATCCTTCTATCGTCCGCACTGAGTTCTGCGCGTTCCAACAAGTCCGGCCGGTTCCGCAAGGTCTTTCTCAATGCTTGCTCGCGACGCCACCTGCGAATCTCGTCGTGATTGCCGTTCAGCAGAACCTCCGGAACCGGCAACCCGCGAAAATCCGCAGGACGTGTGTAATGCGGATAATCCAGCAATCCGCCGGATCCGCAGGTGGAATCAGGGCCGTCCACGCTCTGACTCTGATGCTTCGTAAAAGACTCTTGCCGCGTCGAAGCCTCATTACCCACCGCGCCCGGCAGCAACCTTGTCACCGCTTCGATGACCACCGCCGCAGCCAGTTCTCCGCCGCTGAGTACGTAATCCCCGATCGACAGCTCGCGATCTGCGAGATGGTCCGATACGCGCTCGTCCACGCCTTCATAACGGCCGCAGATCAACACCAGCCGATCCAGCGCTGACAACTCCGCAGCAACGTTCTGCGTGAAGCGCTCGCCCTGCGCCGACAGCACAATCACGCTTTCCTTCACATTGCCGGATAAGCGCCGCTCTCTGGACGCAAGTCCTAGCGGTTCTAAACAGTCAAAGATCGGTTCCGGCTTCAGGACCATGCCTTCGCCGCCGCCAAATGGGCGGTCATCCACGGTGCGGTGCCGATCATGCGTGAACTTCCGCAAATCGTGGACTTCGATATTCACCAGGCCCATTTCCGAGGCCCGGCGAGTAATGCCGTGATCCAGAGGTCCGCGAAAGAAGTCCGGGAAGATCGTGACAATGTCGGCCTTCATTTGCGGAACCCAAACCTAACTTACGAACAAGACTCAGAAGACGCAGAGGAAGCTAATTCCTAAAACCTGCGAGCTAAGACCGTTTTCTCTGCTGTTCCTTCTCCTCCCCGGTCATCGGGGCATTAATTTCCAACATTCCGTCCGGAAGCCTCATGCGCACTTCCCTGTGCGCCATGTCAACCTGTTCCAGATACTCTTCGGCGAATGGTACATCAAACTTTTTTGCCCCCGCTTCTACGACCAGCAGCGGGGCCTCGCCCGTCCCAAACTGAATGTCTTCGATGCGTCCGATCTCTGCCCCATGATCAAAAACAGAGCAGCCGACCAGATCGCTGACATAATTCCAGCCCTGTTCCAGTTTCGCGCGATCCGCGCGCGGGACCTGGAGTTCAGCACCGATCAGCGCCTCGGCGTCTGTCATCGACTCTACGCCGTGGAATTTCAGAACCAGCAAGTCTTTGTGCGGCCACAAGCTCTCAATTTCCACTTCGCGCCGCTCCTCGCCTGACTTGCCCAAGGCGAATAGCTTCATACCTTCTGCGAACCGGTCGGGGACATCGCTGTGTACCTCGACCGCAACCTCGCCGTGGCGGCCCTGGGTCTTCACCACGCGAGCCAGCGTAATGAATTCGCCGCTTGGATCAGGATTCACGTGACTGGAGTCCCGTAATGGCGTATTCCAAGTCCCGCCGGATTTGGGAGACTTGGAAACCACGGACTATTCAATGATCTCCAGTTGATACCGCTTCCTTGCCCGATGTCCGGCCGCGTTCAAAAGGGCCCGCAGCGCCCGCGCCGTGCGCCCTTGTCGCCCGATAACCTTCCCAACGTCGCTCTCGGCGACTTCCAGTTCGATGACTCCATCATCGAACTGCTCGACGAATACCTCATCCGGCGCGTCGACCAGATTTTTCGCAATCAATTCTAGGAGCGCGCGCACATCTCCAGTAGGCTCGGTCATAAAGGTCACTGTGGAAACCAATGTAATTGAGGAACCGCAGCCGCTGCTTAGGCCGCGGAACCGGCGGTAGCCGGGGCGGGAGATTTCGAGAACAGCTTGTTTACTCGCTCCGACATTTGCGCGCCCTTGGAAACCCAATACTCCACGCGATCGCGCTTCAATTCGATGCTGGCCGGATTGGTGCGGGGATTATACGTCCCGACTACTTCCACCGGACGGCCGTTGCGCGCACGCGCCTTCTCAATGACCACAATTCGATAATGCGGTTGTTTGCGCGCACCTACGCGCGCCAGACGAATCATTAACACGAGACGTGTATCCTTGTTCCGGAAGAGTCCGGCGAGATCGAGACAAACTATTATTATGCAGGAGCTTAGCCGGAAAGGCAAGCGTCCCATACCTCGATTGAAATCGCGGAAACCTCTCAAGTCCGGAGTGAATAGGAACCCATTTACTTCTTCGGCAGAGCCAGCACGCGCGCGGATATCGCTGTGTTCTTCAGAGTGCCCCCTACGATCAGCGGGCCTATCGGCGTAAACGCAATTCCCCGGCTATCGGCACGAACATCGTAGGTATCTTCACTGATCGTCTCCCAACGATTGCCATGCAGTTCGAAGGCAAAGGTCACCGGAGACATCTCAAAGGATTTCCCTTGCTCGTCGACTCCCTTGAAATTGTGCGGAGTCGTGGATCCTCCGGAAAACAGAATGCGGTGATCGTGTTCCCCCGCGCCGGCTATGATTCCGAAGCGACCGGGGCCGGGATGTGCAGGCAATTTTGTCCACTCGATCTTGTTTGGATCTTTGTGATCGATCTTTCCCATCCAGCACTCATCGGACGCGACCGGACCGGTAGTATTTTTCCTGGCGCCGTCCACATACACGATCGTCTCGTCGGCCACTCCGCCCGCGTGACCAAACACAGGAGCACCCGGAAATGGCGTAGCCTGGCTCCAGGTGTTCCTCTCGGCGTCATACAACTGGACGTTATTGACCGGGCCGTTTTTTGACCGTCCGCCAACCAGGTAAATATAGCGATCGTGAGTCACCCCTATCACTGCTCGATCCACCGGAACCGGGATATCCGCCGCACGGTACCAGCGCCGTTCCTCGGGATTGTAGGAGTTCACATCCGCCACGGTGAATTCATTTCCTTGACCATCGACAACATACCCGCCAAAAACCGCGATCCGTCCTCTGACCCCGATTGCAGAAGAACCAAGGCGGCCCGCAACACCGGGGACTTCGCGCCCCTCGGCCCACTTTCCGGAACTCAGCCGCAAAACATAGAGCTTGTTGGACACCGAGTCCCAGGTCTTCTTCGTCCCCAATCCCATCATGGAGTAGACTTCAATTCCGTTCTTCAGGGTAGCGACAGCATTCTCGGTGAAAGCCTCCGGCATCGGAGGAATCCTGGGTTGATCGGCGGCAAACAGAAGAATTGCGAAAAGTACCGGGAGCAGCACGACGAACTGTTTGGTCATTGCTGTGATATTACGTCTTTGAGTAGCTCAGGGCAAAAATCAGGGGGCTGGAAATGGGGTAGAAACCGGGCTACTGCCGTCTAGCCTCCGCTCCTACTTGAAGAATCCCTGCCGCACCGCGTGAATGAAGTCCGTGTAAGCAGGCGTCCCGCCCATCTCCCGCATGTGACTGGCAATCTGGCCGCGATGGTACGCAGAGTGCAGGATGACATGGGTCAGGACGTCCAGAATCGTGCTGGTCCATGACTCACCTTTGCTGTTCTTGTAAGAAATCGTCTGGGAAAGGTCGGCAGATGTAGCCAATTCGAGGTATTCGGACCAGCGGCGCTTGAGTTCGGCCACTTTCCCATCGCACCACGCCAGGTCAGGTTCCGGCCACACGGGGATGGTTTGCTGCACCTGCTTCAATCGTTCCAGCCACAGTTGTTCCGCCGCCAGGACATGGCTCAACAACTGGAGCGAGCGACTGGTGTCGTATCCGCCGGCCCGTATTGCCGCTATCACTTCCTGATTGGCCCAGGCGTTATAGGCAAATTGGCGCCGCAAATAATCCGCCAGATTCACAAAACCTCCGGATCGCGTTGTAACGATCCTTTCACAATTCGACGATAAACTGCATCTTAGGTAAGCTCAATCGATTAGCGCCTCTTAGATGCCACGCAAAGTTCAATCGATCGCTAGGCCAGAAGTTCAGGAAGAACAGGAAACCCGCCCGCGGACTGCAAGAGCCACGACAAGCAGATCCTCTTCCGGCAGCGATCTTTCACAGCTTGCCCTGACAGCTTGCCTCATCGCGCGCGATGCCGCTTTCAACGTTCGCGATCTGCTGACTAATTCCTCCCGCATGGCATTTCTCGCCATCAAGGATTGCGAAAAAGAACTCGACTTAATTGAGCGGCAGATCGACGAGCGCCTGCCTGCCGCTATCACTCGCGTGAACGAGGCAAGGGCGCGCCAACTGCTCTCAAGCCTGAAGTCCACAACAGACCTTGAGCGAATTGGGGATCTAGTGATGAGCGTGGCTCTTCGAGTTCAGGCGCGCACAGCAAGAATCCCACAATCCGACGTGCGCCAATTGGTCGAAATGTCGGGCGTGCTGCGCGATATGCTGGACCTCGTTCACACAGGCTTTTCCAAGCTCGACCTGGATTGCGCGCGCAAGGTCCTGCAAATGGACAAAGAAATTGACCGCATTTGCCACAGCTTGTTTCAGAAGCACTTGGCCGAAACAGTTTCGCAGGATGATACCTCCCATTTCGAGATCCTGCTCATGGCGCAGGCTCTAGAACGTGCAGGAGATCACGCGACCAATCTCGCGGAAGACCTTTATAGCCTGATCGAGGGACGCAGCTTGCGCCACATGCCGAAGAAGAAAGCGGCAAACTAGACCCAGTACTCAGTACTCAGTACTCAGTGGTTAGTGGTCAGTGAACAGTCGTGATCGCCAGTAGCTCGTCGAATCTGTCGATGCCTCCCAAGAATTCAATACTCACTTGCTGGAGGTTTACGGCTTGAACCGAGTACTGGCTTGAACTGAGTACTGGGTACTGAGTACTTCTCTGCACAAATTAACCATTCATTAACAGTGGGGAAACATTCGCGCAACATTCTCCGCATACAGTCTTGATGTCTCAACCCATTCTAAGAACATGGTTTGGTGGACGCGACCACGGCTCCTGAACCAAGAATGCAATTATCGGGTGAACATTCGGAACGAAGTAACCCCGGCGCCACCACCGCGCTCCGACCCCTTATTTTTGCCGTGGAGGACGAAGAGGACATCGCCCGCCTGATCTCTCACAAGCTGCAAGCCGCTGGATTTGACGTTCAGAGTTTTATGAGCGGTGCTTCGGTTCTCACGGAAGCGGTCCGAGAAATGCCGGCATTGTTCCTGCTGGATGTCATGTTGCCCGGGACCGACGGCTTTGCGCTCTGCCGACATATCCGCCAGACACCGTCTATTTCCGGAACCCCAATCATTTTTCTCACTGCCAAAACATCGGAAGCCGATCGCGTCAAGGGACTGGAACTGGGGGGCGATGATTACATCACCAAGCCGTTCAGCCCGCGCGAACTGGTAGCTCGCATCCGTAGTGTTCTTCGTGGATTAGGCCACGCGGTCTCCGGCGCCGAGGTCTTACGGCTCGGTGAATTGGAAATCGATACCTCTTCCATGACCGTCCAAATTGGCGGCCGCAACGTTCTGACTACCGTTCGAGAGTTTCGCTTGCTCGAATACCTCGCCGCACACCGCGGCCGTGTTCTCACGCGGGATCAACTTCTCGACGCCGTCTGGAAGGAAACTCCCTTTGTCACTCCTCGCTCGATCGACGTCTACGTCCGCCGCCTGCGCGAAAAGATCGAACGCGACCCCCACCACCCGCAATATCTCAAAACTCTGCGGGGCATCGGGTACCGGTTTGAAGTTCCGAAATAACAAGGCGTCGGATTCGGGAGCGTAATTCCAAACTTTCCAGGCTCTCCGGGAATTTGCGGCCTTTGAGGCATATCCCCGCGTCATTTATTCTGTCTACCATCCTTTTCTGAATGGCGAACAAGTCCAAACCTCTGTGGAATGCCGACGATCAACAGGCCCGGCTGGCCGAACTCACGGCGAATTCCGGCGACTCGACAAAAGACAATCCCCTCCGGCGCGATGTTCGCTCGCTTGGGGCCATCCTAGGAGAGGTATTGGTAGAACAGGTCGGGCAGGAATTATTTGATTCGGTTGAAGAATTGCGTCGCTTGTTGATTGAGCACCGGGAAAGCGTTCGAAAGAACCCGGTGGCTGCTTCCTCTTCCGAACTCATGCCCAAGGCTCGGAAAATTGTTTCGAAGATGGATCTGCGCCGCGCTTACTGGGTCACGAAAGCGTTCGCAACGTACTTCGAACTCACAAATCTTGCCGAGACCAACCACCGCCAGCGCCGCCGCCGGGCTGGAAAATTGGATCGGGATCACGGTCCTCTGCCGGGTTCCTTTCGCGGAACGCTAACCCGAATGAAAGCCGCGGGGATCTCGGCGGAGGACGCGCTCTCGGCGCTTCGTGAGATTCAGATCACTCCCGTGTTCACCGCGCATCCTACAGAAGTTGCGCGGCAGACAGTGCTGCTCAAACGTCGCCGCATTGCACGGCAACTCGAGCGCCTCGATCGTCTTCCACTGACGACCGAGCGAGCGGAGATCTGTGAAAGCAATATCCGCGCTGAAGTGAGCTCCTTGTGGCAAACCGATGAGGTTCGCCTGGCCAAGCCTACGGTAGACGATGAAATCCGCATGGGGCTGCGCTATTACAGGCTATCTCTGTTCGACGCGCTGCCAAGGATCTATGGCGAAATCGTTGAATCTTTCCGCGACGTCTATAACCTGACCCTCGACGAATCTTCAGTCCCCAATGTGATCCATTTCGGATCATGGATCGGCGGCGACCGCGACGGCAATCCGCTGGTCAAACCGCACTGCATCCAAGACGCACTGGAAATGGCGCGCGCGCTGATTCTTCGTGAATACCTGCACGACGTTGAAGCGCTCAGCGACCGTCTTAGCTCCTCCCGACGTCAGACGGGCATTTCCGACGAACTTCTTGCGCGCCTTCAACACTACGAGCGCAGCATCCCCGGCGTGCATCTTGCCTGGGGACCAAACAACCAGGCGGAGAGCTACCGCCGTTTTCTATCTCACATGTTTCATCGCCTTCAGAAAACGCGTGAGAACAGCGGGGAAAAGGCCGCCTATAAAGATGTCACGGAATTCGAACAGGATCTCGTGCTCGTCCAGAAAAGTCTGAAGACAAACCGCGGGGAACGGCTAGCTCACGTCTACCTCAGTTCTCTGCTCCGAAAAGTGGGTAAATTCGGATTCCACCTGCATACCCTTGATGTCCGTCAACATGCCCGTGTACATGCGCAGGTCGTCAAGGAGCTTGGACCGACACTCGACCACCCGCCAGAATCCGAAACTGCCCGCGAATTGTTTGACACGTTTTGCATGATCGGCGAACTCAAGCGCAGCTATCCCGCCCGGGCGATTCGCCAATACGTCGTCAGCGGCGCCGAAACCGGATCCGACGTGCTCAACGTAGTCCGGTTGGCGCAGAAAGCCGGAGTGCAGGTTGCCGGATCGCCCGACGATCCAGGCCTGATGCCGGTTCCATTGTTCGAGTCCATCGATTCGCTGCGTGCCGCAGGCGCCGTCATGCGGAGCCTCTGGACCAACCCCGAATACCAGCCACTTCTCGAATCCTGGGGACGCTGGCAAGAGGTGATGCTGGGCTACTCCGACTCCAACAAAGATGGCGGCATGCTCACCAGTACATGGGAGCTTTACAAGGCTCACCGGGAGCTCCATAGGGCAGCCCGCGAGCATGAGGTGAAGCTTCGTCTCTTTCACGGCCGCGGCGGCACCGTCGGTCGAGGCGGCGGCCCAACTCACTCCGCCATTCTCGCTCAGCCCCCTGGCTGTTTCTCTGGTCAAATCCGGGTGACCGAGCAGGGCGAAGTCATGAACTGGAAGTATGCCGATCCCGTTCTAGCGGAATGGAACCTGGAGTTGATGATTGCAGCCAGCATGGAAGCTTTGACCCGTCCGGCAACTATAGATTTTCCACGGGATTGGGAAGCGGCAATCGAAGCCATGTCGCAGGAGGCATATCGTATCTATCGCCGTGACATTGCCGACAATCCCGACGTGCTCGAATACTTCGAACAGGCAACCCCGGTCAACGAACTTGATACGGCCCGCATCGGATCGCGTCCCTCCCGCCGCGCCAAGGGACGCCGCCTCGAAGATCTCCGCGCCATACCTTGGGTCTTCGGCTGGATGCAGAGCCGCCACGCCGTTCCCGCCTGGTTCGGTATCGGCCACGCCCTGGAGCATTTTTCAAAGAACGGCCCCGGCCATGATCAATTGCTGCGCCAGATCGCGCGCGGATTTCCCATATTTTCCGATCTGCTCCGCAACGTGGAACTCGGCATGGCGAAAGCCGACCTGGGCATCGCCCGCGAATACTCCAGCCTTGTCAGGGATGCGGGGCTCAGGCAGAGAGTCTTCGGAATGTTGGAAAACGAGTTCCTCCGCTCGCGTCGTATGATCCTTCGCGCGACCGGCCAGCGTGAGCTGCTTTCGCGAAATCGAGTGCTAGCGCGATCGATCCGCCTGCGTAATCCCTACGTCGACCCCATGAGCCTGATCCAGGTCGAACTGCTTCGCCGCAAGCAAAAAGGTGGACAGAGTTCGGAACTCGAATATCCCTTGGGAGCAACCATCAACGGCATCGCCGCAGGCCTTCACAACACGGGATGAACTCTCGACTAGAAGGAGTGCCCCAGGTCCCGCCGCTTTTGCGAGACCTGGGAATTTTGCTTGATGGTGGAAGGGCGGCTTTAGCCACGATGGCCCGAAGCCTACCGGTTAATGTCCTCCTTCGCCTGCAGCCGCTTCACATAATTCTCCAGATTCGATTTGTTTGAATCCGGCGCAGTGGTAAGAGACAGCTTCATTTCCTTCACAGCATTGTCGAAATCTCCCTGCGCGCTATACACGCGGGCAAGTCCGACGTGCGAAGTCCAATAATCTGGGAACTTCTTAGCATTGGACCTGAAGATTGCCATCGCCTCGTCCTGCTTCTTGTCTCCCTGCAGTTGCCGCGCATAGAAATACAGCTGCAGCGCGCTTGCGCGGTCGAGAGCCTTGGAGCGAACGGCCTCTGCATCTTGCCTCCGGCCCATTGCCGCCAATATTTTCGACTTGCTCATCAGGTTCTCGTAGCGCTCTTCGTTCTGGATTGACCGATCCTCATACTTCAGGGCCTCGTCGAGATTGATCTTGTTGGCCAGGAAGTATCCGGCGGCATCGTCCCACCCCTCCCAGTAGTATTGGTTTAGGCCATACAGCTGGCGGTGGATGCTTGCCGTGACCAACTCGTTCACGTTGACCTGCACTTTGAACGGCACGGCAACCTTGTCCCAGCTCATCGTGACGACCGTCGAATCTGGCTTCACATTGTCGAAGTCATAGGCTAGCGCGTCATGCAGATCAGTCGCCTGCGGCTTCACATTCACGCGCAACGCGTCATTCTCCTGCTTGTAACTGAAACTTCCCCAAGCCGCCGCATCTTTCGAAAAGATCACGGTCCACTGGTCCTGCCCCGGAATCATGTGCAGGCCGTAGGTCCCCCTCTCGAGCGGCTGTCCTTCAATCGTGACCGGATCGGTGAACGTAATCGTCGTATTCTCGTTCGCTCCCGCCCGCCACAGTTGGCCGTAAGGCACGAGCTTGCCCCAAACCTCGCGCCCATTGGCCATCGGACGATGATAGTTAATCGTGATGTCAGTGATGCCGATGCGCTGCATAACCGTGGCATGCTGGCTCGCGCGCGGCAGGTTGAGCATCACAGTCTCGCCCGTGGCCGTCTGGGCATCAGCAAAACTTGTGGCTAACAAAACAGCGGAGAACAGACTAAGCAGACGAATTTTGTACATGGAAACGCTCCTTCTCGTTGCGCAGAACTGGCAGCACACGACGCAGAACCTGGACTGGAATTCTTGGATTGAGCACAAATCGATCGCGACGCTGTTGCTCTTAGACGCGCAGCCGTGGCGCAGGTAAGCAGAGAATTACCCGCGAAGAGAGACCGTCATCACATCGGACACAGGTGGTCAGGGGAGTCAACGTTCCTCCCCTGACCCAAGGTTCAGGGGAATTCCTACTCGCCCGCAGGCGCCGGTGTTTGCGCAGTGCTCTTCGGCAATTCCGGAGCCTTGATGTAATTCACCGGGATCTCTCCAGTCAGCGAATCCATCCAAGCTTCAATCGATTTCACCTGCGTATTGCTGAGAGCCACTCCACGCTGGTGAACCGCCATATTGCGAATCGCTGTGTCCAGAGTTGCTACCGAACCGTCATGGAAATATGGCCCAGTCTTCTTGATATTCCGCAGCGACGGAACTTTGAAGACCATCTTGTCTGCATCGGCTTTGCTGACCTGGTAAACCCCCTGATCTTCCTGGTTCAGCCACGGTTTCACTACCCCAAGTTTTTGATAGCTCGCTCCACCTACATAGGCGCCAGCGTGACACCATTGGCAGCCGGTGGCGGCAAACGTGTTAAAGCCGGCTTTTTGTTTGTCCGTCAGGGCAGACTGATCTCCATTCAGGAATGCATCCCATGCCGATGGAGTCACCAACCCGCGCTCAAACGCTCCAATCGCCAACGCCATGTTGTCGTAGGTGACCGGATCGCTATCTTTCGGAAATGCCTTCTGGAAAAGGTCCATGTATTCCGGCATGGATTTAATTACCTCGACGGTCGCGCCGTGCGAGGGCATTGCCATCTCAACCGGATTGGTCACGGGGCCTTTGGCCTGCTCTTCCACGGTGGGAGCCCGGCCGTCCCAGAACTGCACAAAATGTCCAGCCGCGTTGTAGACGGTGGGAGCGTTGCGCTTCCCCTTCTGGTCCTTGAAGCCGGTGGAGACGCTGGTCGTTTGCGCGCCATAAGCGTCCAGTGGATGGCAGGTATTGCAGGAAATTTTTTGGTTGGCGGAAAGGCGCGGGTCGTAATAGAGGATGCGCCCGAGCGCCACTTTCGCATCGGTCACGGGATTATCGGGAGAGGTCATCACCGCTGGTAGCGGCGCGAACATCTGTAAGGCGTCGGCGTTCACCTGTACTTTCCCGGGTGCTGAGAGAAGGTAAGTAACAGAAACGAGAAGGATCGCAAGGAGCAAAGCGAACCATCGAAGGCGGCGTGAACCAACAGCGGTCATAAGTCCCCCTAACAGGTCCCCAGCCCTTGGAACCTAAGCCGGGTATTTCCCATATAGATGGGGAACTGTCGAATTCTCAAGGACATGGATCACATTCGCCTGTGAACACGGTCACGGGTAAAGAGGGGTTGACAATAAGACTTGCAAAGAGGAGAATTTCCATAGGCGAATAAAAAGCGAAAGTACTAGCTTCCGCCTCCGGATCTCCGCCCGGCGTTCCCTGAAACTTTAGAGGATTCTATGTCTTCCGCAGTGGTCCCCACTTCGGCGGCCCAAGGCCGCTCTTTTCTTTTTGATGCCGAATCCGAGCCTGAGGTGTGCTCCGTTAGCGATGCAAAAAAGCCCTCCAGGACGGAATCCAAGATCGTCCAAGTTGTTCATTCAACAATCAAAAATCAAAACTTAACAATCGGCATTCGGCAATCGGCAATCGCAAATGTAATTGTCCCCGCTTCCCGCCTCGAAATCCGTCCCACTCCTGAGATGGCCTCCAGCGGCATTCCAGCCCTCGACGCCCTGACCGGCGGCTTACCCCGTGGATGCATCACCGAACTCTGCGGCCCTACCGCCTCCGGCCGCACCACGGTACTGCTGGCCGCCCTTGCTGCCGCCACCCGGCGCGGCGAATACTGCGCCCTCATCGACGCCAGTGATGCTCTTGATCCCAACTCGGCAGCCGCTGCCGGCGTGGAACTGGACCATCTGCTATGGGTGCGGTGCAACGAAAATTCACTACAGAAAAAGAATTCACCACAGAGACACAGAGGCACAGAGAGAAACAATTCTGGGAAGGGCATGGCTTCAGCCGTGCCGTCTAAATCGACCCGAGATTCGGCTTTAGCCGCTGAGGGCAAACAGCTTCAATATTGTTCCGAGCACCGTCTGGAGCAAGTCCTTCGCGCTACCGACCTGCTGCTCGAGAGTGGAGGCTTCGGCCTGATCGTCCTCGACCTCGCCGATCTGCCGCCGCAAGCCGCGCGCCGCATCTCGCTGACGACCTGGTTCCGATTCCGCCGTGCCATCGAGCACAAACCCACAACCCTGCTCGCCATCGAGCAACAGCCGATCGCCGGAAGCTGCTCCTCGCTCCTGCTGCAACTCGGAGTACTCAGTACTCAGTACTCGGTACTCAGTTCATGCGGGAGTTCCGATCATCAACCTGCGCATGCGCAATTACTCACTAGTGTTGAGATCAAAGTGGAATTAGTTCGTTCTCGTCTAGAACGCAAACCCGCCCGCTCCGTCGCCTTCGAAACAACAACGGCCTGGGCAGGATGAACTGAGTTCTGACAACTGAGTACTGAGTACTGATTCCATGTTTGCCTGCATCTACATTCCGAACTTTCCCATAGCGGCTGCTCTCCGCGCCGAACCGGACCTGCAGGCCCATTCCGTCGCGATTTACGAAGGCAAGCCTCCGCTCGAAAAAATAATCGCGGTGAATGAATTCGCAAAGACTTCAGGTATCGCACCCGGCATGACGAAGGCTCAAGCCGAACTCTGCCCGGAACTAGCGCTGCGCTGCCGCTCTTCGTTGCAAGAGTCCTCTGCACATGCCGCGCTGCTGGACTGCGCGCAATCGTTCTCGCCATGCGTTGAAGACGCCGCCAGCGATACGTCCCTCCTCGACCTCTCCGGCATGGAATCTCTCCTCGGACCGCTGGCAAAGATTGCCCGTGACATTTCGAGCCGAGCCACTGCGCTCGGTCTCGCAACAAATGTCGCTATCGCCTCGAACTCCGATGCCGCCCTGCTTGCCGCTCGTGGCTTCTGCGGGATCAGCTTAATTCCTCTGGGAAAAGAAGCAGAGCAATTGGGCCCTCTCCCGTTGGATGTTTTATGGAACGGCCACAACGAAGGCACAGAAAAAGATTCTTTTGAAAATCTCCTCGAAACTCTCGCTCGCTGGGGTATCCGCAACTTGCGCGCTCTGGCCGCGCTCCCCGAAGTGGCGTTGAGCGAGCGTCTCGGACAAGAAGGTCTCCGCCTGCAACAACTCGCGCGTGGCACTGTCACTCGCACCTTAGTTCCAATTGAAGCTCCGCTGATTTTTGAAGAAGCGGTCGAGTTAGAGCACCCCATCGTCCTGCTCGAACCTTTAGCCTTCCTGCTCAATCGTCTCCTCGAACAACTCTGCACGCGCTTGGGCTCTCGCGCGCTAGCCACTCAAGAATTGCGCCTCACGCTGGAGCTCTCAAACTTAACAGGCATTGAGGATGAATTTGAAAACCTCGGCATTCCCAGCGAGAGCGATGGCACTATTGCCGAAGAGCAGCGGAGCTTCGTTCCGACGGACAGCCGAGGGCGGTTGTCCCTACACAATCTTCGCTACCCACAATTTATCCGAAAACTTTCTCTTCCTCTCCCCATGCTCGACGCCAAAGTTTTTTTGAAGCTCCTGCAACTGGATCTCAACGCGCATCCCCCGGGGGCACCGATCGTGAAGATCCATCTGGCGGCAGAACCGGCGCGTCCACGCTCGGCGCAAGGAGGCCTATTCCTGCCTCCATCGCCCGAACCGGAGAAGTTAGAGCTAACCCTCGCCCGCATCGCCGGCATGGTTGGCGAAGACAAAGTCGGAGCGCTCGAATTGCTCGACACCCACCACCCCGAAGGATTCCGCATGCGCCGTTTTGTCGCCGAGGTCGCGCGTAAAACTCCACAAAAAGAAAAGTCCGATTCCGCACCTCTCAGTTCAGCGATGGCGAAATCCGCAGTTACCGCCCTGCGCCGACTCCGCCCGCCATTGCGCGTGCAAGTGAACTCGGAAAATGGTCGGCCCAGGCGCGTGATCTGCTTGAAGAATAAAGAAGTACAGGGCGAAGTGCTCTGGAAGGCAGGCCCATGGCGCTTTTCTGGAGACTGGTGGGAGCGCGAAGCCTGGTCTCGCGACGAATGGGATCTGGCCTTGCAGAACGGCGAAACTATCGTGCTCTGCCGCCTCGTGCACGACCTGCTGGCTGGAACATGGTTTGTGGAGGGCACTTATGACTGACAATTTTTTTCACCACAGAGTCACAGAGTCACAGAGAAATTCGAACCAATTTCTTTTTCCGTTTTTTCCTCTGTGCCTCTGTGTCTCTGTGGTGGATTTACTGGCTACTGACCACTGGCTTACTGGCTACTGATGTACGTCGAACTTCACGCCCGTTCCGCTTTCAGCTTCCTCGAAGGCTCTTCCCTTCCCGAGGAACTGATTGGCGTGTGCTCTCACTACCAGATGCCCGCTATGGCGCTTCTCGATACTGACGGCGTCTACGGGGCGCCACGGTTTCATCTCGCGGCCAACAAAATCGGACTCAAAGCGCACATCGGGGCAGAAGTCA
>Ga0209166_10001104_pt1 | contig 23754 bp, 37 predicted proteins | sample Coa_R1_3_FD_187151 | JGI IMG/M metagenome (GOLD analysis project Ga0209166, IMG submission 187151) | Surface soil microbial communities from Centralia Pennsylvania, which are recovering from an underground coalmine fire - Coalmine... | ecosystem: Environmental > Terrestrial > Soil >... | reverse complement strand
CCGCATCCCGAAAGAAGAAAGCAAAAAATCACGGATTTCATTTCGCCCAATCTTCGCTGAGGCCCTGATAGCCTCGGTGAAAGTGATTGACCCGTTGCGGGTTCAGTGGAAGAAACAGGGCCCGGTGCGTGGATGGCCAACCGGGATTGACTTGAAGTCGGTTCGTCGGATGCCAAACGAACGCCATGATCCACACGGGAACGGCGTATCGACGCACGTTCCCGGAAAGTATCCTTTTCTGACCCCATGCATAGGGGAACACTGAACCCACGTTCAGGCCGCGGGAGTTTGCGCGGGGGACTTGAGGAGGACGGCGACGAAGACGGTCAAGCCGGCCATGACCGCATGCTGGATCGTGACCTTCGTGATCACTTCGTTGTCCAACCCGTTCAGAACGACGGGCGTTGCCGCGGCGAGTGCCGTTAAGAGGAGGTGCTTCGTGACGCTGTAGTCAAACGCCCAGTGCGAAAGAAAAGCCTTCAACATGAGAAATCTCCTTCAGGGATGATGCGCCGTGAGAAAAGCCTCGAGAGCGCGAAGGATGGCCCACCCACCCGTTGCACCGCCTAGGGCCCACTTGAGCGCTGTACTCTGCCACCACTGCACCCGCTCGACAAGCGCGTCGCGCTCATGCTCCCGTATGGCCTTCTTGACCGCGGCCCGTACCGGGTCCGAGGGGAGCGGCCTTTCCCGCTCTTTTTCCACCAAGGCGCGGAAACGTCCCGTTGCCGTCTCCGTGGCCTCGAACGCGGCCCGCTCCCCCGCCGCATCCGCGGCCTCGCGCGCGATTCGCTGCACCTCGATGGCATCGGGCAGGGTATCGAGCGCGTTCCGGACCTTTCGGTCAACCTTGTCTCTGGTCATTTCGGACATGTCTTCGGCGCGCAAGGCGATGCGTCTGGAGTCCTTTGCGGTTTCTTCGAAGACCTGAATTTCCGTTCGAAGTGTTGCAACGTCTCCGCGAAGACTAATCGTTTCGTTGAGATTACGTTGCGAGGCCGTTACGCAATTCTCGACTTGCGCGCTTAGTGCCTTCAAAATTCGAAGGACTTGACCCTCAAACGGGTTCCGTGCTTGACGTTCAAGCGTTTCGAACTCAAGAATCTTACCCTCGTCTTCGGCGGTACCCATAGTCATCCTCCTTTTATGGGGTGAGAGCGACTCCGTAGAATTGCGTACCGTTGTAGATAAGTTGATCGACCGCAGCGGCGCTGATGGTCGTTCCCCACGTATTCCCATTGATCGTAATTGTGATCGTGTGTCCGCCGAAGGTGACGCCCGTTGTATCGACGTAGACCATATTGCCTGTCACCTTGGAGTTCGTTCCAAATGCAATGACCGCGTTGGAGGTCAGACCTGTATCAGTGAAAGCTAGATAGGCGTTCGCTACACCGGCGTTCGTGGTACCTCCGTGACTCAACGTAGCTGTTGCCGAGACGAATCGAAAGGGTTGAGCCCCACCGACCGTGTCTCCCGAAATTCCAGCGAGTAGAGCGAACGTTGCGCTGACTCGTATCACGCTGTTTTGAAAGAGAAGCTGACTTCCGTTGGCTTGGATACTCGAACCGCTGGCACCGTTCGTAATATCGCCGACTGTGAACGCGTTTGATGAGTTCATCGAAATGAGGTTTACGTCGGCACTGTTCGCGCCATTACGTTCCTCTATCGCTTCTGCGTTCGAGAGACGAATAGCTCCCGCCGTTGCTGGAATCGGTCCGATCTTGAGAAAGTCCGAAGTGGCTTGTCCGAGTTGTTCAACCGTGGTCGACCCGCACGCGAGTTGTACGGCGCCCACCGTGGCGCTCCCCGAGGTGCCCGAGGCCAAGAGAAGGTTGCCGCCGTTGTTCCCGCCCCCGGTCGCGCCCTGCGCTTGGATTTCGAGCGTGGCGCCTGTCCCGAGACTCGTGGACGTCTGAGTGATTTCCGGAACTGTCGTCGCGGCGGTCCACTGAAGGACGCTCGGCGTAATCAAGATCGGCGTCGAGCCGGAAATCGTGCCCACGGTGCAGTTGCCGGCCGTGGACGTGGAGCACGTCACGTCCCCGCCCGATATGGGACCGCAGAAATTCGTCCCTCCGTCACTCTCGACGAATTGCCCGTTCGCGCACGCGACCATCGCCGCGGCGGGGAGCGGACCCGCGTACGCGACCCCGCCGTCGCTCTCATAGACCGTGTTGACCGCGCCGGGCACGAACGCCGCGACGGGAACTTGACCCGTGTACGCGACTCCGCCGTCGCTCTCGTAGACGGTGTTAGCCGCACCCGGGGTCAATGCGACGGCGGGAACCGTCCCGAAGTACGCGACTCCGCCGTCGCTTTCGTAGACGGTGTTGGCCGCACCCGGGGCGATAAGTGAGCTCGCAGCCCCCCATGTGAGACCGCCATCGACGTTGAGGAGAGTGGTCGTTCCCGTTGGAGCCGCGGGATTCGTCGGGAATTGCGACGGGGCGATGTACCCGAGCGAGATGATCCCGAGCCCAATGATTGCGAAGAGACTGAAGAAGGTGCGAACATTTTTCATTGGATTTATCCGATCACGATCCAGGCGCTGAGCGTGGTGGAATAACGGAGACGGACCGTTGCGAACGCGCCCGCCGGAGGGAACAGCAAATCGGCACCCGTGGGCGTCAGGATGCGATTTCCGGCGGTCGATAGACCGCTATTGTTAGCGATGGTCACTTGTTGATTGAAGTCAAACATAATGTCCAACGTCTGAGCGAGGACATCATTAGGTGCCACAATCCCAGTCAATGTCACCGCTCCGGTCGCTCCCGTGAGAATGAGCGCTGAATTGTATGGGTTCGGGTAGTCGTTATGCACGCCATTCGTAATTGCTTGCGACTGCTCGGACATACACAAGAGCGGAACTTGCGTACTCGGGAAGGTCCCGGGTGCGGTACTCGTCGCATTCCCGTTTCCACACTCGAGTAATCCGTCCGGAACCGGCGTACCGCCTGCCCCGGTTGTGCCCACCGTGACCATGTTGTTTTTCGAGTACCACCACGCGGGGGCCGTACTGTTTCGTTGAACAATGCTGCTAATCGCGATTGTTGGGAAGGTACATCCCTCAGCCGAGAATGTGGCTGAACGTGCACCCGCTGATTCAGGGATCGTATTGATCGCGATATGCCATCCGTGGACCGGGAAAGTACCATAAGCCGAGAACGTACAGCCTTGGAACTTGACACCTCCAGAGAACCCGATTTGAATGTAACGCCCATCGGCTGAGATTTCAGAGTCGAGAACATCAGCCCGCATTCCAGTTTCCGTGAATGGGACTTGGCCCGTGAAGCCAGACGCGTAACCTTGAACACCTAGGCACAAGTGGCGTGCCGAGTGTTCGGAACTTCCGCCGTTGATTGCGATGGCATCCGATGGTCGCGTGATATTGAAGTCGACTTGGCTATTTGATGTGAAGTTCGGCCGATCCATTTGGACAGAGCCCGAACGTTGATTCCACCCATATTGCGAATTTTGAAGATTGCAATCGATAAGGTGATGTAACTTGGACTGGAACGTACTCGAGGGAATATGGATCGCCGAAACGGTTCCTCGGAATGTACAGTTATCGAACGTGAATAGGTCGCAATTGTTCGGGTACGTGACCGCCGTGGTAACGTTGCCTGCGACATAGGTGGAGAAGTCGCCGATCTTGAGACCGATCAGTCCACCAATCGCCTTCATATCGCGGAAGCGCCACGCGGTGGTCGGAGCCGCATTGTTCGGAACGCCATTCGTTCCCGCGTTGCTCGCATCGATGACTGTTCCGACTGTCCCGTTTCCGTCGAACGTGATATTGAAAAATCCGAGATCTTGAATCGCGGCTCCTTGAACGAACGTTTTTCCGATCGTCCACGTAAGTGCCCCATTGTTGGCATCCGGGACAACGGGCAAGGTGGGCGTTCCTGAAAAGACCGTGTGCGTACCAAAGTAAAAACAGTACGCGATAACGGATCCAGGAGCGGGGACGGAGACGATCGTCCAAATGAAGTTGTTCGTTTCGGATGCCGCTCCACTGATTTGAATCACGGAGCCCGGCGGAGTATTTGCCGCGGTGACTCCGGTCAACCCGGTAATGGTAACGAGGACATTTCCGTCGTCGTTGCCCGTGTTGTTCGCGACACTGGTAAAGCTCGCTGCATTGCCGGTCAACCGAGCAGAGAAGTGCGCGCGAATGACAGTTCCCAATTGATTGGGTCCGTCACCTTCTCCGACGATGGCAATCGGTTGCGCCGTGGGTTGGAGAAGTCCCGTGTACTTGTAGATGCCACGCGGAACATACACAATCGAGCCAGATCCCGCCGCGGCGATAGCCGCATCGATTGCGGCCGTATCGTCGTGCGTATCGTCGCCCACGGCCCCGTACGGCGCGCCGCGGACGTTGATCACTTGTGCCGCGGCCGTTCCGAACTGCGGACAACCGAAGAGAGCGAGTTCGCCGGACGGATCGGCGCATCCGATGACGTACGGCTCCCCGAGGTATGGCGAAACCCGCCGGAGTCGTCCGGTTGCAGGGTTGACCGTGACCAGCGTGGCCGTTGCGGCACCCCCGAGACCGGTAACCGTGGTACTGGTAGTTCCCGCAAATTGGTAGAAGACGATTCCCCCTGGCGGTGCCGGGAAGAGAACGACACCAAGAATATTTTGCGAACTGTTCAGCGTGGACGTTTGCGCGCGGACAACATTTCCTGTCACGCCCCCGCCCACGTCCGCGGTCGTGACGGAGTCTCCGGGAACGACCGCCGTTGAAGTGGCATCCAGAATGGCGCCCGTGATCCCGCCCGAACCTCCCCCGCTTCCCGGGATGGGCGCAGGCGTGACGCCGATCGAGGCGAAGTACACTTCGCTCTCGGCCATCATGGCCGCAATGGTGTTCGCTTCCCCAAGCCAAAAGGACGGATTCAGATACGGAATGAAGGGCAGCGGTTGACGCTCGGACCAAAACGCACTCGAAAGTGTTTCGGCGTTGTCAACGTCGAGTTCGTTCGCCGAAGCGCCCCATACAGTGTCCAGCGCTTGCGCCCAGGCTCCCGCGAGTTGCGAGCGTCCGAGGTAGTCCGCGGAATTGCTATCGACCGGTTGCCGTCCTTGGACGGACATGCCAGCGAGAGCCCCCGCGTACGCCGCTTGAAAAATATAGACGTTCTGGACGGCGTACGTCATGACACGGTCTTCCTTTCGAAGCCGAGGAATTGCAAAATGCGATGCCAGAGTGAAACCCGCGCAGCGGTGATGTGATCGAGCGCGAGAACGACTCCCGCTTTGGCCGCCGGATCTTCGGAGAGCGTTGTGACCACGGCGGCCTTATTGTCCGGGTCCGCGCCCATGATCCCATGCGTCATCGCGTACCCCGCTTGGGCCGCGGCCGGACCCGGGGGCGGAACGGTCGTCACGCGCCCCGTGTGGAGCGCAAGTGCCATGTCGAACCCTTGCTTATCCGCCGGGGGGAGTGAAGAGCGAACTGCCATCACTTGTTGGAGACCGACTTGGTGGAGAGCGAGTCCCATTCCGACGTTGAAGCCACTGACCCCGTTCGGAGGGACCGCCTTCAAGGCCGCGGTAATCACCGCGTCGCTCTTGATCTTCGCAACGCCCGCTGTCGCCAACTTTGCGACGGTATCTCCGGTTTTGATCGAAGCTGTGACGATTGCTTGAAGGCCTTGCCCGTGTCCCATCGCAATTCCGACCTTCAACCCGTCGGAGACCTGTTTCGTAATTTTCTTCGTATCCACGAGGAATTTCTGACTCAGGTTCACGATCGTTTGCGCGGCCGTGGACTGCTTCAACATCCCGTCCGCGACCTGCGACACATGACCGATCGCTTGTTGCGTCACTTGTCCGAGCTGCTTCAACGGAATGTTCTTGATCGCTTCCTTGATCAAGACCGCATCGACGTGCTCGCCGTTGGAGATACGCACCCCGGCGTCCACGACGGAGTTGAGCGCCTTTTTGGCCGCGTCCGGGATGGGGAGCGAGTTCACTGGGAGCGCTTTGAGTCCGCCATCGATAAGTGCATGATCAATGCGTTCACCCTTCGCGACATCCTTGACCGCCTGCGCCGCCGCAAGAACCGCCTGCTTTGCGACGCTCCCCATTTGGTCGAGAGGAAGTGCGCGCACCGCCCCGTCGATGAGCGCTTGATCGAGGCGCTGACCCGAGGCGAGGTTCGCGACGACCGTGATCCCGCCGTCGATGATGTTCTGTACTTCCTTCGACACGGGAAGTGCCGCGACGCCAATCTCGGCGAGTGTCTGAAGCCCGTGGAAGTTCTTGAACCCTCCTGGACTCGTGGCAATCGACACGGTTTTGACCGCCATCGCGAGTGCCATGTGCACGAGCGGTCCGCCGGGGGCCATACCTTCGACACCTTCTATCAAGGCCTCGGAAAGCGGCTGGCCGTTCGCGAGTGCGAGGCCTGCGCCGATGGCTCCGGCGACGAACGGTCCAAAGCCGGGGATCACCGAAAAGACCATTTGGGCGTACGGCCCGATTTCCTTGAAGTCTTTGAGTTGTCGTTTCAACTCGCGGGAAATGGCCTTGTCCAGAGGCACGCCATGAACGACGTCCGAGGCCATGTGCCACGGTCCGCCAAGCGATACGTCCACGATCCCGCTAAAAAGCGGTCCGACGAAGGGAACCTTGCCGACCGTCGCGGCGAGGTCCCCGGTCGCCTTGGAGACGAAGTCCACCGCGCTCCCGACCCCGCGCCCCGCCGTTTGCACGGCATGTTCAAGAAACTTGTTCGCGCCCGGGGCCACGTGCAGAACCCCCGGCGGAATCCCTATCGCAATCGCGGCAATGTCCCCGACGTTGAACCCGTCGTGTTCGTCTTTTTTGCCGAGTCCCTTCAGACTCCCTTGCTTGTACCCGAACGTATTGGTACTCCACACGGAGTTTCCAGGTTTCGGGGAGCGGTTCTTGTACGTAACCGCATTCCCGTCATTCTGAAGAATGAAGATCGAATCCTTGTTCTTCGAACTTCCCGCGGCCGTTTGCCAGACGGTGTGATTGTTTGCGTCCAGCAAGAGAAAGTTGCCGTCGAAATTCTGTTTCCAAGCGACGGCCGGCTTGCCCGCGGTGCCGCTCGCCCAAAGGACTTTCCCCCGCCCGGTGAGAACGAGGTTCCCGTCCTTTCCGAGGACCATGGTCAGGTCGCCCGCGGTGTTCGTGAGCACTTCCCCGACGTGGATCGACTCGTTCGTTTGAACCGTGTCCCGGACGTGTTTGCCCGCGACCTTCTTGGGGGGCGCGGGTTTGGTGTTTGGATGCACCGCGGACGTGTGCACGTTCGGGGGGATCTTCGGGTTCATACGAATTCGTCCTTTTGCTTAGATCCCGTACTTCGTTTCGACCGCCGAAGCCTTGTGACGTGCCTCAAAGGCTGCCCGCTCTTCTTGATCGACCTTGACCCGGTACGTTGCGGCTTTTCGAGCGTGTTTGACAGCCTTGCCCATGAGGGCAAGCACTTGACGGCGCCCGACCTCTTGACTCAACTTCCGTCCTTTTCTTCCGGCCATGTTCTTACCCTCCTCGCTTTTTCAGCTCTTTGCCAAACACGATCGTCGCAAGAAAGATGGCCCCGAGTCCGAGCACGGCCACTTGCTCGCCATTCATCCCGAGAAACGATGTGCGCGGGGCCGTGGGCTCCGCGCCGTAGTCATCCCCGAACGTGGTCTCGCGGCGACGCTTTTCCGCGGCTTGAACTTCGCGGTACCTCGAGGCCCAACCCATTGCCTTAGCTCCTGCTCGCGATGATGCGATCGAGCCGAGCGCGGCGCTTCTTGAGGATCGTGAGGGGGATCTTGTTGCCCGCGGACTTCTTCTTGCGTTTCTTGGCCATGGTACTTGCCTCTGCCCTTTCTTAGGAGAGTTACGCTCGAATGTTCTCGCCCCGTTCATCGCAGAAGTACCCCACCGGGGGCGCGACGGCGACAACGCGGCATCGAGGATTCATTGAAAGAAACGTAATCTTGGCGTCGAGGACCGACACCGCATGCAGGTAGGTCAATCCGTCGACCACCCACCCCCGTCCGGTCCAACGCTCGGCCGCAACTGCGAAGAGACGCCGACCAGGCGCCCAGGCGTTGACGGGTTTCATAGGCCCGCCTCCGTATTCAGGAGTCCCTTGATCTTCTTCTTGGCCTCGGGCCCGAGCGCGTCCAGTAAGGCGCGAAGTTCGTCGTCCGTAAGACGCCGTCCGAGTTGTTTGACGAACGATGTCACCATGGGAAGAATTTGATACACGGTCACGACGGCTCCTGATTTTCGGGAAAGAGCACGGCGCGTTCAAGGTCGTGCTGGAGTTCGACTTTGGCGATCTCCCGCAACGTGAGCGCCAAGTTCGCGCGGGTTTCCGGCTTCAGTCGTAAGAGAAAAAGACCGGCGTCCGAGAACGTGATTTTCTCGAGCGCGCGATCGATGAACTCGACCGCGAACTGTTCGAGTTGTTCGCCCATGAGGAAGCCGGCGACGAAACCGACGCTGACGCCGGCAACGCCGCGCGCTTTACGAATCCAGTCGGAGATCATTGCGCCGCCTTGTCTTCCTCGAATTGGCCCTCGGAAGCCATTTCGTTGTCGCCGTCGAAGGACCGCACGATTTCCTGCGATCGTGCACTTTCCTTTTTCTTTTTCTCGATGACTTCGTTCGCGCGCGCCATGAGCGGGCCAAGAAGTTCGGGCGGCACCAAGTCTGCAAGACCCATGAGTTTTTCCGGCGGTACCTTCGAGAGACCTTCGGCGAGGTTTTCGATCAATGCCGTATCGCCCGAGGACTGCGGGAAGATTTCCTTGCCCGTAATGGTATTCGCGAGCGCAGGGACCATCGCCATTAGTTGCTTCGATCGATCGGCACTCTTCCGCGCTTCGATCTCCTTCATACGGCGCGTGTGATCTTCCACACCCTTTTCCGCGAGGAGTTCTTTCACGATGACGAAAGCGTCGTGATTCTCTGCCATCAATTCGGAGTTCTGCTTGACGAGCATTGACAGAGTGGCTTGCGTCGCTTGGAAGATCTCCGCCGTCTGCCGAATGCTCATCTGAAAAAAAACTTCGGAGTGACGCATTGCCTGCATGGTCAGGCCTTCCGCGTGCGCTCCCTCCGTCGCCATGCCCGTCTCAATGGGTTGCGGGTTGATTCGAATGGGGAAGAACGTTCCGACTTCGGGACGGGTCCCGTCGGCGATCGAACCGTAGTACGCGTTGAGGACGTACGACTGGACGCCCGGCAAATCCTGGGCGTTCGCGTTCGCCTTGTGATTGAACAGGGACGCAAGTTCCGCGGCGGTCCACTTGCGCGTGCCGTTCGGGCGGATTGAACTGACTTCGTGCTTCGCGGTTCCCGCAAGATGCACGAGCGACAGAAGAGAGCACTCGCCCTTTTCCTCGTCTTTCAAGATCTCCGAAATCCAGCTCTCGAGGGTTTGCCTTGCCATTGCTTCTCCCAGCCGAAGGTACGAAAAAAGGACGCGGCCCAACGAAAAGGCGCGCGTCCTTCGAGCGTAGCAGGGAACAGGCGTTCAGGCCGCCGACTTGGGGGGCGACGGAGGTCGATGGCCGCGGTGATGGCCATGGTGATGATGCCGCGGCGGGGGCGCGGGCGGCATCGGGTCCCCGCTCATGGTCGACGTCAGACCACGAAGCGCGAGCGTAAGAGCGGCCTTCGTCTTGGGTCCCGCGATGCCATCGCTCGCAAGACCGTGCGTTGTCTGAAACGCCTTGATCGCCGCGGTCGACTTCGGACCCAAACTCCCGTCCTCCGTCAGGGGCGGGGTCGCGCCGAGCAGGTTCAGCGCATGTTGGACGTCCTTCGAACTCGAGATGGCGACCGGCGTCGAGGACGTCGCATTCGTCACCGTCGGATGTGTGCCGATGATCGCCGCGGGTTGCGCGAGGGCATTCAAGGCATTTTGGATGGCCAAGATATTCGCCGCGTCCAGAGTTCCGGGCGCCATGTGCGCCCCCTGCGAAGCTTCGAATCGACTCACGGCGCCGATCATCGCTGGACTTTGCGTGTTGCCGTCGACCGGAACCGGGCCGAAGTTGAGCGCGTTCAATCCGCGTTGAGCATCTTCGATCGACTGCACTGACAAGCTGGCCGTTCCCGTCGGAGTCGTGACCATGGGCGGGGGCGGACGGCCGAACGTCGGGGCCGCGGGAACTTGGACAGTCACCGGCACCCCATTCGCGGCCGTGCGTGTCAACGCCTGGTAGCCCGGCATGACGGCCGGCTTTTTCGTGAGAAGGTACGCGGCGAGTCCAGTCACGCCGAGAATCGGTAGAAGAATGAGGGGGAACATGATCAACCCTTTATCGCTTGAGAATTGCGAATCCCACAAGCCCAACCGCCCCAACCCCGAGCACTGCCAGAGTCGGCATCCCAAACAGCGTCGCGGGCACGAGCCCGCCCAGAGTCGACACGGTTTTCAGGGCCGCGTCCGCGCCCTGAAGCGCATTCATGTCCGCGTCGGTACCGGCGCGCGGTTGCGGAACGGAGTACGTCGACAAGCGGGCGCCCGCGGCCTGGAGTCTCGTTCGCAGGTCTTCAATCGACCCCGGCGTACTCGCATCGTTCGTGCGCCAGTTGGCGTTGAGGCTCGAAAGAAGTTCTTGGTACTGCACATCGCCCGGAGACGTCATCATGTTGTCGGGGACAAGAGTTCCGAGTCCTGAGTGCGCGGCCGCGATCGCCGCTTCCGCATCGGCCCGCGCGACTTGATAGCGCGAGACGAGATCCGTGTAATCCGCCTGCCAATTGCCGGCCGTGGCCGGATCCGCTTGTTGCCATCGCGGCATGAACGCTTGTGAGTCCGTTCCGAGCACTTTGACGTCCACGTCCTTCGCCGCGATCAAGTCCGAGAGCTCGGCGATCGTATACAGCCCGCCCAACGTCCCGAAGTCGCTGGTACCGACTTGGACGCGACGAATGTTTTTGAACTGGGCTGAATACGATGCGCGACTCATGATCTTACCTCTTCTTCGGCCAGAGTTTCTTCGGCCAGTACGCAAACGCGAGCCCACCGGCTACGAAGGCCGCCGCAACTCCCGCGCCGATCTTTTGCGCTTCGGTCAACGTATGACCCGCGATTTCGAGACCGAACCGACTGGCGGACTTGCTGTCTTCGGACACTTCGCGAAACTTTTCTTTCCAGCTATTCATTGACCGCTCCAGAGGTTGAGAAGGATGCCGACCAAAATGGCCGACATGTAAATGCCAAAAAGAATCATCGCAACTCGTGCGACGATCATACCCGCCGAAAGACGAGACTCCGGTCGCTCGACGAGACGCAATCTCGGGAGTTTCGGACTCGAAGGGTACTCGGACGGAAAAGGTCGGCGCATCACCGGTGCCTTTTTCCCGCCGAGTGCGTGGCAATCGCAACGCCGACTCCGAAAAGCGCGACCCCGCCCAGGAGCGCGGCCAATTTCTGTTGGGTGCTCCACGTCGCGAGTGGATCGGAGCTCACGATCGGAGCCGGAGGCAGGGGCGCGGCGGGAACCGCTACGGGACTCGGAACCGCGCTCGGCACTTGCATCGCGGGAATGCCCATCCCGGCCGGAATCGAGGTCGGGGCGGGAGAACCCATGAGGCCGAGCGCCGTGTACGACTGCGGGCCAAGAATGCCGTCCACCTTCAAGTTGTGCACTTGCTGAAAGGCTCTCAGAGCGGCCGTACTGAGCGGGCCGAACTTGCCGTCTTCCACGAGCGGAGGACTCGCGCCGGCAAGGTTCAGGGCGTGTTGGACCGCTTGGATACTTGGCTTGTCCGCGCCGAAATCCGAGTGGATAAGAACGCGCTTGAAGTGTTGGGAGTAGTTCATCGTCCTTCTCGATTCCAAAGCCACGCCCCAACAAGAAGCGCTGCCCCGACCCCGCCCACGATCATCAGATCGCGCGTCGCCGTCGGCCCGCTCAGAAACCCGGCCTGTACAGCGCGCGGAGCCGCGAGCGGCGCGGGAGCGGGCGCAGGTCGGTTTTGCGTCAATGGCCGCTGCACGATCGGCGTCGACACCGGAGTCACGATGCTCTCCAGCGTCATAACCGGCGACGCGACCGCACTCGCGATCTCTGAAAGGGTCGAGTCCTTACCGCCCGAGATGGGCGGATCGGTCATGAGAAGGGCATCGCCCTCCTGTTGAATCTTCGCGCGAACCTCAGGTTCGATGACGGTGATCCCGACATCTTCCACGTCCCCCGCCGCGCTCGACACGGGACGCCCCGTGCCCCACCCCTCCATTTGCGCGACCATACTGTTCGCAGGGCGGTTCGCGGCGGTGTCCGGCGATTCGTAGTCGATGCCGTAGTCGCCTCCGAACGAGGTTACCGGCACTTTGCCGGTGCGGAACTTCGTAGCCCATTCTTGGCGGTTCATTTCGATGCTCCCGAGTGCATGGTCAAACCGAGTGCGAGGGCAAGGCCCCCGAAGGTCGCGGCTCCCGTCACCAATCCTATCACCGCGGCGTGCGCCGGGGGCTCGCGGTACGCGAGGTGCGCGGCGTATCCCGTTGCCGCGGCCACGGTCAAGCTTGCCGCAATGGCAGTGTTCAGCTTCGGACCGTGAATGAGACTGATTTCGGTTCCGAACGAGCTTTTCGGAGAAGGTTCCGCGTTTTGAAAGTGCTCTTTCCAGTTCATAGCTTGATCCAGCCTTTCTCGTACGCGAGAATGCCCAGAGTTCCGACCCCGCCCAGAATCGCGGCAAGAACCCCGATCCCGAGCCCGATGGGAACCGCCCACTGCGTCGCGAGATCCGCGTACTGCATGAAAAGACGATTCAACCCTGCCCCGTAAATGTTCGGGTCCGCGGTGAAGTACGCGGGTGGACTCGTGAGTCCCTGAACGAACCCAGCCACATTCCCTGTATGAAGTCCGTTCCACCAATTGGAGCGACCTTTGAGGAGATTGATGTACGCGACCGCGCCGCTTTCCGCGTCCGGGAACGCGGCGAACTTGCACACGGGCGAGGGGGGATCGAAGAAGGTCTCTACTCCGTTGATCACTTCCGAGCAACGAAAGTATTGAACGTACTTGTCGTGGGAAGTTGCCTTCGCATTCCCGAAATTGTAGTTGTGGATTCCGCGTCCCCAGTTCCCCGTCTCGAACGCGGACTGGGAAAGAAGGAGGTTCAACACCTCGGGCGCTGGCACTTTCCCGACCACTTTCTGATACGCAGCCGAAAACGCTTTCGCGGCCTGCGCCGGGGTCAGCGGCGTTGACTTGTCCGCGAGTACGATCTGAGAGGTGGGAGCGGATGACGTCGGACCGGAACTCGGCGCCCCGCCTGCAATCCCCGTCGCGCCCTGAAACCCGAGCGCACCCAGTGTCATAGGACCGGGCACGCCATCCACGCTCAGCCCATGCGCGGACTGAAACGCACGAATCGCCGCAAGAGACATCGGCCCGATCTGCCCGTCCTCCGTGAGTTGCGGGGACGCGCCCGCGAGATTGAGCGCGTGCTGAACGGCTGCGGGACTGGGGTTATCCGCCCCGAACGTACTCGCAGCTTCGCTCGCCGAAATGGGAGACGTCGCGCCTCGGAAGTGATTCTTCCAGCGACGCGACGAACTTGCTTCTTTGAACTTTCGATCCCATTCGCCCATGGCGGGCCACTTCTTTCTGGCGAGATGTTAGCCGTCGATGCCCCATGTCACGGTAATGTCGACATTGTTCGCGGCATCGTGATTGACGATCCGAAGTTGAGTGACGACACCCGCACGAAGCGGAACGAACGTCGGAGGATTCGTGGCGTCGTAGGACTTCTGCGTCGTGCCGCCCTGTTGAAGTACGGTCACGTTGGGCGTGGCCACACCGTTCTCAGAGACGGCAACTTCGGCCGAGACGACCCCCGCATTGACAGGAACGGTGATGACGAACGCCGCACCGGGGGCGACACCGACCACGCGCCCGCCGAAAAGGGTGGGAGGAAAGTCGGCCTGAACGCGCGGACCGCGGGCGACGGTCACGTCGACCGTGTAGGCGGGGTTCCCGCCCGGGTTCGGACTCAAGTCTTGGACGATCACCTTGACCGCATTCGCAACGCCAGTCAACGAAACGCCGTTTCCTACATCGACCACGCGGGTATTGAAATTCCCGTTGATGTTCCACATGACGGTCGCGCGCGTCGTGGGAATGGGAATGACTCCGCCAATGGCGGGCGGAGGAGTTACCGAAAACTGAACGGTATAGACGTTCGCGTCCGGAAAGTTGGCTTGCATCGTCACCTGGTCGACGGGATCCCCCATGTTGAGGACGCCGGACTTCGACCATCCGCCCGAATTGATTGTGTCGATGCCCTCTTCGGTTCTCATGGGGTCATTCTCCGTACAATCCGCCGTCGTGCACGTCACGGGCGCGCTCATCCAAGCCGAATTGTCCGGCGTTCCGTTCCCGCCCGCGCACCCACATAGTAGGGCAGCCAGGCACACCGCAAAAAACGCACACACTGTCCGCGTGATCATGTTCGTCATGTTCTCCGGACACTAAGACGGGCGATGAAGAAAAAAGATTCATTCTAAACAAGCTTTCAGGTTACTTTCGAGGCTTCTTCCGCTTCTTTTTGCGCCAACCTGCCTTGTGAAGTGCGATGGCAACAGTTTGTGGGAGTTTCTTTCCCTCGCGGATCATGCGCCGAATGTTTGCGGTGATGACGTCGCGTGCCTTGCCGGTCCTAAGAGGCATCTTCGTGTGCGATGATGCACCGCCCCGCGGTATGAGTCCGCGCGATGAGTAGAACCGCGTACAAGTTCGGGACCATACCGACCTTCCCTCCGCGGTTCTTTAGAACGACGTACTTCTCACCGCGGCGCATCGCGATGAAATCCGCGGCCTGGTACTGTTCGGCGGTGAGTTTCATAGGATTTTGACCAAGATGATCACGAGAACTAGATCCCATGCAAGGGTGAAGATGTCTAATCCCGATCCCAAAATGACTCCGAAAGAAAAGCGCCGGTGACGACGAGTCCCGCCCCGACGAAGATACCGGCGACGAAAATTCCGAGGGTTGTCATTTCTTGAACTCGTGCGTGAGTGCGACCCACACGAACGTAAAGAGAGTCGCCCAGAAAAGTGCGAAGGGGATCACTCGTCCCCAAGCTCCCACGCGGCCCCGGGCGAAAACCTTCCCAGCGACCCCGGCACGCCCATCCGCACCGCCTGAATCTTTCGAGCTTGCCCGACGATGCACCCAGCCTTGGAAAACGGGTCTACGGGCTGAACTTTCCCAGCCGTCGCGGCGCCGAGTCGAAACATGCTCTGCTGTTCTTCGCCCTCGATGGTCGACGCAAGTCCGTTGATCGCGGGCGTTGTCAGAAGAGGACCATTCGCGAGGAGAACGATCGCGCCCAGGATGGCGTCGAAACTCCGGAGCGTGGGCAAGATTTGCGTCGCGGACGTCGGGACGGTTTGAAGGGCGGTCAATCCGATCCCCTCGTCCACGCCGAAGACCACGGGCTTGCTGACCATCTTGATCGGGTGCGCCTTCAAGTAAGCGATGATCGCTTTGAGAGCGGCAATCGCTTTCTTAGAGCCCTTCTTTGCACTCGCACGCACGGCCGCGATCGTGGCCATCGCGTTCTGGTCGCCGAGCCGCGCACGCTCGCCGATTTCCGCACTGACCTTCGCGAGGTTCATGACGGTTTCTCTTCCGGCGCATGTTCAGGCGCGGGTGCTGCCGCGTGAGCCGTGACAGGTGGGGGAGGGGGAGCGGGGACGGACTGCGCCGCGCGCAAGCCGCGGGAGTACGTCCGCAGATCCCGCGCCGCGCCGAGCGCGCCGATCCGCTCGAACTCCTTCGCGAGGTCGGCCACTGCGTCGGGGTCGTGCGACGTCATCGCCTTCCGGTACGCTGCGCGACGCGCTTTCTTGAGGGGTTCGGGAACTTCCTCGAGGTTCGCGCGGGCGCGGAGCGCGTTTGCTTCGGACGTGAGTCCCTGTTCGTGAAAGGTGCTCGCGAGCTCGCGGAGCTTGGCCGAGTCGTGGAGATCGTTCATCGCCGCGTCGAAAATGTCCTTTCGCTCGGGAGTGAGAACCGGCGCCTTTTTGGTGCCGGCTCTCCACCACGCGAGACCTACGAGCGCGACGATCGATCCTTCAAGAAGCATGGTCTTTCTCCCGTTCGTAACTTACGCGAGATTCCCGACCGCTTCCGAGTAGAGAGCAACGGCCGCGGCAGCGAGAACCGTGTACGTCGCTGCCGTCGCGGGGTTAGGGGCAGCAACGTTCGGAACACCGGACGAACCCACGTTCGTCAGCGTGCGCCCGTGGAAGATCCCCCGCCCGATGGCGTTCGCGAGCAGACCCCGCTTCGTGTTCACGCCCACCGTCCCCGCGGTGAGCAACGCCGCGTCGAACTGCGTCGCACACGCAAGCGCCGCGTTCGTCAACGCGAGGTAGTCCGCGGCGGTGGGATCGGTGATCTGTCCAACAGCGCCCGCGAGTGCGCCGCCGTAGAATCCGTTGAAGGTGAGTGCATCGTTGGCCATGGTCGAAAACTCCTAGAGGTAAAAGGGGTTCCTTGCGCGCGAATTACGCGAGGTTTCCGACCGCTTCCGAGTAGAGAGCAGTGGCCGCGGCGCAGAGCGTCGCGTAGGTGCCCGCCGTGGCCGGGTTCGGACCCGCGACGCCGGGAACGCCGCTCGTTCCGACGTTCGTCAGGATGCGCGAGCTGAACATGCCGAGCGCAATGCTCTCGGCCAAGAATCCGCGCTGAGCATTCGCCCCAACCGTACCCGCGGCGAAGAGCAGAGCATCGAACTCCGTCGCGCACGCAAGCGCCGCATTCGTCAGCGCGAGGTAGTCGGCCGCGGTCGCGTCCGTGATCTGACCGATGCCGGCCGCGAGTGCACCCGAATAGAAACCGTCGAACGTGATTGCGTCGTGAGTCATTTTGATCTCTCCCTATCGTCCGTGTTGAAAGTACGAGTTTTCGTCAGCGCCCATCCCGAGCACCTTGCTCGGATCTTCAAAACCGCGCGGAGTCTGGACGAGAATATGGTAATCCTGACCACCGCTCGGGTTGTTCCGGAACCGGAACACGGGATTCGCAATTTGGCCGACCTTGCGACGCTCTGCAACAAGAGCGGCGGTCAAGCTCTTACAGTCTCCGTAGCCTCTTTGGTAAAGGGCCGGAATCGTGTCCCACACCTGAGTGCGCCCGTAGACCACTCCCGCCCTGTACAGTGGCGCGGGGGAGTGGTCCACGAGATACGCGACGTTCAATTCGATCAAGCAATCGAGCAACGTTTTCAGCGCACGTGCATTCTGGACCGGGGTGGAGCCGGTTCCTTCAAACACGTGCGGCATGTCGAACGTTATTCTCATGCTATGCTCAGAACCTCTGATTTGACCTACCTACCGGTCAGTCGTTGGGCACAACTGCCGCGGGACCCGTGAAGGACGCCACGAACAGGTACGGCTGGCCGAGCACGAAACCGGCGGGCACGAAACCCGTGTACTGGCCGAGAACCGAGACCTTCATGGCCGGAGTAATCGTCGGCATGTCGAGGCTCTGATCCTGACCCACGGCGTTGAACTGGTACGCATCGAGGATACCGCCGACCGTGACGGACACGTTCGCGGCCTTGATCTCCGAGATCGTCACGAAGCCCGGATTCGGGGCGTTCATCGTGACGCGCTGCGGGCGGATATTCGTATCGGGGTTGTTCGTGGCAGTGATCCCGGCCGCGGTGCCGAGCGTGAGCGCCTGCGACGCGGAGAACGTGTACCGGCCGACCTTCACGGCCGCGTTCTTGTTCGGGTTCAGGATCGCGTCACGGTGCGCGCCCTGCTGCATGGCCGCGTGGTGAGCCTTCCACAAGGCCATCATGGCCTGAGGAGTCGCCGGGGGAGTCGACGGAGCATCGGCACCGAAGCCGAAACCCATCGCCGACGTCGAGTCGATTCCGAAACCGTAGTCGTTTCCGAAATCGGACTCCGCCCCGAAATCCGTGCCCGGGAGAACCCCGAGAGCGGCGGCGAGCGCGGGGTCGCGCATCGCCAAGTCTTTCATGCTTGCATTCTTCATGTGTTCCACCTGGCCGAAGACTCGAGTCGGCTTGCTCGTTTCCGGGAATCGGCCCCGGATGACGGACTCTCTTCCGTGACTACGCACTCCCCGGTTCGCAGAGGGAATGTTCGGCTCGAAGAAGAGGGCCCGTCATCCGCGGGGCGATCCGCGGGAAAACTGTTTAGAGCGAACGCGCCTTCTTGACGATCGGATCCTCGCCGATGTCGTCGCAGTTCGGGTAGCCCTCGCCTGCGAACTCGCCATGCACGCTCGAGTGCCCCGCGAGGAACTTGCCGACTTGATCGCGGGCGTAGATGCCGAGGCCGACCGCGCCGACCGTGGCCATGTCCCCGCTGAATTCCTCGGCATGAAGGACGACGGAACCGAGCAAGCCGACCGCGCCCACGACCGGGGCGACGGGGACCTTCTTGAGCGCGTTCGGAACCCATGACATGCCTTGCGCGTGCTCGAGTCCCGCAATCGCGCCGCCAGTGACGAGACCCTCACCGCCGACCTTCACCGCACGAACGCCCGCCCCTGCAACCGACTTGACGGTGCCGTACGCGTGCGCCATGCCACCGTGCCGAACACGCTCGTAAAGCCGTCGAATCGAGGACTTTTGCGCCGCCGGAAGGTTCGACGATTCGACCTTCGCCAGCGTGGTCGCCGTGATCGGCGTAATTTCGTCGCCCATGATGATTTTGCTCCGTTTAGGTGCTGAACAGAAGTCCAGCCCTAACGAAAGCAGGCGAACGGGGATTCGTCAAGGGAGACGCGCTAGGGACGTGCTAGGGGCAGGACGAGTGTGCGTACCAGTACCCCGCTATAAGGACAGCGAGGCCGGCCGCGGCGACGAAACCGGCGCAAAACGACTTTACTTCTATTTTGAGTAAATCCACGCTACTCCTCCTCGTCTCTCCTCGGGAGAACGACTCGATCGATTCTCGAGTCGACACTGGCGAGGGTTCGTAAGAGGCGACATGTTGCGCAGTCGCACTTTTCCTCAAGCTGTTGCGCGAGCTTTTCCACCACTGCGAGTTGTTCCCGTACTTCTTCCTCCGGGACGATTCCGAGCGGATTGTAGACGATAGGCTTAGTCGTCATCGTTTCCCCCTTTCCCGAGTGGGATAATTCCGTGTTCTGTCATGAGAAGTCGCACCGTCACGTGCGCGGGTCCGAAACGGTTCTTGACCGTGAACATTTCACGCGCTTCCGAGTGTTCGTCCGCGAACAACGTGACCGTTGTATCGACGTCATGTTGGAGCGCCATGGTGCCGGCCGCATCTTCCGCCTTATTCACGTGATTGATGATGATGATCGGCATGTCGTGCTCGATGGCGCGCGACTTGAGCCACTTCGCGAACTCTTCTCCGAGTCCCGAGTTATCTTCTTTCCCGATCAAGCCGGGGAGAGAGTCGACCACCGTGATCACGGGCTTCCGCTCCTTCATAATCGCGCCCAGGTCCCCCGAAAAACCCCCGACCGCGCTCACGAGTCGAATCAGGTCCGGACGCGCGATTCCGAGACGCGACGCGCGATCGCGCACCTGCTTTCCGTCCTCCTCGGCCGCGACGTAGAGTCCTTCCCGATTCGTCCGCGCGGCCACGGCCCCTACCATCTGTAAGGCCAACGTCGACTTTCCCCCACCGGGTGCGCCGGAAATCAGGGACACGGACCCGAGCGCGAGGCCGCCCCCAAAGCATGGGTCCCACGGACCCGACTCGATGCGGGGCACTGTTTCGGCGGTGACCTCAGACAGGAGCACCGTGGAATCCTTCGAGGAATTCTCATTCCCGAACGTGATCGCCCCGCATTCCTTGCAGTGCACTTTGGTCACGTCTCGAGGAAGTCTCGCGCCGCAATAGGAGCATTTTCGGAATTTCGCCACGTTTCGACTTTACCGCCCTTGACCCGAAACGCCAGCCGTTGCATAACGGAGCTCTCCCACGTTCGAAACCGATTCTGGAAAGGTTCTCACGAATGCCGAACTATATTGAACTGCGGGCCCCCTACGGGGCTCGTATCCAACCCATGCACACGGACGTTGGCCTTGCGGTCCGCGTGGAGTTTGGACCCGGTCAAGAAACCGCCATCGCCGCGTGGCTCGAACAGATCGCCTTCACACTCCGGCAAGTGGCCGCGATCGATCTCGACCCCCGCGAGCCGGTCCCCGAGGTCGTCCCCGCCCCGCAACTTTACGCGCAGCCGTACACTCCCACGCCCGCGCAAGTGGCCATGAAGCCGCTCCCGCCTCCGCCGCCTGCGCCGGCCCCGCGTGCGCCCGTCTTCGGACCCATCGCGCCGCTTCAATTGGCGGACTTGGTCTCGGACGACAAGCGTCGCTTCTTGAAGGGCGACAACGGCCACGCTCCCCCCGTCGCGCCCCCGCGCGCGATTCCGGTCGCGAACTCGCAAGCGCCCGCGCCGAGCGTCGTTCGCGATCCTCCTTCGCTGGCCCCTTCGTCACCCCATGCCCCGATCATGGGCGCGAGCTCCGTCACGGTCGAAAACCCGCCCGCAGTCGACCCGACCGTCGCGGCCGCGAAGCGAGCGGCCTCCACTCTCGCGAACGAAACCGCGCCCGTTATCGAAGTGACGGCGGTGTCCGAGGGGGAGCGGGAGACGGCACAATGAAACTCGTCGTGACCAGGATTGTTACGACGAGAAATTTCTTTCTCTTGTGTGCATCACTGGAGGGCGGGCCGGACGGGTCGTTCGGCGAGTCGTCTTTCCAATTCAAACACCATAACATTCCTAAGTGGGCACTCAACATAAAAATTGGCGATGAAATCCATCTCGTAACACCGTTCGATCCGTCGCCAATGAGTGCGGTGTAATACCTCCACGGAATAGCTTCACTTCCTTATTCGCTTCCTTCACTTTTTTCAAACTTCCAATCACCAGAAAGAGACAGTTCCCACCATGGCAAAGAAGAACAACGGAACCGCAGTGAACGAAGAGCCGAAGAACCCGCTCGAAGCGGGCGACGAGATGCCCGAGGACTTTTTCGCAATCCAAGACAATCGGCTGATGTACAAGCCGGAGGAGTGCGGGGAGCGTCCGATCCGCGGCGTCATGCTCGGGACGATGACCATGTCCCCCTCGAAGGAGAACCTTCGCGAGAATCCCAACGCCAAGCCGTGGACTGCGCTCGTCGTCAAACTCACGGCCCCGTGCCCTGTCATCGCCGAGGACGGCGTTTCGATCGTCGAAGCGAAGTCGGGCGATGAGATCATCGTCGGCGGCGCCGACATGGCGGCGCTCTATCAGCCCGCGAATCATCCGACGAGCGCGTTCGAGGTTTGGCTCAAGCCGATGGGCGAGACCAAGCTCAAGTCCGGCCGCAAGATGTGGCGCTATACGAAGGCCGTTTCTCCGCGGCCGCTGAATCGCGTCGCCAACGATCTCCACTTCTTCGGAAAGCAGACCGCCGTCCCGCAGTTGACCGAAGGACAGATCGCCGCGAATGCCGCGGCCGATCAGTCTCTTTTCGGGAACTGAGCTGACCTATGCCGCGCCCAGTGTCGAAACAGGGGGCGCGTAGGTACGGGGATACGATCGCCACGTTGACTCGCTTGCGGACTGCGTTGATCCTCGAAGGACTGGGGAGCGATTCGGAGCGGGAGCGGGTCATCGGGGAGATCGATACTCTGACGCGTTCCCTATCGGATCTCATGGCTTCCGGTTCGGGAAAGAGAAAGTAGTCCGAAACGGGCTTTTTGAGCCTCTCTTGTTTGGGTACTCGAGAGGTTCGCCCGTATGCACGTTGGGCGTGCACTGAGGAGGACCCGTGATCTTTCTACGTTGTACTGGACGCGCACGCGAGAGCGGAGCTGTTCGTTTCACGTTCAAAAGCGAATCGGACGTGATCGTGCTTCCCCCGTTCTTTACGATCGTCGTCCGCGTTCCGCGTCTCTACGATGCATACGAGGTCGGGAAGGTGTACGCGTTTGGACCGGTGACGCCATGAAAACGGACGTTAGTTTCGTCATATCTATCGGCCTGGGAATGACTGGTATGATTTTACTGAATCATACAGTAAGCGAGCGAACGTACTGGGCGTTCGTCCTTCTCTACTTGAGTGCGCTCGTTCACGCCAGCGCAAGGGGACAAGCATGACCCCGCTCCGGTTCCTGGGCGCGTGCGGTCTCGCGAGCTCTCTCCTTTCCGCGGTCGCGGGATTCTGCCATCTCCCATTCCTGCTCGGATGCGCGGGACTCGTCATGACGGCCGGCAACGTGGTGGCGATGGTCGGCGAACCGCGCAAGAGGTCTCGAGTTCAATGTCAATGTTACTACTGCCTACAAGAGGCAGGTTTACTACCGAAAGGACCCGCGCATACCGATGGCTACTAATCTTTCATGGGATACGGACGTTGTTCGTCGAAGTCGTATTTTCATCGCACTTGAAAACGAACGGCACCGGCAGGAGAAGCTTCGCGAGGCGGGGAAATTCACCTATACGTGCGCGTCCGTCGAGATGACGGATCTCGAGCGGTACACGGTCCTCGGGGAGGAAGTCGGGGAGATCGGACACGAACTCAACGGAGGAATCGGGGTCGGCAAATGGCCCAACCGCGATCGCCTCCGCAAAGAACTCGTCGAAGTCGCAGCCGTGTGCGTGGCCTGGATCGAAGCGCTCGATCGGGAAGATGGGAAATGATCGTCGACTATGAACTATCTATCGATCGTCTTCACCTGGATTACTTTCGGTCTCTGGATCGCGTTCTACTACACTGCCGGGAAAAAGCGATGAACCCCCTCCCGCCCGTATACGTCGCGTTCGAACTCGTCTCGGACTCGCGCGACATCATCCAGCAGATCCCCGTGTTCGTCTCCCTGTCCCGCGGAGTCACCCAAGACTTCGTGGACAAGGTCCGGACGAACCTCCCACACACCGAATTCGTCGTCGTCCGTTGCATACCTGGAGTCATCGCTTGAGCCTAAAAATCTACATCGCCGGTCCGTCTAGAAACCTGTTCCTCGTCAAGCACTGGCGGGACAAGTGCCGGGAAGCGGGTTTCACAATCACGCACGATTGGATCGCCGCTATCGAGGAAGCGAAGACCGCGAATCCAATTCCACTGTCTTCCAGTGACCGTGTCGACGCACGGCTCGACCAAGACCGCCGCGGATGGTCCCTCGATGACATCGACGGAATCATCACCGCAGACGTGCTCTGGCTCATCGTCGATAAGGAAGCACCAAGCGCAGGCGCTTGGACGGAGCTCGGCTATGCCCTCTGCCGGCGCGGGCGCGGCGACACACCCCGTATCATTCTCGCGAGCGGGGACGTGTACGAGAGCATTTTTACATCCCTTGCGAACATGTGCTTCCGCACGCACCCGGAGTGCTTCAACGTGTTAGGAAGTTTGAGGCCATGAGCTCCCGTCTATTCGGTTCGCTTTTGATTGCGCTCGCCATCGCCATGACGACGTGTGTTTTTGAGCAAGTGCGCCTGGACGATCTCCGTCTTCAGATGTCCTATCAGGAACGGGACCTGACAGAATGTCAGAACGAACTCCAAAATGCGCCCGTACATCGGGCCCCGCCTGCGATCCCGGACGATCGCAGTGTTCCTGCGAGGTACCATGACCAGTGAAAAAACCGCCTACGAGCATCCTTCCTCGCGCTTCTTGGAGCTATCGTGCCGGGGCGACTGGCGCGAAGTGCTCATCATTTCCGCCGAGCAAACTCCCACGCGCAAACTCCTAATCGTGCACTGGCCCCTGGGCGGGCACCTCGCCTTTGACAT